>Ga0078972_1001908_pt1 | contig 73132 bp, 66 predicted proteins | sample YelNatPaOPGAMG01_FD_67568 | JGI IMG/M metagenome (GOLD analysis project Ga0078972, IMG submission 67568) | Hot spring thermophilic microbial communities from Obsidian Pool, Yellowstone National Park, USA - OP-RAMG-01 (SPADES assembly) (version 2) | ecosystem: Environmental > Aquatic > Thermal... | reverse complement strand
TGCGCACAAAGGCATGCTGGATGAGGACGGCGAGCAGGCGGAAGGTAGTGCTGCGCGGCAGTTCCACCAGTTCTGCGATGCGGGCCAGGCTGAGGCCATTGGGCTCGCGCGCGAGGATTTCGAGGATACGGAAGGTGCGGTCGAGGGATTGGACCTTTATTTCAGCCATAAGCGCTCCTGACCATTAAACATGGTAATTTCTTTGTAATATACTCTTGACAATTGGAAAAGACAAGCTAAAATATGAAACATTGTTCCATAATACAGAATCGCTGCAGGGCGATTTTATTTATGGATTAGATTCGGAACAAAGTTCCATATTATGGAACAACTCAAGGATAGCCGAATCGAATCCTGCCGTGGTCATATTCAAGGAGGATTATGACTATGAAGCTTAAAGAGAAAATGAAAAAAGGTCCTGTGTTTGGTGTCGCGATTTTTACCGGTGCGGCGTGCGCAGTAGAGGCAGTAGGGAATTGGGGTTACGATTTCGTATTTCTCGATCTCGAGCATACGCCTCTTGATGCAGATGTTGGCATGGAAAAGCTGATTATGGCGGCGTTGAGAACGGGAGTCTCACCGCTAGTACGAACTGCCAATCAGGACGAAGCTGTGTTGCGCAAACTTGTCGAAATGGGTGCAGAGGGAATCATAGTACCTCACACGCGAACTGCAGCTGATGTGGAAGAAATCGTGCGCGCCGTCAAGTTCCCGCCGCTTGGCCGGCGTGGTTCAGACTCGAACGTACGCGCCGCGGGATTCGGTGGGCCGGGATTTTCCTGGCAGGAGTACATCACACGGCAGAATGCCGAGACCTTGATCATCCCTATGGATGAAGACTATGAGTTCACCGACAACATTGAGGCCATTCTTTCTAATCCCTTGGTAGATGCGATCAATTTTGGTCCACTCGATTACGCGCTCTCTATAGGTGTCCCTATAAAGTACAAAATGGACGACCCTGTCGTAGCAGGTGCCTTTAAGAAGCTTGTTGAACTTGCGCGGCCAAAAGGCATAGGGGTCATGGCACCCTGCGTTCCTCCAACCCTCGAATATGCACATGAACTCATAACATCAGGAGCCAACATGATCATCATGGGAAACGATATGTTTCATTTTCAGAGCGGTATTGGAAAAGCTGCCAACGAGATCGTTTCTGTTGTGAGGAAAGAATTAGGCAACTAGCGCGATCGTATGATCGCGTCAATTTTCGCCAAAGAGGGAGATTGCTATGAAAAAAAGCTTTGCAGTGCTGGCAATGGTACTACTCATCACCAGCCTCGGATTTGCCCAGACATCGGGGCAGGTTTACAAGATGAAGATCGGACATGCATCAAGCATTGATTCCACAAGACACAGAGCTCTTCTTGATTTCAAAAAATATGTAGAGGATAAATCAGGCGGGCGTTTTGTAATCGAGATTTATCCTGGGAGTCAGCTTGGGAATGAAGCTGATATGATAGAAGCCATGAAATTAGGCACACTTGAAGGATTCGTTGGTGGTGTCTTTGATAATCAAACAGTGAAACTCAATCTCATTCTCATGCCATTCTTCTTTAAAACTCAGGAAGATCTCATGAAGATCGCACATAGCGACATTGGAACTATGATTATGAAAAGCGCCGAAGCCAACGGAATCAAGATGCTCGCGTTTGGCGATGGCGGATCGCGCCAATTTACAAACAACGTGAGGCCAATCAAGACGCCTGCGGACATGAAAGGTCTCAAGATGCGAACTCCTCCCATTGAATCCATTATCAAATGCATGCAAGCACTTGGAGCAAACCCAGTATCCATACCCTATGGCGATACCTACATGGCCCTCAAGACCGGCGTCGCCGACGGCGAGGAAAATCCGCTTGCAAACATTGGCGACATGAAGTTCTACGAAGTGCAGAAGTACATGACGATGATCGACTATCAATTTCATCCTGAACCCTTCGATGTAAACCTCGCGTGGTACAGCAAGCTTCCAGCCGATCTGCAGAAAATACTCCAGGAAGGCGCGTGGCTCTATACCGATAAGCAAAACGAACTGCGTCGGGATATGAACGACTATTACTACAATATGATTGTCAAAGCTGGTGTGCAGGTATACAAGCCCACCGATGCTGAACGTCAGCTTTTCATCACCGCGTGCAAGCCGGTTTACGATTATTTCGTACAGAAAGGTCTATTCACTCAGACAGACCTCGATAATATGCGGAAGATAATTGCCGGTAAGTGAATTTTGCAGGGGCAGTGAGCACCTTCATCTGAATACCTCGATGAGGGTGCTCACCGGTTCAAAAGGGAGAATGAGATGATGAATGCATTCATCAGGATTGTCGACAAAATTGTTTCAGTGCTATTAACATTGTGTATCGGAGTACTTGCGTTAGGCATCATTGTATCGGTTTTTCTTCGATATTTGTTCCATATTTCATTTGCATGGGCAGAAGAGCTCATGACGATCATCTTCGTGGCATCAACTTTTTTTGGTGCGGCGCTCGGTGTCCGTGAAAAAGAATACATCGCCATCACGGGGCTTTTTAACAGACTGCCTGCAGCTGTCGCGAAGACATTTCGCATTCTTGTTTCTATCATCACCATAGCCGTATCCGCGATAGTTTTCTATTTTTCCATAACCTGGATCCAGCGGGTCGGAGCTGTTCCCTCTCCGGCCACGGGAATCAAAAACGGCATCTACTATTCAATTGTGCCCATTTCATTCGCGCTCACGATTTTCTACGCCTTTGTCAATATTCTCTCGGAATTCATCAGTGTCGATCCGCCCGCGAAGTTTCTCGAGCTGCTCGCCGCCAGACCTGAAATAAAATCGGAGGAACACATATGAATCTCGCGATCATGTTCATTGCGCTCATAGTGCTCCTCATCCTCGGTGTCCCCATCGCGTATTCACTGGGCGGTTCGGGGATCCTTTACCTTCTGCTGCAGAACCCGACGTTCCTGCTTACGATGCCCCAGCGCGTATGGTCCGGCACGAACAATTTCATCATCATCGCGATGCCGCTTTTCATGCTCGCAGGAGAGCTGATGAACCACGGCGGACTCACGCGCAGACTCATCGATTTTTCGATGTTGCTCGTAAAGCCGATTCATGGAGGACTTGGCGAAGTCAATGTCATTTCGAACATGATCTGTGGCGGCATCTCCGGTTCATCGGTCGCGGACGCTTCAGCGCTCGGCAGCATTCTAATCCCAGAGATGGTCAGGAAGGGCTATTCGAACGGATTTTCGGCGGGACTGACCGTCGCCTCGGCCACAATGGGCATGATCATTCCGCCGAGCATCCCGATGCTCATGTATGCAATGGTCTCAGGGGCGTCGGTCGGAAAGCTGTTCCTGGCTGGTGTTATTCCTGGAATCCTCATCGCCGCGACGCAAGTGGTGATGACCCGGATCATATCAAAACGACGGGGTTACATTCAGGCTCCCCGCAAAATGCCCATGCGCGAAATGCTGGAAGTGAGCAAAAACGGCATTTTTGCCATTCTGATGCCTGTATTCATCATCATTTCCATCGCCTTTGGCATCGCGACGGCGAGCGAATCTGCTGGAATTGCAGTGCTTTACGCTCTTATACTTGGGTTTTTATTGTATAGGGAGTTGAAAGCAAAGGATGTAGTAAAGGCGCTCAAGAAGACTGCTATCATGTCGAGTTCAATTATGATCATCGGCGGCTTTACAATGATATTCACCTGGATACTCGCGGTCGAACAGGTGCCTGTGGCTATTTCGAATTTTCTGCTCGCATCGCACATTCCGACGCTGGTTGTATTTTTCTTCCTTGATGTGCTCATCCTGTTTCTTGGAACTTTCCTCGATGTCACGCCCTGCATTCTCCTCGTTGCACCTATCCTTATGCCGGTAATGCGCCAGTTTGGTATGAATGAGATCCAGTTCGGCGCTGTGCTCATCGTAGGTCTCGCGATCGGGCTCGTCACGCCGCCGGTGGGAATGTGCCTCTTCGTGGGATCCAAAATCTCCGGGCTCTCAATAATGAAAATATTCAAGGAGGCATTGCCCTTCCTCATCTGCAACACGATTGTGCTATTTCTCGTAACTTTCGTGCCACAGATCAGCCTGTGGTTGCCTCAACTGATCGGATAGAGAAACAATGCTAGAAGGGAGTCATAGAATGGAAATCAGAGAATATGTAAATTCAGAATTTTCAAAGCAGCTTGATACAAAAGGCTTGCGAGACAATTTTCTTGTCACAGGACTATTCGTCCCTGGCGCTGCAAATATGGTATATAGCCATGTGGATAGAATGATCGTAGGTGGCATTGTTCCTACAATCCAGCCGCTTGGTCTCAGTGCAGACAAGGAACTCGGTACCGATTTCTTTCTGGAGCGGCGCGAAATGGGGATAATTAATATTGGTGGATCTGGCGCTATCGAAGTCGATGGTATGAGGTACCAGGTCGGGCCAAGGGATGCCTTCTACATTTCTATGGGCACAAGAAACGTGGCTTTTTTAAGCGAAAACTCCAAGGAGCCTGCGAAGTTCTATTTCAACAGCGCTCCTGCACATCGGGCTTGTCAGACCATGCGCGTAACGCTCGATCAGGCAAAGCATGTCGAAATGGGCAGCGATGCCGAGTGCAACAAGCGCGTGATCAATCAGTATATTCACCCGGCAGTGCTCGAGACCTGCCAGCTTGTGATGGGCATGACCACTTTTTATGAGGGTTCGGTCTGGAACACGATGCCTGCGCACACGCACGACCGTCGGATGGAAGTCTACCTGTATTTCGATATGCCGGAAGACAGGGTAGTGTTTCATTTCATGGGAAAACCTGAAGAGACGCGGCATATTGTCGTGCGAAACGAACAGGCAGTCATCAGCCCGAGCTGGTCGATCCATGCGGGGGTGGGGACGGGGAAATATACATTCATATGGGGCATGGCGGGAGAGAACCAGACATTCACTGATATGGATGCGGTTCCGATGTCTGTGCTTCTATAATTATTGCGGAGGGACATATGATTCTGGATTCTTTTAAGCTTGATGGCAAAGTGGCCATTGTGACAGGGAGCAGCACAGGGCTGGGTCAGGGATATTGCATTGGCCTTGCTGAAGCTGGAGCTGATATTGTTGGGGTAGACTATGTTGAATCGCCGGAGACGGCGCAGATTGTCCGGGCTCGGGGACGGAGCTTTCTGGAGATCAAAGCGAATCTCATGTCAATTGAGCCGGTACAGGGCATTATCGATGCAGCAGTCAAAGCATTTGGGCATATTGACATTCTGGTTAATAATGCAGGTATTATCCGCCGCCAGGACGCGATCGATTTCTCAGAAAAAGACTGGGACGATGTGATGAATATCAATATCAAGACAGTGTTTTTCTTAAGCCAGGCGGCTGCGCGTCAATTTATCGCTCAAAAAACAGGGGGCAAGATAATCAATATTGCTTCGATGCTGTCCTTCCAGGGGGGGATCAGAGTGCCTTCATATACGGCATCAAAGAGTGCGGTCATGGGGCTGACCCGGCTTTTGGCGAATGAATGGGCGAAATACAATATCAATGTAAATGCGATTGCACCCGGCTATATGGCTACGAACAATACGGCTCAATTGAGGGCCGATCCGACCCGCTCGCAGGAGATTCTGGGGCGGATTCCGGCAGGGCGCTGGGGAACGCCGGAGGATGTTCAGGGGGCGGTGGTTTTTCTCGCTTCGAATGCGAGCGAATATGTCAATGGCTATACAATTGCGGTGGATGGGGGCTGGCTGGCGCGCTGAATGTAAAGGCGCTGTCCGGAAGGGCTGAGAACGAACTGAATGAAAAGGCGCGGCCGCAGGGTCGGGAAAAGATAGACGTTCAGGGAGATATACTCTTGCACGCGGCCTTGGAGAGCATGGGCAGGCATATGTGGCGCGCAGACAGGTTAGCAAGGCAACTGTATGCAGAGGACCAGCGCTCTTTTGCATCATACGGGGAGGTTCGAAATGATCGTTGCGACCATAGATGATTTGAAGCAGTATCGGGGAATGAGCCCGAGGCTGGATTGCGCGTTCGACTGGATTATGGATGGTTCATGGAAGGGGCTTGCCGATGGAAGGCATGCGATCCAGGGCGAGGAGATATATGCTCTTGTACAGCGCTACGAGACCAGGGAGCTGTCTGCTGGAAAGCTGGAAGCGCACCGCAAGTACATCGACATCCAGATGCTTGCAGGTGGAGAGGAGCTTATCCACGTGACGCCGGCAGAGGGCCTTGAAGTTATTGAGGCATACAAGCCTGATATCGAATTCTTTTCGATGCCGGCAGGCGGACCGGTGCATGTCGTTCATCTTAAGCCTGGCGTGGTGGCGGTGTTGTTCCCTGAGGATGCTCATATGCCGTGTCTGCGCTGTGGCGAGGCAGCGGCGGCGGCCACCAAGGTGGTCGTCAAGGTGGCGGTGTAAATGTGTAAGCGAGCTCTGGCTCTGCGCTTCAAGGCAGATTGACAAGGAGGCTATGATGATCGATTTCAAAACGCTTTTTTATGAGACGGCAATCATTCCGGTCATCAAGATCGAGTCACCGGACAAGGCGGATGGACTGGCGAATGCGCTGAGGGCAGGCGGCCTGCACATTGCGGAGGTAACGTTCCGTACCAGAGCGGCGCCTGCCGTCATTCAGCATATTGCTGTGCGCCATGCAGATATTGTGGTCGGGGCTGGAACGGTGACTGCCCGCGAGGAGGTCGATGCGGCGCTTGATGCGGGAGCGGCATTTATTGTATCGCCTGGGTTCAATCCTGTGATCGTCGAATACTGTCTCAGGAAGGGTGTGCCGGTGTTTCCCGGAGTCAATACGCCATCGCTGATCGAGCAGGCCATGGGGATGGGGCTTTCAATCCTCAAATTCTTTCCGGCCGAAGTTTCCGGAGGAACCAAGGCGCTCAAGGCCTTTGAATCGGTCTATCCTCAGGTTTCTTTCATTCCTACCGGCGGCGTTCAGGAAAGCAACATAAACGAGTACCTGGCGTGCAAAAATGTGGTGGCGTGCGGCGGTTCGTGGATTGTGCCAACGGATCTCATCGAGGCGGGAAAGTTCGAAGCAATAGAGGGGCTTATCAGGTCAGCACGCAGGACAATGCTTGGATTTTTGCCGTTGCAGCATGGGGACAGAGGCCGAGATAGACAAAGCGGGGACGGGGACGGAGGTTTGAATTGGGAGAAGTCTGATGCGGCGTCTAAGATGGGGGACAAAGCTACAATCGAAGTGAAAACAACTTCTCTACCCCGTTCTTTGGCAATGCTCCAAGCTGAAGGATTTTCTTATGTGCCTGGTTCAGAAGTCATGAAGGGACAGAGCATGGTTGCTGCAGAAATCGAAATACCAAGCTTTTATGGCCGAATTCGTCTGGTTGAATAGCATTATGCATTTGCGAGGAGAAAAACAATGAGCGTCGTTACCTTTGGCGAAATAATGCTAAGATTGAAATCTCCAGGGCAGGAGCGATTGTTTCAATCGCCGCTTCTCGAGGCGACTTTTGGAGGGAGCGAAGCGAATGTAGCGGTTGCTCTCGCGCGACTTGGCATTCCTGCTCGATTTGTGACTTTGCTTCCTGACAATCAAATTGGGCATGAATGCATGAGAGAATTGCGCTCTCACGGTGTCGATGTTTCTAGCATTAAATTCAAGAAAGGCCGAATAGGCATTTATTTTTTTGAAAATGGAGCAAATCAGCGTCCTAGCAATGTCATCTATGATCGTGCTTATTCAACGGTATCGGAAATAGAGCCAAGTGATATTGATTGGGGGGAAGCTTTTAAAGGTGCAAAATGGTTTCATGTTTCAGGCATTACACCAGCTGTATCCCAAAAATGCGCTGATGCCACAATTTTCGCGGTACAGACAGCAAAAAAAATGGGACTTATGGTCTCGTTCGATCTGAATTATCGAGCAAAGCTATGGAACTATGGAATTGAAGCTCGTGCTGTAATGTCGGAGATTGCAGGTAGTGCCGATATTCTGATTGGGAATGAAGAGGATTATCAAAAGTCATTAGGTATCAATGGGCCGAAAGAAGCCAGCAACGGAAAGCTGGATATTGATGAATACCAAACAATGTGCGAAAGCACACTGAATGTTTTTCCCAACGTATCTATGGCTGCAGTTACCCTGCGCGAAAGCCATTCAGCAGATAGCAATGACTGGTCTGGGATGATAGTCGCTAAGGGACAGAGGTTTATATCACGCAAATATCATATCGCAGATATTGTGGATAGAGTCGGATCTGGGGACAGCTTCTCTGCCGGTCTCATATTTGGCCTAATAAAATACGGTGAGCCAAAACCCGCGCTTGAATACGCAGTTGCACTTTCATGCTTGAAACACTCAATTCCAGGAGATTTTGCCTTGATAGAGCCAGGAGAAGTTGAAAAGCTGCTCAGTGGTGATGCGTCGGGAAGAGTACAGCGCTGATATTTTTTGTAGAGCGACTTGGTTGCTAAAGAATGAAGGATTGCTTATCGGAAATGTTTCTTGTTGTGCGGGCATTCAACTTTTCATTTTTCGGGGACAGAGGTGAATCAAATAAAAACCTCCGTCCCCCATCAAGCCTTTTATCTTGGTTTAAGAAATGGAATACAATCTAATTTCATGGAAGCAGCAATTTGGGCAGCAAATAGATTTCTTTAGTATTGTCAATTAAAATGCCGCTCATTCCTTCATTCAGGGCTGGATGGATATCGATATCATACCTATCTCCAATAACAATGCAATTTTCTGCTGCTTGGTTGATGCTTTGGAGAAGGAATTGAAAAGGAGCTGGATCTGGCTTTGATTTTCCTGTATCGTCCAGAGCTATAATTGTAGTTATGAGAGAAGCAACTCCTAAAGCCTCCAAACTTTCTTCTGCAATTATACGAGGATTATTTGTTATTAGAGCTAATTGATAGTGTCTTTTTAGAGCATTGAGTGATGCGTACAATGACGGATCGGGAGCAAGCCAGTTATGGGGACGGAGCTTTCTCTTTCTCCATGCTATGATGAGATCATCAGGAACTCCAATTTCTTTAAAGATATTCGCAAGGCTTGTAGGAGGCAGGTGCTTTTCTTTTCTTAGCTTTTTTCTTTGCGATATAAGGACAGAAGCTGCTTGATTAGAAATATGTAAATAATCAGCCAATTGCTCAATCTGCGATTCTTCCTGAAACTTTAAATACTCTGGATTATGATAGAGTGTTCCATCAAGATCAAAAGCTAGTACTCCTGCTCGATGGAAGCGGGGACGGAGGAAAAGTTTCATTGTTTATCAGCTGCTCCGTATGGGATGACATCATCAATGCTGTTTGAAGCTCCGTCCCTCTGATCACTCAACGGATTGCTTAGTACTGATTTCGCGCTCGAATTGCTCTCAAGCTTCCGCTTAATCAAGCGCGCTACAACATCTCTATTATCCAGCAGAGAACTCAAGGATCTATTATGATGCAACAAGCTGATTACCTGGGCAAAAAGGCCTGTAACATCACTTTGGATATACCATTCCTTTTTCAATAATTCATTATGATAAATGGCATTTGTACCTATGATTCTGAAGAAAAGGCCTTCTTTATAGGCGGCATCAAAATCATCGATAGCATTGCCTGAAAAGAGTGGAAGACTGACGGCGCAGATTACTTTTGTTGCTCCGAGATCTTTTAAATATCTCATTGCTTTTATGAGAGTTCCGCCAGTACCAATCATATCATCAGCCATAAATACAACTTTGTTTGTGACATCGCCAAGAAGACGTATTTCACTGATATTTGAATCTGTAGCATTTTTGCTGACTTTTGAATAATCTCTTTCTTTATAAAGCAATGCCAAAGGTTTTTGCAGAGCATTTGCATAGAATTTATTTCGATCGACAGCACCAGTATCGGGAGCTAGAACAACCATTTCTTCTTTTGCAATATCGACGATGGACATCAGTTTATCGATGATTTGAAAAGAGGCATGAAGGTTTTCCATTCTAAGTCGATCAAAGGCATTCTCGATCTCTTTGGAATGAATGTCTAGCGTTATTATGCGGTTGACGCCCAGGCTTTCAAGCATTTTCCCTATTCGAGCGGCAGTCAGACCTTCTCTTCCTTTTTTTTTGTGTTGTCGAGAATAAGGATAGATTGGAAGCACGAGATTGATTTCTGCGGCACCGGCTTGCATAGCAGCGTCTACGGCTACAAAAAGATTAAAAATATGATCATTGACAGAGAGTACTTTATGTACTGTTCCATCATTGAAAGAAACAGGCTGATGGTTTTCGATATCTTGAAAAATATAAATATTTCTGCCACGGATTGACTCAAGGATTTCGGTTTTAATTTCACCATTCGCGAAAAAGGTATGACGAACATTGATTTTGAACTGAGGTGGACGATAGCGGTCTGTGTTGCCCGGGAGAAAAAGCATTCCAGTGTTGCAGTCATTTGCAAAATTGATTTTTCTTATGACTAGTTCGGGAGTAATGTGATAGCGATTGGCAATCGCTTGAGCTTTTCGTGCAAAGCGATGCTTGTAGATACCCGATAGTTTTCGAATGACCTGATTTGCAAAGGCTTCGGCCCCCGGACAAGCGATAATACCCAAGTGGGTAGGATCGGAATAACTCATTCAAGACCTTCCATAAACGAGAAAGATATAATTAAATATCAAATGTGACTTATCAATTTTTATTATAGCCGAAAAACGAAGAAATGCATAGGTTAATCAAATAGGCTGAAGAAGGTTTTGAGACATGGTCGCCGGAGAGGATTTTTTGGGAATAAAGCAGCAATTGCTAAATGAGGGACGGAGGTTCGCGGTGATAAGTTTGGTTAATACACAAACCTCCGTCCCCCAGAAAGCTCCTCAGAATGCTGAAAAGCTCATTTTGTGTGAAAGTGGCCAATTTTATGGTTCATTAGGAAGCAGAGAATTTGAGATGCTGGCGATCGAACAAGCGAAGGCTTGTTTAGCATCGAGGTGTAGCAAATTTGTTAAGATCGACGAAATGCTTCAGAGGGTCGATGAATCTTTTTTCGATTCAACCAAGAAGAAAATGGAAGTTTTTATTGAAGTATATGAACCGCCGCCCAAATTGATTATCATTGGAGCAGAAGATATTAGTCTAGCAACTGCAATAATTGCACAAAACCTTGACTTTAAAATTATCATTCTGGATGAACGATCTGACATAGCAAATAAGAATACATTCCCAATGGCGGACTCCATTATTTGTGAGCCTAATCTCGAGCAAGCTCTGTCCCCAATCATTGATCAATCAAGCTATATAGTGATTAATTCTCAAATAAATTATGAAAGAGCTGTTCGATATTGTCTGGGAAAGGAATGGGCATATTGCGGAATACTTGGTTCGAAAAGGAAGATGGTGTCGTTGCGAAAGAAGCTGATTGAAGACGGTTTCTCAACTGAACAAATTGATAGAATCAATGCGCCAATTGGTCTTGAGATTGGAGCTCAGACTCAGTATGAGATTGCAATATCAATAATTGCGGAGATAATCGCGGTCAGGCATAACAAAAAGGCTGTCTTCATGAAATCCCTAATGTGACAAGGCTAAGGATAATCTATCGATAGCTAAAATTATCGAGATTTAAGTTCAACGTTTGTTTGGCAATTTGTTATCCTTTTTGCTAAAAGACTAGATTCTTCTCTATTAAGCTAAAATCTTTTATAGAAATAAAATATTGTCCGCAATATTTATATTCTGATGCGCTTGAACATAAGCCTGCTTTTATTGGGTTATTCGTAATATATTCAAATGTGGAAATAAATTGCTGCAGACTATTTATGATAATGCTCTTGAATCGATCATACCAAACATGTCCTTTTATGTTTGCCCTTTTGTTATAATGAATTGCAAAAACTGAAAGTATCCATTGCATTATTTTTGATAAGGATTCCCCATGTGCCGGTTTCAGCAAGAAATGGATGTGATTGCCCATAATGCAGAAATTTGCAATTTCAAATCTATAGGGGTGTTTCTTATTATTTTTGGCCCTTACGACAATCTTGAGAAAAAGTAGTTTTATTTCTTCATTGTCGAATATACATTCACCCCTATTGATCCTAGCGATTATATGATACCAAGCTCCATCTTTCAGTGTTCTTGTTCTTCTCACACTTTAATGACGCATGAATTGACTCATTTAATTCAAAAATTAAAGAGCTATTTACTCCTATCTTTTCAGATGCAATAATGAACCATCATTATTTGCTTATAGAAAGGGAATATGATGAAGAGAACAGTTTTGCAAATGTTGAAGGAAGCGGAACAGAAATATCCTGACATCCCATATGCGCTAAAAAAGACAGATTCTGGCTATATGCCGACCACTTTTAAAGAAGTCCGGCAAAAGGCCCGTCAATTTGCTGCTTGGCTATTGGCAAATGACCTCAAACCTGGGGACAGAGCTGCAATTATAGCGGAAGGTTCGCCGGAATGGCTTATCTCGGAACTAGGTTTGCTTTCTGCGGGCATGATCTCTGTCCCTCTTTCTATAAAACTTCTCCCGGATGAAATACCATTCAGAATTCAGCATTCTGAGGCAAAAGTGATTTGTACTACACACAATCAGCTAGAAAAGTTAGCAAATGCTCTCAATATAGCTGGCCTAAAGAAAATTGATATCGTATATCTTGATGATGATATTGAATGGGGACAGAGCATTTTAAAAAGATACAAAGTGCGAAGTGATACTTTTATTACATTGCACAAAGCGCTTTCTGTAGGGGCAGTCTTGCTAAAAGAAAAAAAAGAATATGAAGAACGATTAGATTCAATAGAAAATGAAACAAAAGAGAATGATGTTGTGACGATATCTTACACCTCAGGTACAACAGGCAATCCAAAAGGCATTATGCTTACTCATTTGAACTATTGGTCGAACTGCCATGATGCAGTGGAGCTTTTCGATAATCCTCTTTATTTTCGGACTTTATTGATTCTCCCTGTCGATCACTCATTTGCTCACACTGTAGGTCTTTATACGGCGATGTTATGCGGTATTTCTCTATATTTTGTTGATTCGCGAGGTGGAGGGATTGCTACCCTCAGAAACATTCCAACAAATCTCAAAGAAAGCAATCCTATTTTTCTGCTTACTGTCCCTTCTCTTTCAGGCAATTTTATGAAGAAAATTATTGCAGCGATCGAGGGAAAAGGTGGTCTCATAGAGAAAATATTCAAGAATGGAATTGCTGCTGGGATTCTATGGCATGGCGATGGTTTTCATACACCACCTTTTTTAGATAGGTTAAAATCATTCTTTCCATATTTTATAGCGAGATTTCTTGTGTTCAATAAAGTTAAAAAGGCATTGTTTGGGAATTCAATAAGATTCTGCGTTGGAGGCGGAGCTCTGCTGGATATTAAGCAACAGCAGTTCTTTGCAGCTCTGGGTGTTCCTGTATATCAAGGATATGGACTGACAGAAGCAGCTCCAGTAATCTCATCAAATTCGCCAAGAACTCATAAATACGGGACATCCGGAGCCATTGCACCTTCTGTAAAGTGCAAAATCATGGATGAAATGGGGACGGAGGTTGCAAATGGGACCATCGGGCATATCACCATTACTGGTGAGAATGTCATGTTGGGGTACTATAAAAATCCTGAAGCAACCGCCGAAGCTCTTCGTGATGGGAGGCTTTGGACCGGTGATTTGGGCTATATTGATGAAGATGGTTTTCTCGTGGTTGTAGGCAGAGAAAAAGCTCTTTTAATTCGTGAAGATGGTGAAAAATACAGCCCAGAGGAAATTGAAGAAGCGATTACGGCATCTACAGAAGTATTCGATCAAATAATGGTTTGGTGTGATCATAAAAAATATACCATCGCATTAGTTGCACTTGATGAAGACAAAGTAAAACATTTGATTCGCAGCAATTCAATCAATACCGCAGAACAGCTCCTAAGTATGCTGACTAATGAGTTTTATCGCTTTAAGACAGATCCACGAGCGAAAAGAGTTCAGCCAGCATGGATTCCCGCAGTATTTCAGATATTGGAAGAGCCATTCAGCGAGCAAAATGGTACTATTAATTCAACAATGAAATTGGTTAGGCACAAAGCTGCTCAAATTTATCAAGATTTAATTGCTTTTTCATATACTTCAGATGGTTCTACAACTTTTAATAATCATAATCTGGAAAGGATTAGAAAGCGCTTCTCGTTAGTATGATAGTAGTATTTTGGAATGTGGGGACGGAGGTTTAAATCGCATTCTTAAATCAATCCGATCTTGCAGATCGATTAGATATTGCGAACCTCTGTCCCCATAGCTTTGCATAGCTTTCCTGTGGCATTCTTATGCATATCGAAGCACTGCCCTTTGGATTAGATTTTATGCTATGGTAGAGTTTCAGCGATATGAAAAATAAGATAGAAATAGATGACACTCAAGCTCTTGCAATTAGGTTGGTCAGAGCTCCCAGTGTGACTAACACGTCAGGCGAATCATCTTTCCCGGATGTTCTTGTTTCGATTTTAAGAGAGCAGCCAATTTTCAGTTTGCATCCGGAATTAATAGATGATGTACCGATAGAAGGTGATAGCAAAAAGCGTAGAATTGTACTTGCTTTTGCTCCCGGCAAAGGATCTTCATGCGTGGTTCTTACTGGCCATTATGATGTAGTCGACACAAATTCCTATGGTGTATTAGAGCCTTTTGCTTTCGACCCTGAAGCTCTTTCTAAGCGAATGCTTCAAATGCTTTCCTCAAAGACTAGTCTTTCTTCTGCTGAGCTGCTTTTAAAAAAAGATTTAGAAAGCACTTCTTTTATCCCCGGCCGTGGGATGCTGGATATGAAAAGTGGGCTTGCAGCTGGTATCTCTGCTATGCTTCGCTTTTCTAAAAAAGATGAGCGCATAGGGAATATTCTTTTTATTGCAGTCCCTGATGAAGAAGGCTCCTCTATTGGCATGAAGGCTGCAAAAAAATTGCTCTCCGATTTTGCCAATGAGCATGGACTTCATTACGAAGCGATTATCAATCTTGATGCTTCTGTAGATTCTGGGGACGGAGCTGAAGGGAAGGCTGTCTTTCTTGGTTCGGTGAGCAAATTGCTTCCTTTTGCTGTATTTGTCGGCAAGCCAGCCCATGCGGGGTCTCCATTTGATGGGTTTAATCCCGTAATTGCTTCAGCAGTCTTTGCAAGAGAAATTGAATGTAATAGCGATAGCATGAATATCAAAGCATTGTTACCAGGAGAAGAACCGCCGCCACCTTCTATTTTATATTATCGAGAAATGCGTAATAGATATGATGTAACAATGCCAGCAGATGTATTCTGCGCTGTTAATGTTCTTACCTTTGAAAAAGATCCGGAAAAGGTATTTGATCACTTCAAAGCAATAGTTCAGAAAGCCCTTGATAGTTCTATTTCTCTCATATATGAAAGGGCTTCGGCATTTTCTCGAAAAAAGAACGAACACGTGATGACATACAAATTCTCTTCAGAAATAATTGAATTCCATGAATTAGCAACGCGCGCTGAGCGAGTGGTACCAGGCATTTTAAATCGCCTCAGGATATTTGCTGAGAAGAGCTTCCCTGAAGATAAGGTGCAGCAGACTTTTAAAATCATACATGAACTATTGTCATATGCCCAAATAGAAGGACCAAGTGCCATCGTCGGTTTTGCCCCTCCCTTTTATGCAAAAGCCCAACTTGATTCGGAACGGGATCAAGGTTTTCTTTCGATTATCAAAGATGAGGTTATGTGCTTTAACAGGGATTATGGAGAATCAATCAAGCTCCGTCCCTATTTCCCCGGGATTTCAGATATGAGCTTCCTTGCACCTTCAATTGATCGCGAAGCAATCGAATTTGTAAAGAAAGAGTCTGCGGTGCTGGAGCCAGATCTGGATAAATATCTTGAGAAGCCATTGAATACTCCGGTCATCAATGTTGGTCCATGGGGTAGGGAATATCATCAGAATGGCGAGAGGGTACATCGTCATTATGCTTTTTCTCTTCTCCCGGAATTATTGTCCAGGTTGTGCGATAGACTCTTGCATGCAGATAATTGATTCCCCGCTATGGAGGCTGAAATGAATATAGTGATTTCGCTAGGTGGTTCAATTGTAGCGCCGCAGGAAGGGCCAAGCGGCATTTTCCTTATGCAATTTAGAAAGATTCTTTTATCTTGGCTAAATGAAGATGACAGACGCGTAATTATAGTTGTCGGGGGGGGCGCTGCAGCGCGGAACTGGCAGAAGGCTTATCGGGAATTTCTCTCGAATTTTAGAGAAGTGAACGGGGACGGAGGTTTGCGAGATTTTGCTCGAGCCAACGAAGCGCTTGATAGAATTGGAATCGCTGCAACGAGGCTCAATGCACAGCTGATCAAAGAGGTCTTTGCAGATTTCTGCATTGATCCCATAATCAATGATCCTTCCTCTAGCTTCGAAGCGAATGGGCGCATTCTTGTTGCAGCGGGCTGGAAACCAGGATTTTCAACCGATTATGATGCAGTTCTGCTTGCAGAACGTTTCTGCGCTAAAAAAGTAATCAATCTTTCAAATATTAATCAGATATATGATTCTGATCCGCGAATAAATCCTGATGCCAAGCCTCTTACTCGCATCACGTTTGATTCTCTTATAAAGATGACAGGGGCAGATTGGAATCCTGGAGCTAATGTTCCTTTTGATCCAGTCGCTGCTGCCAGAGCCAGAGAAATAGGGCTTAAAGTTATTTTTGCTTCTGGCACAAATTTACAGAACCTATCTGATATTTTATATGAAAAAGCGTTTATTGGGACAATAATTGAGTAAATCAGCCTTACCATTCCATGAGGCTGTGCAGGGATATATCGCGTATGTTTCAAATCGTCGAGCTGGATCAAGTCATCTAGGCCAAGGAGGGGCAATGAGCAGAGAAAGGAGAGACAGAAGTGCAAGGAATAGGAGCTGCCATGAGCAAAGCTTTGCAGACCCTCGCGAGAAAGCGCTTGATCAACTCGCAAACTTATATGCTAAAGATGCCATCTCCCTTGAGGAGTTTGAGCGACTCGTAGATGAAATGCAAAAAGCGGCTGATCCTCAAAGCATTTTAAATTCGGTGATAGTTGCTGGCTCTGGATGCGAATCGGCGCAAGCGGAGAATGATAATACTCCATTTAATCGTCCAGATAAACCTCCGTCCCCCAATCAAAGTATCTCAAGTTCAAAAGCCTCTTTTAAACCTCTGTCCCCCAATTCTGCGTTCGATCCTTTTCCAGGGGCTGGAGATTTCTTCCTCTGCATAATGGGGGAACGGAAAGTGAATGGCAGGATGCTTTTGGGGAAGTCAGCTTCAAGCATTACCTTGATGGGCTCGACGGTGATAGATCTTAGGGACATCGAGGTGCCTGCTTATGGCATGCATATTGAAGTAATTGCGATAATGGGCGAGACGAGCATTATTGTTTCGCCGGAAATGCACGTACATCTTTCTGTTGTACCGATAATGGGCGAAGCAAAAAGTCGAGCTGGGGTTCCTTTTGGGAACAGCAATCAAGGAATTTTGGAAATTGGCGGCGTTGCTCTTATGGGATCGGTATCTGTGCGCGCAGTCCCATGATTTCTTCGAAGGTGCATCTACGAGCAAGATGCCTTGTCTGTCAGCTCAAATTTTGTCTATAAGCATTGAGCATTTGCCTGAAGGGATGGGAAGCGTTTTTTTCTTTTTACCGAGCACATTTATAGTAAAGTAATAGAGTTTTTCGCTTTCCATATGTATCTCCCATCCTCGACCTGACTTGCTGGAAAGAATCGTAATCATATTTCTCTTGAGTGAAAGATTTTCGATGCCCATCACTTCGAGATTGGGTATGATCCAGTCGACGGTTTTACGCGGCAGAGAAATATATAAGCCAATAATATTTTCAATGATCAGAGTGACTGTCGAGAGGCCATTGGAAGGGAAATGGTTTGGCAGAGGCCAATCTGGATGTTCATCCCAGATCGCTTTTCCCTCATTCATAGGTTGATAGGCACTCCAGACGGTGGGACGGCTGTGATGGCGGTTCGATTCATGATCGCTCGCATGCATTGAATCAAGGATATAATATAAATGCCGAATTGCTGAATCTCGTGCGAGTTCATAGAAATAGTATTTTTCTAGCCCTTTGATTACCATAAAAGTGAGCCACGGGAAAACTGATCCCCGAAAACCTTGGCCTTTTCGGTCGAATGCGGGGTGATCGGCAGAGAGGGAGGGGAAGGGATTTTCCGTGCCAAAGCAATGGGGATCTTTGAGCTTTGCAACGAGCTTTTCTGCTCGTTCCTCGTTCGGGATTTCGGCAAGAAGAATCCAGTAGGTACCAATTGTCTTGGTTTTCACCTGGTTCTCGTTTTCATCAAGATCATAATAAAATCCGTCATCAGCATTCCACATTTTTGAATTGATTCGGGTTTTGATTGAGAAATAATCGCGCTTATAAAGAAAGGAAGCATCCTTGTCGTTGAGAATGTCTCCAAGCGCAGAAAGATAGAGCGCATTCATTGCTATTGCGGCGTTGAAATCGATAAAGTAGCGAGCATTCTCCCGTGGAGAATTATCCATGCCGGTGGAGGACAAGGGTGTCGCAAAAAGGCCATTAGGCATTTTAAAATTTTCTTCAAGCCATTTATAATGTTTGCTGAGGGCTGGCATTACTTCTTTTACGCGCTTCTTATTTGCGGTTTTGTGGTAGAGATTGAATTCTGCCCACGCCAGAAGAGGAAGAGTTACACCAAGTGGATTATCAGCGGGCGTCATAGCCTGCCCTGTCTCGATATCATATGCTGTTCGAATAGCGCCATCGGGTTCTTGAAGCGCATACAAGGCATCAAGGCCATTTGATGCTGAGTAGATTCGATTGCTGTAGACGAGAAAGAAGCTGGAAAAGACTTGCTCAAGGAAATCAAGCCTTTTCTTTTCTGGGTAATAGAAAAACTTGATCTTGCCGATTTTTGTCTGACTGCCTCCATTTGTCCAGCAATCAGCAATCCATGCCCAGGTCCTATCATAAATATCGACGAAGTCTTGATCGTAGAAATGGATATGAGGAAAATCCTTCTTGTTCAAGTATATTACCCTCTTGTTGAATGTTTGATCTCAATCTTGTTCATGAATAGCTGGAATATCTTTCATGATATTATATAAAACACAAGCATATCGTAAAATACTATACTCATTCCATAGCTGTTTGTCAAATTTGCATAACTTCAGCATAAAGATTCTTGTTCTGTAAGGAAGAGAAGTATTCTTAACAAAATTCCGCCTTTCATTCAAGCTTGTTGGTCTTCTGGGCGAATGTTCTCATTTCTGCCTTTGCGAAACGTGCTTTCCAGCAGGCGGCATTCCTCAATCGATGCAAAACCTCGAACAATATCCTCAGCAAAGCAGTCGCAATCAGGAGCCCCACATGCGCCGCAATCGATACCTGGCAGCTTGGCACGGATTGCGTCGATTTTTTCAGCCATTTCTAAAGCCTTCGAAAAATCGGCATCGAGGACGAGGACGGGCTTCGGCGATACCGGTTCTGTCCAAATGTATGCTTGGAGTTCTTCTTGTTCTGGCAGCTTTGGGGACGGAGGTTTCATTGTTTTTAGCACAGAGCTGTTTGCTTCTGCTGCGAGATTGTCCTTTTGACAGCGCTGGCGCATATTCGAGCGCGCGATATGAGGATTTTCGACCGCCATAGGTCCACCGACACAACCGCCCGGGCATGCAAGTGCTTCGATATATCGGATTGATTCAATATTTCCATTTTCTATTGCTTCGAAAAGATCGATGACGTTCGAGATGCCATCGACGGAAACAGAATCAGGAATCTGCAGAGCATCGAGTTCTCCATCGGAGCGGGCCCAGCCCATTCCTGGTTCGAGATTTTCCATCATGGGAAGAATAGGACTATGTCCAGAGAAGGCTTGGGGGACAGAGGTTTTGAATCCTTTGCTTGGGGACAGAGGTTTGCGTTCTTCAAGCGCTCGCTTGAGCGGCAGAAAAATATCGCTAAAAGAGATGACCGCATCAATGGAGGATTTAGAATATCCCAAAGGCATTCGGACTGCAGTTACTTTGGCGGTGCAAGGGCTGAGAAAAAAAACGCCGATTTTTCTTGGAATTTCTGAAAGGCGCTTCCTTGCTTCACGGGCTGCAATCTCCGAAGGGGGCAGTATGGGCATAAGATTGGGTATGAGGCTGGGGAATCTTTGCTGGATCAGCCGGACGATGACAGGGCAGGCGCTTGATATGCGGGGGAGTGGACCAGGCTTGGCGAGAATTGAGCGGGTAATTTCTGTAACAACGATTGCTCCCCATGCAACATCGAATACCTCGTCAAATCCTATACGATGCAGTGCATCAAATATATCTGACTGTGAATATATTGTTCCAAATTGAGCATAGAGGGACGGAGCTGGGAGAGCGACTTTGAGATCATATCCATCAAGAATGAACAAAGGATCAGAGATTGCCTTTTTTGCGCCTTTAGGGCATCGGCGGATACATTCACCACAATCGATGCATCTGTCTTCAAAAATTTTCGCTTTGCCGTTTCTTACGCGGATGGCTTTGGTAGGGCAGAATTTGATGCATGTCGTGCATCCTACGCATAGATCAGCATCCAGCTGCACGGAGTGGAATGTCTGGATATTATTTTCTGAATTTTCTGTGGTGCTACTATTCACTTTTAGTTCCCCTGTCGGAGTCTGAATCGCATAATGACAGTCGTGCCTTTCCCTGGTTCGCTTTGAATAACAAGCTCATCTGCATTCCGTTTCATGTTGGGCAATCCCATGCCAGCGCCAAACCCCATATTCCGGATTTCTTCCGAGGCCGTCGAAAATCCCTCCTGCATGGCGAGTTCTATATCTGCAATGCCTGGGCCTTTATCAATGAAGCGTGTCGAGATGCAATCTTCGAGAATTTCGACTTCGGCTTTTCCTCCGTCCCCATGAATTGCGACATTCATCTCGGCCTCGTACATCGCGATGGCAATACGCTTAATCAAGGCTGCAGGAAGGCCGAGCTGGGTCAAACGGCGTTTCATGTCTGTTGAAGCCTTCCCCGCGGCAGAGAAATCCATCTTTGGAATGATATATTCAATTAACACAGACGGCATCCTGATTTTGCCTACTTGAATGAAAGGCAGAATTGGAATGTTCCAGCGGCATTTTAGCGAGCTTGATATGCAATATCTCCTCTTATTCCAGCTTGGTACAGCTTGCCGCATGCGGTAAACATGCTGTCTTGAGTACTCATGAGCATAATGCTCTGTTCTTTTGCCATCTGGATCATTTCACTCGAAGGTTTTTTGCCTCTCACAAAAATAATCAATCGGATATCCATTAATTCTGCTATCCGGATGACTTGTGGATTGGTCAATCCTGTGAGCAGCGCGACTCGTTCTTTCACAAATGCAATGACATCGCTCATCATATCCGAACCGAATGCGCTGATAATCTCAAGATCATCAGCAAGGTCCTGGCATGTTATAATTTCAGCATTGAGCACATGAGCAATCGAAGATGCATGCATGTGGAATCTCCCTCATGTAAAATCAGCTGAGTTTTGGCATAGTCATTTCGATAATATTATATCATAAAATCTAGACTCGCAAGATACAGGATGAATGAAGACAATGCTGAATAAGGTTGCTGTATAGACACCGCGCTTGCGTATTGCTGTGCTGTCTGGGAAGACTCCGATGATCGTGCAAAAACAGCAGCAGCCATTGGTTCAGAGCACTGATCTTCCATGGAACGAACGTGCGAGTGTAAGTCGATCTGCGTACTCAAGATCCCCACCGACTGGTATGCCTGTCGCAAGCCTTGTAACTTTCACAGGTTCCTTTTCAAGGAGTTTCTTGAGATAGAGCGCGGTCGTATCGCCTTCGATGGTCGGATTCGTTGCGATGATAATCTCCCGAATGGGGACAGAGGTTGAGATTGATGAATGGATTCTCTGGAAAAGCTTGCCGATATTGAGCTTGTCCGGCCCGATGCCTTCAAGGGGAGAAAGAAGGCCGCCCAGCACATGGTAGAGTCCCTTATATTCTTTCGATGCTTCGATTGTGATGACATCCTGAGGCTGCTCGACAACACACATAATACTGCGATCACGAGATACATCCGAGCAGACCTGGCACAGCTCTGATTCTGCATAAGAACCACATTCAGCGCAGAAATGGATAGTAGCTCGCAGCGTCCTAATGTGATCCGCAAGGGCTTCACTGAATGCAATGTCCGATTTTAGCAGCGAGTAGGCAATCCGAAGCGCGCTTTTTCGGCCTATTCCCGGAAGGCGCGTGAGCAGCGAGACGAGATCCTCGATGGCTTTCATTTTGTATCCTCTACGAGGCAGTCAATCAAATCAAACCTCTGTCCCCGAAAAGTTCCCCGGCAAATTCCCGAAAGGCATGCCCGACCCGAATCCACCAAGCGAACCAGCAAATTCGTTCTGGATTTCTTCCTTTATTTTTTCAGCTGCGTTGTGATGGGCTGCGCGGATTAAGTCCTGCAGGAGGGGGATATCTTTGAATTCGGAAAGCTCAGGCGAAATTTCGCATTCGAGCATTTCCATGTTTCCAGAGAGGGTAATTTTCACCATGCCACCGCCTGCTTGTCCTGTCGCTCGAATAGCATTCATTTTTTTCTGCATTTCTTCGGCTTGGGCTTTCAATGCCTGGGGATTTTTCAGCATGTCGAAAATGTTCGATAGATCCATTTCAACCTCCAGATTCAATGCTGTTATGCAATCATTGATGTCTAATCATAGCTTTCTTCTTCAATATCTTCATCAGAGAACTCTTCGGGCTCTTCTGGTACATCGGGCGGCTCGATGATGGGGACAGAGGTTTGACCAGAGATTCTGCTTTCTCCGGAAGGCTCGAAGGCAGGTTTTGTTTCTATGACTTTTCCTTTGAACATTTTTCGAACGAGCTCGATTAAGCGGATATCATGTTCGTCGAGGCTCGCAGGCAGAGCGGGATTATTGTGCGGCAGGGGTTTTTCATCAGAGCCATTGAAGGCATCTTCGGCAGGTTGAAAGCTGTTGTGGATGCTTTTCTCTTCGAGCTGGTTCATTCCTTGAGTCTGATCATGGTGCGCAGCTTTATCGGAAGAGATTTGAACGCCTGCATTTCCGGTTTCAGAATCGCGGATAAGAACGTTTTTCTTTGGCGAATCCTCCGTGTGGGGCGCTTCCTGAAGTTTTTGGAGCTGTGCTTCGATAGCGCAGGGAGTTCCCAACAGCTGTGCACCTGTCGATGCAATGAGAGCCGAAAAGCGCGAAATGAGATCAAGCTCTACTTTATTTACAACGGGGATGATAAAGCCATTATGCTTAGGAATCCATTCGCCTGACTTTTCGAGCGCTGAAGCTAGAAAGAGGTTTTCCGTTCTCAGCTTAGTAATAATCCTTTTTCTCAATTCTAAAGCCGAAGGCGCCGCTGAAGCGCCAGGCTCAACCTCTGTCCCCGAGGTCGATACAGATAGCTGAGCTGAGGCCTTCTCATGGTTCATTGAGCTGCTGTATCGGCTGTCGGCATTCTGTACGAGGGGCTCTGATGGCTGAGCTGGGCCGCTGGACTGCCGAGCCGATCGAGCACTTTGGGATTCTTGTTGGCGCGAGCGCAAATCCCGAAGAAGCGGAGCTTCTTCAGTACTGTCATTTTTGCTCGCGCCTTCCAGAAAAGGGAGAGGGAGCCCTTTCTGGGATGCTCCTTGGGGCAACAGTGTCTGTTTGATAGCTTTGATCGCATCGAATAATTCGGATTGGCTGATATAGGCTGAAATACGGCTGAGTTTGGCAATGGCCAGCTCAAGCTCGAATCGGGGATCGATGGTGTCCTTGAGGTGGCGATAGGTATCCAAAAGCACCGCGATGGCATATTCTGCTCGCTCTTTAGTCAGTACCCCAAGAACATCAGCATCGAAAGCGCTGCGAGGCGCGCTCAGAAGGCCTTCCTTTTGTATATCATTATGAATGAGCAGAATGGAGCGGCAATAATCGACGGCATCAGAAAGAAATTGCTCAGGAGATACGCCGCGGATAAGGATTTCGTCGAGACTCGTGAAAGCTGCTGCAGCATCATTTGCAACAATCGCGCGAAAGAGTGCATTCAGGCGATCAAGGCCCACAAGGCCGAGTGTGTCGCGTATATTTTGCGCAGTGATTTTAGTGCCGGAAAATGAAGCGATTTGGTCAAACAGGGTATACGCGTCCCTTACCGAGCCGGCTGCCTCTCGCGCAATCCAGAGGAGCGCCTCTTCTTCTGTCTCTATCCCAGTTTCTACTGCAACCTGTCGCAGCAGCTCAAGGATAGTTTCCGTCGGTACGAGCCTGAAATTGAATTGCTGGCAACGGCTCTTGATGGTTGCTGGAACTTTGTGCGGCTCTGTCGTCGCAAAAATGAAAACGACATACGGCGGCGGTTCTTCGATTGTTTTGAGCAATGCGTTGAACGCGCTCATTGAGAGCATATGGACTTCGTCGATGATATAGATTTTATACCGCCCGGAATTAGGAGCGAACAGCACTTCATCTTTTATCTGGCGAATGTTATCTACAGAGGTGTTCGAAGCGCCGTCGATTTCGATGACGTCGAGCGATGAGCCATTGGAAATCGAAAGGCATGAAGCACAAGTCCCGCAGGGATGCGGCGTAGGGCCATGCTCGCAGTTGAGTGCTTTTGCAAGAATTCGTGCTGTACTCGTCTTGCCGCATCCTCGAGGGCCTGAAAAGAGATATGCGTGCGCGATGCGTCCCTGTTCCAGCGATGAAATCAGCGTTGCGGCGACAAAATTCTGTCCTGCAAGCTGTTCGAAATTCTGCGGGCGCTTTCGTGCAGCGGTTACTTCAAAGGGCATGTAGGAAAAATAGCATGATGGGGGTGAAGGGTAAAGCAGGCAAAGCGCATAAAGCCAGGCGCTCTGCGGCACCGCACCTGCTGCGTACCGTTGCTTCCTTCCGGACCTGGCGGGGTTAGGCAGTGGTTACGAGCACAGTGCCTGGCCTTATGCGCTCAAGCTGCAAGCGGAGAGAGAGGGATTTGAACCCTCGGTACCCTTTAGGGGTACTCACGACTTCCAATCGTGCACCTTCGGCCGCTCGGTCATCTCTCCAGGGGTAGATGTGTGCTCAGCAAAGCGAGCATTCAGGAAGAAACCGGGGCCCCCTGCCCGCAGTTTCACATCGCGGAGAGAGGGGGATTCGAACCCCCGGAACCCAGAGGGTTCAACGGTTTTCGAGACCGCCCGATTCAACCGCTCTCGCATCTCTCCAATAAAAAAAGTGAGGCTAAGAGGATTCGAACCTCCGACCTTCAGATCCGCAATCTGAAGCTCTATCCAGCTGAGCTATAGCCTCACGAAAAACCGGAGAGGGAGGGATTCGAACCCTCGGTACCCTTTAGGGGTACAACTCCTTAGCAGGGAGCCCGATTCGGCCTCTCTCGCACCTCTCCTCAAACCTGATGGCTTATCACGGAGCAGGGGGGATTCGAACCCCCGGTACCTTGCGGTACAGCGGTTTTCAAGACCGTCTCCTTAAACCCCTCGGACACCGCTCCAACCTATGCAAACCATTCGGCGAGAATCGACAATACGAGAAAGCGGGGCAATTGTCAAGGGCTGGCATCAAACCTCTGTCCCTGGCAGGAGCTGCGCCGGCGTAATTCATCTTCGACGAGGCGGGCCAGATGGTGCTTGTCAAACGGCACGTGAATGTTGATTGTTTCTTCGGAGCGAAAATCAGCTGAGATGCGGATTATCTCCGTCGAAGGAGGCAGGATTTCGAGGCAGTCTGCAAGTAGGCCTGGCAAGCGGGCGGGATGCATAGCGGTAATTTCGCCGCATTGAAAAGCCCGGGCAAAAGCGGATCCCTTTGCGATTCGAAAATCATGGAACTTAACGCCCTCTGTCCCCGTGTCGGCAACAATGCGCGCAGTCTCGAGCATCATCGAATGTGATTCACCGGGGAGTCCGAGCATGAGATGCACCGCTCGTCGCAGCTGGGCTTTTCCAGCGATTTCCATTGCATCAAGGAATTCTTTGACCAATGCGCGCAGTCTCGAGCATCATCGAATGTGATTCACCGGGGAGTCCGAGCATGAGATGCACCGCTCGTCGCAGCTGGGCTTTTCCAGCGATTTCCATTGCATCAAGGAATTCTTTGACACCATGGCCTCTTCGGATAAATGAGAGTGTTTCTTCGTGTGCTGACTGCAGGCCGAGCTCGACCCACACTTCCATTCCCCGTTCTCGATAGGATGCGAGCAGTGCAGCTTTTTCAGAATCGAAACAATCCGGCCGCGTTGAGACGACAATGCCTTTCAGCGGGCTTGGGTTGGCCGAAATGTCCGTCCTGCTCTGGGTGACCATAGCTGCAGTCCTTGGCTCTTCCTGCGCAAAATTCATACCATCTCCTTCCTGGCGCGTGATTTTCTCCAGAGCAGTCCAGAATGCATCGATTGCGTTGTCGTAAATCGCAGAAAGGGCTTTTACTGGGGCATTTGTACATGAATAGGCCTGGAAGTAGAGGAAAAAGGCTTTAGCGCGATAGCGCCTTCGGGTGAAAACAAGGGCGCGTTCGATTTGCTGAGCGACTGTGGGGACAGAGCTTGCAGTTTTTTGGTAAGCTGCGATATTTCCATCTGGCGCGCAGAAACGGCATCCGCCTTTCAATCTGTCCAGACTTCGATGCGGGCAGGAAAAGCCTGCATCGATGCCGAGTCGCCAGACATGTTCGCCATAGCGTTCTTTCAATCTGTCAGAATGCCAGTTGATGAGCGGCTTGCCATTTTTCTGATTTGCTTGCACAGTGCTCAGGATACTCTCCTTGTGCTTGGCTTTGCTTACTCAAGAATTATCTCTATGATAGCATGACAACAAAGGAATATGCGAGGAATGAAAAGAGAGGTTTCCCACCGGCGCTTGCAGGTTTGTGCTGCGGTACTGGCGCTCTGTATAGTCTTTTTACTGAATTCGTGCAATCAATCTCCGCAGAGCGCACTTATCTGGACAGATATTCCTGAACTTGTCGTTGCTGCTCAACTTTTCAACAGAGAAAATGATCAGTTTGCCGTAGATGTCGAATACAAAGAGAATGCTGCAACCGCACTGATGAAAACTAACAAACCTCCGTCCCTCATCATTGCAAAATTTCTGCTTTCAAAGCCTGTGATCCGGAAGCTTGATCCGCTCGATGATCTTTTTTCGCGATATTACGTCGATCCGAATGACATGTACTCCTCATTGCTCGATGCGGGGAAACTAGGTGTCCAGCAGATTCTTCTTCCTGTTTCATTCGATTGCATGGTTCTCGTGGAGCGAAAATCCGACAGTTTGGGAGCGGGGGCGAGTATGCTCGATCTCGATGCAATCCGTGAGGCAGGAGACAAGTTTACCCGCACTGAAAATGGGGTGCTAGCAGCGATGGGTTTTTCGTCTGTGTGGAATATGGAGTTTGCGGAGTCATGGCTTCTCGCTCAGGATGTTGGGTTCTTGCCGAATCCGGACTGGAAACAAACCTCTGTCCCCAAATCCGGAGATGCAAAGACATGGCCATTGCTATGGAACAATGATCGCCTCGAGCAATCTATCCTGGCATTGAATTCGCTGGATTCAAAAGTAAAGAAGGATGATGCGGACGCTTTTGCATTTTCATATTTCAACAAGCCGGGATACCAGCTTGTGCTTGAGAATCGAGTGCTGTTTTGGCCTATGAAGGCAAGTGATTTTTTCAAACTTCCGTATTCCGCAAAATCGCAGCTTCGGTATCGCTATCCTGCAGCGAATCAAAAGTTGATTTTGACAGAGGGAGCGCGCTACTTGGGTGTTCCCAAAGGGGCTAAAGGCAGAAAGGCGGCATTTGCGTTTTCAAAATGGCTCCTGACGCCCGCGAATCAAGAGAAAATATGGAAGGAAATGGAAACGCAGCGCTTGCTTCCTGACCATGTTGGCCCGCTGGATGGCTTCAGCAGCTTGAAACAGATAAATGATACTGTTCTTGCAAGATATTTCCCCGAGTATGCGCAAAACAAGATTGTCGCGGGGGCATTGCGGAACCCTGCAGCTCTTCCCGGTTATTGGGACAGCTTTTCCCGAGATTTTTTTGAGCCATGGCTCAGAACGATACTCATGAGGCGAGAAGGAAGCGAAAGCGTTGCACAAAAGGGCACAATTGGCGAAGACTTTCAGGCATCGTTTGAACAGTATCTGGGGACGATGCCAGATTGGCTTGCATCAAGCCGCTGATTCTGCAAACAGCTCAAGGAGTCTGCGAAATTCCGCAAAGGTCGAGCAGCGCACAGCTTGAGCGCGCAACACTGCACCTCCCTCAAAGCCTTTCGTATACGCGCAAAAATGCTTCCGGAATTCCACGCATGCTGTTTGTTCGCCAAGGTACTTTACGGAAAGTTCGAGATGCCGAAGGGCTGTCTGCGCGACAATTCTCGGGGACAGAGGTTTATCGATGCGCTGGCCGGCTGCTCGTTGGGAAAGTTCCTGAAAAATAAACGGGTTTCCAATGGCGCCGCGCGCGATCATAACGCCATCGCAGCCCGTATATTCTTGCATAGCAATTGCATCGTCGGCGCTGAAGACATCTCCGGAACCAAATATGGGGACAGAGGTTTGCGCAGCGAGTGCTTTGATTGCATCCCAGTCCGCTTTGCCGGAATACCCCTGTGCGCGGGTCCTGCCGTGCAAGGTGATCGCGCATGCTCCCGCTTCGATGGCCATCCCTGCAGTCTCTAGGTAGTTGATAGATTTTTCGTCCCACCCGGTACGTATTTTGACGGAAATGGGGACAGAGGTTGCGCTGCGCATCGCGCGAACGATTTCGCCGATTCGCTCAGGCGTCTTGAGAAGCGCAGAACCCGCTCCCGCCTTGATTATTTTTGGCACGGGGCAGCCACAGTTGAGGTCGATTACTGCAGGCTCAAATGCCGATACAAACTCTGCGGCTTTTGCGAGCGTTGCCGGGTTTGCTCCGAAGAGCTGGATTGCATAGTGAGTTTCAGCAGGATCTCGGGCAAGGAGTTTCTTTGTTTTCGCATGGTTTCGCACAAGCGCTTCGGCGCTCACCATTTCGGTATAACAAAGCGCGGCGCCCATCTCCGCGCAAATCGCTCGAAAGGCGACATCAGAATAGCCAGCGATTGGCGCAAGAAAATAAGGCGCAGCCCATTTCTCATCTTCGAGGGAAAATGGCGCGGCTTTTCTTTTATTCATAAAAAGCAGCGCCGCGTGTCCGGCTTGAGGCATAGACAGCATAGGTCCCCGCCATCCCATGCCGCTTCAAAGAGGCATTATGGATTGAGCCTGAAAAATCTGCATGCATTTTGATATGTAGTTTCCGCAACCTCTTCTACATCGATGTTGAGGAAGTCCGCGAGGAACTGCGCTGTGGACGGCAAGTATTCCGGCATGTTTCTCTTGTTCCGGAATTCAGCAGGCACCATGAACGGCGCTTCGCTCTCGAGAAGGATTCGATCGAGAGGCAAGAATGCGACAGTCTCATGCAAATTACGGGCATTCCGGTAGGTCAGATTCCCAGCAAATGAGAAATAGACATCGAGCCCAAGGTCGAGGATGTCCGCGGCATAGGCTGCGTTTTCGGAATAGCAATGGAGCACCGCACCGGCTGGAGGAATTCTGTCTCTGAGAATATCGAGCACATCCTGGCCTGCTTCTCTGTTGTGAATGATGACAGGGAGATTGAGCCGCGCGGCGATTTCCAGCTGATCAATGAAGAGCTCGATCTGACTGCGCTTGTCTCCGAATTTATGGTAGTAATCGAGACCGATTTCACCTATAGCGATGACGCGAGGGAGTCTGGTCGCTTCTTCGATAAATCGCTGCCAGTCTTTGCCGGGATTGTTGACCTCGGACGGAGATACACCAACAGCATGATAGACATGCTCTGCAGGTTTCAGATTTTCGTACACCTGCTTGAAGTCCACGAGGCTGTTGCAAATACTGACAATGCGGCTGACGCCGGCAAGCTTTGCCTGCTGGCAAACAAGGAGTTGTTCAATCGGGTCATCGTAAATCAGCCCGATGTGGGCGTGAGTATCAAAATACCTCATGGCTTTTCCGCTATAACGAATGGTGGGCAGCCCATACGGGCTGCTTTAAATGTACCATGCGCCTGGCATGGCGTCAACTCTATATTATTTTGTGAGCAATTATCGATAAAGGCCTGCGACGCGTCCGGCATTAATGAGCTTTGTCACATGCGAAAGCTGAAAGAACATTCGCTGGGCTCGTTGCAAACCCTACATTTCGAAATCTTGCCCCAAATAGGTTTCGCGCGCAAGGGGGTCGTCGATAATACTCTGCGGCTCTCCCTGGGCGACAATGACACCTTTGTTGATTATGTATGCTCGTGTGGTAATGGCGAGGGTGTCGCGGACATTGTGGTCGGTCAGGAGAATGCCGATTCCTTTCGATGAGAGCGACTGAATGAGGTGCTTGATCTCGCGGATGGCAATGGGGTCGATACCGGTGAACGGTTCATCGAGCAGCAAGAATTTGGGCTCGATGGCGAGTGCCCTTGCAATTTCGGTTCTGCGTCGTTCGCCGCCAGAAAGGGTATATGCAGGCTGTTTTGCGACGTGCTGGATGCCGAATTCTTCCATGAGCATACGAGCTTTTTCGCGGCGCCCCGCCGGCGACAGCCCGCTGCGCGCTTCAAGCACGGCCAGGATATTTTCTTCTACGGTCATGCGTCGGAATATCGAGGCTTCTTGGGGCAGATAGGAAATGCCGAGCATTGCACGCTTGAACATGGGCAGTCGGTCGATCGGCTTACGGTCAAAATGCACGGTGCCCGCACTCGGTTTGAGAAAACCTGCAATCATGTAAAACACTGTTGTTTTGCCAGCACCATTCGGACCGAGAAGGCCAATGATTTCGCCTGTCTGCATGGAAAAGCTGACATCGGCGACCGCGAGCTTCCGGCCAAAGGCTTTCCGCAGATGCGCCGCTTCAAGAATTGCCATGCTCATTGCGTTGGGGTTTTTTCTTTCGAAGTGATGTTTCCGGAAACTTCACCGGAAATCTGCAAGTTGGACCAGTCTGAAGAAGCCGTTATGGTATCGCCTTGCAGCTGTCCTGTTTCGGTGATCGCAACAGCGCCGCCATGCAGTCTGATTTCTTCGGTGTCGCGGTTATAGTGGGCATATTCAGCTCGTATCGACATGTCTTCCTTGAGCACGAGTACGGATACTGCTGCTTCGAAAATTGACTGCTTCTGGTCGAATTTTACCCATTCGGCATTGATGACGGTGTTATTTTTGGTATCGTTGACTGCGACCTTGCCTTGTGCAATGCCTATTTCGGTGTCTCTCTGGTAGCTGAGCTTTTCTGCGACCAAGGAGAATCCTTTTTCGCTGTCATTTACAACGACATTTCCTGAACATACTACATTGACATAATCTTCTCCGCTGAGCTCGACTCGGTCTGCAGTGATGACAAGGCTGCCCGTGGTAATTTTGACTGATCCTATGAGGATGGTATTTTCTTTGCCTTTTGCGAGCACTCCCTGGACACTGCGCGCGCTGAAGGTGATCGGCTTTTTGCCTTCAGTGGTTTGGCTTGCAGTGGGCTGGGGAGAGCCGGAAGGTGCCTCGGGCTGTGAGGGAGCAGGGGCTTGCGGTGAGCTGGCAGGGACGGTTTGCTGTCCGGATGCTGGTGGTTTCGAGGCTTGTGCAAAACCAGCTTGAAATGCAGTGAATATCATTGCTGCGATAAGAAGCCCAAAACGTGCTCTTGTTTTCATAATATTATAGTACTCCATTTTATTGATAAACGGAACCGGATACTGATTCGCGAATTTCATAGTATTTCTGCTTTACATCGAACAAGAGGCCTCTCCCTGCCATGTATAATTGATTTTTCGCGCGTATGGTTACATCCGAATCGAGCGGTGTTTCAAAGATATCGAGTGCTCGTTTGTAGGCAAGATGGTCGGTTTTGAAAGAGATGTCCCCTTCCGCGCTTTTCAGTTCTATATACCCCGAAAATTCGATATCGCCAGAGGATTCATAGAATGTTGCTTTTTCTGCTTCTCCCGACGCGGATATGGAACCGTCATCGGTATTGAAGGCTGTAAATGCAAGATGTTCGATTTCGAGCCGCTGGTCAGACTCATACCATGTGGCGAGCCGGGCAGTGATTCGCATTGAATGTTTGCCATTGCGATATTCATCTCTCGTCAGGTCCGAAAAACGCGCATCGGGAGCTTCTGCCAGCGCAGATTGAGTACCATTTTCTGTGGGTGGGCTGCAGGCAAAAAGAACTGACATGCAGAGAGAAAGCAAACATAGAGCACAAAACATGCGGGCCTTGCTGCGCGCGAAGTTTTTCCATGCTCTGGCATGACCTGCCATGTATCCAGCTCCTTGTCAGTCTATGCTCCTGCATGATTCAGCGCGGCCCGGATGAATTCTCTGAACAAGGGATGCGGTGAAGTTGGGCGCGACTTGAATTCAGGGTGGAATTGTACCCCGACCGACCATGGATGTTCGGGCCATTCGCATGCTTCGACAAGCTCGCCGTTGGGGGTGGTTGCGCTGATTGTCAGGTTGTGCGTTTCGAGTTCCTTGCGGATATCGTTGTTCACTTCGTAACGATGGCGGTGACGCTCGCTGATCTGCTCTGCAGCGTACGCAGCTCTGATAAATGAGCCGGGCATTGTGACTGCTTCGTATGCACCAAGGCGCATGGTGCCGCCGTAATTCTTGATTCGTGTTTGTTCTTCGAGGAGGCAGACGACGGGGTGCGGGGTAGCCTTGTTGAATTCGGTTGAATGAGCATCCTGCCAGCCGATTATTGAGCGCGCATATTCGATGACCATAATCTGCATGCCAAGACATATGCCGAGGTAGGGAATTTTATTTTCTCTGGCATAGCGGGCCGCACGAATCATGCCTTCGATACCGCGCTCGCCAAAACCGCCCGGTACGAGGATGCCGTGGACGCCTTTGAATATGGCTTCGAGATTGGCATTTGGATCTTCGAGGCGCGATGAATCGATTTTTTCGATTTCGAGGCCCGCATTGTGCGCGATACCGCCGTGGCAGAGCGCTTCCCATATCGATTTGTAGGAATCGTGCAGGTCCATGTACTTGCCCACTACTGCGATTTTTACTTTGCGGGACGGCTTGGTGATGGACTGAACGACAGCCTGCCATTTATCGAGCTCGGCGTGGCGGCTTTCGACATTCATTTTGCGCAAGAGGAAGGTGTCGAGTTTCTGGTTGTAAAAGACGAGAGGCACTTCGTAGATGGTAGGCGCATCGTAGCCACTGATAACGCCTTCTTCTTCGACATTGGTGAAGAGCGAAATCTTGCGCCGTACATCATCGCTCAACGGCTTGGCTGAACGCAGAATGAGTGCATCGGGCTGGATCCCGACCTCCTGCAATTCCTTGACAGCGTGCTGAGTCGGCTTTGTCTTGATTTCGCCGCCAGAAACCGCTGGAACCAGGGTTACATGAATGGAGATGGCATTCTGTTTGCCATATTCGTGAATGAGCTGGCGGCAGGCTTCCAGAAAGGGGACAGACTCGATGTCGCCGACAGTACCACCAATTTCGACGATCGTCATGTCTACTTCGGGGTTGTCGGCTACTGCCAAAATGCGCTGCTTTATTTCGTTGGTGATGTGCGGGACGACCTGGACGGTGCGGCCGAGGTATTCGCCAGCTCGTTCTTTTTCGATGACTGCTTTATAGACCTGGCCGGTCGTGATCGAATTGGCTCTGCTGAGCTTTGCGGTGGTGAATCGCCCATAATTTCCGAGATCGAGGTCGGTTTCGGCTCCGTCGTCGGTGACATACACTTCACCATGCTGATACGGGCTCATTGTGCCTGCATCGACATTGAGATAGGGGTCGATTTTTACCATTTGCACGGAAAATCCGCGCGCTTCCATGAGAGCACCGATAGAGGATGCGGCGATTCCCTTTCCCAGAGAAGAGCACACGCCTCCGGTTACGAATAATAGCTTTCTCATGGGTCTTCAGTATCCCAAATAGTTGCATGGACTGTCAATCCTTCGTCGAGCTCGAGGGATTGCCAGAGCGATTGGCGTTTTGGGTGCATGGGGATTGCAAGCTTCTGCCATTCTTCATTCTCGCATTGACATACAGGTTGTTTATCTGGTGATATAGTATAAAACGATGAATCATGAACCGTTGCTTGCGCGAGGGCTAGCAGCCCTCGATTTCGATATCTCAACCGGAATTCTCGATAAACTGATTCGATATCTCAACGAAATCGAGCGATGGAATCCCTTGTATGGGCTGGTGAGTGCTGAAGGTGAAGATCTCGTCATCAAGCATGTGCTGGATAGCCTGAGCCCATGGCGGGTACTCGCTGAGCTGCTTGCCAGCCTCGACAGCAGTATTGCGCGGAACGGCATGGCGACAGTGGTCGATATCGGTACAGGGGCGGGCTTTCCTGGCATTCCTCTCGCGATTGCGTTTCCGGAACGACCTTTTATTTTAATCGAGCGGCTCGAAAAACGTGTTCGTTTCCTGGAGAGCACGGTAGCGCTGCTGGGCCTGCGAAATGTCGAAATCCGCCAGGGCACGGCGGAGAACGAGCAGGAAGCTTTTCAATGTGTCGTATTCCGTGCACTTCGGCCATTCGGTGATAAAAAACTGTTCAGATTAATCTGGAAAAAAATCCAGCCGGGCGGCGCTCTCTTTGCGTACAAGGGCCGTCTGATGCATGCCAGGCTTGAGCTGGCTGAACTTTCCGAAGACGCGGTTCTGGGAAATCTGGCAGCGCGGGCGCACATTGTTCCCGTATGGGTGCCGTTTCTTGAGGAAGAACGCTGCGTGGTCATTGCAAGAAAAGAAATGTAGAAAATTATTTGCGTGTATTTCGAGGCCGGAAAGCTTGGAGCATGCTCAGCTGCGTTCGATAATGAATGAACGCATCGATATGCTCGCATTCTGAAACGATTCATGGAAAAAGCTGATGCGATCGCCCTCTTCTTTCATGGCAAGGATTGCGATGGCTGGCAGGATGTGTTCCGGCGTAGGTATTGCGGGGGATCGTTCAAGGTTTCGAAGGGCAAATTCGCTAAGGGCAGAAGCATCGCCGCCTTGAATGATGCCGGCGATTGTTCTGTCTGCTTCGAGAGCCCAAGAATAGGGTTTTGCGTTGATATTCTTGCTGATTTCGTACAAATTCTGAACAAGCGCACCGCTTCCGATAAGCAAAACCTTTTCGTTTCTGAGTTCTGCCAGAGCCTTCCCTACATCGATAATTCTTTTTGTATCGATGTGGTATGAAAGGCTTATTTCTACCACGGGAATTTGTGCTTCGGGAAAGAGGTGGACAAGAATTCCCCATGCTCCATAATCGATTCCGCGCGTGGAGTCGTTTTTTGCATTGATACCCGCAGAGAGCAAGAGACCGCAGATTGTATCGGCAAGCTCAGGCTTACCCGGGGGAGCATAGCTGATCGCATATAATTCTTCCTGAAATTCGATACTGTCGAATAATTGCTTCGGGAATGGAGCACTGGTAACTCGGACCTCGGGAGTACTCCAATGGGCAGAAATGACCGCGATAGCATCAGGAGAGGGAAGGCGGTTTTGGAGCGAGCGGAGCGATTCAGTAAAGTCGTTGTTGAGCACTGCATTGATTGCAAGGCCATGTCCGACGAAAAGAGCGGGCATGACGATGGGGGACAGAGGTTTATTCATATTGTCGAGGATACTGCAGGAGAGTTGTTCCTTCAACGCATTGCCCCAGTTTTAGCCGGGATCGCCCAGGGCGGGACTAGCCGACGATTTGAACATCGATGCACAGCGGCTGCAAAAGCCTATAAACTGAGCGCGCACTATAAACCGAGCGCGCCCAAGAAACTGAGTACGCGAAGCCGTATCAAGAACAATGCCAAAGCCGGGCACGCTGAAGGTCCACCATTCCGGAAGATGAAAAGGGGACACCCTCGCGTTCGAGAAGAAAGCGTTTCATTTCGAGTCCGCCCTGATATCCGGCGAGGGAACCATTCGCGGCTATAACGCGGTGACATGGAATGAGGAGCGGGAATGGATTGTGCGACAGTGCGCTGGCGACCGCGCGGTAAGCGTGCGGCTTGCCACATGTCTTGGCGAGTTCGAGATAGGTGCAGACATGGCCGAACGGGATTGAAGCCTCTAGCGAAAGTATTGACTGTCTGAAGCTGCTCAAATATCGCAGGCCGGGTCTCAGAAGCTCGAATGGAAATTGCGCAGGTTTGCATTCAACTGCTGCACGTATGACTTCTGTTGCTCGGGCAATGAGATAAGGCAGTGGGCGGCTGTCATCCCATTGTTCAAGCATGTGGAAATCATTGCGAATTTGGTTATCGAGCGCAGCAACCTTTCGAGGCAGATAGACGCGCCTCGCAATATCGGCGGCAAGGTTCTTTGCGGGGACAGAGCTTTCGAAGGCTGCAAGAATGGTCGGGCCGGAGCCAGAGAGCCACACAGCTGCAGCACCATTTGCCCGGCACGCGTTTTCGACCTCTTCGAAATCAGGGACAAGGGGGCGCCGATACGGCTCATGGATGCGATCTTCGCAGACTCGACCAAGGCTTGCGATATCGGCATTGCGAATCGCAAGCGCAGTGAGTACTGCATGGGAGATGGCATGGACGACATCGGCTCGCAAATATACATCGGGAAGGGCTTTGCGCGCGATGCTCGTTTCGAGATCGAAGTCGGGGATACAGGCAGCAAAGCGCCATTCTGCAGGCGCATCGGCGCGGATAATGGGAATATCCTCTTTTGTGATTGCGACAGCAGTGAATCCGCCATAAATAGCTGGAGCGGCATTGTCGGGGTGCCCTTCGACGGCAGTGGCAGCTTTGAGCAAAAAGAGCTGGTTTTTTTTCTCCTTGAGAATATCAAGCTCTGTCCCCGCTTTAGGCTGTGCATACAAGAGAAGCGCAGCAGCGGCTCCGGCGACAGCGAGCGATGCGCTCGAGCCCAGTCCGCGTGCCGGCGGGATTCGGGTGATGAATTCAACCTCGACATTGGGGACAGAGGTTTGCAAAAGCGCGCAAGCCTGCTGAAACGAACGCAGAAAAAGATTGTCGGGGCCAGCCCATTGCGGAGGACAACCCTTCAGCCGAGTCTCGGAGGCTTTCTCGACTCGCACGGTATTGGAAAGCGAAAGCGCAATGCCGAGGCAATCGAAACCCGGCCCGATATTTGCACTCGTTGCGGGAACTTCAATGTCAATCATAGGCTCCTCTCTGTGTCGGTTTCTTGCGTGGCGAATTGTGTAAGCACACCTTCAAGATCAGATTCATCGATGATGGTGCCATGGTTGATTTTGGCAGAGGCGAGTGCAGCAATCGGTTTTGGAACGGGAAGGCCAGTAAGCCGCGACAATTCAAAGGCAAGCTGCAGGTCTTTGCCTTTTTCGCTTGTCGAGGCTTTCCTGCCTTGAATCGCCTCGAGGCAGGCGGCAGGAAATTTGAAGGGGCTGGCAGTTGCCGCGACGACGATGGGCGCCGAATCCGTGGTTTCACCCGAAACCTCTGTCCCCTTTGCGTACATGTCCCGCGCTACCTTGCATGCAACCGCTGTGTGCGGATCAACGAGCAAGCCGTACGATTCCCACATTGAGCGAATGGTCTCGAGGGTCTGTGCGTCATCTGCCCAGCCGGCGCGGAAATCGGCGATTGCTGCGCGATTTTTCTCAGAAAGCTCAAAGGCACCTTCGTGCTCGAATTTCTGCATAGTCTTGGCGACAAGCTCAGGATTTTCTTCAAGAGCATGGTACAAGAGCCGTTCAAGATTGCTCGAAACAAGAATGTCCATCGAAGGACTCAGCGTTTTTGAAAATTTGCGGCGCTTGTCGTACACGCCGGTAGAGAAAAAATCATGCAGTATGCGATTAGAATTTGAAGCACACACGAGCTTGCCTACGGGAAGACCCATTGCTTTGGCGTAGCGGGCAGCCAATATATCGCCGAAATTGCCGCTGGGCACGACAACATCGAATGGCTCCCCTTGCCGCAGAAAACCGGAAAAATACAGCTCGCGCCAGGCTTTCACATAATAGACAATTTGAGGCAGGAGTCTGCCAATATTTATCGAATTCGCGGAGCTGAGTCGAATCCCATGGAATGGAGAATCAGGATTCCCGGCAGTCTGAAAAATGTGCTTGACCGCACGCTGGGCGTCGTCGAAATTGCCGCGCAGGCCGACAACCAATCTGCCCTCAACGGGGACAGAGGTCATCTGAAGCCTCTGGATTTCGCTCGTTCCTTCGGCTGGATAAATGACAGCAATCCGGATGCCAGGCTGGCCGCCGAGTCCAGCAAGCGCCGCAGAGCCTGTGTCGCCCGAAGTTGCGGTCAGAATGAGCAAGGGTTCATCGATGCCACATTTTTCCAGGCTTTTTTGCAAGAGCTTTCCGAGAAGGCTGAGCGCGAGATCTTTGAACGCGCATGTCTTGCCGTGAAACAGTTCGAGCAGAAAAAAAGGATGATTCCCAAGCGCACCAGCTGCCTTGAGGGGCACAATTTCTGGCACATCGAACTGCGCTCCGTCACCAGAAGCATTCTGGGCTCTATATGCGTGCTCGATGAGGGGACGGAGCTCGTCTTCTGACCAGTCGAACCAGGGGGCGAGGACAAGCCACGCGAGCTCGGCATACGATAATCCCCGCTCATTGAGCGCCTCAGGCGGAAGCGCCGGTATTTGCACTGGAACAAACAAGCCGCCATCCTGAGGCATTCCCTGCACAATGGCTTCTGCAATGCGTACGTTTACATGGCCATTTCGAGTGCTTGTATAGCGGATCACCATACAAGAGAGAATACAGAAGTCGGTGGAATGAGAAAAGCCCACCGTTTCGGAGCGGTGGGCTTTATATCAAGAATGCATTGGTAGGACGTGTATTAGATTATTTTTCCTCAAATCTTGTTGAAATCGAGCGGAACTGATGGTTCGCGCTTGCCGAGTTCTATATTCAGCATAAAAAGACCCTGAGCAGAGTTGCCGAGCAAATCGATGCTCTGCAGAATTTCAGTATCGTTCTTTTCCTCTTCTAACTGCTCGTTGATGTACCACTGCGCAAGAGCCTGAGTTGCATAATCTTTTTCGGCAATTGCGAGGTCCATAATTTCGCGGATACTGGCTGTGACGCTTTGCTCGTGAGCCAGCACGTGCTGGAAGAGCGATTTGACATCTTTTTCTTTGAATTCAGGGGTGTCGATTTTGGTATAGGCAACCGTGGCATTCTGGTCATGCAAATATTGTGCGAATTTCATCGCATGGAACATTTCCTCATGGTATTGCACAGTGAGCCATTTTCCGATGCCGGTATAGCCTGCTTCATTCATTCTCGCTGCCATAGCGAGGTAGAGATATGCTGAATACATTTCGCGATTGATCTGAAGATTGATTCGATCGATCATTTTCTGTGATAGCATTGTTTTCCTCCGTTTAGACTTTCTTATGAGCGGCATAGCCGCTTTCTGTAACAAATATAATGAATTTCCCGCGGCGGGCAAAATGGCATGCGCCGAATGCTAAAAAGAGCCGAAGGCTCAGCCCGGCATGCTTGATGCAGTCAATCGCGCGATCTCTTCATGCCGAAAACAGCTTACAAGGTGGTCATTCACAATGCCGATAGCCTGTAAATGCGCATAAATAGTGACAGGACCAACAAATGCAAAGCCAGCTTTTTTCATTTCATTGCTGATTGAGTCTGAAAGCGGTGTCCGGACAGGAAGTTCGGTTATATCTTTCCAGGTATTGAGCATTGGTCTGCCATCCACAAAGTGCCAAATCCAAGCATCAAAGGAGCCGTAGCGCTCCTGAATCTTTAGAAATGCCCGCGCGTTTGTCACCGCGGCTTCCAGCTTGCGTCTGTTTCGAATGAGGCTCGGGTCAGCCAGGAAACGCTCGATTTCCGGGGCTGAAAAACGCGCGACTTTCTCAGGATCGAAGTTTGCAAAGGCAGCTCGATAGGCTTCGCGCTTTCCAAGGATTGTCCTCCACGAGAGTCCTGCCTGCTGTGTTTCCAATAGGAGGAATTCGAAGTGCATACGCTCGTTGTGTACAGGGACGCCCCATTCCTCATCGTGGTAGCGCAGGTAAAGCGGATCGCTTCCGCACCATGGGCACCGATTCATGGCGGAATAATAGCAAATAGATGGAGGAATAGCAAATAAATGCGCGATTTATTTGAATTTAGTCTGTCCGCCGCGTATAATTGTATAAGATTACTGGCGTAAAAGGTCTGCAGATATGCTAAAAACACCGATAAATCAAAGCGGCTCAAGGAGGAAACGATGAAAACGTGGAAAGTTGCGTGCTTGGCGGCAGCACTTGTATTCATTGCTGCAGGACCGGTTCTGGCACAAAACGCTGCCAAGGGCGTTACAACGGAAGTTCATGCTGGAAAAGGCGATTTCGATGTGTTCGGCGGAATCGGCTATGGATGGAGGGGTGTTGGGGTGAGCGGCGGAGTTGAATATATTATCCAAAAATTCAATATTCCTGGATTCCCGCTCACGATGGGTGTCATGGGGATTGCAAATCTGGATTTCGGATTTGGCTTCGATGTTTCTGCTGCAGGCATGGCCACTCTCCATTGGGGACTCAAAGCGTATAAAGATTTTCCTGAATTCTTGCAGAAATTCGATTGGTATATTGGTCTTGGGCTTGGCGTTGGCATTATCCCCTTAGGATTCGGCATATCGTCGGGAGGCGGTGTTTCGTACTATGTCAATGAAAGACTTGCCATCGATCTGCATTCGTTCTATGTCAATCATTTTGTCGGTGGTGCTTCGGGATTTGGCGAAACTCTTGGTATCAGGTACAAGCTGTAATCAGGCTTAGTTTCTGTGTATCGAGCGCGGCGCCTATCGTGGTACCGCGCTTTTTTCTTATACTGCGAAGCATATCGAATTCGAGGAATATCGAAAAAGTTGCTTCCTATCTGCTCGGGAAGAGCGCGCCTGCCCGCACCTGAAAAGTGAAGATATGCGAGCCCGAATAACTTGCATAGGTGCTGATTGTTACGGGAGCAAGTCCAAAGGCACTCGCCTCGAATGAAACGCTCAGGCCGGCCGCCCAGTCGCGCATTGCAAAGCTGCCGGCTCCCCCGGCAGGCGCGCTCCATTCTGTATCGAAAAATGGTGCAAGCTCCAAATTGCGCACGAGCGCAGTCTCTGCAATATCGAAAAAAAGGCTGCGTGGGATGATGGCTAGCTCGGCGTTGGTTATCAGCAAGGATTCTTCTGTCGAGCGAATTGCGCTGCCCCGGAAGCCGTCAAATTTCGGTCCCAAGAATGCATTGCCATTCAGGGCAACTTTTGCAGAACCCCGTATTCTCGGGCTGAATAAACCGGCATGCAGTCCCATCATCAATGTGCCTTCCAGTCCCGCAGAGAGCTTGGCGCCGGCAGTGTTTTCAGCGAATCCCCCAGCCTCCAGTGAATACCACGGCACAATCGTATGTGTACCCTGATCGAATCCTGGGGTGGCTGATGCTGCGCTCACAAGCCCGATAGATTGCCAGGTTGTACTCGCTGTGCCGATTTCTCTGATTACATCTGCGCTTGCCGCAAAACCGATTTTCGCTGCACCGACAAATGCCGCGCTCTTCAGCGAGCCAGCGAATTCCCAGATGGCGGGTATATGGCCAAGTAAGGCAGTGTTGTCATAATCGCCCCAGAGCCGTGCAGACGCCCCGATCACGAAAGTCCCAATGGGATTTATATTGATGCTTCCATCAAGGGCCCATTGCTTGTCTGTCTCCGGTGCGATGGCAGCAAAATACGATAGAGAGGTTCTTGCTTTCCATGCTGAAAAGACTGCGGAAAGGCCAGCGCGAGGGATGGTTTCTGTTTCGCCTGTGAAGCCCGAAATTGGGGGGAAAAGTCTGAGCACAGGTGCTGCTCGAAGTGTCGGCACGGATGCAGGCAACGCGCCAGCGCGCAACGCTTCAATGGCCTTTACAAGTTTTTGGTGCATGCGATTCCGCAATTCCACAAGTGAGGGTGGCGGCGGATTTTCAAGCTGGGTACGCTCTTGGGCGTCGAGGGCGGCAATAGCTTTCGCAGCACTCTCTTGTCCTTTCGCGATGATAAGATCGGGGTCACTGAACTGCATGTACGACAGGGTTTCGACATTGTTGCGGATTATAAAAGCGCTTGTTTTTTCAAGCGCGCTCATGCTTGTGCGCGTCTTTCCGATATCAATGGCTCGATTTATTACTGTTAAAGGGTTGGAATAGCTCATGGCACGGTTATAGAGCGCAGTCGATACAATAAGTCTGTCGGTGAACCGCTGAGCAGGCTCAAGGGGAACAACGGTCGCTATCCCCCCATCGATGAGCATGAAATTGTCGATAGGCTGCGGCTCGAACACGGCTGGCATGGAAAAAGCCGCAGTTATAATGCGATCGAATTGACCTTCCGCAAACCATATCTGCCGCCGCGAGAGAAGGTCTTCCGCAGTGACTATGATTGGGATCGCAGTTTCGGAAATGTCCAGATTGCCGACCAGCATGCGTATCGCTGACGAAAAAGCTTCTGTATTGATGAATCCGCCATGTGTAGGGAGCACGATATCGAAATAGGAATCCAGCGGGATTGCATGAATGAGCAGCTGAATATCATCGGGCGAAAAACCTGCGGCATAGAGAAGGCCTATAATCGCTCCCATCGAATTGGCGACGATGAAATCGGGGTAGATGCCGGCTTTTTCGAGTTCTTTCAAGACACCAATATGTGCATAGGCGCGAGCTGAGCCTCCGCTGAGGACGAGGCCGAGGGGTGTGTGCACTGAAGTGTGTGCATTGCTTGGACTGTCCTGTGCGGCGGAAAGGGTTGTACGGGAATTTAGCCTTTGTGCGAATGCTGTCTCGCCCACGAAGACAGGCTCAATGATGTTTCTGATGGAGTCTCCGTCGGGGAAGGTCTTGTCAAACGAGGCCGTCGCTGGTCCCTGCGCAGGGTTCCGCGCCGGTTCATTTTCCTGGGCAGACAATGTTCGGAGAGAAGGGTGAGCCAGTGCGAGTACGAACAATAATAGCAGGATATAGAGCCCCTCAAGAGCGCTTTTTTTCGGCGACTTCATGTGCGCTCACTATATACCAGAAAAAGCGCATGAATAAAGGCTTCCACAATGCTCGACAGCACGCGAAGTTTCTTGCTATTCTCTTTTTATGCAAAGCGATGATTCGCAGAGAAACAGCGACCCTGCTGAGGACCCCTTCGGTTGTTTGAAAACCGCGCCATGTCTGCCTCAGCTCCGCGCAAACAGCCCTGCACAGCGCAAAATTCGGCAAGCTTCAATCTGCTTATTGTTCGAGGTAGTCTATGCCGACTGAGTTTCTTGTGCTGCTTTTGCTTATTCTTTTGAATGGTTTTTTTTCGCTCTCCGAGATGGCTCTCGTTTCATCGCGCAAGGCGAGGCTCAAGTTGGAAGCCGATAAAGGCAAGAGCGCCTACCAGCTTGCATTCAAGACGCGCGAGTCGCCGAGCCGTTATCTTTCGACGATCCAGGTTGCGATCACGCTCATTGGTATTCTGACCGGCACAGTGAGCGGTACTACGATTTCCCAGCGCCTTGCAGCGTGGCTCGCCACCTTTCCAGCGCTCGAAAAATATGCCGCTTCGATTTCGATTGCAGTGGTGGTGCTCGCGATTACATTTTTGTCAGTCATTATCGGGGAGCTCGTTCCGAAATCGATTGCACTGCACAATCCCGAGCAGATTGCAGCATTTACCATTCGGCCGATGCATTTTCTGAGTGTTCTCTTTTTCCCGATAGTGAGGCTTCTGTCGGCGGCCACTGATGGTTTGGTCAGGCTTATGGGGTTTCATCGCGCAGCAGAATCGGCGATTACGCCCGAGGAAGTGAAAATTCTCGTCGAACAGGGTGAAAAATCGGGGGTGTTCGAGGCCGCCGAGCGCGAGATGGTGGAAGGGGTGCTGAATCTGGATGACAGGCGGGTCACGATGTTTATGACGCCGCGGACGGATGTGGTGGTGCTGGATACGGCGGATACGCGCGAGGCGCATGTGCGCGCCATTATCGAGCATGCGGAGTTCGGGTATTTGCCGGTGGTCGAGGGGGATCTGGATCATGCGATTGGCATGCTCGAAGTAAAGCGTGCGCTTACGCGGCTTGCACAGGGGCGCTTCGCAGGAATTCGGGAGTGTATGCAATCGGCAGTCATGATTCCGGAGAGTTTTTCAGGTTTGCAGGCGCTTGGCATTCTCAGGGATGCGAAAAAATCCGCAGGGCTCATTGTGGATGAATATGGAGGTGTTTCTGGGCTTGTCACGATTGGAGATTTGCTTGAGGTAGTAGCAAATCTTTCCGAAATCGAGCAGCAGGAAGAACCACAGGTTTTCAAACGAAGCGATGGCTCATACCTCGTCGATGGCTCGATGCCCATTGATGAATTCGCCGAAGCGCTCGAGCTCAATGTCGAGCAGTTTTCGCGCGAGGATTACGATACGGTGGCAGGTTTCATACTGCATCGGACGGGCGCCATTCCGAAGGCTGGAGATACGATTGAATGGCCGCCTCTCTCTATCGAAGTGGTCGATATGGATGGAAAGCGCATCGACAAGGTGCTGGTCAAAAAGACTGGATAAACCAGCGATGCACTGGCGCCCCGGGCAGCAGTTCGGGGTGGAATGTCGCAGCGACAATGTTCCCCTGCCTGACCATGACGGGGTCACCCTGCAAAGCAGCGAGCACTTCGACATTTGGTCCCAGAGCAATTATCTTGGGCGCACGGATAAATACGCCATCAATGGTGCCGATTTGCGGAATTGTCGTCTGCACTGGCGCATGGAAGCTGTCGACTTGTCTGCCATAGGCATTGCGCCGGACTGTCACATCGAGAATGCCGAGTCGTGTTTGCTCGCTGGCTTCGATATGCTTCGCAAGAAGTATGATTCCAGCGCAGGTGGCAAAAACAGGCATTCCGTTCTCAATGCGCGATTTGAGCAGTTCGAACATGCCGAAGCGCTCAAGCAGCATGCCCATGACGGTGCTCTCGCCCCCAGGGATGATGAGGGCAGCAATGGATTCAAGATCTGCAGGACGCCGTACCTCGATGGTTTCGACGGCATTTTCGCTGGCTCGCGCAAGCGCTTTGAGGTGCGCTTCGTAATCTCCCTGCAGCGCGAGCACTCCAATGCGAGGACTACTCACCAGCCTCTCCCCGCGATTCTCTGATGTTCGTTCAACTCATCGAGTCCAATACCGACCATCGGCTCTCCAAGGTCTTCGGAAATTTCCGCAAGAATTTTGGGATCTTTGTAGTGCACGACTGCAGAAACAATTGCGGTCGCGCGGCGTTCCGGGTTGCCGGATTTGAAAATGCCGGAACCGACGAAAACCGACTCTGCGCCAAGCTGCATCATGAGGGCAGCATCGGCGGGTGTTGCAACGCCGCCTGCGGAGAAATTCGGCACTGGCAGCTTGCCGGTTTTGGCTACTTCCCACACAAGTTCAAAGGGTGCGCCGAGCTCTTTTGCGACGGTCATGAGCTCTTCATCAGGCAGGCGAGTCAGGCGAGCGATTTCGTCACGCACGGTGCGCATGTGGCGCACTGCTTCGATGATGTCGCCGGTTCCTGCTTCGCCCTTGGTGCGGATCATGGCCGCGCCTTCACCGATACGCCGCAGTGCTTCGCCGAGATCGCGGCAACCGCAGACAAAGGGGACTTTGAAACTGTGCTTGTAGACATGAAAGCGATCGTCAGCTGGCGTCAGCACTTCGGATTCGTCGATAAAATCGACGCCCAAGGCTTCGAGTATCTGCGCCTCGACAAAATGCCCGATGCGGCATTTCGCCATGACCGGTATGGAAACAGCGTCCTGAATCTCTTTGATGATCTTCGGATCGGACATGCGGGCTACACCGCCTTGTGCGCGGATATCCGCGGGAACGCGCTCCAGGGCCATGACAGCGCATGCGCCGGCTTTTTCGGCTATTTTTGCCTGTGCTGCATTTGTGACATCCATGATGACGCCGCCTTTGAGCATTTCCGCGAGTCCAACCTTTATGCGCCATTGCTCGCTCTGGCGGCTAGACCAAAAATTCTGTTCCATATTGCCATCTCCTTGCTTTTTGCCATGCAGAAGGAATGTATCTTATTACAACTATATACACTAGCCAAAAAGTGGGGTTTGCGCAAGGGCAGCGAATTCCGGAAGGGCTGGAAACTGAAGCGGCTGTGTTGCCGGCTCGAGGTTCTTTTTGGCGGTTCTTTTCCCTGAACATGGAGTGTGGTATCTTCATCAGTATGAAATTGCTGGTAACCGGTGCCTCAGGGCTTCTCGGGCGCTCGCTTATGAAGCTGCTTGCGAGCTACCCGGATATGGAAACGAAGGGTGTGGCGTTTTCTCGCGCAAAGGCACCGCTCGAAAAGCTTGATTTGACAGAAGAGCGCTCGGTCGCGCTGTTTTTTGCGCATTTCAGGCCTGATGGAGTGATTCATCTAGCTGCGGAGCGGCGACCCGATATTGTCGATAAGGATTTGGAACGAGCAAGGGCAATCAATGTCGATGCAACGCAGATTATTGCTCGGGAATGCGCAAAGCGTGGCGTGTTTCTGCTGTTGATATCGACAGATTATGTGTTCGATGGTTCGGCTCCTCCATATTTCCCTCATTCTCCGGTGCATCCGCTCAATGAATATGGCCGGATGAAGCTCGAAGCCGAAAGGGTTGCAGAAACTGCGCTTTCGGGTATTGTCCGGACTTCTGGCGGACGGAGCGTGGGTGCGGTTTTGCGCATTCCCATTCTCTACGGGCCAGTGGAATACCTCGAAGAATCTTCGGTGACAGAGATCGCCCTTGCGCTCAAGTCGACCGAGCCGCGAAGCATCGAGCATTGGGCGCACCGGTATCCTGCGCATGTCGATGATGTTTCGACCGCCATTATGGCTGTTGTCGATGCATGCATGCAGCGCAGGGCAGTGTACGGTCCTTTTCCGCGTTTTCTGCTGTCTGGGAAGGAATCATACACCAAATATGAAATGGCAAAGGCCATGGCTGGCGCCCTGGGCATCGATGCCAGCCATATCCGCCCCGATCCCTCGCCTCCAAAAGGCGCACCAAGACCCCGCGACTGCCGCATGGATACATCACTCCTCGAATCACTCGGCTGGCGCCAGGAAAAGTATTTCAGCTCATCGATCGGAGATATCATAAAGCCATTTTTCAGCTGAGGCATATGCAGAAGAATAGCTACTCTCCGGCCATCCGTCTGGCGCTCCGCGGAATACCGTTGTATGGTATCGCGTTTGGTGTTCTCGCATTGCTTGCAATTATTTCAGCAATGCTGATCCTTGGCGGATGTGCGACCTCGCAGGGAGCAGGCAGCCTTGCGGAATCCGGTGGTCTTCTGAACTCCGCTGGTTTTGCGGAATCTGTCGGACGTGCGAACTCGGGCGCAGGCAGCACACAGAGCATTGAGACTTTTCTTGAATCGAATGGTTTTTCGCGAATTCAAACGAGCGAGCCAATTATTCATTACAGCGCAGAATCGTGGAAAGCGTCGCTGCTCAGTACTATTGTGCAGGCCAAAAAATCTGTTTTTGTGCTTGTCTTTTTAGCAAACCGCAATGAATTCGATGCTGAAATCTATGATGCGCTCATTGCCAAGGCTGCTGAAGGGGTGCCTGTCTATTTCCTGTTCGATGCGACATCCTATGAGCGGGTTTTCCATAATCCAAAATGGAATGATGAAATTGTTGCGCCTTCGGAAGTGTTCCGGGGCACAAAGGTAAAATGGGCTGAATTCAATCCGCTGAGGCTCGAGCGCATCGCCGCTCTGCCATGGCTTCTTGTGCGCGATCACCGCAAGATCGTCATGGTCGATGGAGAAACCATCTATGCAGGCGGGTACAATCTGAATATTTATTCCTTTGCGCCGCTTGACCAGAACGGAAACGAAGATGCGATGATAGAAATTCAAAGTCTCGATGCGGCGCGCACCCTCGCTCCATCGCTTGCTGAAGCATGGAATCAGTTTTCTGTAGAATTACTTAACTCGGAGGATATTGCGCCGAGTGTATCAGCCAACCCGCCCAATGCAAGTAAAGACAAAGTCCATGCCTGGCTGGGCAATCAAGTCATTGGGGAAACCCGAAGCATCGAAACCCTCTATCGCGGCATATTCGATTATGCTCAAGAAGAAATATGGCTTGTTCAGGCTTTTGCAATGCCGACAGATACAATTATGCAAATGGTAAAGCAAGCCTTGCAGCGGGGCGTTCGAGTCAACATCATGCTCTCTGAAGATCAGATAAGTCCCGCCATGGATAAAGCAGTGCGATACACGGTCCTGCCGCTTCTGCAAGCAGGTGCCCATGTTTTCATTTACAAATCAGCAGGCAATGCCTTCCTTCATTACAAGCTTGCCATGATGGACCGGAAGATAGTCGCGCTGGGAAGCCCGAATTTCAATTACCGGTCATTGCGGCTTTCGAATGAAATTGTGTTCGTGTTCGATAATGAGCGAACGATAGATGTTGTGAGCCAGAATTTATCCGAATTACAGAAGCGGGCACGTCCTGTCAGTATTGAAGAAGCTCAAAAATGGCGGGGTTTTTCGTATTTTATGAGTTACCTTCTTTCCGTGCCCGGAGGATGAGGATGGAGCGTTTGCTGTCTATGAAGCATTCTAAGCGCCTCGTGATTCTTGTGATGCTTGCGTTGTATGCGGTAGTTGGGGCGGGTACGGCATGCGCCGCAGAGCCATGGCATGTCGGGATTATTGCGGGGAGCGAGGGGTTTGCGGCAAAAGGCTTTGATAATGGTGAGTATGTGCGCGCAGGACTGCTATTTGACCCTTTCCCGCCGAAGGGCGTTCAGCCGGCGTGGTTTTTGGGTGTGCTGGTGCCGCTCAATCCTCTGGATTTTTCCGCTTCGATGCTGGATATGGGGATTGAGCTTCGCTCTATGGCAAGAACAGCGCATTCCTCGTTTTTTGTGCGTGAATGGAAATACGCGCCTGCGGTTTCGGCGGAAATGCTTATTAACCCCGCTGGCGCGCGAGAAGTAGCGTTTGTCGTTTCAGCTCAGCTTGTCAGATTCTGGTTCGGCGAAAGCTATGTGTCCTTTTTGGGGACAGAGCTTGTGCTGGATTCGAAAGGTTTTGTGAGCGGGTGGGGAGCATCGCTGATCCGGCTTACCGCGTTTGTGCATTGAAGCGAGGGAGGGGGCACGGCATGAAGGTTTTAAAAATGGATGCTTCAGGGGTTTTCCGCTCAAGCGCTAGGCTTCGCGCGCTTATGCTGCTTGCGGTGCTTTTTATGTCTGCTCCATCAGCGCAGCTGGCTCATGCGCAGGATGTCTCCTTGAGCATCCAGCAGTGGAGTTTTTTCGCGGATTCTGCTGGTGAGCGGATTTCCGGGCCAGGGCAGCATGTTTCAATCGGCATAACAAGGGGTCTGACCCCTAGGCTTGAATTGGATTTGAGTGCTGTGACCATGCTCACACCGAAGCCCGGCGATGCTCTGCTCGGGGCTGTTTCGCTCGGATATTCTTTGCTTGCAGAACGATGGATCGATGATCGCGTGCCACCTAATTGGGTGAGCATGCTCGCAGAAATAGGCGTTCTGGGAGGAGGGACGGAGCTTTGGGAGCGGGGATTTTCGGGCGCGATGCCGAAAGCTCAGGTGTTCGTGCGCTTTACGCCGCTCGTGCTGGGCAATTCATTCTATCGCAGGAGGGACCGCCTGCTTGCGTTCGGTTTTGCGTATGACCTTTTAAAGCAGCGCGGCTCGTTTTTCTTCAATTTCTTTGCAATCGATGCAAGCCTTCGGCGGTGATCCTGCTTTCAGTAGTCCTGTTCTAAGGCCATGGCTGTCCAGGCCTGTTGCTGGCGGCCGCGGTTTTGCCAATTCCGGCAATCACCCTTCTCCATTTTCCATATCGAACATCTTGCCCGGATTCATGATGAGGTTCGGATCCCATGCGCGCTTGATCGCTTTTAAAAGCTCGAGCTCGACAGGGCTCATAAATCTTTTCATATATTCCTTGCGCTTGAGCCCGATGCCATGCTCGCCCGAGATTTTTCCGCCCAGCTTCGAAATTGCCTCATAGAGCGCCTCGAGAGCCTGCGGTTCGATTCTGTGCCAGTCTTCCATGGACATTTCCGGGTCCTTGACGAGTGTTGCGTGGAGATTTCCATCACCAGCATGCCCATAGCAGGGGATGGTGATGCCAAACTGTGCAGCGATACGATCGAGCTCGGGGATCACCGCCGGTATCGATGCAGGCGGCACAACGATGTCTTCGAGGCTCTGGACTGGGCAGTACACCTTGAATGCTTCTGCGATGTTGCGTCGAATTGCCCACAGGCGTTCTTGGGTTGTACGGTTATCGGCTACATATACCTCAATGGCTCCCTGCTCCATGCACAGGTCGCCGACGGCCTCGGCTTCGCTCTCGACGAGTGCGGGGTCTCTGCCGTCCATTTCGATGAGGAGCATCGCACCGCACTGTGCATAGGGCAGATTCTCGTTCAAATACGCGCAGGACGTCTCGACCGAACGGCGATCCATGAATTCGATTGCGGTGGGGATGAGGCCTTTCGAAAGGATGACGGGAACGCAGGAAATTGCCTCCTGTGGACTTCTAAAGAGCACGAGCAGGTCGGATTTGGCTGCAGGTAGTCCGATCAGCTTGATGATGGCCGCGGTTGCGATACCCAGCGTGCCTTCAGACCCCACAATGAGATGCACAAGATCATAGCCGGTCACATCTTTGGCCAGTTTGCCGCCCAGCCAAACAATGTCGCCTGCGGGCGTCACAAATTCCAAGCCCAGGATATAGCGCGAGGTGACGCCATACTTGATTGCTTTGCCACCTCCTGCATTCTCCGCGATATTGCCGCCAAGCATGCATGTCTCGAGGCTCATGGGATAGCCGGCATAGAAAAGCCCCTTATCTTTGACAAGATTGTTGATTTCATTCGTGACAATACCGGTTTCGACCGTCATGGTGAGGTTTTCGTAATCGATTTCGCGCACATGGTTCATTTTTTCGAGCGAAATGACAATGCCGCCGAAGACGGGAATCGCGCCGCCGGAGAGGCCGCTTCCTGCGCCGCGAGGCGTGAGGGGAATGTGCGCGCGGTTTGCAAGCTTGACGATTGCGGCCACAACTTCGGTCGATTCGGGGGTAACGACAACTTCCGGCATGTGCGCGTATTCTTCTTTGGATGTTTCGTCATGGGAATATGCCTCGAGCTTGGCAGGGTCGAGAAGGACATTGCGTCCACCGGCGATAACGATGAGCTCATGTATGATGTCTTCTGTAACGCGGTTATAGAGCATGATTACCCTCCGTGGAGCTGCCCGCCTTCGCGCTGCGAACTCGCTCTGCAAGGCGCGGCAGGATTTCAAAGAGGTCTCCCACGACCGCGAGGTCCGCGACAGCGTGAATGGGTGCTTCCGGGTCGCTGTTGATAGCGATGATGGTTTTCGCGGTGCGGATTCCCGCCTGATGCTGGATTGCTCCTGAAATGCCGGCGCAAAGATAGATTTCGGGCGAAATAGTCTTGCCGCTCAAACCAACCTGGTGCGGATAAGAAATCCAACCGCGATCGACAGCCTCGCGGCTTGCTCCGACAACAGCGCCAAGCGCATCGGCGAGTTCGCGCACAAGCTTGAAGTTCTCGGCTTTTTTAAGGCCGCGCCCGCCAGAGACGACTATTCGCGCTCCTTCGAGGTTTTCAAAGCCTTTTGTAGTGCGTTCCATTGAGAGCACTCGAGTTCGGACAGCGATTGGCTGTGTGTCTGCTCGGGGTTCGTCCGGCTCCACAGCCTGAACTCGAAGCACTGTCCCCTTGCGCTCGAAATCTGGGGACAGAGGTTGAGCCGAATGAGGACGGACTGTCGCCATCTGCGGCTTGTGCTTTGGCGTTTTGATTGTCGCCATGATATTGCCGCCGATGGCTGGCCGAGTCTGCAAAAGAAGTCCAGTTCCCTCTTCGATAGCAAGCTCTGTGCAGTCAGCCGTGAGGCCGGTACCGAGCTTCGCAGCCAGGTAGGGCATAAGCGTTCTCCCAGTAGTTGTCGCCGCAGCGAGGACGATATCAGGCTTGCGTTCCCTGGCGAGTGCAAAGAGAGCATCTGCCCAGGTCTCGCAAACGAAATCGCAGAAATTAGAGCTTTCGAGCGCGATAACGCTATCCGCACCATACGCGATCAAGGCTTGTGCCTCCTCATCGGAGAGGGACGGAGCTGCAACAATCGCAGCGAGAGAGGTATGCAGCGCATCTGCAAGCGTGCGCGCCCGGGCGAGCAGTTCGAACGATACAGTATCAAGGCCGACATGGCGCCGCTCGGCAATAATCCAGACTTCGGGCTTGGGAGCGGCGGATTCAACAGCGGCGGGGCTGGAAGTAGAGAGCTCAGCAGAGAAAGATTCGGCGGTGGAATGTCTTGCAGAAGAATGACGGCGCGCATCCTTATCTATGCTTGCACGTTCCGATGTCCCCTGTGAGGCGCTCGCTTTGGAATCGAGTGAGGTTCGCTCTTGATGAGCAGGTGCGAGAGCAGCTTCAGGGACAGAGCTCAAACAGCCCTTTTCCTCAAGCAGCGCAAAGATACGATTCACCGCACGCACAATCCCTTCTTCATCCCTGGCCATGAGCCTCTCGCCGTCGCGCGAAACCTTAGGGTAAAAAATTTTCGTCACCCGGGTCGGAGAACCTGGAAGCCCTGCATCCTCTGTCCCCAAGCCGAGCTCGCGCGCACCCCAGCGAAGCACCTGGGCACTTCTAGCAAATTTCTTTCCTCTCAACGTCGGCAGACGGGGCGAAGCAATTTCCTTCACTACGGTAATAAGGCAAGGCATTTCGGTTTCGAGAATCTGGTAGCCTTCTTCGGTGAGCCGACGCGCGCGCACATTCGAGGGGGCAGCAGAAACGCTGTCCTTCTCTGCGCCTGCAGAAATCGAATCGGCGAAAAGCTCGAGCCCGCTTGCATACGAAATCACCGGAATTTCGAGCCATGCAGCGAGCGCAGGCCCTACCTGTCCCGTATCGCCATCGGTTGCACGCTCGCCAGCCAAAATGATATCGAATGCACCAATTTTCTTGACAGCCTGAGCAAGCACGCGCGAAGTCGCCCATGTGTCGGAACCAGCAAACACTCTGTCGGTGAGCAAAACCGCCTCATCGCATCCCATCGAGAGCGCTTCGCGCAGCGCACGCTCCGCATCGGGCGGGCCCATCGAAAGAACAGTAATTCGGGCCCCAAACCGCTCTTTCAGCACAAGCGCTTCTTCGATCGCATACAGATCGAGCGGATTGACAATGCTCTCGAGCCCCGAGCGGACCATAGTACCTGTCTCGGGGTCCATTTTGACTTTGTCGGTTTCGGGGACCTGTTTAATGGTAACGATGATATGCACGTAAGTTCTCCATGAAGTGAGTATCGCATAGCTGAAAAAATTTTTCCAGGCTAGAGCAAAATATGAAATTTAAATTCAACCCTGCCTGTTTCGGGCTTATTGAGGAGGTACCAGACACCCCTTGCCACGCCCGATCAAATCGGTGCGGCCCAGTATCCGCAATGCCTCACGGACCAACTCGTGGTTTTCGGGCTTCGAGAACTGCAAAAGTGCGCGCTGAAGTGCACGTTCCCTGGCGCCGCGCGGTACATACACGGGTCTGCCATCGAGCGGGTTCATGCCGGCGCGCCACATTGCGGTCGAGAGAGTTCCTGGTGTGGGATAGAAATCCTGGACCTGGTCGGGCACAAATCCGAAATCTTTAAGATAGAGGGCGAGCTCGAGAGCATCTTCGAGCGTCGCGCCTGGGTGGCTTGAAATGAAATATGGCACAAGGTATTGCTTCTTGCCGAGTTTGGCATTGAGGTGGTGAAAGCTTTCCACAAAGCGGTCGAACGTCGTGTGGGGCGGTTTCCCCATGAGCTCGAGCACGCGGTCGGAAACGTGTTCTGGTGCTACTTTGAGTTGGCCGGAAATATGGTGCTCAACAAGATCGCGGAAAAAACCTCTGTCCCTGTCGAGCATGAGGTAATCGAAGCGGATGCCGGAACGGATAAACACTTTCTTGATGCCGGGCAGAGAGCGCAGGCGTCTTAAAAGTTCGCGATATTCGCTGTGGTCGACTTCGAGGTTGGGGCATGGGGCTGGGGCGAGGCAGCGCCGGTCGACGCAGGCGCCGTGGCTGGCCATTTTGGCGCACGCGGGGGCGCGAAAGTTGGCGGTAGGGCCTCCGACATCGTGGATATAGCCTTTGAAATCGGGCATTTTTACAAAGCCCTGGGCTTCGCGCACAATCGAATCGATACTCCGTGAGGTGACCACGCGGCCCTCATGGAACGTGAGAGCGCAAAACGAGCAAGCTCCGAAGCAGCCGCGCGAGGAATTGAGCGAAAACTTGACTTCCGCAAGGGCGGGCACGCCGCCAAACGTGTCATACATGGGGTGCCATGCGCGCTGGTATGGCAATTCGTACACTGTATCGAGTTCTTCGCGGCTCAATGGGAATTCGGGAGGTTCTTGGATAACGAACCTGTCGCCGCATGGCTCGATGAGACGTTTTGCTGACCATGGGTCGGTGTTGCGGTACTGGATTTTGAATGAACGAGCGAAGGCACGGTGTCCTTCGTCGGTATCTGGCTGGATTTCTTCAAACGCAGGCAAAACCTCTGTCCCCGATGCAACCTCTGTCCCCCGTGGCGGCAACCGCGGCGGCAACCGCGCAATTCCAATCTCTGGCCGCTGGCTCGCAAGTCCTGAGGCGGGCGGCACCGCCGCAAGAGACTGCTCAAGCTTCGAGGCATGAACTGCCCACACTGTCCCGCGGATACCGCGCAGATCAACCTCTGTCCCCACAGCCCCCTCAGCCATAGCCCCCGAAGCATGTCCGGTGGAGCTGGCTGCTTTTCTGGCTTGTGCAAGCTTTTCCATCACTTTAAGGATTTGCCGCTCCGCCATTCCGTAGAGCAAAAGATCGGCCTTTGCGTCGAGCAATAAAGAGCGGCGCACAGTGTCCGACCAATAATCGTAATGAGCCAGTCTCCGCAAGGACGCCTCGATTCCCCCCAGAATGATCGGAACGCCTTTATACGCCTGTCTGCACAAGTTCGAATACACAATTGCAGCCCGGTCAGGTCGCGCATTGACTCGCCCCAACTTGCTTTTTCCTATCGTTCCATCGGCCCGCAAGCAGAGCGAGCGGTCGCCTCCTGGCGCATATTCATCATGCGAGCGCGGTTTTTTATTTGCAGTATAAGAAGATACCATTGAGTCGAGCGCTCCGGCCGTCACCAGAAACGCGAGCTTGGGCTTGCCGAACATCCGAAACACTTCAGGATCATCGGGGTCGGGCCTGGCGAGTATGGCCACCTGATAGCCGTGAGCCTCGAGCCAGCGTCCTATGAGAGCTGCCCCAAATGAAGGGTGATCCACATAGGCATCTCCGCTGACTATGATGGCATCGAAGGAGCCGGGAACGATCCGGCGCCTCTCCATGTCTTTGGGCGATGCGACGAGAAAATCCATATATCAGCATTATAATGAATTGGTTTCTGTATGTCTTGAATTGGAGAGCGGCGTGCCAAAGCCAAGCTGCCGCCGTCGATTCATGGCGGGAAGGCGCGCGCCGCCGCCGTCGAGCTTTGGAAGGGGGCCAATTCTTAAAATGCAAAAAACTACAGTTTTCCGGAAATTTTGAAAAGCCGGATTTTCTTAGTATATTTATGTATAAGAAATTGCCTTATGTCCGCCTTTGGCGGAGTCCGCTTTGAGCGGGCTACTATTTCGATTGCACTGGAGGAACAGCATGACCAAGAACATGGGAAAAACGGATAAAACCATCCGAATCATCGCCGCAATTGTCATTGCAATTTTGATTTTGGTCGGCGCATTAACGGGCGTCTGGGCATGGATTCTGGGTATTATCGCAGTGGTCTTTGCAGTGACGAGCGCGATCTCTTTCTGCCCGCTGTATACGATCTTTGGCATCTCGACCGCACCAAAAGAAGAAAAGAAAGAAGAGAAGAAATAAGCTCGTCTGAGCTTCTTGCTTCTATTTCCCTTTATTTTGTTCAGGACTCGGGTTTTCGGTCTGTGCAGCTTCGGGGGCGGATGATGTTTCGTCTTCCTTTTGCTGCTTCTGGAATTCCCGAGTCTTCTTTTTTTGCGCAGAAAGAGCTCGCATTCGTTTCCAAATCGAAGGGACAAGAATTAACATGCCGATGAGGATGCCTGCTCCCAAGGTGAGAACAAGGACAAGCGACATCGAGGCGGTGGCTGACCATCCAAAAAATGCAACAGTAATCGGCGCGCTATTCTGAACCGCAAAGATTACTGAAACAATCACTGCTGCAATCAGAATGATGATATAGACAACTCGCATATTCTCTCCTCCTGTGAGAATTGATATGGCTTCGCTCCACCAAATGCTGTGCCCCGGCAAACACCGCGCTGCACTCCGGCTCTATCGCCCCGCCCTGTATGCGCCAGACCTTCCGGTTTAACAGGGCTTGCGCCCAGCCCATCGCCTTCTCCGGCTCTATCGCCCCGCCCTGTATGCGCCAGACTTCTCGCTGCTTGCCTCAATCATCGTACGACGACATCTCTACCTTTGCAAATTCCCAATGCTCGGGAGCGCGCCACAGGCTCGAAATCATGAGCTCTTTTACAAATATAAGCTCTTTTGGCAGCCTGTCATACAGTTTCATGAACAATTCTTCATGCGAGAGAATCTCGCTCATCCATGCATCTCTTTCCACAGACATGAGTTCAGCCCATTTTTCTTCTGAGAATTCCAATCCGTCCCAGCAGATGTCCTCGTAGCGGGGCATCCAGCCGATGGGACTTTCGACAGCCTTTCCATGGTTGTTTGCACGATCGACAATCCATTTGAGCACGCGGATATTTTCGCCGAAGCCGGGCCAGAGGTAGTTGCCTTCTTTGTCCTTGCGGAACCAGTTCACGCCGAAAATCCGAGGGGGATTACAGCTCCAGCGCCCGAATCTGAGCCAATAATTGAAATAGGAAGCCATGTTATAGCCGCAGAACGGGAGCATGGCAAAGGGATCGCGGCGTACATGTCCGATGGCGCTCGTTGAAGCGGCGGTCGTTTCCGAGCCCAGTGTCGCGGCAAGGTATACGCCGTAAATCCAGTTGAATGACTGATAGACGAGAGGATATACCGTACTGCGCCTGCCTCCGAAAATGAATGCCTTTATCGGAACGCCTTCAGGATTTTCCCATTCGGGATCGACTGAAGGACACTGGTAGAGAGGAGCGGTAAAGCGGGAATTGGGATGAGCTGCGGGTTTTCCTGAGGATGGATCCCAGGGCTTGCCTTGCCAGTCGATGAGGCCTTCAGGAGGCTTTGGTGTCATGCCTTCCCACCAGACATCGCCATCTGGGGTGAGCGCTGTGTTGGTGAATAGAGTGTTTGCGCGGATAGTGGCCATTGCGTTGGGGTTGGATTGTGCAGAGGTCCCCGGTGCGACACCGAAAAAGCCTGCTTCCGGGTTGATGGCACGAACCTGGCCATCCTTGCCCGGGCGAATCCATGCGCATGCAGCCATCAAAAAGAGAGGTGAGGATAGACTTCATTTGTTTGGGGTCCATCCAGTTGTTGGTGGGGCCTGCCTCTACCTTGCGGCGGCTGCAGATAAAGGTGCGGTCCTCGACGCGGGCCACATCGCTTGGGTCCGAGCGTGCAAGGAAGGAATTTGGGCGTTTTTCGGGGTTGAGGGGTATGAAGGTTCCCGAAGCCACGAGCGATTGGCAGATGGTATTGTATTCTTCTTCGGAGCCGTCGCACCAATAGACAAAGTCAGGCTTGCACAAATCTTTCATGCTGGAAACCCAGGATAATAGACGAGCATGTTTCACATGCGAAGGGAATTGCATATTTGCTCCTGATAACTTGCTTGCAATGACTCAATGCCATGCTGAATATGATGATATTGCATTATAAAGCCGTTTTCCGATTTTGTGGTGAAAAAATATAAGGCGCGGCAGGACTCTCTGAGGCGGCATATCCTGCGGAGCAGCGATGCGGTTCGGCTGGCTTTTCAGCGGAGCAGCAGCAGTCTATGCTGGATGCATGAATATTGAAGGTTTGCATGCTGGTTTGCAGACGGGGCCGGCCATTATCGCGGCTCTTGTCGTATTCTCGGCGCTGGTGATTGCAGCTGGGGTGCTCGCCTATCGAGCTGGGAGGCAGCGAGGCCTTCTTGAAGCGGAATTGAGTGAAGAGGAAAGGGTTGAACTCGCGCGCAAGGATGCAATAGAGCGTTCCCGCGCAGTGCTCTCCGGTCAGATTTCGGAACAGATTGCTCCATGGCTGCCTGATTTTCCGGTAAACCCTTCAGATGCGCGATTTATCGGCAAGCCGGTCGATTTTGTCGCGTTTTGCGGCGCCGAAGAAGGGCTCGTGCACGAAATTGTTTTCATCGAGGTAAAAACAGGGCGCTCAACATTGAGTCCGGTCGAGCGCAGTGTGCGTGAAGCGATTACTCAGGGACAGGTGAGATGGGTCGAATATCGGCTTGAATAAAAAGCCTCGATGCATTTTTATCCCCGGAGCGCTGCATTGTTGGGTCAATGTGAATGCGGCTGCAGCCGCCTGCGCTTTTGTCTCGTCCTTGTGCTGTTCCGATGCCGCGATGGTTCAAGGCTCCATATGGCGTACGCTGGCACTGCCTTTTCTGAATAAAAGAAGGCCGAATCCTATCCCGGCAGCCAAAAAAACAGTGCCATACAAAAGCGCAAAACCGTATTTCGGGAAGGACAAGGAGGCCGACAGCGCGCCAAGCCCTGCAAGCAGCCCCATTGTACCTAAAATTACCATAACCGTATTAGGGTTGCGTTTCAGTGCTGACATGGGATTTTCCCATGAAAGGCGAGGCCAGAATGTGTCAATCACCAAGCCGCAGATAGTGAGCGCAACTGCCCCAAAAATTGCGAGCACAAGCGCCACAGCAATGTCAATGAGTTTTATACTCAGCAAGAGTCCGACCCCGATAACGCCGAATACAATGCCGATGGCGGCAAACAGGAGAGCATGCACCAGTTTGGCAGCAATGATATCGCGAGGCTCAAGCGGCAGCGATTTCAGAACGTAGATCGCTTTTGCATCGCGCGAAAAGGCGCTGGAGGCAATACTTGTCGAGTTCGCAAGAAAAATGCCGATCCCTGCAGGGATGAGATAGCCAGCTTGTCCATCCAGCAGGGGACGGAGCTGCTGCAGTGCCTCTTGAATCTGCCGACCCTGTGCGATGAGCGACAAAGCCAGGATAACGGGCAGCAACACGATGACAAAAGGTCCGTTCAGGAAATACATCGGCTCACGGTTCATAAGGCGCAGTTCCCTCTGTACGAGCGAAATGAAAACAGGCCGCCGCGCAAACACAGTCTGAGCCTGCAATCTGCCTATTTTCCCTTTCACGGAAGCAAGTTCCCCGAAATTGGCGAGGATTTTAGTGTAGTTCCGTCCGAAAAGCCTTGCTGTTGCCACAGCGAGCGCGGCGCCCAGCCCAAGATTGGCAAGTGTTGCCGCAAAAGCGGCCAGCTTCGATGAATTTCCGATTGCGGTCATTGTGAACCATGCAGGCGGCCACCAGTTTGCGATATCGGCAACGTTGAACTCGCTATCGATCAGCAGTCTGCGAAGCAGGACAGGATCTTCGATGCGAGCCATCATAGTCTGCAAATACCAATTGAAGCCGAGCGCCAGCGCAAGCCCGACAAAGCCACCGATATATAGAATTGTGTTTTTTCTTCTGAGCCAGCGAGACGCACTCACCAGCGGTACGAGCAGCGCATAGGAAACTGCGAGCGGCACGAGCGGCAGCGCCAGCGCATTCAACAGCATCCATACATAGAAATCAATAGACGAGCCATTCTTTATACCGTATACGCCCGCGGCAATACCCATCACCAGAAAGGCAATCGGTGCTTCAATGGCATAGACGGTCGCCATCCTCGCAGCGAGAAGCCATGAAGGCTTAAATGGCATGGTGAGGAACAAAGCCTCATTCGGCGCACTCGAGAAAAAAGAAAGAGAAGTAATGAAAGCAAAAAGAAATACTAGCACCGATGCCGTCACTGTTGCGTATATGAGCATGAGCTGCTGCATGCCAAATGGCGCGAGTGCGTCGTGCATGCCGATATCCATCATCGCGAACATAAAACCGAAATCAGCAAGCAGCACTATTGCGAGCACCATCCAGCCAAACGTTTTGAGCAGCACTTTAGGCGATGGTATCTCTTTCTTGGTAGGCAGATGAATCGCAAAAACCGATTTGAGGCTCAGGCTCAAAAGCGAAATGAACGGAGACCTCATGGTTTTGAGACCTCTTCCGGTGCATGTTCACCGTCCTCGACGAGCGCAAGAAAGAGGGCTTCGAGGCTTTCTCCTCCCTGGTCAGTGCTCTCCGTGGCCGCCATGTCTGCCTCTCGTGCCGCACCATCGCCTGCACCTGCAAGCGGCACCCGGCCGGACAGCCTGCCGCGCGATTCGCGAAGCTCGCGCAAGCCCTCGAGGTCGCCGGTGAATACCAGTCTTCCTTTGTTGATGATTGCAAGTTTGTCGCAAATGCGCTCAGCAACCTCCATGACATGGGTCGAAAAAAAGACTGTGCCCCCGTTTGCAGCATGCGTACGCATGAGTTCCTTGAGCGCGAACGCAGCGTGCGGGTCAAGGCCGACAATCGGCTCATCGAGGATCCAGTTGTGGGGCTTGTGAATGAGGCTTGCGATGAGATTGAGCTTCATGCGCATGCCGCGGCTCATGCTGCCGATGGGAGACTTCAGGGCATCGGAGAGCTCGAAGCGTGCAGCAAGTTCTTCGATAACGGTGACTCGGTCCGAGGCTGAAACACCATAGACATCAGCGATAAAATTCAGATATTCATAGGCTTTGAGCCTGCTGAAAAGGTCGGGCGTGTCGGGAACAAGGCCAAAGCGCCGCTTTGCTTCCATTGGTTCTTTTGCAAGATCGATGCCGTCGATAAGGACACTGCCAGAGTCTGCTTCGATGGCGCCGGTCATGATGCGGATTGTTGTCGTTTTACCAGCGCCGTTCGGTCCCAGAAAACCAAAGATGACGCCATCCGGAATGCGCAGCGACAAAGAGTCGACAGCCTTGGTGCCGCTTTTTGCGTAGGTTTTTGAAATATTGGTCAGTTCGATCATGAGCCTGCCTGCCTTTTTCTGAGTATTCGCATGGAGCGCGAATCTCGGTGCGTACTTTTGCATCTCTATATTCGCGCACATTATGTGGGGTTCTCAGCGCCTCAATCGTTCTATCTTTATTGAAACATAGTTGGCGGCTATACTGCAAGCTATGGAGCATGACACTATGACGACAAGGCAGATTTTCGAACTCATCGATGCTGAGGTGATTCAAGGCGATTTCGATAATGCGCCGGTGGCGGGAGTGTATACTTCCGATCTTCTTTCCGATGTGCTCGCGAATGGGAGAAATGCCACGGTGCTTGTAACGATTCAGGCGCACCAGAACACGATTGCCGTTGCGTCGATTGTAGGAATTTCACTCATTATCATTTGTAACAGCCGTCCTGTTGTGGACAATATGGCCGAAGCGGCTTTGAAAGAGCGCATCGGCGTTGTCAGAACCAGTCTGAGCCAGTTCGAGGTATCGGGCAGGCTCTGGCATGCTTTGCACACTCAGGGGACGCCGGATGCCCGCTCGACAGAGCATGGAAACGCCAGCATACGATGATTCTCACATTCGATTTTCATAACCACTCGTGTCTTAGCCCCTGCGCAAGCCTCGAGAATTCACCGTCCGAAATGGCAAAGCGCGCCCGGCAGAAAGGAATCGAGATATTCGCGCTCACAGACCACAATAGCGCGCTGAACTCGGCAGCTTTTGCGATCGCGTGTGCGCGCCAGGGGCTGATTCCTTTTTTTGGTCTGGAAATGAACCCGTTCGAGGAAGCGCATCTTCTTGCGATTTTCCCGGATCCGCTCGCGGCGCTTGATTTTAGTGACCAGGTATATCGATACCTGCCTCAAATAGAAATGGACTCCGGTCAGTTCGGTGACCAGGTTGTAGTTGATCCGAACGATGAGATTCTCGCAATGCCGGCGGCCTGGTATGGTAATGCATTGCAGGAATCATTTGCATTTTTTGCAGACGCGGCGCACAACGCCGAGGCGCTTGTCATTCCCGCGCATGTGGATAGAGTGCAGTTTTCGGTATACAGCCAGCTGGGTTTTCTGCCGCCTGGCGCATATGATGCGGTTGAAGCGATCGGTGCGGATCCCGACCCGGTGCTGAGCGGCCGGCATTGTGTGATATCGGATTCCGATGCGCATGTACTAGAGCATGTGGGACGCAGGTCTTCGGCTGTTGAGATTGCTGACGAAGCGCTCGTGTATGAGCTGCGCGCCGGGCTAGATGCAATGGTAGAACGATGGAAGCAATGGGATCGAGAAAACGTGCAGTGTATGAAAAGCGCTGGTCGAAGCGATGATATCTGCAAGGCAGGTATTTCGACAGCTATTCCTGGCCTCGCACCACTTATTTCGTTTTTCGCTGAATGGTACCCACGCCGCGCATCGCTGGCTCTGCTGGAAGCCGTGCGCCGCTCTTTTTATGAGAAAAAGGCATGGAGCGTGTACAAGCGGCTAGCTCAATAGCAAAAAGGCTGTCGGTTATTCCGGCCAGCGAATCGAAAACACAATCGGTTTTTCAAGCGTCAGCAAATCAAAAAGAGGCAGCTTGGCACGGAATATGGGCCCCGAAAAACTGCCGCCCGCCGCTGCCGCAATCGCTCTCGGAACGGTAATGACGACTTCTACCGCGCATGCATCGAAAGCGGCCATGTATTTTTTCCCTATAATAACCTGTTCGAGATTGAGCCTGTATTCGGCAGCGGACACAGGATCGGGCTCGAGGGCCGGAGGGCTCAGGCTATCGACGATCCGCTTATCCACGCCGGGGAACAATTTGAGCATATACGGCGCATTCTCGCGCGAAAGGCTCACCGAAAGCTCTCGCATGGCAGGTACAGACCCCTGTGCTGGAATCTTGCGATATTGAATCATCCCCTGTGGCACGAGGGAAGTATCTGCGATGAGTGCATCGATATTCGGCACCCAGACCACTGACGTGAGCACTTCCGGACTGGGCGTCGAAGCATCGACAAGCATAATGCTGGTTCGCCCAAGGAATTGATTGCGAACTGCCTCGGTGTTGAACAATGGCTCTTTCGAACCCAAGCCTACAAATTGCCGCACGCGAGCGCTCAGGGTGTCAGGCACATCCAGGCGCACCGCGGCGCGCACTGAGCCATCGGTTTTGAGCGTTGCATCAAGACTTCCAGAGCACGAAACAAACAGGAGAACGATTGCTGTAGCCACCACCACAGCAAGCAGGGCAGCGAGAGACGCGAGGGTGTCTTTCTTGTGCGATGATCTGTTTTGAAAATGCACATTCTCAGCATGCGCAGATATCGTGGTGCAATGCTTCTCTGACAAATTGTTCCTTATCGATTTCATTCTGTTCTCCGCTATGGTTTTTTTATATACAACGGCATCGGGCGGGTGCTCTTGCGGAGCAGCACTTCGCTGAACCGTTCGAGCGTCACCTGGCTTTCCAGCGATAGACGCCTGTAGGCTGCATGACTGACAAGCAAATTCTGATGGAATTCGCGGCACAGGGAATCGAGGCGCGCGGCTACCGCAATGGTGTCGCCGTAGAAACTGAGTTTCTGCTGACCAGGCGGCCCAAGCAGCGCGGCTGTCACAAACCCTGCATGCATGCCGAGCGAAATGGTAATATCGCTGGGGAGCGACTGCACAACCATGTCTTCTCTCAGCCCTTCAAGCTCTTCTAGGAATGCATATGCGGCATTCAGCGCACGATCGGCGCTTCGAACAGAATCGACAAGGCCAAAAATAATTACGACGGTATCGGCAGAGAGCGATGCGATCCGCCCACCAAAACTGCCTGCGCAATGTGTCCAGATTGCGTAGTAACGATTGAGGAGTTCTGTTGCGGCCTTGCGCCCAAGCTGTTCGGAAAGATCGGTAAAGCCGACGATATCGGATGAAACGACGGTTACAGACAGCGATGTCGGCGACTGGAGCGGCAGTCCGAGAGGTTCGGGCGGATTTGCAGTATTTGCCGTAGCTGCTGGACTCTGGGCTACTGGCTCAGAAATTGTGTGCGATTCAGGTTCTTTGCTTTGGCCTTCGCTTTGAGCTTCTGTATGTGAAGCAGCGAGAATCCGCTGAGCTTGCTCGGGCATTTCCAAAAGTTGCGTAAGCCGCTGCTGCAGCGTAATCGCGCGCATGCGCGCTACCAGAAGCATGAAATCGAATGAAATAACTCCAAATAATGCAAAAAGATGCTGCGGCGCACGTATGAACTTGTCGAATACCGATGGAAAAGACTGAATTCGAAGCGCCTGTATCATCGCTTCTGAATCGATCTCCCCGCGCGAAAATGCTCCCGTCACCGAAATGCGCAAATCGAGATATGCATAAAACAGAATGAAGATAAGCGCTGAGCCAACCGAAAGCGCAGTCTCCGTGAGCCTTTTCAAGAAGGGTCTTCGCAGCACAAGCGAGAGGGTCTGGAACACTGCGATGTATACCGAAGCACCCCAAAGGAGCATGGTCGCAGTCTCCGTAAATGCGATATCCGAAAGCGTTGCACGCAGAATTGAGTATCCTGCAGGTGTGATGAACGAATATATAAGACGCAGAACAGGGATGTGACCCTGGACAGTAAGAAGGCTTGTCTGAATGAGCATGAACAGCAACACAATGAGCGAAGTGACAATTGCATTCTGCCATGATCCCGACGTCAGCGAGATAATCATGACAAAAAAGAGAACAAACTGGTTCGAATAGTAATAGAGCTCGTCCGCAAAGCGTTTTCGTGAAAATTGCATCGGTTCTATTGTATCGTCCATATGAAGAGGTGGAAAGTCCCGATAGTGCTTCCAAGCTTGTGCCAGATAAGCTACCAATAAAAAACTTCACAATACTTGACGACCGCGGATTAAGGTGTACAATATTCCTGCATCATATATTTCAAAGGAGGTTCTATGAAAAAGCTCGTAGCTGTCGTGCTCGTGCTTGCCTTCCTCGTGGTCGGCGCGGATGTATTCGCGCAGACCAAGGCCAAGTTCCACATCGGCGTGGTAACCGGTACGGTCTCTCAGTCTGAGGACGACCTGCGCGGTGCCGAGCAGCTGATCAAGGAATACGGCAGTGTCAAAGATGGCGGCATGATTCAGCACATTACGTATCCTGATGATTTTATGTCCCAGCAGGAAACGTTCATTTCTTCAGTCGTGGCACTGGCTGACGATCCGCTCATGAAGGCGATTGTCATCAACCAGTCCGTCCCCGGCACCGCTGAGGCATTTAAGCGCGTGCGGGCCAAGAGGCCTGATATTCTCCTTCTCTCCGGGGAGCCGCACGAAGACCCGCTCGTTATCCAGGGAGCTGCTGATCTTGCACTCTCTGCCGACTTTGTATCTCGTGGCTACACCATTATCTGGGCAGCCAAGCAGCTCGGTGCGAAGAACTTTGTGCATATTTCCTTCCCCCGCCACATGAGCTATGAATCGCTCGGCCGCCGCCGCGCGATCATGGAACAGGCATGCAAGGATCTCGGCCTGAACTTCTACTTCGAGACCGCTCCGGACCCAACGTCTGACGTTGGTGTCGCTGGCGCCCAGCAGTTCATCCTCGAGAAAGTGCCGCAGTGGATCCAGAAGTATGGCAAGGACACGGCGTTCTTCTGCACCAACGATGCGCATACTGAGCCGCTTCTCAAGCAGCTGTTTGCGTATGGCGGCATCTTTGTCGAAGCTGACCTTCCGTCCCCGCTCATGGGCTATCCTGGCGCACTGGGCCTCGATCTCTCCAAGGAAGCAGGCGATTTCCCCGCAATTCTCAAGAAGGTTGAAGCAGCAGTTATCGCAAAGGGCGGCGCTGGCCGCTTTGGAACCTGGGCTTATTCCTACGGATATACCCTCACTGCCGGTCTTGGCGAATTTGCAAAGAGAGTTATCGAAGGCAAGGCCAAGAAAGACAGCATGAAGGACGTATTCGATGCGCTCGGCAAGTACACGCCGGGAGCCAAGTGGAACGGCGCCTACTATGTCGATATGGGTACTGGCGTGCGCGCAAAGAACCAGATTCTCATCTATATGGATACCTACATCTTCGGCAAAGGCTTCCTGCCAACCACGCAGCAGAAAGTGCCCGAGAAGTACTACACCATCAAGATGCACAACTGATGGATTCCTGGCTGCGCTTCAGTGCGCGGCTTTCGTAGAGCAGAAAAAAGCCGGCTGAACCAGCCGGCATCATTCCGGCCCGTATTCAGGCGTTGTCGGGATACGGGCCATTTTTTCGCAAATCCGTCAATAATATGGAACACTTATGGCGAACGGAAGCCCTCTTCTTTCCATTCAGCACGTTTCTAAGGATTTCTACGGAAACGTCGTGTTGCATGATGTGAGCTTCGATCTTCACGAAGGCGAGATTTTGGGCCTTGTCGGGGAGAACGGGGCGGGCAAAACCACACTCATGCGTATTTTATTCGGCATGCCGGTCATCGCCGAAACTGGCGGTTTCCAGGGCAGCGTGATTATCGGAGGCTCGGAGGTTCATTTTTCCAGCCCCTTCGATGCCCTGGATGCTGGCCTTGGCATGGTCCACCAGGAATTCAGTCTTATTCCTGGCTTTACGACAACCGAAAATATCGTCCTCAACCGCGAATCGATGCGCCCCAGCATCCTCAACGATGTGTTCGGCGATCGCATGAGCATTCTTTTGCGCGACAAAATGCGCGAGCGCGCTGAAAAAGCCATCAGCAAACTCGGCGTCGAGCTCGACCCGGACATGCTGGTTTCGGAAATGCCGGTTGGTCACAAGCAATTCACCGAAATCGCCCGCGAAATAGACCGGGAGCAGACGCGCATTCTTATACTCGACGAACCTACGGCAGTGCTCACCGAATCAGAGGCAGAGGTGCTCTTGCAGACGCTGAAGCGCCTCGCATCGGAAGGCATTGCGATTATTTTCATATCTCACAGGCTTCAGGAAGTGCTGGCTATTGCAAATCGCATTGTGGTGCTGCGCGATGGCCAAGTGGTCAAGGATACACCAAACGAAAATGTCAGCATGCGCGATATTGCATCGTGGATGGTTGGCCGTTCGCTGGGCGAAACTGGCGCGCGCTCGGAAGGCCGGAAATTTACGGATATTGCGCTCAAGGTTCAGCACCTGTGGGTCGATATGCCGGGCGAAACGGTTCGCGATGTTTCGTTCGATGTCCATAAAGGCGAAATTTTTGGCATTGGGGGGCTCGCAGGACAGGGCAAGCTTGGTATCCCCAATGGCATTATGGGTCTTTTTCCTGCAGGTGGAGAGGTTATTCTTGAGGGAAATACCGTGCCGCTCAACTCGCCGGCAAAGGCGCTCGCGATGGGCATGGGCTTTGTTTCGGAAGACAGGCGCGGAGTAGGCCTGCTTCTCGACGAGAGCCTTGAATGGAATATCGCTTTTACGGCAATGCAGATACACAGGCAGTACCTCAAAAAAGTGCTGGGCGGCCTCTTTTCACAGCGCGACGAGCGCGCGATGGAGGAACTCAGCAAGGAATATGTCAGCCTTCTGGATATCAAATGCACGAGCACAAAACAGAAAGCCAAGGAGCTTTCGGGGGGCAACCAGCAAAAAATCTGCCTTGCCAAAGCATTCGCCATAAAACCGAGCATACTTTTCGTTTCTGAGCCGACGCGGGGCATCGATGTCGGCGCTAAAAAACTCGTCCTTGACACACTGCATCACTACAACCGCGACTTCGGCACGACTATCGTGATGGTTTCGAGTGAGCTCGAAGAGCTGCGCTCGATCTGCGACCGTATTGCGATCGTCGATGAGGGCAGGATCGCGGGTATTCTGCCGCCGACGGCGGATATTTCAGAATTCGGCCTGCTCATGTCAGGCGCAGCCATGGAGGCCGTCAATGCGTAATCTCAAGACATTCATCGAGGATTTCGGCTGGCCGCGCATCATCATTTTTCTCTTTTTGATATTGCTTTTTATTATGGCGCCATTTGTCCGCGTGCGGCTGGATGCATCGATTTCCGACGTGCTGAACCGCTTTGGACAGAATGCGATTATGGTGCTGGCGATGGTGCCGATGATCCAGTCGGGCTGCGGGCTGAACTTCGGGCTCGCACTCGGGATTGTGGCGGGTCTTTTGGGAGCGACGCTCTCGTTGCAGTTGCAGTTGCACGGCATTTTGGGATTTTTAGGAGCTATTGCGCTCGCCTCGCCTTTCTCGCTTGTATTTGGGTGGTTCTACGCCAAGCTTTTGAACAAGGTAAAGGGCGAGGAGATGACGATCGCCATGTATGTCGGATTTTCCTTCATCATGTTCATGTGCATTATGTGGCTGATCCTGCCCTACAACAATCCGACAATGGTGTGGGGATATGCCGGCAAGGGCTTGCGTACCACAATTACGGTGGAAGGATATTGGCTCAAGATACTGAACAATTTCCTCGCTATAAAAATAGGCCAGTTCTTTGTATTCCCGACTGGGCTTCTGCTGTTCGTTGGGTTGTTTGCCTTTTTGATGTGGCTGTTCCTTCGCAGCAAGACGGGCACTGCGATGACGGCGGTCGGTTCCAATCCGGATTTTGCACGTGCTTCGGGTGTTAATGTCGATAAAATGCGGACAATTTCCATTATCATGTCGACCTTCCTGGGTGCGGTTGGCATTATCGTCTACGAGCAGAGTTTTGGATTCATTCAGCTGTATACAGCGCCAAGCCCGATGGTCTTCCCCGCGGTCGCCGCGATTCTGATAGGCGGAGCGAGTATCAACAAGGCAAGCATGGTGAATGTGCTCGTTGGAACGATTCTGTTCCAGGGGCTCTTGACTATGACGCCTTCGGTGATCAATTCGCTCTTGCAGACCGACATGTCGGAAGTCATACGGATTATCGTCTCGAACGGTATGATTCTCTACGCGCTCACGCGCAAGATAAAGGTGTCAAAATGAGCGCACAGAAAAAATTCGTCAAATTCTTTTCGCAATATGCGGTCGTCATCATTTTTGTGGTGATCACGGTGGCGGCGATTCCGCCGTCAGGGCTTTCGGTCAAATATATCCTGCAGGAGATTATCACAAGGCTGGGGCGGAATTCGTTCCTTGTGCTCGCGCTGCTGCTGCCGATTTACGCTGGCATGGGCTTGAACTTCGGCATGACGCTTGGGGCGATGGCAGGGCAGATAGGCCTGATATTTGCGGTGAATTTCGGTATTTCGAACTGGCATGGGCTTCTGTTTGCCCTGCTGGTTGGACTGCCTATTTCGGTGTTCTTGGGTTGGATATGCGGGCTTGTCATGAATAGGGCCAAGGGCCGCGAGATGGTGACAGGCTACATCCTCGCATTCTTTATCAATGGTATTTACCAATTCTTTGTCATGTACATGTTGGGTTCGGTCATTCCGATGGGCAACCGGGCAATCGTGCTGTCGCGCGGGTACGGAATACGCAACACGCTCAACCTCGAATCGGTGCGGCAGTCGCTTGACAATATTCTCGTTCTGCATGTGTTGGGCTTTACGGTTCCAGTCGTGACCTTCATTATCATTGCGCTGCTGTGCATTTTCATTGTGTGGTTCAAGAAGACGAAGCTCGGGCAGGATATGCGTGCAGTTGGGCAGGATATGGTAGTGGCGGAAGCCGCCGGCATTCCGGTCGAAAAGACCCGCATTGTTGCGATTATCATTTCTACGGTGCTGGCCTGTGCAGGGCAGATAATATTCCTTCAGAATATGGGCAACCTGGCAACCTACAATGCGCATGACCAGACTGGATTCTTTGCGGTTGCAGCAATTCTGGTCGGAGGCGCCTCGGTTACGCATGCAAGCATTGCGAACGTGTTTATTGGTGTCATGCTCCTGCATTCGATGTTTGTCGTGTCGCCGCTTGCAGGGCAAAAGCTGTTCGGTTCGGCGATGATCGGCGAGTATTTCCGCCAGTTTATTGGGTATGGCGTCATTGCGCTCTCGCTTGTGCTCTATGCCTGGAGAACGAGAAAAGCAGCAGCGGATGCCCGCCTTAGCCTTCGCGGCGGGGCGAATGGCTCAACAAAAGTCAGGGCAGTTAAAAACGGTGCGAATGGTGCTCCGGGGAATGGAGGGCAGGCATGAACGGTGCAACAAAAACCCGTCGCCTCGCGATTCGCGGCGGTCTGCTCGTAATCTATGTAGTGCTCATGGTGCTCATGATCCTGACGGGAAGGCGGCATACGATCCTCATCGACAACAAGGATGCCGCGGATGGTTCCTACAGCGCGATCAATGGCATGGAAGTGGCAATAGACCGCCAGGAATCAGCGGAATATTATCCAGGCGACCGCGACAAAGCCATGGTTCAGGGGCAAACGCACAAAATCAAGGTGACCGTTTTCGATGGCAACAAAACCATCGAAAAAGAGTTCAAAGTGCCCCTATGGAGCGATGTAATGATTATTTCGGTGCCTAAACTGGTGGCTGGCATCGAGCCCTGGATTGAGCCCTTCACCATGGCCGAGCAGATCCAGGAAGCCCAGGAATCTGGCCCGCCAGCTGGCGAGACGAGCTTCCAGAGCATCGGGCCTGCGCAGCCGATGGAAGGTGAGCAGGCGCCGCCAACGCCGTAATAAGCATAAAATAGCGCTGTAAATTCGGGAGCCTGAGCTGCTCTCTGAGTTTTGGCCACTGAGACTGCATGCAGTGCAAGGCAGCATCAGTGGCCAAAGTTTTTGATAAGGTTGAAAACTCCATTCGAAGCGATTTCAAGACCATAGGCAAAAATGAAAAAGGCGGTGATCTTGTTTACGATAGTTCGCTCGGTGCTGCCCCAGCGGCTGATGATCCGCGTCGTGCTCGAATAGAATATATAAATGAGAATGCACATGCCAATAACAGCAATCAGGACTGCACTCAAATTGGCGAGGCTGAGCAAATACGTGGCCCCCTTGTTGTGGGCGGCCAGGGTAAGAAGAATCGAAATCGTGCCGGCTCCCGTGGTCATGGGGAAGGTAATTGGATAAAACAGCTTGTTTTTTAGATGCTCGAAGGAATTTGAGCTGCCAAGGTCGACTTTGGGTGTTTCGGTGTCATCTTTGGTAAGGTCCCAGCCCATTTTGGCTATCAGTATACCGCCAGCCAACTGCACAATAGGGACCGTGACGCCAAAAAGTTCGAGGATATATTGCCCTGCCAGAAGTGTGACGAGACAGAGCAAAAATGCATAGATGGCGACTGTTTTTGCGATTTTTTTCTGGTCCTGCTTGGATAGACCTGAAAAAAACGGGTTCAGGATAAGCGCGGTTCCAATTGGATTTATGACAGGGAACAAAGTAATAAAAGAAGATAAGAGAATTTTAATGTAGGAATTCATGGCAATAGCCTGGCTCCTTTCATGAGGCAATTGCTGAGCAATCGCAGCTGTTCTCGGCATGCGAGTATCAGAATGTGCACAGAGTACCAGGATTCAGCACTGTTTTGAAGTGTTCACGCTCTTTTCTTATGCCTTCTGACGCTCTATAGTATGATAGCGGTCAGAAACGCAGGGAAATGCGCTGAATTGTAAGGAGAAAAAACAATGCATACACTCGTGCTTGTCCGCCATGGCGAAAGTGAATGGAACAAAGAGAACCGGTTTACCGGCTGGACCGATGTGGATCTGACCGAAAAAGGAGTCTATGAAGCGAAGGAGAGCGGGAAAGCATTGAAAAATGCGGGTTTTCAATTCGATATCGCGTACACTTCGGTGCTGAAACGCTCCATCCGCACGCTCAATTTCATCCTGGATGAACTGGACATGCAGTGGATTCCGGTGCGAAAAGAATGGCGCCTCAACGAGCGGCACTATGGGGCGCTCCAGGGTCTCAACAAAGCAGAAACAGCCAAACAATACGGCGAGCAGCAAGTGCATGTATGGCGGCGCAGTTTTGATATACGACCGCCCGAACTTTCGCCCGACGATCCGCGATTTCCAGGGAAGGACAGACGGTACGCAGGGCTCGACCCTTCAGAACTGCCGCGGGCTGAAAGCCTCAAGGACACTATTGCCCGATTTATGCCATTGTGGCATAACGAAATATCGGTCGATATTCAAAAAGGGGCGCGTGTCATCATTGTCGCGCACGGCAATTCGCTGCGAGCGCTGGTGAAATATCTCGATCATATCAGTGACGAGGATATCGCAGAACTCAATATTCCGACAGGAATCCCGCTCGTCTATGAACTTGACGATGAGCTTGCGCCCACGCGGCATTATTATCTGGGCGATGAAGAAGCTGTCAAGGCTGCTGCGGAAGCAGTCGCGAATCAGGGCAAGGCAAAGTAGGTTCGATGCTGAGCATTCTCAATGGCGTCAGCATGCTCAAGGGCTTGATGGCAACGTAAAGCATACCAAGCGAAGCCTTGTGGTTGCTCTGACTGTTTTGGCTCTGTTTGTCTGGGCGGGAACTCATGAAAACGAAATAGCCGGCATTTTGGCAGCATATTGGCTCATAGAAAAAGCAGGGTACATGGGGTAAAGCTTTTTGTGATGCCCAGGGCCAATGCTGCAGGGGCAACATGGTCGTCGCAGAATTCTCAGTCGCCGCGGATATTGCAGGCAATCCCCGGTATCTCGAGAACCTTCCGCTATGGCGCGCGGCTTTCGAACCTCGCGTACGAAACCGTGTCTGATCCACCCTTATTTTCGCCTCCCGCGGCCCCTGCAGGTTTTCCAGCTCTGGCTGGGCAGGAAATGCGCAACCTCAACCGCGAATATCCGGGCTCAACCGATAGCGCAATGACTGCACGACTGGCGTTTGCCATAACCTCCCTGCTCAAAACCGAGAATATTTCCATCGCCATCGATTTGCATGAGGCAAGCGCAGGCTCCAATCTTGCTTATTCGATTGTAACTCGCCCTGAGTTTTTGGATGAAGCAGCGCTCGCTGTGCTCGATTTGGAAGAGACAGCAGGCAAATCGTTCAGGCTCGAAGAATCCAAGCCCGAATTTGCAGGCTACTCGCATTGGGAATGGGGGAAGCTCGGCATTCACGCATTCTTGGTCGAGACATTCAATCCTGCGCAGCCATCGGAC
>Ga0078972_1001907_pt1 | contig 73144 bp, 47 predicted proteins | sample YelNatPaOPGAMG01_FD_67568 | JGI IMG/M metagenome (GOLD analysis project Ga0078972, IMG submission 67568) | Hot spring thermophilic microbial communities from Obsidian Pool, Yellowstone National Park, USA - OP-RAMG-01 (SPADES assembly) (version 2) | ecosystem: Environmental > Aquatic > Thermal... | reverse complement strand
GTCGGCTCTCGGCGATCAGCCGCACCTTGTTGGGGTTGACCACGTTCACCTCGGCGCCAATCTCCACCAGCAGGTCGTGAATCCACGCCGTCTGCGGGCCGGCCTCCACCGCCACCTTCAACCCGCCGGGGACGAACCGCTTCAAAACGCGGCGGAAGTCCTCCGCCGTCGTGGGCAGATCGCCCCTGGACTTGATGCGTCCATCGCCATCGGTGATGTAAATGTAACTTGACTTCATAGCCACGTCGATTCCACAATAGTTCATGGGCCATCTCCTGCTATCTGGGGTAGCGGATTTTGAGGCGTCCCTGTGACGACCTCGTTCAAATCCATAGACTACCTCGAGCCGGGATGGCTCACTTCATAGCTTCTCCGATAATACCGCATGCGCCATGTTAATCACGCGGGCTGACAACACCATGTCAGTAACCGTCGTGAAAAATCGCGCATTAAGGGCGTGCGCGGCGAGCACGCGTATCGCGTCGCTGGCGCCAGCGGCACTGAGCGCATCGGGCCCACACGTCGAGCACGCGCGATCGCGGCGCTGGCGCTGGGCACGTTCGACATGGTGCGTCTGGCGCGGTCGCGCCCGCGCGATCGCGGCGCTGGCGGCGTGTCAGCAGGCCGTGGACGGCCGGGGGGCCGGCGGATAGTCTTTACCGCGCTTCAACGGGGGTTCGCGGGGCGGATGCGCGGCGTCCGCAGGGCGCGAACCCCGGTGTGTTTCTGACGGATGGCGGCGGCGAACGGCCGTCGCGGAGAATCGGATGGAAGGCAATACTCGATACACGTTCGCTGAGGCGCTGGCGGAGCTGCGCGCGCTGGGGACGCCCGAAGAGATGATGGCGCTGGCCGAGCGGGGTTATGCGCCGCCCGCGAGGCTCAGGTGCAATTCGCACATACATCTGCCGCCGAACTTCTCGGCGTTCGTCAGCGTGGAACAGGCGGTGGACCTGGCCGATACGCAGGACGTGCGCGTGGTGGGGGTGACCAACTATTACGACTACGAGGTTTACGGCGATTTTGCGCTGCTGGCGCGGCGGCGGGGCGTTTTTCCGCTGTTCGGGCTGGAGATAATCGCGCTTATCGAGCGACTGGTGCGCGAAGGCGTGAAGATAAACGACCCGGGCAACCCCGGACGGATATACGTATGCGGCAAGGGGGCGACGGGCTTCAGTCCGATGAGCGCCGAGGCACAGCGCCTGCTGGAGATCATCCGCCGCAACGACCGCCAGCGCATGAGCACCATGGTCAGGCGTCTGGCGGAGGTTTTCGAGCAGCGCGGGCTGCCGCTGGGGCTCGATGAGAACGACGTGATCGAAATGGTGGTGCGGCGGCATGGGTGTCCGCGACACCGGGTATATCTTCAGGAACGGCACATCTGCCAGGCGTTTCAGGAGGCGCTTTTCGAACGCGTGCCCGTTGAGAAACGGCCGGAGAAGCTGGCGGCGGTACTGGGCGTGCCGCCGAAGGCCGGTCCGCAGGATGCCGTAAAGATTCAGAACGAGATCCGCACGCATCTGCTGAAAGCTGGCAAGCCGGCGTTTGTGGAAGAGCGTTTTCTGTCGTTCGAGGAGGCGTACCGGATGATACTGGAACTGGGGGGCGTGCCGTGTTATCCGACGCTGGCCGACGGAACCAGCCCGATATGTCCGTATGAACAGCCGGTCGAAGCGCTCATAGCGCGCATCCGCGAAGCGGGCATGTACGCGGCCGAGTTCATACCCGTGCGCAACAGTCCCGAGGTGCTGCGGCAATACGTGCTGGCCATGCGGGCGGCGGGGCTGGTGGTTACGGGCGGCACGGAGCACAACACGCTGGACCTGCTGCCGATCGAGCCGACGTGTGTGAAGGGCGCACCTGTTCCGGAAGACGTGCGCGATGTATTCTGGGAGGGCGCGTGCGTGGTGGCGGCGCATCAGTTTCTGTGCGCCCACGGACGTTGCGGTTTTGTGGATGGAAAAGGCCGGCCCAACCCGGATTACCGCGGCGACGAACAGCGCATCGCGGCGTTCCGGCGGCTTGGGGCGGCCGTCATCCGCAGGTATATGGATGTAACGGGCCGACGGGAAACCGGCGGTCGATGATCATGGCGACATCAATGTCATGGCCTGTGTTCGGCGGCGGCGAATCGCCGCTGGATATGCTCGTAAAGCTGTCCAACTATTACGGGTCGGACCCGGAGTACGTCATCGCCGGCGGGGGCAACACCTCTGTCAAGGTGAGCGACGAGACGATGTACGTGAAGGGTTCGGGTTATGCGCTGGCGACGATCGGTCCGGAGGGTTTTGTGGAGATGGACCGGCGGGCGCTTCAGGAGCTTCTGGGGCGCGATCTGGGCAGCGACCGCAACCGCCGCGAGGAGCTGTTCAAGCAGGCGGTGATGGCGGCTCGCCGCGCGCCGGAGAAAGGCCAGCGGCCGTCGGTGGAGGTGGTGTTTCATCATCTGATGCCGCGGCGGTTCGTCGTGCACACGCATGCGACGCTGGTGAACATGTACACATGCTGCACCGAGGGGGCGCGGCTCATCGACGAACTGCTGGGGGACGAGGCGATATGGATACCGGAGGTGGACCCCGGGCTGCCGCTGGCGCAGGCGATACGCGACGCGCTGGCGGCGTACGCGAAGCGCACCGGCCGCGACTGTCCGCGGGCGGTGATCATGCAGAACCATGGCGTGATAGTGTGCGGCGATGATCCCGAGGAAGTGCGGTCGCACATGGACTGGCTCATGGGGCGTCTGCGCGCATATCTGGAGAGCCGGCCGGCCGGCGAGCCCTTCGGGGCGATAAAGCGTCTGGGATATGCGCAGGCGCGGGGATTGATAAACATCGTGGGTCCGGCGCTGCGCGGGCTTCTGGCCGAAAACGCCGCGTGGCTGAAGGTGGTGATGTTCGATGATTCGCCCGAGGCGGTGGCGCTGGCATGCGGGGCGGCGGGGCGTGCCGCGGCCGAAGGCGGGCCGCTGATGCCCGACCAGATCGTTTACTGCAAGGCGCTGCCGCTGTGGTTTGAGGTTCGTGCGGAGGAGGACGCCGCAGCGCTCGTATCGCGGCTGCGCCAGGCGGTCGAGCAGCACCGCCGGCAGACGCAATTTGCCCCGCACGTGGTGCTGGTGGAAGGGCTGGGGATGTTTGCGGCCGGGGACGATTATGCGGCCGCCAACGCGGCGCGGCTGGTGTACCTCGACGCGATCAAGGTGATGGCCGGGGCGCTGCGGCTGGGCGGGAAGATACACTACCTGAGTCCGGAACAGCGGGAGTTCTTCGAATACTGGGAAGTGGAGGCATACCGGCGGAAGGTGGCGCGGGCGACGATCCGCCCCGGACGGGCGGCCGGCAAGGTGGCGGTGGTTACGGGGGCGGCGCAGGGATTCGGGCTGGAGATTGCCTGCGACCTGGCGGCTCAGGGAGCGCATGTGGTGCTGGGGGATATAAACATCGAGGGCGCCCGGCGCGCGGCGGACGAGCTGGCGCGGCGCTGGGGCGAAGGGCGGGCGCTGGCCGTGCCGATGAACGTGGCCGACGCCGCGTCGGTTCAGGAGAGCATCGATCGCGTGGTGCGCACATACGGCGGGCTGGATGTGCTGATATGCAACGCCGGCGTGCTGCGGGCCGGCAGCGTCAAGACGCAGAGCGAACGGGATTTCGATTTCGTCACGGCCGTCAACTACAAGGGATACTTTCTGTGCGTGCAGAAGGCCGCCCCGCTGATGGCGGTGCAGCACATGGCCTGCCCGGGGTACTGGAGCGACATCATACAGATCAACTCCAAGAGCGGCCTGGAGGGATCCAACCGCAACGGGGCCTACGCCGGCAGCAAGTTTGGCGGCATCGGTCTGACACAGTCGTTTGCTCTGGAACTTGTGGAGGACGGGATCAAAGTAAATGCCATATGCCCGGGCAACTTTTTTGACGGGCCGCTGTGGTCCGATCCGGAGAACGGCCTGTTCGTGCAGTATTTGCGCAGCGGCAAAGTCCCCGGGGCGAAGACCGTGGCCGACGTGCGGCGCGCGTATGAGCAGAAGATACCCATGGGCCGGGGCTGCACGACGGCCGACGTGATGAAGGCTATCTACTACGTGATGGAGCAGCAGTACGAGACCGGACAGGCGATACCCGTGACCGGCGGGCAGGTCATGCTGCGGTGATGCGGCCCGGGCGGCAGAGGCGCCCGCCGGCGATGGTACACAACGATGAGCCAGAACATTCCTCCAACTCAATACGCATTGCAGCTGGTTGGTCCGTCGCAGTTGCGGCTGAACACCGCCAAGGAGGTGCACCGCCCGGGCCCGCATCAGATACTTGCGCGGGTCGAGTGCGTGGGGTTGTGCTTTTCGGACCTGAAGCTGCTCAAGCAGTTCGCCCAGCATCCGCGCAAGATGGAGATACTGCGCGGGTTGCCGCCGGAGGTGCTGGCGGAGATTCCCTCGTATGTTCCCGGGGACAAGCCCACCGTGCCCGGCCACGAGGCCACATGCCGCATCGTGGCCGTGGGCGAGAAGGTGGCGCGGCACAGGGTGGGCGAGCGGTGTCTGGTGCAGACCGACTACCGGGCGCTGCCGACGAGCGCTTCCAACGCTTCGTTCGGATACAACTTCGAGGGGGCGCTTCAGGAATACGTGCTGATGGATGAGCGCGTAGTTATCGACCCGAACACGGGCGAGCGGTTTCTGATACCTGCGCCGGAGCATCTGAGCGCTTCGTCGATCGCGCTGGTGGAGCCGTGGGCGTGCGTGGAGGACTCGTACGTGAACGAGGAGCGGCGGGCTCCCCGAGCGGGGGGACAGATGCTGGTAATGGCCGATCCGGGCCGGACGCTGGACGGTCTGGCGGAGCTCGTGCGCGAGCACCGGCCGGCGCATATGGCGTGCTGGTGTCCGGACGAGGCGCAGCGCGAGGTTCTGCGGGCGGTGCACGTTCCCAAGACGCACGGCGGAGAGCCCCCGCCGGAGGAAGCCTTCGACGACATCATATATTTCGGCTCCGATGCGCGCGTCATCGAGATGCTCAACGACCGTCTGGCCGCCCGCGGCATCATGAACATAGTGCTGGGCGGGCGCCGCATAGGCCGGCCGGTTTCGGTGGGCGTGGGGCGCGTGCATTACGGCATGACGCGCTGGATCGGCACGACGGGCACGAACGCCGCCGAGTCCTACGGGCACATACCGGCCACCGGCGAACTCCGCGCCGGCGAGCGCATGCTGGTTATAGGCGCCGGCGGACCGATGGGACAGATGCACGTCATCCGCGCGGTATGCTCGGGGACGGACAACCTCACCGTCGTGGGCACGGACATGGACGATGCGCGTCTGGAGGCGCTGCGCCGCAAGGCCGCTCCGATGGCCGCCAGAAACGGCGTGCATCTGCGGCTGGTGAACACGCAGAAGGAACCCCTCGCGGAGAAGTTCAGTTATTTCGCCATCATGGCGCCCGTCGGGGCGCTGGTGGCGGCGGCGGTGCGCGACAGTCTGCCCGACGCCATAATCAACATCTTCGCGGGCATACCCGCGCCCACGCGCCAGGAGATGGACCTCGACGCCTACATCGAGCGCCGCTGTTTCATGTTCGGCACGAGCGGGTCGGTCATACGCGATATGAAGATAGTGCTCGCCAAACTGGAGAGCGGCCAGCTCGACACCGACGCTTCGGTCGATGCCGTCAGCGGCATGGCCGGCGCCGTCGATGGGATGGCCGCGGTGGAAAACCGCACTCTGGCCGGCAAGATCATCGTCTATCCGTCGCTGCACCGGCTGGGGCTGGTGCCGCTGTCGCGCCTGGGCGAGCAGCTGCCGACGGTGGCGGCGAGGCTGCGGGACGGGATGTGGTGCCGCGAGGCCGAGGCCGAACTGCTGCGGGTGGCACAATAGGCTCCGGCAGCACATACGCCGGCGGGAAAGGCTGTCATGTGTGCCAGACTTGACGAATATCGCCACGCCGGCCCGCGGGCGTTGCCGCGCACGATGCGGGCGGTGGTGCTCAGCGGCAGGGGACTGCAAAGCATCGCCTGCACGACTGCTGATGTTCCGACGCCCGGGCCCGACCAGCTGCTATGCCGCGTCGATGCCGCGGGGGTATGCACGTCGATACTCAAGATAGCCGACCAGGGTGCGGAACACACGTATTTTCACGGGTGGGACCCCGCGCGCTGGCCGGTGATACTCGGCGACGAAGGATCGCTGACGGTGATGGTGGCGGGAGCGAACCTGGCGGACAGATATCGCCCCGGGCAGCGTCTGGGGCTTCAGCCGGCGTGCGATTCGCCGCCGATCAACTGGCGCGAGCGCTACCGCGACGGGGGGCGCGCCATGAAGAAGACGGCCGTTGGCTACACCCTCGGCGGCTGTCTGGCCGAGTATCTGCTGGTGGGCGAGGAAGTGCTGCGGTCGGGGTCGCTGGTGCCTCTGCCCGACGACTCTCTGCCGTATTTCGCGGTGTCGATGGGCGAGCCGATTTCGTGCGTGATTTCCGCTCAGGAAAGGCAGTTTCATCTGTATTGCCCGTCGCCGCTGTCGCCGCGGCAGGCGCGGCTGGGTCTGCTGCCGGGGGGTACGACGGTGGTGATCGGTCTGGGACCGATGGGACTGATGCACGCCGAACTGGCGCTGCGCTATCGCCCGAAGCAGCTGCTGGCGTGCGACAGGATTCCCGCGCGTCTGGAGCGCGCGCTGCGCACAGTGGGGCCGCGGGCGCAACGGGCGGGCGTGAACTTCGTCGCCGTGCCCGCGGATCAGCTCAAAGCCCGCGTGATGGAACTGACCGGAGGCGCCGGCGCCGACGACATCATACTGGCGGTGGGCATACAGGAGGTCCAGCAGCAGGCGCTGGAACTGCTGGGACGGGGAGGCGTGGCCAATCTTTTCGGCGGCCTGCCGCGCGGGCGGCACATGCTCCAGGTTGACGCCATACGCGTTCACTATGATGAGATCAAACTCGTGGGCTCCAGCGGCGGGTCGCCCGGTGATCTGGCCGGCAGCCTGCGGGCCATTGCCGCCGGAGAAATAGACCCGGGTAATTACGTGTGCGCGATAGCCGATCTGGAGCACGTGCCCGAGGTGCTGGCGATGATCAGGGACAACAGGGTCGAGGGCAAGGTGATCATCTATCCGCACGCCCGCGCCGGACGGCTTATGCCCGTGGAATACTGGGACGGCCGGCGCGAAAGCGAGTTCCTCGAGCAACATCTGTGATTCCGCCGCCGGCGACAATGTGTGCAGATCATGAGCAGGACTTTTGCGGGTTTCGGACTGGGGCCTATTCAGACCGGCCTGTTCCTCTGCGAAGCGCAGGCCTCGGGCAACTTTTCCCGATACGTGGTGGCGGAGGTGGATGAACGGCTCGTGTCGGCCGTGCGCGCTGCCGGCGGACGATGCGTGCTGAACGTCGCCCGCGCGCGGAGCATCGACGTCGTAACTCTGGAGGGTCTTGAGGTTTTCAACCCGCGCGTCGAGGCCGACCGTCGCGCCCTGGTCGCCGCGGTGGCATGCGCCGACGAGATGGCCACCGCCCTGCCGAGCGTGGCGTTCTACGAAAGCGGCGACGAGTGCAGCGTGGCGGCCATACTCGCCGAGGGGTTGGCGCGGCGCAGCGATGAGAAGCCCGTGGCCATCTACACCGCCGAGAACCACAAACAGGCCGCACAGATACTGGCGGGGGCGATCGGGCGCAGAAACCCCCGCGCCATGCGCAATGTGCAGACGGTCAACACCGTCATCGGCAAGATGAGCGGGGTGATAACCGACCCGGAGATGATCAGCCGCGTCGGCCTGAAAACCCTGGCCCCGGACATGCCGCGCGCGGTTCTGGTGGAGGAATTCAACCGCATCCTCATCGACAGCATCGTCCTGCCCGGCTTCCGCCGCGGCATCGGGGTGTTCATCGAGAAAGACGACCTGCGGCCCTTCGCCGAGGCCAAGCTCTACGGCCACAACGCCGTGCATGCCGTGCTGGGGTATCTTGCGCACGTGCGCGGCTTGACCACAATGGCGGAGGCCGGCTTGTGCGCGCCGATCATGCGCATCGCGCGCAGCGCGCTGGAGGACGAATCCGGAAGGGCGCTGTGCCTTAAATACGGCGCTGCCGGCGAACGGCTCTTCACGCCCGCGGGCTGGAAGGAGTACGCCAATGATCTGCTGTCGCGCATGGTGCGCCCGACGCTCAACGACCTTGTGTCGCGAGTTACGCGCGACCACGTGCGCAAACTGGGCTACGACGATCGGCTCTTCGGGGCGATGCGGCTGGCGCTGGAGCAGGGCATCACGCCGGTACATCTCGCGAAGGGAGCCGCCGCGGCGGTAATGTCGCTTGTTGCCGCCGGCTCTCCTGTGCCGGACCTGCCCGTGCCGGCATCGGTGGATGATCTGTCGCCCGGCCGACTGCGCCAGCTGCTGCGGGCGATATGGGGCGATCGGGCCGACGCGGCTGCTGATACGCTCGCAGATCTCACCTCGGACGCCCTCGAGAGTCTGCGCCGCAACGAGGACAGCCTGTCGGGCGGCTGAACCGCTCTGCGGCCGGCGGGCGCGCTGCTGATATAATCGGCCGCATGGAGCGTCGTCCGATACGTCAGCTTCCCAGGGAACTGGTCAACCGCATCGCCGCCGGCGAGATCATCGAGCGCCCGGCGTCGGTGGTGAAAGAACTGGTTGAGAACTCCATAGACAGCGGAGCCACGCAGATAACCGTCGAAATCGAGGACGGCGGACGGGAACTCATCCGCGTCATTGACAACGGCTGCGGCATATCCTCAACCGATCTGCCCCTGGCCTTCGCTCCGCATGCCACCAGCAAGATAGCCGGCGACGATGATCTGGCGCGTATCACCACCATGGGCTTTCGCGGCGAGGCTCTGGCCAGCATCGGCGCCGTCTCGCAGGCGCGCATCCTCAGCCGCACCGCCGACAGCGATACGGCATGGGAGGTGTACGACCGCGGCGGCGCCATATCTGCGGTGCAGGCGGCGGCGGGCAACGTCGGCACGACCGTCGAAGTGAGGAACCTGTTTTTCAACACGCCGGCCCGGCGCAAGTTTCTGCGGGCGGCGGCCACCGAGAGCGGCCACATCGGCGAAACGTTGCTGCGCTTGGCGCTGCCGCATCCGCATATCGCCTTCCGGCTGCTCGCCGGCGGGCGCCTGAGCATGGACCTGCCGGCGACGACTCTCGAGGAGAGATTGCTCGCGGCATGGAGCGATGCCGCCGCCGGCAAGGCACTGCTCGTGGAAGCGCGCAGCGCGGAAATACGTCTGCGCGGAATAATCGGGCCGCCTGATCTGGGCAGCCCTACCACGCGCTATCAGTACTTCTACGTCAACGGACGGCACATTCGCGACCGGTTCATACAACATGCCGTTCGCGAGGCATACAGGGGTCTGATGGAAGCCGGCCGGCAGCCCGCGGCGGTGCTGCTGCTGACCATGCCGCCCGAGGATGTGGACGTCAACGTACATCCGGCCAAGGCCGAGGTGCGTTTCCGCGACAGCGGCAGGATACACGGCATGGTGCTGTCCGCCGTGCGCGAAAAGCTCCTGGGCAGCGACCTTACGCCCTCGGTGCAGGCCGCGCCCGCGGACGCCCCGGAGCGGACCGACATGCGCGCCAGACTCGCGGAGTTCTTCCGCCAGCAGTATTCCGCTTCCGGGCAACCGGCGCAGCCCCCTGCCGCCTCCGCGGGCGCGCCGCAGTCGCTTGCGCAGGCTGCCGACGGAAGCGGGCAGGTTTGCCCGCGTCCCGCCGCTCAGGCGCCGCTGCCGCACATCGCCAGCGCCCCTCCGGTGCAGGCCATTCAACTGCACAATTCCTATCTTGTGGCCGAGACCGAGGACGGACTGGTAATCGTCGATCAGCACGCGCTTCACGAGCGCATCATCTACGAGGAGCTGAAATCGCGGCTGGCGCGCGGCCCTCTTGAATCGCAACGGCTGCTGATACCGGAGACGCTGGAGGTTTCGGAAAAGCAGATGGAACTGCTCGAGCAGATTCAGCCGCTGCTGACAAGGCTCGGAATAGAGGCAGGGCCTTTCGGCCCGAACACGGTGGCCATACAGGCGTTTCCGTCGTTTCTGGAGCGCGTTCAGCCCGCACAGTTCATGCGCGATCTGCTGGAGAGAGGCGAACAGCAGCCTTTCGATCTGCACGAGGAGGAACTGCTGCACGAGTTTCTGGACATGATGGCCTGCCGCGCGGCCGTAAAGGCCGGCGACCCCCTTTCCCCGTCGGAGATCGAAGCCCTGTTGCAGCAGCGCCATCTGGTGGAACGGGCCAGCAACTGTCCTCATGGCCGCCCGACCGCGCTGCGATTGTCGCTGCGCGATCTGGAGAAGCAGTTCAAGAGAACGTAACAGACGCGGATACGGCTTGTTGCCGCCCGCGAAACAGCGCGCGACGGCCGTGCCGGCAGCCGGCATACCCGAGCAGCCGGAATTTTTGCCGTTGCGTGGGCAAAGACGAAGTCTTTAACATGCGTGGCAACAACAGTGCCGGCGCGACGTCGGCCGTATGAAAAAGGGCAGCATCATGAACAGACTGCTGACCGTCATCATCGTAATCCTTGTTGCCGGCATCGCTTTCGCCGGGAAGGAGAAGACCATGCACACGCTTCCACCGCTACCGTATGCTAAAGACGCTCTGGAACCGCACATCTCGCGGGAGACGATCGAATATCATTACGGTAAGCATCATCAGACATATGTTGACAACCTCAACAAACTGATCCCCGGCACGGAGTTCGAGAACATGTCGCTCGAACAGATCGTGCTCAAGGCACAGGGCCCCATATTCAACAACGCCGCCCAGGTGTGGAACCACACCTTCTACTGGCATTGCCTCAAGCCCGGCGGGGGCGGGCAGCCCACAGGCGAGCTGGCGGCGGCCATCGACAAGCAGTTCGGCTCGTTCGCCAACTTCAAGCAGCAGTTCACCCAGGCCGCCGTGGGCCTGTTCGGCTCGGGCTGGGCGTGGCTGGTGAAGAAGAAGGACGGCTCGCTGGCCATCGTGCAGACGGGCAACGCCGGCAACCCGCTGACCAGCGGAGATACGCCGCTGCTCACGTGCGACGTGTGGGAACATGCTTACTACGTTGACTACCGCAACGCGCGCGCCAAGTACGTCGAGGCATTCTGGAACGTGGTGAACTGGGACTTCGTCGCGGCCAACTATCGTAAATAGTACGGCCGGCGAGCTCTTCGCCCGGCCATTCAGTCCGGACGTGTTTCGCGCGGCGCGCGTTAACCCGCCAGGGTCAGTGCTGGCGTTCTGCGCATCTTGCGGCGGTTGACTTCTGCAACCAAAGCGGCTGTGCGTGCCGTTGCGTGCCAGCCTCGCTGTTTACCGCAGGCGGCCGGGCGGTGTATCATTCCGGCGCACGCGGCGCACGACGCGGCGCCGGACGGCGGCGTCGCCGCGGGCGGGGCAGGCGGGAATCGCCGCCGGGGCAGCCTGTCTGCCACCGCCGGCAAGAGGGTGGCTCGTGCGCTCGCAGGACGGCAGTCCGACAGGTCAAATCTGCGCTTCGGAGGCTCGCATGAGCGTCGCTGTCAAGCGAGGCATGTTGCTCAGACATGCGGAACACTTCTATTTCGTCGAAGACGTGGTGGAGCGCCACAGCGGCAAGCAGCGACCGACCGTGCATGTCACGCTGCGCGAGGCTTTCGACGGCCGGCGCATCGAACGCACGCTGGAAGAACTGATGCCCATCGACGAAGTGCCGGTCGCCATCAAGCCCATGCAGTATCTCTACGCCCGCGGCGAGTCGCGCGTCTTCATGGACACGCAATCGTTCGAGGAGTTCGAACTGTCCGGACCGGCTCTCGGCGGTTTCGAGCCTTTTCTGAAGGAAGGCGAGGAGTTTCGCGTGATATTCGCCGGGGACACTCCGCTGCGGCTGGACATGCCCGAGTCGATCAATCTGAAGGTGACCGACACGGCAGCCCCGTCGCACGCCGTGGGCGCCGCCGGCAGCGTGCTGAAGGAAGCCACGCTGGAGAACGGCCTGGTCGTGCGCGTGCCGCTGTTCATCAAGACCGGCGACATGGTTCGGGTAAGCACGAAAACAAGAGAATACCTCGGCAAGGCATCGACCTGACCGGCGGTCCGGTTCATTTTGCCGATATGCGGCCCCCCCCTTAAAAGATGCGCACGTGGACTTGGATGTGTGCGCCGGCGGCATATACTTCGCCGCATGAGCAACAGAGAAGAATCGCGTTCTGCGTCGAAGCAACCGGCGTCCGCCATATCTCTGGAAGAATATCGCGCACGGCGCATGCGAGTGTTCGCAGCGCTGGAAGGAGCGGCCGGCGTGGTTCTTGCCGGCGAGGGCAGCCCGCCGCTGCTGGGGCAGTGGCGTCCTGACCCGGCCTTTTATTATCTGACGGGCATAGCCGACGAACCGGGAGCGGCGCTGCTGTTCGATCCTTCGACGGAGAACCCGAAGCGTCGGTGCACGCTGTTTTTGCGGCCGTTGAATCCCGAACGCGAACGCTGGGACGGCTATCGCCAGCAGATCGGCACGAAACTGCGCCGGAGCACAGGTTTTGAAACGGTGCTCCGCAACGACGCCCTGCCCGGGGCGCTTACCGTCGCAGCACGGCGGTGCGGCAAGCTGGCGTGCCTCCACGCTCACGCCGTCTATCCCGCGCCGGTTTCTCCGGATCTGGCGCTTTTCAAACAGGTCGCCGAACGCGTGCCGGGCGTGCAGATCATCGACCGCAGCATGGTGCTGCCGGCGATGCGCGCCGTGAAGTCGCCCGCGGAACTGGCGCTTATACGACGGGCCGTAGCCGCCACGGCCGCCGGCTACGCGCAAGCGCTGAAGATGATCCGTCCGGGCGTCAGCGAGCTCCAGGTCTCGCGGGTGCTGGAACATGCGTATCTCGAGAATGGCGCCGACGGACTGGCTTACAATTCCATAGTCGGCGGCGGACTCCAGAGCACCGTGCTGCATTACAGCCGCAACACCGAGGTGCTGGAGGCGCAGACCCTGGTGCTGATCGACTCCGCGGCAAAGGTCGGCGGATATGCTGCGGACGTAACGCGAACGTTTCCCGTGTCGGGTAAGTTCACTCCCGAGCAGCGGGATTTGTACGAACTGGTTTTGAAGGCGCAGCATGCGGCCATACGGGCCGCGCGGGTCGGGGCGCGCATGTACGAAGTCGATGATGCCGCACGCAATGTCATCGATGCCGCAGGCTATGCGGATGCGTTCATACACGGCATCGGCCACCAGCTGGGGCTGGAGGTCCACGACGCCACGCCCGACGGGCCGCTGAAGGCCGGGATGGTCATCACGATAGAACCCGGCGTATATCTGCCGGAGTTGAAGATGGGCGTGCGCATCGAGGATGACATTCTGGTAACGCGCCGCGGCCCGCAGGTGCTGACGGATATGATTCCGAAAACCGTGCGGGAGATCGAAGCCGCCATGGCCTGAACTCTTCCGGAAAATACTTGACCTGCGCGGGGAAAGTGGTTTCAATGCCGCCCTTGCCGGCCGGGCAATGCGAAGGCAGACCCCGCCAGGCCGGCGGGACAGGCAGGCGTATAAGCCAGAGGGAATCATCCTATGGATACCAGAACACAGTCGCCGTGCGGGACTCTGCTTTTCGATGAAGCGGTTTTCAGCGTCGCAGTCGCGGACTTTTTCGCGGTGCCGGATCATCTTCTGCTGCCGGACGTCATTGATGACGATGTTCGACCGCAGGCTGCCAAACGACGTCCGCGGCACCACCACGAGGAAGACGAGGACGATTTCCCGATAGACGCTGACGAGGAGGAGGAAGAGGAAGAAGACGACGACGACTACGACGACTACGACGACGAAGACGAGGACGAAGACGATTTCGACGAAGAAGACGAGGAGGACGAAGACGAGGAGGAGGATGAGGAGGACGAGGACGAGGACGAGGACGAGGACGAGGAAGAGGAAGAGGAAGAGGAGGAAGAAGAGGAAACCGAAGAGGAAGATGACGAGGACGACTTCGACGACGATTACGACTACGACGAAGACGAAGACGATTTCGACGACGATCTCGATGATGAATGAACAGCGCCGCCGCGGGAAGCGATGAACCGGCGCACGTGGCGTGGAAAAAAGAGCACCCCGCCGCTGGAGGGCTCGCGACGGGGCGCTGGAGTGGCGCGTTGTTGCTTACTCCGTTATTCTATATTGCGCACCGCCCAGATCAAATATAACGTTTCTCAGTTGACAATTCCGCCAGGTACTACCCTGCCGGGGCATCTGGCGATGCGCGATGTAACCTTCTGAAGATTAATCGTTTATTGCGACCGCGCTTGTGTGCCCTCGCGCAAGCGCCGGTATTGCGGCGGCTGAGAAAACATCATTGCTTTCGACCACCATCGCATCGCCAGCACCATGCCATACGACAGCGGCGCAAGCGACAGAAGCGCCAGTGCGTACATAACGCCCAGATATCCCAGCGCAAATGCGCTATCGTAAACGATGAGCCACAGCAGCCCGGTCAGCATTGCAGTTTGTCCGGCCTGCCGGGCCGAGGCGCTTCGCCGGCGGATGATCCACGCGACCACGATGAACGCTGCTCCCGCGACGGCCGGCGCCAACAGGCCCTTCTCCCCCACCGTCGCCATCAGCTGCCAGCCCGCTGCCCATCGCCGCCGCAGCAGCCCCAGCCCCAGCAGGTTCACAGCGCATACGCCCACTACTAACGCCACTGCATGCAGACGTGTCAGCAGCGGGCGCTTGTCCTCCCACACATACGCCACGGCCGAGAGCACGGCCACATGCGTGAACAGCGTCAGCGGATGCCAGATCAGCGGCACATCCGGCGCGGCGATCAGGGCGTGGAAGAACCGTATGAAGCCAAGGGTCAGCAACCCTATGGCCGGCAGATATTTGCCGGCGACGTTGTAGAAGAATATCAGCAGCATCGTCCATGCCGCCAGAAGCATGCTGCGCCAGTCGCCGGTGAGGCGGCTGTAAACGGCGGCGGCCGCCAACGCCCCCAGCCCCAGCGTTATGCACACTACATGCGCCGCAACAAGACTGATGCGCCCTGAGGGCAAAGGTCTGTGTGCGGCAAGTTGCAGGTCTCGCCTCCGGTCAACGATGTCATTGAGCGACATGCCGAAGCCGTACAAACCCGTGGAAATGGCCGCCATCGTCGCCGCCGCGCGCCAGTCGATGCACGGCAGCAGCTCGCCGGCGGGATTGCGGCTCCTGGCCGCCAGCAGCAGCGCGCACAGGCTGTTGGATATGCCGGTGAACACCAGCGCCATGCGCGTCAGCTGAAGCAGCGACAGCAGCCGCACTGAAAGTGCCTGAAGCATGTTGCCGCGGTGATTGTGAGGGCCAGCCCGGCCGATTGCAATTGCCCGGCCGCGGCTTCAACCTTCCATGCCGGCCAGCCGTCCGAACGGACCGGTAGTAGAACCCCGCCTCAGTCGCCCGTTTTCGGTAAACAGCCAGTCAACGATTTCGTTCTCCCTTACGCGCACCGGCACGCCTGTGCGCAGCCCGCCTGTAATCCTCGGCTCGCTGGCAAGCCTCCCGTACACCACGCCGTTTTCCATCGCCGTGACCGTCATCCACAGCGCTTCGACGCAACCCCGCCTCCGGAATCGCGCCCGCACGGAAAAACACTGATCATCGGTGCGGTTCTCAAAAGCCGTTACGAACTCGCTCCAGCGCGCAAGCGCTGCGCCCCTGTCTTCGCAGGCGTCGGGATATGGTGCCGCGTGCGCGGGCAAAGGCGTCGCGCCGAAAGCCACCAGCGGATCGCTCCCGCGCAGTGCCGCAATCGTGCCCGCATGGCACGGGGCCGCCTGCCGCATGTGCGGACAGACGAACGCGATCGTGTCGTCATCGGCGAGCTCGGCCGCGAGCGCCGCCACCATACACCACACCGTGCCGGCGTGCCCTCTGCCGGCACCCTTCAGCGCCGCCACGCTTATCCAGGCGCGGTGCGCCGCTATCCGCCGCGCAAGCGCTGTATCGCGCCGCTGCGGCCACGTCTCCACCCGGCCGCAATACGGTTCGGCGCGATTGCACACGATGAATTTCGTCCCGTCGATGCTGATTACAAATGCCGTCGCGCCGTGTGCGCGATCCGCCTGTCGAACATCGGGCACCACGCGCACATGCCAGGCGTTTTCCACCAGCCACGCCAGCATGCTCGCGTCGAGAAACCGCGGCCTGCGAAGCAGCAGAACCAGTGTGGCGACGACGTCCTGCTCCGCCGCATGCACACCCCGGCCGTCTCCGCCCGTAATCGATGGAACTTTCTGCCACGGGACCAGCGCCGCCATCAGCACCGCCACCGCCCCGCCGATAAGCCATCCGGCGTCGAAGCCGTGATATGACATCGCCACGGCGCCGACGGCAACGAACAGGCCCGTTGCTGCAACAATCACACACCGCAGAAGAGCGTCGCTCCTGGACATGGCCATCCCTGCCCTGCTCTGCCCCGCGCGGGGGCAGAAGCGCTCTGCGTCCCCCGGCTGCGCTCGCACCATCAATATTTAGTGCGGCACAAGACGGTTGTTGACATGCCGCGGCCGCAGCGCACGAGTGCCGGCGCGGAAGTTCAGCGGCGGCGGGCACGCCGGATCATCGCGATCATTTCCAGGGCGGCCTCGGCGGCGCGCACTCCGGCATGACCATGCCGCCCGCCGCAGCGCTCAAGGGCCTGGCGCTCATTGTTGGTGGTCAGAACGCCGAAAATGACCGGAATCTGCTCGGCCAGCGCCACCGCGGCTATCCCGCGGGCCGCCTCGCCGGCAACGTAATCGAAATGCGGCGTTTCCCCGCGAATCACCGCCCCCAGACAGATGACCGCGTCGAAACGGCGCGTTCGCGCCAGCACCTTCGCCGCCAGCGGAAGTTCGAACGCCCCGGGCACGTGATGCACTTCGACGCGCCGGCCGGCCACTTTCAGCTCCGCCAGCCGCTTTGTGCAGCCGTCCAGGAGTTTCTCCACAACGTGCCAGTTGAACCGCGACGCGACGATGGCGATCCGGGCCCGGGCGGGCAGCGATGATCCGTCGAAGGCCGGAACGGCTCTGCTCATGCCATCACCGTAAGCGCCCGCGACGGCACTGGCAAGCGCAACACCGCGCCCAGCGGCACAATTGCATCGTCGCGCCGGCCTCCTATACTAGCAGGGCGGATACGGTATCAATCGCCCGCAGGGGCGTCCGTCGGAATCGCCCAGCGACTATGGCAGCCGGTCGTTCTCCAGAGCACGTGCGCGCGCATCTCAGCCGCGAGCTGGCGATGCAGGTGCTTTACCTCTGGGATATGCACGGCGACGCGGATGTCGGCGTCGCGAACCAGGTGATGCATGACCTCACGGACGACGAGGCCGCACGCCGGCGGGCCATGGAAATGGCCGTCGCCGCGTGGGAACATCGCCATGTTGCCGACCGCTGGTCCGGCAGAGTGGCGCCGAACTGGCCCGCGCACCGCCAGCCGGCCGTTGACCGCAACATTCTCCGGCTGGCGATATGGGAGATGGTTAATACCGCCACGCCGCCGCGCGTGGTAATAGACGAGGCCATCGAACTGGCGAAGCGTTTTTCCACCGAGCAGAGCGCGGCATTCGTGAATGGCGTGCTCGACGCCATTCTGAAGGAGCACCGTTCGCTGACGAGCGCCGACGCTTCGGGCGACACCACCGCGCACGGGGAGAACGGCACCTGACGGCCGCCATCGACGGCGACCTGCTTTATCGAGGCTTTCAACAACCATGGGTTTCTTTTCCAAGACACTGGACAAACTCAAAGGCGCCCTGCGCAAGACGATGGAGGTCCTCAACACGGACGTCCGCACGCTGTTCATTCCCGGGCGCCAGATAGACGAGGCGTTCCTCACCGAACTCGAGGAGAAGTTCATACAGGCCGACATGGGCGTGAAAAACGTACAGGCGATCGTGTCCGCCATCCGCGAGCGCTGGCGCCTGGGCAGAATACGCAACGCCGCCGAAGCTGAACGCGTGGTGCGCGAACAGCTGCTGGCCAACTGGCCCCCCGCCGACCGCGAACTGAAACTGGCCGAATCGGGCCCCACGGTGATACTGGTGGCCGGCATCAACGGTGCCGGCAAAACCACCAGCATCGCCAAACTGGCGTGGCTGCTCAAAAACCAGATGAACAAGAAGGTGATCGTGGCCGCCAGCGATACCTTCCGCGCCGCCGCCGTCGAGCAACTGTCCATATGGGCCGATCGCATCGGCGTTGACATCATCCGGCACAAGATGGGCGCCGACCCCGGCGCAGTGGCTTACGATGCCTGCGAAGCCGCCAAAGCCCGCGGCGCCGACGTGCTCATAGTGGACACCGCCGGGCGGCTGCACACGCAGGACCATCTCATGCGCGAACTGGTGAAAATCCGCGACGTGGTGGCCCGGCGAATACCCGGCGCACCCCACGAGGTTCTGCTGGTGCTCGATGCCACCGCCGGACAGAACGCCATCCAGCAGGCGAAAATATTCGGCCAGGCCATCAACGTCACGGGCATCTTCCTGGCCAAGCTCGACGGCACCGCCAAGGGAGGAGTGGTCATCGCCATCAAGGAACAACTCAACATTCCCGTCAAGTTCGTGGGCCTGGGCGAAACGCCTCAGGACATCGAAACCTTCGACCCGCAGCGTTTTGTCAGCGCCCTTTTCGGCGAGGCCGAATGATGCGCGCCGCCATGACGCAGCCCATGCCTCCGCAGGCACCGCCGCGAGCATGCCTGGCCCTTCTGTATTTCACCGAGGCCATGCAGTGCATCGGCTGCACCCTCATTTCCGTGGGCATATTCTTCTATACGAAGCGCCACCTGGGCTGGACGCTGCGCGAAAACTTCCTTCTGGCGCTTGGCGAAGGCGCCGTGTACATTGCCGGAGCGCTGCTGGCCCGACGGCTGGCAGGACTTTTCGGCCGCCGCAACGTCCTCATGGCCGTCAACGCTCTGGGGGCCATGGCGCTGCTGCCGGCCGCCGCCATGCCCCAGCCCGCAGTCATGACCCTCACGGTCATCGCGTACATGTTTCTGTCGGCCATCAGCTGGCCTATCATCGAAAGCCTCGTGTCCTGGCGCGCCGACGCGCACGAAATGTCGCGGCGACTGGGCATCTATAACATGGTCTGGTCGCTGCTCAGCACCGTCACGGCGGCCGGAGCGGGCGCCATAATCGACCTGTGGCGCCCGGGACTGTTCGTCCTGCCCGCGGCGATGCACCTGATCGGCGTGGCCGCCCTGCACCTGGGCCGCATGTCCGGCGAAGATGCGCCGGCGCCGGTTCATTCCGGCCCGGCGCCGGAACACGCGCTGCTCGCCCGGCGCAGGCTGGCCATGTGGCTGTCGCGCATATCGCTGCCGGCCACCTACGTCGTCGTTTACAGCATGATGGCCATGATGCCCATGCTCCCCGTTATGCAGAAACTGCCGTTGACGCTGGCCACGCCCGCCGCCAGCGTCTGGCTGCTTTTCCGCTGGCTGGCCTTTCTGGTGCTCGCGGCTACCGTATGGTGGCACACGCGCCCGTATCTGCTGTTGTGGTCGTCGGCTGCCATGCTTGTGGCATTTCTCGGCGTGGTGCTGCCGGGCACCTCCGGCGCGCAAGACATTCTCCGGCCGCTGGCGGCCATGATGCTCGCGCAGGCGCTGCTGGGGCTGGCCATCGGCATGATCTACTCGGGCAGCCTGTACTTCGGCATGGTGCTCAGCGACGGCAGCACCGAACACGGTGGCTATCATGAGGCGCTCATCGGTCTGGGCCAGATGCTCGGCCCGGGCGCCGGCGCCCTGACGCAATGGCTGTTTCCTGGCGATCTTCACGCGGCCATCGTCGCCGCCGCGACGGTTATAGCCCTCGCCGTCGCCGCCACGGCGGCCGCAGCTGTGCGCGCAGGCCGCGCGCGCACATGAATGCCCCAACCGGCGCCGCACCTACGCCCCCGCGGCGCCCTCGATACGTATCCGCCGCGTGCTGCGCCCGGTTGCTTCCATGCTCACCTCGATCCGCTGCGGCGGAAGCGCGGACCTGACCCTGTCAGCCCATTCCACGGCCACCACTGCCCCCTGCCTGAGCAGTTCGTCGAAGCCGATTGCTTCGAGCTCCTCCGCGCCGTTCAGCCGGCAGGCATCCAGGTGATATACCGTCAGCCTGCCCCCCTGGTAGATATTCAGAAGCACGAACGTGGGGCTGCACACACGACGCCCGTCGCCGCCCAGGCCGCTGACCAGCCCGCGCACGAACTGCGTCTTGCCGGCGCCCAGGTCGCCGTACAGCGCGATACACTCGCCTCCACGGAGGCCGGCGGCGAGGCGTTCGGCCAGCGCCGCCGTCTGGCGCGGACTGCGGGTAACATACTCCATAGCCGCCCTTCGCAGGCGCGATGATTCTAGTAACCCGCGCCGCTCAGTGCAGCCCCGGCGCGCAACATCCTGCCCGCGCGGCGCAACCCGGAATGTGTTAACATGTCCACAGGTCATTATCAGGGAGCGCTTCTCATGACACGCCGTTTTCCCACTCGCCGCGACATGCTCAAGGGCGTTGCCGCGGCGGCGCTGTGCGCCGGACGCCGGTGGTCCAGCGCCGCCGTTCCGCAACGGAGGCCGCCCAACGTGGTGTTTATCCTCACCGACGACCAGCGCGCCGACTGCCTCTCGTGCGCGCCGCGGCCGTATCCGGGCATGAAAACGCCCCATCTGGACCGCCTCGCCAGGGAGGGCGCCATGTTCCGCAGCGCCTTCTGCACCACCTCGCTGTGCTCGCCATCGCGCGCGTCGATGCTCTCGGGGCTTTATGCCCACACGCACCGCGTCATCAACAACTTCACCGATTTCCCCGAGGATCTGCCCAGCTATCCGCGCCAACTGGCCGCCGCCGGATATGAAACCGCCTACATCGGCAAGTTCCACATGGGCGAACAGAGCGATCAGCGCCGCCCGCCGTTCGATTTCTGGGCCAGTCACACCGGACAGGGCCAGTATTACGACACCACCTTCAACATCAACGGCGACAGGTCGGTTCTCAAGGGCTACTACACCGAGCGCGTCACCGATCTGGCGGTGGAATGGCTCCGCGGACGGCGCCAGCGGCCGTTTCTGCTGATCCTCGGCCACAAGGCGCCGCACGGCCCGTTCGTGCCCGAGGAGAAATACCGCCACGCCTACGACCACATTCCCATCGAATACCCGCGCAGCGCCTTCAATCTGGCCGGCAAGCCGAAATGGATCGAACAGCGCCTCGATACCTGGCACGGCATATACGGCCCGCTGTACGGTTTCCGCAAGGATTTCCCCGACCGCCGGCCCGAAGGCGTCGCGATATTCGCGCAGTTCGTGCGCAGTTACCTCGGAACGATCAACTCCGTGGATGACAGCGTCGGCCGCATAATCGGCGCTCTGAGCGAGACCGGACAGCTCGACGATACGCTGATCATCTTCACCAGCGACAACCCGTTCCTCCTCGGCGAACATGGCATGATCGACAAACGCACCATGCACGAGGAAAGCATCCGCATTCCGCTGCTGATGCGCTATCCGCGGCGAATAAAACCCGGCACCGTGATCGATGAGATGGTGCTGAGCGTTGACCTGGCGCCCACCATCGTGGAACTGTGCGGCGCCGAACCCCTGGGCAATATCCATGGGCGATCGGTGGTGCCGCTGTTCGACGGCGCCGCGGCCGGCTGGCGCACAAGCTGGTTCTACGAATACAACTACGAAAAACAGTTCCCCTACACGCCCAACGTGCGCGGCGTGCGCACCGCGACATGGAAATACATGCACTATCCCCACGGCGACGGCGGCCCCGACCGCCACAAGGCCGAACTGTATAACCTGAAGGAAGACCCCGGCGAACTGCACAACCTCATCGACGACCCGGCCGCCGCCGGCACCCTGGCGCAGCTGAAAAACGAGTTGGCGCGCCTCATGCAGGAAACGGGCGCACTGCCCGACCGGATGCCCATAGACGAAGGCATCAAGACGGAACTTCCTGAAAAGTCCATCAGGTAGCGCACGGCGCGCAAATGCGCGCCGGCGTCCGGCAGCGCATCTGCGCCGCCGCCCGCATAATGTGCCCGCTGCGGACTGCGCCCTCAGGCGAGCAGCTCCAGCAGCGCGTCCTGTCCGCTGTGTTCGGCCAGATCGCGCGGAGTCATGTTCTCCAGTCCGCGGGCTTCCCTGTCGGCGCCGTGATCGATCAGATACTTCGCCATGTCCCTCACGCTCTGCGGGGAAAGCGGCTCGAGGCCCAGCGACTGCGCCACCGGCGCGAACCCCACCAGCACCACCAGATGCAGCGCCGTCATGCCCAGAACGTCGCGCGCGTTGACATCGGCGCCGTTTTCGACGAGCAGCCGGATCATCGCGTCGCGGCCGTACCGCGCGGCGATGTGCAGCGGCGTGGCGCCGCCCTCGCTTTCGTCGGCGGCGGCATTAACGTCGGCACCCTCTTCTATGAACCGCCCGGCAAGGGGACTGTCGTGCCAGACCGCCATGTGCAGCGCCGTCCGCCCGCGCGCATCGGGCACGTTGACATCCGCGCCGCGATCCAGAAGCAGCTCGGCCGTGGCGTCGTCTTCCGCGCCGATAGCCATGAGCAGCGGCGTACGGCCGCCTTCGTCCTGCGCGTCGATCTGCGCTCCGTTGTCCAGCAGCAGCTCGACAACGTCGTGCTGCGCACAGGCGGCGGCTATATGCAGCGGCGTCACGTTGCGCCGCGTGCAGGCGTTGACGTCGGCGCCCTTCTCCAGAAGCGTCCCGCAGCAGCGGTGGCCCTCCACGGCCGCCATGTGCAGCGGCGTCTGGCCGAACTTGTCCGCCGCGGTAACGTCGGCGCCTTTCTCAATGAGTATCCGGGCCGCGTCCGACCTGCCGCCGAAAAGCAGCGCGAAATGCAGCGGGGTCATGTCCTCGGCGTTACGCGCGCGGACAAGGTCCGGCTGCTGTGCCAGAAGTACCTCCAGAGCGGCGCAATCGCCGTCGGCCGCTGCTATATGCGCGGCGCTGTTGCTGGGGTCGTTTTCCCACGGACGACCCGCGGGTCTGCTGAATGCCATCGTTGTGCTCCTGTGTTGGGGCCTCGACAGGCCGGCCGACACCGCACCGCGCATCCGCCGCCGGCCTACGCCGCCGCCCGGCCTGATACGCGGTTGCGGTCCACGAAACTCAGCGGCAGCCCGATGACGAGAATGGCCACCGCCCAGAGCCCGGCCCAGCTCGCATGGTCATAGGCCCACGTGACGCTCGACCAGAGCATGAAAAGACTCGACAGACAGAACAGAGCGGGAATCACGGGATATGCCGGCACCCGGAAAGGCCGCTCTATCAGCGGTTCGCGCACGCGCAGCACGAACAGGCTGACTCCCACCAGCACGAAGAAGAACCAGAATACCGGCGTCTCGAAATCGACCAGCTTCTGAAATGCCCCCGGCTTCAGCCCGAACCCTATCACCAGCGCCAGCGTTACGGCGGCCTGCGCCACCAGCGCCCATACCGGCGTGCCCAGGCGCGGATGCCACCGCCCCAGCAGCGCATAGAAGCGATGCTCGGCGCCCATCGCGTAGGTGATGCGCGCTCCGGTGAATATCATGCCGTTTATGCCGCCAAGACATGATATGCATATCAGCAGACTGATGGCGCGCCCGGCCCAGTCGCCCCCGGCCAGACGCAGCACATCCGCCGCCACAGCACCGCTGCGGCACATGCCGGCATATCCGAGAGCGTGAATGAACGCCACGTTCACCAGCACATAAATGGCCGTCACCGCCAGCGTGCCCAGCAGCAGCGCCCGCAGTATGTTGCGGCGCGGATCGCGCACCTCGGCCGCGACGTACGCCATTTCGTTCCATCCGCCGTAGGCGATGAGCACCAGTATCATCGCCAGGCGCAGATCGGCGCCGCCGCCCGAAGCGGCCATCGATGTCGCCGGCTGCGGCGCCGCGAAGAACAGCCCCACAACGAAAATTGCCGCCAGCCCTACCACCTTCGCCGTGGTGAGGATGTTCTGCGTCCACTTGCCCTCGCGCACCCCCAGTATGTTGATGACGCTCAGAACCGTTATTGCCCCCGAGGCCCAGATGAGCATGGCCACGTGCCCCTGGCCTATCGGCACAATCTCGTTCGCATAGCGGGCGAAAACGAACGCCACCATGCCCACCGACCCGGGCCGTACAACCCACAACTGCGCCCAGGCGAACATGAATCCCAGAGGGCGCCCGAACGCCCGCGTGAGATACACGTAATCGCCGCCGGCGGCCGGATACGCCGTGGCCAGCTCCGCATAACACAGAGCGCCGATCAGCGAAATGATCCCGCCCGCCACCCACACCGCCAGCGTTCCCAACGGCGTGCCCATGCTGCCGGCCACCACCGGGCTCATTTCGTATATGAACGCCCCGATGATTATGCCGACGATGATGCAGGTGGAATCGAAAACCGACAGCTGACGTTTCGGCGCGGCCTGCGCGGCGGCGGGCGAAGAGTTTGCGCTGCTCATGTATCTCCGTTCCGAGCCGGCATTCTACGCCGCCTCGCCGCACCCCGCAAACCCGCACCGCGCGGGGCCACTACCTTTTCAAGACACACCGACCAAAACCACCGGTGATTGCCGGCACAACGGAACCGCGGGATCTTCGGCGGCGGTGGGCGGTTCGATCAGTCAGTAAGGCGGGTAATGCAACGTTTTTGAACGCCCTGCTCGTGCCGGCGGACTCCGCCATTGCACATGGCTGCGCGGGATTCAGTCTGCTTGCCGACCGGGGCCTGGCGCCGGGCAAGTCCACCTTGCCGCCACCTGCGCCTGCCCGTTTTGTCGTTCCCGCTCGCCTCGTCGTTAGCGTCTGCCTCGTCATTCCCGCTTCCTTCCCTCAGTCTCGCTTCCCTCCGTCGTTGCCGCTTTCTTCCGTCATTCCCGCGAAAGCGGCAGTCCAGCCCCCCCGGCCGCGTCGGAGGAAGGCCCGGCGCCGGGCTGTTTCCCGGCGCAGCCCCTCTCTACCCCCGCCGCATGCGAGGGATGGCAACGGGATGCTGATTCCTCATGCGCGCTGCAATGCAAAGCCTTTAATCAGCGGCACTTACGCCAGCGCCGTGACGCGAGAACCGCACGCGCCACGCCATGGCACCGCGTTGCCCTGAACATCGAGTTGATACGCTGGGAAACCGAGCGCGACGGGACTCGAACCCGCAACCACCGGATCGACAGTCCGGTACTCTAACCAATTGAGCTACGCGCCCTTTGTGCCGCTCTTAATTTACGCTTTCAGCGCAGAAAGTCAAGTGCCCGGCTAAAATCACGCCCGCTATGGTGGTGGCAGGCATAGACGAGGCCGGCTACGGCCCGCTGCTGGGGCCGCTGGTCGTCGGCTGTTGCGCGATCGAGACGCCCGGCGAGCCAGCCGACGAACTGCCCGATTTCTGGAAACTTCTGCGCAGAACCTGCTCGCGCCAGCGCGACCGCAAGGGCATCCGCCTGCATGTCGCCGACAGCAAACAGGTGTACACCCCCGCATCGGGCCTCAAAGGTCTTGAGCGCTCGGTGCTCGCTTTCGCATGCGCCGGCGGCGACATGCCCCCGACGGTGCAGGATTTTCTTGCCCGCTTCGCCGGCGATGCATCTGAACAGACGCACCAGTACCCCTGGTACGCGCCGCGCGCCGACGATGCTCTGCCGGTGGACCAGAAGCCCGCGGACGTGCGCATCGCCAGCGCGGCGCTGAATGCCGATCTTGTTCGCGCTGGCGCTGCCGTGCGCTACATGCGCGCCGCCGCCATGCTCGAGCGGCGCTACAACGACATGCTCGACCGCATGCGCAACAAAAGCGAAGTGGCGTTCTCTCTGGTGGCAAATCACATCGATAAACTGCTGCGCAACTTCGCCGCCGCCGGACTGGTCATCGTGTGCGATCGTCAGGGCGGCAGGGCGCACTATGGCCGCCTGCTGCGGCTGCTTTTCGACGACTGGTCGCTGGAGGTACTGGCCGAACGCGACGACCTCAGCGACTACCGGCTGTTGCGCGGTTCGTGCGCTGTGCGGGTGCTGTTCCGCGAGCATGCCGAAAACTGCTGCATGCCCACGGCCGTGGCATCGATGCTCAGCAAGTACGTGCGCGAACTGCTCATGCGGCGATTCAATTCCTGGTGGTGTGCGCAGGTGCCGCAACTGAAGCCCACCGCGGGCTACTACACAGATGCGCAGCGGTTTCTCGCCGACACGGCCGACCGCCGCCGCGAACTGCTGGTGGTCGATCGCGATCTGATCCGCAAGAAGTGATGTGCCGCGCCCTTTCGCCCGCAAGTGCCGGCCCGGCCGAGCGCATCGCGCGCACGGCGCATTCCAGAAATGCCGGCGGTTTATAACGCGATTTTGCGCGCTTCCGCGGACGGATTGATGCTAGAATACCGTCGATGCGGCACATCAGCGCACATCTGGGGTGGATGTTTGTCCTGCTGCTTGCCGCGGGCGGCATCAGCTCCGCGGCCGAGAATCCCACACGCAGCGAGGCAGACCGGCGGGCGGTTGTCATTACCGTGCGCGGACAGATAGACGACTACGTCCGCGGTACTTTTGCGCGCAGGCTGAATCAGGCGCGGGCGATGAAGGTCGATACCGTGATCATCGAGCTCGACACGCCCGGCGGTCTGGTGGGCGCCGCCCTGGACATGACGGCGACTATCCGCGGTCTGACCGACATCAGAACCATCGCCTTCATCAACCGGCAGGCTTATTCGGCCGGCACCATGATAGCGCTGGCGTGCGACGAGGTATTCATGGCACCCCAAGCCGCCCTGGGCGATTGCGCCCCGATAGCCATATCGAGCGACGGGCGGCTTCAACCGCTTCCCGACACCGAACGCGCGAAAGCCGCCAGCCCCGTGCTTGCCGACTTCTACGCCAGCGCCCGCAGGAACAACATCCCCCCGTTGCTGGTGGAAGCGATGGTGCAGGTGGAACCGGTCGTTTACCTGCTCGTTGACCGCGGGGGACACTATCGCGCCGTGGACGAAAAGGACAAAACTGCCCTTCTCGCCAGCGATCAATGGAGACTGGTCGAAGGCGTTCACCAGCCGGTGGACGGCCCGAAAACGCTGCTTACGGCGCATACCGACCTGGCCATCATGCTCGGACTGGCCAGGGGCAAGGCGGCCAGCGTCGATGATCTGGCCGGGCAGCGCGGTCTGAACATCGTGGCGCGATTCGAGCCCGGTCCGGGCGACACCATCATAGGTCTGCTCAACAACGCCATCGTGCGGGCCATTCTCCTGAGCCTTTTCCTTACCTGCTTCTATGTGGCGCTGCACACGCCCGGACACGGAATGCCCGAGGTGCTGGCGGTGATCTTTCTGGCCACGCTGCTGGGCGTGCCTGTGCTTACCGGTTACGCGCAGTGGTGGGAAATCGCAGCCATACTGCTGGGCATCGCGCTGATAGCGATGGAGATATTCGTAATACCCGGCTTCGGCGTTACGGGCATACTCGGACTGCTGCTGCTGCTGGTCGGGCTGATAATGACGTTCGTGGCGCCGGAGCCCGGTCGTTCGCCGCTGTCTGCGCCGGCCATGGCCGCCACGTGGACGGCGCTGGGCACGGGGCTGGCGGCGGTAGTCGCGGCCCTGGCGGGATCGCTGGCGTTGTTCTGGTGGGTAAGGCGCTATCTGCCGCGTCTGCCCTACGTTAACCGCCTCATTCTCACGACCACCGTGGGCAGCACCGACACCGGCGACCTGCGCCCCGCATCGGGTCCGCTGCCGCTGCCCGTTGCGCTGGGCGCGGTGGGAACCACTACTACCGATCTGCGTCCGGGCGGTTCGGCACAGTTCACAGATGCGCTGGGCAGGGCGCATATCGTCTCGGTGATAACCGACGTTGGATTCGTGGCGCGCGGAACGCGCGTGGTGGTGTGCGAGACCGGCGGCAACCGCGTGGTTGTCAGGCCGGCGCAGACCTCTTAGTCATCGTTTGTCCGGAAGGAGGATCCATCCCATGCCTTTGATTCTGGCCGACTCGCCGATGAGCACCCCCATGCTCATCTTCCTGCTGCTGGTGCTGCTGGTGCTGGTGGGCATCGTGGCGGTCATCTTCCGCTATATCGGGCTGTATGTGCGGGCGTGGGTCAGCGGCGCTCATGTCACCTTCTTCGAACTGATCGGCATGAGTCTGCGGAAGGTCAATTCGCTGGTGATAGTGAACTCGCGCATACAGGCCATCCGCGCCGGGCTCAACGTGTCGCAGGCCGAGATGGAATCGCACATGCTCGCCGGCGGCAACGTGGAGCGCGTCATCTGCGCCATGATCGCCGCCAACAAGGCCGGCATAGATCTGTCGTGGAAGACGGCCACGGCCATAGATCTGGCCGGCCGCGACATCCTCGACGCCATCCAGACCAGCGTGAACCCCAAGGTTATCGATGTTCCCTCCCCGGCCATGCGGCGCGACACGATCGACGCCGTCGCCAAGGACGGAATACAGCTCAAGGTCAAAGCGCGCGTCACGGTGCGCACCAACATTCAGCGGCTGGTCGGCGGCGCCACCGAAGAAACCGTCATCGCGCGCGTGGGCGAGGGCATAGTGACCGCGATAGGTTCGGCCAAGGACTACAAGGACGTGCTGGAGAATCCCGACCATATATCCAAAGCCGTCCTGGCCAAGGGACTCGACGCCAACACCGCCTTCGAGATTCTCTCCATCGACATCGCCGACATCGATGTCGGCGAGAACGTGGGCGCCAAACTTCTGGCCGACCGCGCCGAAGCCGACAAACGGCGCTTCCAGGCCGAAGCCGAGCAGCGCCGCGCCATGGCCGTCGCCCAGGAACAGGAAAACATCGCCAAACAGGCCGAAAACCGCGCCATGGTCGTGCTCGCCGAGGCCGAGATACCCCGCGCTATCGCCGAGGCTCTGCGCAACGGCAATCTCGGCGTAATGGATTACTACCGGCTGAAGAATGTGCAGGCGGATACGGCCATGCGCGAGGCCATCGCCAAACCCGGCTGACGGGCATGTTGCGTGATCAGGTTGAACGCACGGCGAATGCTGATACTGGACTGCGCGGGCTCATGAAAGGCGGTTTCTCATGGTGCTGCTGATACCCGCCGCCGGCGACATCACGAATCTGCTGCCGGTTATCGGCTTCATCGTCGCCTGGGCGATAATAGCCAGCCTTGCCCAGAAGAAAAAACCCCGCGGCGCGCCGCCCCCCGCCGGCGGACGGGACGGCACCGACGGGCCGTCGGGTTTCGACATCATCCGCGACATGCTGCGCGGAGAGCCGCCGGCCGCTCCGCCCGCGCCGCCAGGCCAGCGGCAGCCTCCGGCGCGCCGCCAGAGTTCCGTGCCCCGCAGGAGACAGGGACCCCCGTCGGCACGGCCGAGACCCCCAACGCGCAGTGCCGCCGCCGTGAAGCCCCCTCCCCTGCCGCCCGAGCCGCGGGCGCAGGCGCTGAGCGAAGACATTTCTGCAATGCCCCTGAGCACGTCCGCTCCCGCCACGGAAATCACCGCCAGCGCGGGCGCGGTTCCCGTTCCGCAGGGCGTTCCGCGCGGCGCGGCCGTGCGCGAGGCGATTCGCTCGTCTAATCTGCGCACGCAGATGGCCATAGTGGAATTGCTGGGCCCGCCCGTCACGCTCCGCTGAGGCCGGTCTGCCGCAACACGCCGCGCCGCACAGGGGCGAAGGCATGACGCTGGCCGGACCGTCAGTCGCATCCCGGGCGCACGATGCGGAACTGCCGGCGATACATCATGGGAGCGAGGCCCGTCTCCTTGCGAAACACCACCGAGAACCACTGCGCGTTGGCGAATCCGGCGCCGCGGGCCACGGCCGGCAGGCTCAGGTCCGTCCCGCCGAGCAGTTCGCGGGCACGCTGTATGCGCGCGCGTTTTATCTCGTCGAGCGGACTGCGATGAAGCGTGTCGCGGAACCGGCGTTCCAGCGACCGCCGCGATACCGAAACCTGCCGCAGCACGTCGGTAACCCCTATGCCCTCGTGCGCGTGCTGACGGATGAATCGCACCGCCGCCGCCAGCACCGGATCGGCAAACGGCATCAGGTCGGACGACGCCCGCGCCACCACGCCGATGGGCGGCAGCGTGACCGGGGCGGCGGGCGCAGGATTGCCCGCCAGAAGACGCTCCAGCAGTGCCGCCGCCTCGTAGCCCATGCGTTCCGAGGGAATCTTCACGCTGGACAGCGGCGGGCTGGCCAGCTCGCACAGCAGCTCGTCGTCGCCGAACCCCACGATCGCCACATCCTCCGGAACGCGCAGCGACGCGGCGCGCGCGGCCTCGGCCGCCATGATCCCCACAACATCGCTGCACGTCATAACGCCCACCGGCCGCGGCAGTGCCGCCAGCCACGCTGAGAGTCTCCGGTCGTGTTCGGCGCACCGGCACATCTGCCACAGGTCCCCGCCCGCGGCGATATCGCAGGTGCTCGCCAGAGCGTAATCCATGCCGCGCACAACGCGCGCAAAACCCTGAAGACACTGCCCCGAGCAGGCGCTGTTGGAGCAGCCTGCGAATGCGAAATGATGAAACCCCCGCTCGAGGAAATGCTGCGCGGCCAGCTCGCCGGCGGCACCGCAGTCGCAGCATATCCGCGCCTGCGCCCATCGCCCGCATCCGAGCGTAACGTCAACCACCGGAACACCCAGCGCCGCCGAGAGCCTCTGCGCAAGCGCAGTTTCTCCGACCCCCGAGCCGTGCGACGCCGCGGCCGCATCATGGCCCCCAGGCAACCCCGGTGCATAATGCGCGTTGCCGGCATCGCATATCACCCCGTCAGGACTCCATGCGCTCAGCCGGCTTATCTCGACATCCGACGGATCAGCCTGGCAGCATATCCACGGTCTGCCCAGCGAATACATCCGTGCCCCGCGCAACACACCACGACTGTGGCCGTCTGCGCGGCCCATCACCAGCGCAATCCTCAGTAATTCAGCCATATACCCGACCTGCCGTACACACGATACCGTTTCCGGCTCTTTCGAAGTGAGCGGCGATGTGTAAATGCAAACGGCCGCGCGCTGCGTCAGCGGCGCCGGCGCGCTCGCCACTACGGCGATGGAATCTATTTTACAGATTCCGATCGCGTTTCCAAGACCCGCGGCAGGATACGGCTACACGTTTTGCGGGGCGGCTCGCTGGTCTGTTGGTTGACGGAACCTCGAGAACCGGTTGGCCGGTTGAGTTGCGGCATCGCCGCTGCCGGTGCGACGCCGGCCTTTCCGCGCGAGGCTCCGCGCGAGCCAGCACCCATTGGGTCGTTCCGGCGAAAGCGCTATACCGTCATTCCCGCGAAAGCGGGAATCCAGTCCTTCGACTGACCGGCTGCGCCGGAACAGACCGGAACCATTGCGCCCGAGCTGACCGCCGGCGTGTGACTCTTGCGCCCGCCGACAGGGCCAAGACGGCTTCAGCCACCCTTAAATCCCCCCGCACGCGGGGGGAAGTACCTGGGAACGCGGCCATCCTGACCGCTCCGGATTCCCGCTTGCGCGGGAATGACGAAGTGGCGGATGCGCACGCGAGGGAGCGGCGCCGTCTCGCTGAAACGGGCAATCGCGTCCCTCCAGGACGCGCAACAGGCAGGACGCTGAAAAGGACCCGTGTCTTGTCGTCGGCTCACGTGCGGTCGCCGGATTCGGGAAACACACAGGCCGCATTGTCGCCTGTGCGGGGCGCCGGACGTACGGCGCGATGGAGATGCACCGCCAGCACGGCAACGTCGGCAGGCGTTATGCCGCTGATCCGCAGCGCCTGGCCCAGACTGCGCGGCGCATGGCGCGAGAGTTTCTGGCGGGCCTCGGTGCGGAGCCCGGGCACAAGCGAATAGTCCAGATTCTCAGGTATGAGCCGTTCTTCCAGCTGCGCAAGCCTGCGTATCTGACGCTCCTGCCGCGCCAGATATCCCTCGTATCGCGCGAGCACCTCGATACGAAATGACACGCACCGCGGCACCTCCGCCAGCGCCGGCAAACGACGCACCAGCTCCGCCCACGAACTGCCGGGGCGGCGCAGCCACTCGGCCGCATCCACGCCTTCGATGCGCTGTACGGCAAGCACTGCCAGAACGCGCTGCCGCGCATCCATCACCATCCGGAACCGCTGCCATCGCTCGTCGTCCACCAGTCCGACCCGCCTGCCCAGCGGCGTAAGCCTCTCGTCGGCATTGTCGTTGCGCAGGTGCAGCCGGTGTTCGGCACGGCTGGTAAACATCCGATATGGCTCCAGCGGCGGTTTGGTCACCAGGTCGTCTATCAGCACGCCGATGTACGCCTCGTCGCGCCGCAATACGAAATCGGCCGCGCCCGACGCAACGTAGCGAAAGGCGTTGATGCCCGCCACGAGGCCCTGTCCGGCCGCCTCTTCGTAGCCGCTGGTGCCGTTGATCTGGCCTGCCAGAAACAGCCCGCGCACGCAGCGCGTTTCGAGAGTGGGACGGATCTGTCTCGGCCATACCATGTCGTACTCTATCGCATACCCGTAGCGCAGTATCTCGGCATGCTCCAGTCCGGGTATCAGGCGGACAATCTGATCCTGAACATCGGCCGGCAGCGAAGTGCTTATGCCGTTGCAGTAGATTTCGTCGGTATCGAGGCTTTCGGGCTCGAGGAACAGATGATGGCTGTCGCGGTCGGCAAAGCGGACGACCTTGTCTTCTATGCTCGGGCAATAGCGCGGGCCCGTGGAACGTATCTGGCCCGTGTACAGAGGCGCGCGGTGAAGATTGGCGCGGATCACTTCGTGAACCGCGGGATTGGTGGCCGACATCCAGCACGAAACCTGCGGCAGCGGCGGCTTCCACGCACAGGCCGACGCCCCCCCGTCGGCAGCTGCGGGATATTCATTGAGGAACGAAAACGGCCACGGGTCGTCATCGCCGCGCTGCTCGTCGAACCTGGAGAAGTCTATCGACTGGCGGCGCAGGCGCGGCGGCGTTCCGGTTTTGAGGCGGCCTATTTCCAGCCCCAGTTCAGCCAGACTCTCTGACAGATGGTTGGCCGCCGGCTCGCCATACCGGCCGCCGGGCGTCTTCCGCTCGCCCGTGTGCATCAGCCCGCGAAGAAACGTGCCCGTGGTAACCACGACCGCCCGGCAACTCAAACGCGTGCCGTCGGCGAGCATCACGCCGCATACGGCCGGCAGCCCGCCGCCGTCGCAGCGCGTCAGTATGCGGACCGCCTCGCCGCGGACGATGGTCAGCATGGAACACGACTCCAGCAGCCTGCGCACCTCGGCCGAATAGCGGTATTTGTCCGACTGGCAGCGCGGCCCCCACACGGCCGGCCCGCGGCTGCGGTTGAGCATGCGGAACTGGATGCCGGTGTTGTCGGCGGCTATGCCCATCAGACCGCCCAGCGCGTCTATCTCGCGCACCATCTGGCCCTTGGCCAAACCCCCGATGGCGGGGTTGCACGACATCTGGGCGATGCGCGCGGGGTCCAGCGTGATCAGCGCGGTGGGAGCGCCCAGCCGCGACGCCGCCCACGCGGCTTCGGCCCCGGCATGTCCGCCGCCGATGACTATGACCTCGTATTCGCGACGCATGAACTACGGCAGTTGATTCTATAAGCGGAAAACCCGCGGAGCGACGCCGCCCGCGCCGGAAGATTCACAACGACAAGCCGATGCCGCCAAGACAAGACGCCCGGGATCGGTTGATCCCGGGCGTCGCGTTATTCACAAATCAGCCGGCCTGTCGCTCATTCACTGGCCGATGGTCCCGATCGGGGTCGGCTGGGCCGGCTCTTCACCGCCATTGCCAGACGACTGAGCGCTGCCCCGGATTACCGCATCGGCCGGGCCGGTGATCGGCTGCACGGCGAACTTGACCAGCACGCCGTCGGTCTTCTGCCAGGCGGCGTTCTTCGCCACGCCGATCAGGGCGTCATCGACTACCTGCCCGATGAGCTGGCTCATGTCGTTGCCGGTGGTGCGGAACGACAGGTCGGATATCAGCCCGCCCACGGTAACGTTGGTGGCCTTGGCGCGGGCGTCGATGCCGCCGAGGAACCGTCCGCCGTTGGGCCCGATGTCGCCCACCTGCGCCAGGTCGGCCGTACCGAGGATGCGCTGCACGTCGGCGGCGGAGAAGGCCGCGCCCAGCGACAGCCCGCCGAACGCGCCGCCGGTAACCTCGACGCCGACGCTGCCGGTGACCTGCACGCTCTTCAGCTCGTTGCCGGAGATGGTAATCGCGCTGCCGTTGACGAACAGGCTCTGGAGTATGCCGCCGCTGGTCACGGAACCGGCATTTCCGGCCACGCGCACGGACCTGACGAGCTTCGAACCGCTGATCACATCGACGTTGCCGCCCACCGTGGCGTACTGCACCACCTGGCCGGCGATCCGGCCGGCGTTGCCGCGCAGATCAAGCGACTGCACGGTCGTGCTGCTGATCGTGCCGATATCGCCCCAGACGGTGACGTCCTTGACCACGCTGCCGGCCATCACGCGCCCGGCGTTGCGCGTCACCGTCACGCCGTCAACGATGCTCCCGGCGCCGAAGGCGATGTCGCCAACCGAACCGGCGATGTGGATGCCGCGGATCTCCTGCCGCGGCGCCTTGGTGTTGATGCGCGCCACGTACGCGGTGTCGCCGGTCGAGGGCGTCTCGCGCATGAAGTGGATGCGCTTGTTGATCGACGCCTTCAGTTTCGGATAGCGCCCGATCCACACCGACTTCTTGTCGTCCGGCGTGGTATCGACCGGCGAGGCGGTCGTGAAGACCGCCAGATCCTCGGCGCCTCTGGTCGTGAGGGTAATGGTGTCGATCTGGCCGTTGTTGACCGTGATCTTGGCCGTGCCCTTGGCCAGGTAGATGTTGACGTAGTTGTCGCTGTTGCGGGTTTCGTCGCTGTCGATGATCCCGCGGTTGGCGTTGGCGATGCTGTACACCTCGCCGCCATTAAGGGTGATGGTGTACAGGCCCCAGTTGGTGCCGCCGGCCTTGAGGCTGCCGAAGCCCTCGCCCACGCGGAGCGTCATGTTGCTCAGGTCGCCCTGGCGGCCTATATCGCGCGTCACGAACGCCGACCCGAGCCGCCCGGAGATGATCACCTCGCCGTCGCGCAGGTTGCCGTTGACATTCAGCTTCTCGACCGAGCCGTCAACAGTGATGTTGCCCGCGTGGCCGTTGATGGTGAGCTGCTTAACCAGCACGTTGCCCGTGGTCGCACCCGTATCACCAGCGCCTTCGGTGGGCGTGTTGTCGGCCACCGGGAACCGACCGGTGATGCTGATGTTGGCATTGACGGTCACGGCCGGGTCGCGGGAAATCGTGACGCTGTCGAAGATGAGCTGGTTGCCGACGACGCGATACACCGCCAGGCCGTTGCTTACATTCTCGACGGCCACGGTGTAGGTAACGCCGCCCACGTCCACGCTGAACGGTCTGCTGCTGGTGAGCCGCACCGTGCCGCCGTCGAGGTTGCGGTAGATGCCCACCGCACCGAGAACGACGTTCTGTGTGAGGTTCACGCCCAGGCCGCCCGATATGCCGCCGAGGTCGCCGCCGATCACCACCGAGCCATTGACGGTGCCCAGCGGCGCGGCGATGCCGCCCTTGACCGTGCTGCCCCAGACGCCGACATCTCCGCCGCTCTTGAGGTCGAGGTAGATGTCGCCCAGATAGGCGTAGATGTTGCCCACGCCGTCGCGGCCCGTGCCGGGTCGCGGCACGAACAGCAGCGTGTCGGGATCGATCTGCACGCCGCCGTTAGCGCGGATGTAGATCGGATCGGCCGCCGAACCGATGTCGCCGGTCTTCGAGATGATGTGGCCGATCGACCCGCTCTCGGCGATGTACGAGCCGCCGATGTTCTCGGAGGCATCGATGTCGCCGATGCCGACGCCGGCCTTGGCCTTGATATCGCCGATGCTGCCGCCCACTGCTTCGATGCCCGTGATCGAGCCGCGGACGGCATGGAACAGCGTCGGGCTGGTAACCCTCACGCGGATGCCGTTGACCGTGACATCTGCCGGGGCCATGCCGCCGAGGATATCGCTGCCGGCGGAAATCTTGCCCATGGCCTTGACGCTCTGCTGATCGGCTCCTCCGGCGACGATGCTCAAAGCGCCCGCCACGGTGCGGAAGCTCACATTGATGTCTGTCGCCTGAGACTGATCTTCGCTGATCTCATAAAGCATCAGGCCCGCGGGGGTGGCCTCTATGAGCACATCGTTCTGCGCGCCGATGTCGCCCACCTGCGTGCTTATCGTGCCGATGCGTCCGCCGGCGCTTATGGAGTAGTTACCGATGTCCTTGAACGCGGATATGTTGCCGATGTTGCCGCCGGCGCGGATAAGGCCGCTCACGCCGGCCGGCGCCAGCAGGATGTCGGACGCGCCGCTCAGCTGCACGAGGATCGGCCCGACGACACCGCTGCCCACGGTGATATCCGTGTTGTCCTGGCCTGTAAAGGCGGCCGTGCCACCGGCCGCCACGTTCGGCGGAACGAACGTCACGGTGATGTCGCCCGTGTTGGAGGCATACTCCCAGGCGGTGATCGCGCCCATGATGCTGCCGGTGCTGGCCGTTATGTTGCCGATGTTGCCGACCGCCGTAAGGGCCGCGTTGATGCTCCCGCCGGCCGTCACGTTGCCGATATTCGCACCCGACGTAACCGACGCCAGAATGTCGCCGACGTCGCTGGTAATGTTGCCGATGCTCTCCGCCTCGGCGGTAAACGTGCCGGCAATATCCTCGCTCGCCTGGATGTTCCCTATCGACCCGTGCGCCAGGATAGAAGTGGTCGAGGCAATCTCGCCCACCCTGGCGGTAATGTCGCCGATGTTGCCGCCGGCCGTCACAGTCTTCGCGATCGTCCTGTAGGCATAGATCGAAGCGATGTTGCCGCCGGCTGTAATCTCGCTGGAGCCGGCATCAGACCGGCTCAGAATGCTGCCCGTGCTCGCCCTGATCGCCCCGATATCGCCGGCCGAGATGAACGTGCCGGTGATGTCGCCGATCCGGCTGGTTATATCGCCGATCGGCCCGGTCTCAGCAGAGAACGCACCGGAAATATCCAGACTCGCCGTAACATCCCCGATGCTGCCGCCGGCATGGAACGTGCCGGAAACCGCATCCACCGCGCTGGTGATGTCGCCGATGTTCCCGCCAGCGGTCACCGAAGCGCTCACCACGCCCCAGGCACTCAGGCTGCCAACGTTGCCGCCGGCCTCCAGGTCGCCGCTTATCGCTCCCACCGGAGTGCTCACCGTCCCGATATTGCCGCCAGCGCGGAAAACACCGGTCACATCGCCTTCGTTGCTCGTGATATTCCCGATATCACCGACCTCCGCGACAAAACTCCCGTCTATGTCGCCGCTGGCAGTGATATTCCCGATGCTCTGGTGCGCCAGAACGTCGGTATCGCTGCTTATCTCGCCGGTAAACGCCGTGATGTCCCCGATGCTCCCGCCGGCAACCGCCGTCACCTCAACATCCAGGAACGCATACATGTCGCCGATGCCGGCACCCGCCTGGTACGAGCCGCCAAGGCTCCCGGCCACGCTCGTTACCGTGCCGATAGAACCGGTCTCAGCGGTGTACTGGCCGTTCACGTCGCCACTAGCCTCGATATCCCCGATGCTGCCGTTGGCATGAACAACCACGTCCGAGCTAACCTGGCCCGTCGCCGCCGTTATGTCGCCGACGCTGCCGCCGGCTTCGATCTCCGTGTTGTAGATGTTGGCGAAGGCGTAAATGTTTCCGATGTTCTCGGCGCTGAAGATCGCATCCTCTATCTGGTAGCCGATGGCCGTCACGTTTCCGATGTCGCCCACGGCCCAGAATGAGCCGCTGATCGTACCCGCATCGCTGGTGATGTTGCCGATGTTGCCAACCTCGGTGACGTAATTGCCGCCGATGTTCATGCTGGCGGTTATGTCGCCGATGTTGTTCCGGGCGTGCGCGGTGACGCTCACGCCTCCGACTGTCGACGTAAAATCGCCGATGCTGTCGCCGGCGGTGTAGGTGCCGGTCACCGCGCCGAACGCCGTGATATCGCCGATCGAACCACCCGCCGTGATGGAGCTCATGGCCACGCCATCCAGACGGCTGGTAACGCTGCCCACGTCATCGCCGGCCATGATCGTACCGGAGACGCTGCGATAGGCGCTGATGTCGCCCACAGCGCCGCCCGCCGTGAAGTTGACACTGATGTTGCCCAGATCGCTGTAGATGCCGGCTCCGCCGATCAGCACACCAAACATGTCTGTGGCGTCGAGATCGAACCCGATGTTGCCAACCTCGGTGCTCACCGTGGCGGTGATATTGCCCGAGGCCTGGAGCAGGCCCACGCTGCCGTGCACGGATATGTTGGCCGTCAGCGCGCCGGTGCGGGCGATGGCGCCGCCGACATTCTCGCGAACGCCCGTGATGTTCACCGTGACGTTATCCTCGCCGCTCACCACGCCCATCGAACCCGTGCGGGCTATGAAGCTCACGCCCGTCACATCGCCCAGTTCGACCCACAGGTCGCCCAGGTTCTCGAAGGCGCTGAGAGTTATGCCGCCGATCGTGGTGCCGACAACTATGTTGCCGATGCTGCCAAGATTGCTGGTGACATTGCCCGTCATCGCGCCCTGCGTGCGGATGGCGTAGTTAGTCATGCCGACGTTCAGCCCGCTGCCGATGCTGGTGGGCAGAGTCGCATCGCTGCCGTCGTTGCCGATGTTGTAATCCACGTTGATCGCGCCGGTGATGCCCACCGGGGCGATGTCGTTATTGAACATGACGGCGATTTCCGATGCCGTCGGCAGCGAGTTGGCCAGGAACGCGAACTGCTGCGGGTTTATCGCCAGCCCGGTCAGGAACGTTGCGATCTGGCCGGCCACATCGACGTCGTCGTCAACCGTAATCTGTCCGACCGCGCCATCGTTTATTGTCAGGCCCCCGAACGTATCGCCCACCAGCAGGCTGCGCAGACCAGCGCCCGTGCCCGTCGTAGTGCCATCGACGGCGAGGCTTACGCCCGCGCCCGTCAGCACGGCATCGACCGCGCCATGGGCCGGCGCCGCGGCGTTCGGGATGCCCGAGCCGAGGTTGCCGCCGGTGATGAAGAACGCGCCCTCGCCGCCGGTGATCGTGTAGGTATCGTGGTCGCCGCCGATTTCGATATTCAGCCCGCCAACGCCCCATTGCGAGCCGATGGCGATGTTGCTGGTGGAGGCGACCGTGCCACCGATGTACAGGATGGGCGTAGCTCCGCCGACTACGCCGCCGGCGCCCCCATTGCTGTTGCCGCCCTGGAAGATGCTGCCGTACAGCGTGCCGAACGAACTGATGTAGGTCAGCCCGCTGGCGCGCACGCTGTTCAGACCGCTGATGGCGATGCTGCGGGCGTTGCCGATGAGCAGGCGCGCCACATAGTCGCCGGTGTAGATCATCGCCGGCGCCGCCGCCGAACCCACATCGCCGAAGACTTCGATCTCGGTGATGCGGCCTTCGGCCACGATGCTGCCGAGCAGATTGCCGCCCGACAGGCCATAACCCACCTCGATCACGCCGCCGTCCATGGCGTTCTCGGCGTAGATGCCCACGCCCCGTACGTCGAGATTATCGACAGTGCGGATGGTGCCGTCCATGTCGGCCGTCACGATATTGTCGGCCGGGGTGTTGATGTCGAGGTCGGTGCCCGAGCCGGCCCACACGCCGCCGTAGAACGAGCCGCCCGCCCGGCCGGACATGCCGCCCAGACCGCCATTGGTAACGCCACCGAAAACGCCGAGCGTATCGCCGGCGTCTATCTGCGCGCCGGTGATCACCGAACCGGAGGCGTTTACGAACGCCGAGATGTCGGAGCTCACATCGCTGTCGTAGATCTGATCTTCGGCGCCGGACACCAGCCGGAACGTTGCCGTGAAGTTACCCAGCGCGCTGTCGCGTCCGGCGCGGGCCACCAGCCCGACCAGCTCGTCGGCCGTCGCCCGCCGGATGTCATCGCCCGCCACCACGCGAGCCGCGAAGTTGCCGCCCGGGAACAGCGACGCCATGCCGGTCGGGTCGAGAACGAGGTTCGCGCTCAGGCCCGCGGCAAAGTCGGCATACAGCCCGCTCACAGGGCTGAAGCCGGCCGAGCCGTCGGTCGTCGCGCCGTCGGTCCGGGCGATGATGTCGTCGGTGGCCACAAAGTCGCCGGATATGTTCTGCCCGGCGGCTATGAGGGCGAACGACAGATCGCCAGCCTCGAGGCCGTCGGTCGGGTCAGCATCCTGTGCGCGGAGTGTCGCATCGATGTTGCCGAAGCCGAACGACGTCCAGAACGACGCCTGAAGCGGGGTGGTCGTGGTGCTGCCGGCCGGCGCGTCGGCCGCCGTGGGCACGCCGCCCGTGTTCAGCCGGACGAAGTAATCGAAGCCCGCCGTGAAGAAGTCCACGTCCAGTCCGCCCGTGCCGAATCCGGCGGCGGTGATGTTCAGCGTGTTGTCCGCGCCGATCGCCGCGCCCGCCTGGCCGGCGTTCAGCCACAGGTTGGTACTCGGGTTGGAAGGATTGCCCGGCTGCGACTCATTGGTATCGATGGCCGTCACGGCGTCGATGTTCGACATGACGAACGTGAAGTCGCCGCTGTCCTCGAAACGAATGTTTCCGGTCACGCCGCCGAAGGCCGCGATGCTTATCGCCGTACCATCGGCGTCGGCGGGGTTCGGGCTGATCGACCCGGGGCCGGTCTGCGGAGCGACCCAGGGCCGGCCAACAACGCTGATATTCGCGGTAATGTTGTGGGTGGCACCGATGGACCACGTCGGCGCGAACGCCTGGTTGGCGCCCGTCTCCGTGCCCGCGAGCATTTCGGCAAGCGTTATGCCGTTGGAGCCATTGGAGCCCGTCGCGCTCTGGTCCCACGTGCCAACGCTCATGCTGCTTATGAACACCTCGCCGAGCGTGAGCACCGTGCCCGCCTGAAGCGGCGCAAGGTCGTTGGCGTTGATCGGGCTGTTGTTGACGTTGAGGAACGGCACGAACATGCCGGCGCTTATAGTGCCGGCAAGATTGTCGGTGATCTGAGCCGAGCTGATCTCAACCACCGCATGGTTGCTCGAACCGGCCGCGAACGGCGTCCCCGAGCCCAGCCAGCCCATGCCGGCGGCGATCACATGGCGCCCGGCCACGCCGTCGTTGCCGACAACGTCGCCGTCGATGGCCATAACTTCGATGAGAATCGATCCCGCAGCCGTCAGGATGCCGTTGAGGTCGCTGTTCTCATCGTTCATCGTGTTGCCGTCCTGGTCCGGTCCGTCCACGGTGCCCGCACCCATCTGGCCAATAAAGATGGATGCGTTGGCGTTCCGCATGATCGGTATGGTCGAATCCACGATGTTGGATTCGACCGGCCCCAGGGCGCTAACCGGCACGCCGGCGATCACATCGGAGTTGATGTTGCCGCCGTCGATCGGATCAGCCGGCGAAGCATTAAGATCTTGCACCGTCTGCTGTCCCGACAGCAGGTACGTCAGTTCGATGCCGTCGGCCGCGGATATGACGTTCACACCGAGCTCACCGATATCCTGGTCGGCAATGATGGCGTTCGTGCCGCCGGCCGTCACCATCGCTCCCGTGCCGACCGTACCCGCGGCCTCCTCGGCCGCGGTCTGCCGCCCGGCCACGATGTTAGCCAGGATCGACCCGCCGCTGCCGCTGCCGGCCTTGATCAGGAAGTTCACCATATCGCCGGTGGCCACGATGTCGGAGGTTATGTCGCCGGCACTTGCGCCGGTGGCGATGATGTCGATCTGGTTGTCGCTCTGGTACACGCCGCTGATATTGCCGCTGCTGCCGTCCTTCTTGCCGTTGGCGCGAATGATGGTTGCGCCGTTGACACCCGTCCCGATGTCGTCGCCCGACCAGATGTCGCCGAAGATCTCCGACGCAATGATGTTGCCGGAGATGTCGTCGTCGCTCTGATCTTCCTCCTGATCGACCACTATGCGCTTGCCCGAAACGATGGCCGAGCGCAACGCCCCGCCCACGGTGATGTTCACGCCGATCCCATCCGGCGCCGAAATCTGATCGCCCGTTATCACCGGAAGCTGAATCGGCGGCAGATCGCTGACTATGATGGTCACAACATTGCCAAAACTCGTGCCCGCATCGTCGGCGATCGTGATGTCATCCAGGAAACCAGGCGTGCCGTTGATGCCGACCCTGTCGTCGGCCGTGCCCCACAGACCGTCCGGCCCGGCCGTCCAGATGCGGTCGCCCACAACCAGACTCGTAACGACGTCGCCCTCGATGGTGATCGCGCCCACCGACCCGTCGGTAACCAGCCCCAGGAAGTCAGCGCTGGGAACGGGCGTAGCCTCGGTTACGGTGTCGACCGTCGTGATGCTCCCCACATCGCCGCTGGTCGCCACGCCGCCCAGCGAACCCTCCACGTAGAGAGCGCCCGTTCCGGCCGTCACCACCGCCCCGGCCGCGGTGTAAACCAGGCCGTTCACCGGGGTGAAATTGTCGATGAAGCTGGCAAGCCCCGCGCCGCTGATGTCGGAAGCACTGTCGATCGCTACAACATAACCCACCATGACATTGCCGACATTCGCGCCGAAGTCGTCAGTCGTGTCGGCATCGACGACGGTCACATCGCCGATCGGGCTGGAGAACTCCAGGAAATCAATGACGTTGATCGAACCATTGCCTGAGTTGGTAAATGTGGTGGCCGCGAACCCGAGCGCCGGATACGCCACGCCGTAGAAGATATCGGTGCTGCTGTTCGTGCCCGGGTTCTCGGGGTCCACGGCGTTGTATTCGACGCCCCAGTTCTCGCCGAACAGATACATGCTGGCGATCACGCCGCTGCTGAAGTTCAGCACGACCGTGTTGACCACTCCGTCGAGGTCGGTATCCGTGAAAGTGATGTACTCGAACGCACCGGTCGGACCGACCCAGCTCTTGGTGATCGAGCCGCCGTCGGGCACGATTATCACCACGTTCGTGTCGCTGCTGGGAGCGAGCGCCGTGTACACCTCGAGGTCTTCGTCCGTGCCGTTGGAATTGCCGCTGGGACCGGCCACGCCGTCGCCGCCAACACTCAGGCGCGAATCCCAGCTGAACTGGTCGCCCGCCACGGCCGCCATCCGGTCAACGCTCAGCGAGCCGTAGCTTATGTCGCCGATGGCCAGCACGTAGATGTTGGCAACGTTGTTGGCCCAGTTCCCGACGATCTCCAGGTTCCGCACCGTGCCCAGTATGGGCGTATCCATGCCGAACAGGCTGTTGTTCCAGCCATCGGCCGGGAACGGATCAGCCCCCATCGGGCCGTTCAGATCGCCTTCGATCATTATCTGGTAGAAACCGTGCTGCCCGTCCTGAAGCGGCGGGATCGGCGGCGGATCGTACAGACCCGTCTTCAGATCGTCCTGGAAGCCGTCCAGGCTGAAGAACTCCGGCGTGTTGTCGGCGCCCAGTCCGCTGCTGGCATAAATCGTGATAGGCTCGGTCGGGTTGGCGCGGGTGGCGATGCTCATGATAGTGTCCGCATCGCTCGTCGTGCCTTCCAGGTCGTTGATCAGGATGCTGTTGATATCCAAGGGCAGGAACGTAAGCGTGAAGTCGGTCGTCGCCGCATTATTGCCCACCGTCCACGTGCCGGCGATGTCGTAAATGTAGTCTATGCCGTTGTCGCGGACGACGGTGATGGGCGAGCCGCTCGTTCCCGCATGGACGCGCAGACCGTTGGCAATGGTCACATCGCCCAGACCCGCGTCGATGTAGTCCAGATCGCCCATTATGTTGCCGGCCGCAGATATCGTGATGTCGTCGCCCAGACCGAGACCGGACGAGATCGAGTCCACGTCGCCGCCGACGTAGAACAACCCCGCGCTGCCCAGGGTAATCGTGTCGGCCACCAGGTCCGTGGCGCCGGCGGGCTTGTTAATCCAGATGCTCTGCGACTTGCCGCCGCCGGATGTGCCGAGAATGCTGCCGTTCACCTGGACGGAGCCTATGGCGATGCTCAGGCCAGCCTGGATGGTGCCCTGATTGCCGCCGACGTCCAGAGTCGTAATCGTTATCGTCTCGCCGGCAGTGATCGGACCGCTGTCCTCGCTGGGACTGCGCGGAACCAGATTATTCACACCGTCGGTATCGATGGTGTTTACCACAAGCGCGCCGCCGACGGTGATGGAGGCTATACCGCCTCCGACTGCCGCCCCGCCCAGAAGGCCGTCGGCATCGCTGACGATGTTGCCGAATACGGCGTCGGCATTCAGCGGCGTCAGGTTGGTGACCGTGATGTTTCCGATGCCGTCGTCAATGGTGAAATTAGGACCACCCACCACCGCACCGTTGACGATCGTAACATCGCCCAGATCGCTGGTGGTGGCTATGCGGTCTGCTGGCGCCGCAATGTTCGTCGCCAGCGACACGTTGAAGTTGCCGTATCGCAGCAGGATGTCGCCGAAGTCGGCCGCCAGCCACGCCGCGCCCGCATCGCTCATGCTCAGCGCACCGGCCTCGCCGCTGATGGTCACATCGCCCAGGGAGCCCGTCGCGTCGCCGTCCACGTTCGCATTCACCGTAGCGTTGGTGAACTGCGAGAACACGCCGTACAGCGTTATCGTGCCCACTCCATCGTCGGCCAGAATAGTTATGCCGTTGGAATCCGACTGCGGAATGTCGAACCCGTCAAGGTCGCGGCCGAGAACGAAATCGCCCCAGTCGCCGGCATTGGTCGGGCCGCTGGAGGCGTCGAACGTACCCAGCGCGCCGCCCGCAATGCTCACATTTCCGCCGTCCGCCGCATTGATGTACGACGCGGCGTTGAAAGCCACATTAGGCTGCGAGCCCGCATCTACCGTGAAGTCCAGATTCAGGCCTGTCGTATCGTCGCCGGCGTAGTTGATGGCGAAATCGCCTATCGGGCCGGTGCCGTCGCTGTCGGAATCGGCGTCGAAGCCCAAGCCACCCGTCGGCTGTTGAGGGACGTTGGCCGCGATGAAGTCCACCGAGTTGATGGTGACCGCACCTATTCCGTCGGCGGCGTTGAACAGCACCGAGCCGCTCGAGCTGGCCGCAAAATTGATGTCCCACGTATTGGCGCCCGTCTGACCGACGTCGCCCATCACGCCGTCGCGCGTGCCGCCCGCGCCGGCATCGGCCGTCAACGTAACGCTGCCCGTGCCGTTGATGTTCCACGTGCCGGCGATGTCCACAGTATCGATATCGCGGCCCTGGATGGTCAGGCTGGAATCCTCCAGAGTGACATTCTTCAGCGTTACGTCGCCCAGCGGACCGGTGGAGTTGGCGCCGGCGATCTGGCCGATCTGTACGTCGTTACCCGTGCCGCCCAGAACCACATCGTCAAGGCTGATGCCGTCGATCGACCCGGTCTGGAACGGAATGAAACTCACCGTTGCGCCGCCGGTGCCGTCGGTGGTGATTGTGCCGGTCGTCAGGCTGCCCCAGTCGCCGCCGGGTGCTGCGCCGAGTATGGCGAAGTCCGCACTATCGGCATCGCCGGCATCGCCCATCGCGATATTCCCGATGACGATGTTGCCGACCGCGCCGCCCACCTGAACGGTTACGTCGTTGGACTGCACCGTTCCGGCGCCCTGCACAGTCACATCCCCCAGCGTCAAATCGCCCGTGTCGCCGCCCAGCTCGATCGAAACAGCGACCGATGCCGCGTTGCCGCTGCTGAAGATATCGCCTGTCGTCACATTGCCGCTGGTTCCCTCGATCGTGAGTCTGAACGCGGCCGCGTCCGCATCGCCCGCATCGCCCACCGTGATCGCTCCGCCCACGGCAATGTTGATATCGCCGCCCACATCCGCAAACGGCGCCCCCGCCGCTCCATCATCAACGCTGATCTGCAACGACCCCGCATTGGCAACACCCGCATTCTGAAGCGTTACAGCCCCCACGGTGATGCCGCCGGACATGTCGTCGCCAAACGTGAACATCGCCCCGTTTCCGGCGTTGGCGATGTTGACATCGCCCACCGTAAGACTCGTTGACGTCCCGGCAACCTGTATCAACAGCAAGGACACATCGGCCGCGTCTCCCTGATCTCCCATGTCGATGTTCCCGACGCTCACCGCACCGACGTTGCCACCGGCAACTACCATAATGGTCCCCGACTGAACCGATCCGGCACCCTGGGCGGTGACATTACCCAGCACGATGTTGCCGGTGTTGCCGCCCAGGCTCGCCACGAACACGTTGCCGCCGGCGTTGGCGCTGGCGGTGATGTCGCCCACAGCCAACCCGCCGGATGTCCCGACAACGTTGATCTGCACCGCCGACACATCCGCAGCGCCGGCATCGCCGAGAGTCACGTTGCCGACCGTGATCTGGCCGGTGTTGCCTGCCGCTGCGAAGACTGCATTGCCAGCCTGAGCGCCGGTACCCTGAGCAGCAATGTCACCGATCGTGAGGGCTCCCACATTGCCCGCAAACTGTACATTCACCGCATTGCCTGCGGCTGTGGTATTCAGATCGATATCGCCGAAGGTCACTCCGCCAAGCGTAGTGCCGCCGAAAGTGATGTTCGCGACACCGGCGTCGGCTTGGCCGGCATCGCCCATGGTGATAGTGCCGCCGGCCGCTATGCTCACCGCGCCCGTGACGTTGCCCGCGACGCTGATCTCCACGTTGCCAGCGGTCACGCCCGCGGCGCTTGTGTCGATGCTGCCGATCGTCAGCGCGCCAGCGATGTTGTTGGCGTTGAGCGCTACATTCGCGCCGGCGACAGTCGCCACGTTGGTCACATCGCCCACCACGAAATCGCCGCCGACATTGGTGCCGGCGTGGCCGATGTTGATGTCGTTGGTGGCGTTGGTGCCGGCATTGGAGATATCGCCGATGGTGACGGCGCCCGTGATGCCCGCCAGCGCGTTGGCCGAGAAGATGTTGGCTGCTGCGGTGCCACCGGCCGTCGCCAGAAGCTGAATATCGCCGGTAGTTACCGCGGCCACCGTTGCCGTGGCGTCGGCCGTGACATTGATAGCCCCCGTGCCGCCGATGGTTATGGTCCCACCATTGGACAGCGACACCGCGCCTGCGATACCAGCGCCCTTGGCCACGGTAGCGGTGAAGTTGAAATTGCCCAGAGTGATATTGCCCGTCACCGTAAGCCCGGCAATATTTGCGTTGCCGCCGGCGTTATCCACCTGGATAGTCAGGTTGCTGGTCAGGTTGACCGCGCCGAGCGTAATCGCGCCTGTGCTGCCGATGGTAGCGCGGATCGTGCCGCCGGCCACCGTTTCGGGAATCGTTATAGCAGCGAGGTTGCCGTCGGCGGTCAGGCTGTCGCCGTCGGCAGCCGTGTTGGTCGTCTCGACCGGGGTCTGATCGGCGCCGGCGCCGCCCGCCGTTATGCCGGAGGTCGCACCTGTCAGCGCATCGCCGAATCCGCCGCCGGCCGCATCATTGACCTGTTCCTGGAAGATGCGCAGCGTCACGTTGTCGCCGGAACCTGTGTACGTGATCGGTCCGGAGATGGGGCCGCTGAGCATGAGCTCGACGACCACGTTGGCGCCCGTGCCGGGACCCGTTATGGCAATCGAGTTGATAACATCGGGGTTGCCAGCGCCGCCATCGGTCGAGTTCACCGTTACCGTCACGGTAGCGCTGGTGTTGTTGCCTACCGCGATGATATCGACATCGTCGGGGTTGGCGTTGGTCGAGTCATAGAGCATGAACTGCCCCGCCGTCAGCGGGACGGTTGCCAGCATCTGTCGCGCTTCAAGCCCCTCGAACGTGGGCCTGCCGGCCGGCTGCTCGCCCGGCATCCTGCCGAGCCTGCGACAGAGCCTTTCGAAAAGCCCGCGCCGATTGCGCTTATTACCGGTCCGGTTGACAGCCTTCCTTGCGCCCACCAGTTCGTCTCGATTCGTCAACATGATGCTGCTACTCCTTCCTCTTGATGGATTGAACGGGCGAAGCCTCTTCCGCCCGCCTGAAAAATCCCACTGCGTTGTTGTCGCGGTGAATCCGGCTTAAGCCGGCAAAACCACACGACCAGCCGGAACATCCGGCTGGTCGAACATGATCGACCCTGGCAGATCGGGTGTTAGATGTGCCTTTCGCCATTACCTCTTTCCCTGCACTCAACGCCCACGTCGGCCTGCTCCCTGACAACAGGCCTGTCAGTTGTGCTCACACTTATAGTTATGGGCGGCCAGCCTGTCAAGACGGGCAAACGGAAAATCCCGCACCGTCTGGGCAATCCCGGAAATGCTCCGGGCCGACCGTCCGAACATCCGCACTACGACAAACCGCGTTTTCGCGAAGATGCCTTGATCACGCCAGCGGTTTATCGCCTGCCCGTTCCAGTTAATCAACGGACAAAAAAGCATCTCCGCGAACCTGCCATTTCCCACGCCAACAGCTTAACCGAAAACCCAACAACCACAAAACCACGGCAGCCCCGCACTTAACGGGAGCCGGGGTAGTCCGTATAATCGGCAGCAACTGTTCCAATCTTGAGTAAGATTGTCAAGGAGATGCTGGTGCCGAAAAGAACGCCCCTGGCAGACAGGCTGACGGAGTTGCGCGACAGAATCGCCGCTGCCTGCGCCAAGGCCAACCGCCTGCCGACGGAGGTTACTCTGATCGCGGTCACGAAAAGTGCCGCGCCCGAGCAGATCCGGGAAATCATACAACTGGGCGTCGGCGACCTGGGCGAAAGCCGCGTGCAGGTCCTCGCGCAGCGCGTTGCGCAGATAAACGAGTTCTACCAGCGGCAGCAGGGCCGCCCCGATGCCCAGATACCGCCTCGGTTGCGCTGGCACATGATCGGACATCTTCAGCGCAACAAGGTCAAACAGGTCCTGCCGCTGGTGGACGTTATTCACAGCGTTGACAGTCTCCGCCTCGCCGAAGAGCTCGACTCCCAGGCCGGGAAAATCGGCCGACGGATGCCCGTTCTCATGCAGGTGAACGCCAGCGGCGAGGCCAGCAAATTCGGTGTTGCCGTCGGAGCCGCGATTCATCTGGCCGAGCAGATCGCCGGCATGACCAATCTCCACCTTATCGGACTGATGACCATGGCGCCGCTGACGGACGACCCGGAAATCCCGCGCCGTGTGTTCGCACGTCTGCGTGAGGTCTTCGAGGAAATCCGCTTCCAGAACATCGGCGGCAAGTCCTTCCGACATCTGAGCATGGGTATGAGCAACGACTTCGAAGCCGCCATACTCGAGGGCGCAACCATGCTCCGGATCGGCACCTTCCTTTTCGGCAGCGAAACGGGCCAGCAGGCAGGGTTATCGGACGTCGATGACGCCGGCGCGCCGCCGGCCTGAAGGGACGCGACGCACCATGTCGAACTTCGACATGTTCTTCCGGTTCCGCGACCTGTATGGTTTCTTCCGGATGCTGCTGGCGTGGGCTCTGACCATATACTTCGTGGCGGTGACGATTCAGTCTCTGCGCGGATGGTACGTTTTTCTTTCAGGCCGGGACCGTTACACCTGCATTCTGCGCCGATATCTGGTCGTGCAACTGTTGCGGCTGCGGTTCCGCACGTTCTGGGGAGAACTGCTTCTATGCGCGCTGCTCGGGACGGCTTTCCTGCTGCTCTGGCATGCGCAGATAGTTATGGACCGCATCGAAGATACTCTCTGGGCCGCATATGTCAGCCGAGAAGGCAGATAGAGACAGCAACACGGTTAACGGGTCGCCTTCGTCTCACCTGGCAGGGCTGCCCGATGCCGACCTGCGCGCAATAGCCGCGGAAATCGGCCTGGAACCACGCGAATATCGCACGCGAGATGCGCTGGTGGCGGCAATACACGACCGCCGCCGGTCGATAGAGCAGATGGACCGCCGGGCCATGCTCGAAGTGCTGGCGTGGGGCAGGCGCAGCGCGCCCCCAGATGCCACCAGAGAGCACCTTGCCCACCAGATCGTCACGATCCGGCGCATGGATTTCGAGGGTCTGTCCTCCGAGGCGCTGCGCGTGCTGGCCGCGCTGCGCGGCGTCAACATCGGGCGGCACGATTCGGCCGAGGCGATCATCCGCAAACTGAGGCGCAAGGAAGGTCTGCTTGGCTGGCTGAACCGCAAGCGCAAATCGCTGCTGGGACACGTCGTCGAGAAGGTTCTCGGAAGCGCCACGGGCGCTGCGCCGGCGGAACCCGGCCCGCAAAGCGATGCGGGCAGTTCGGCATCGCAACAGCCGGCGTCCCAGAAGAACAGCTCTGTCGTGCGTACCGCGCAGCCCGTCACCGTCAGAGAAGACATCGAGGAATCCGGACTGTTCGGCGGAATAGCCAACCGCATCAAGCGGACGGCCGACGCGTACCTGAATCAGAAACTTGACGAGATAGAGGCCCGCATCGACCGCAAGATAGACGAGATCGACCGCCGCCTTGGCGAATGGCGCGACAAGGAACTGCACAACAGACTGCGCATACTGAAGATAACACTCTGGGCGAGCGTGATAGTGGCGCTGATCTCGCTTCTGTACTCGTGGATAAAGGTGTATGTGATCCGACCGGTTCCGCCGCAACCGTCGCCGCCGGCCGCCACACGCACGCATTGATCCCGGCGGAGCGGCGCGCCCCGGCGCGGCAGAGGCTCAGGCGGCTGTGACAAGTTGTCCGCCGCACCAGCGGGAGTTCGCGTTATGCGCAATTCACTCATCGTCCTTTACGCCGCAGTGGTGCTGATGCTGTGTCCGGTATGCTCTCCGGCACAGCAGCAGCAGACCGACCTGACCTTCTTCGGCTGGTCCGACCAGCATGTGGGCGTCAGGGGAGAGGCGGCCCACGTTCATGCGGCGATAGACGCCATGAACGAGTTGCCCGGTACGCCCTATCCGGCGCGCATCGGCGGCAAGGTTGACAAACCCGCTTTCGTGATAGGCTGCGGCGACAGCACCGAATGGCCGACGCACGCCGCGAAGAACGCCTACAGCGAAGCGCTGACCAGCCGGTTGAAGTTTCCGGCGTATGAAATGGTCGGCAACCACGATGAGGGCGGCAAAGTCCCCAGCAATACCGTCAAAGACTGGATCATCGCTCGCCACGGGGCGCTCAGCTACACGTTCGAGCATGCGGGCGTGCTGTTCATCATGACCTGGTCGCCCTACGACGAGAAACTCGCAAACCCCGCACAGTCCATTCATAAATCCGCGCTGGAGTTCATCCGTACGAAACTCGCGCAGGCACCGCGCGGCCAGCTCGCCATAGTCGCCCTTCATCTCTGTTTCGAGGCCATAACCAACCGCGATGAGCTGGTGGACGCCTTCGGCGATGCGAACGTGATCCTTGTCCTCGGCGGGCACTACCACAAGCACACCATAAACGAGTATCGCGGGCGGCGCTTTCTGCAACTGCCTTCGCCGCAATCGACAACGATGTTCACGGTGGTGCGCATAACGCCCACTCGCCTGACCGCCCTGCCCTGGGACTACAAGACCCGCCGGTGGATAGAAGAACCCCGCATGGTGCTGGATGCGGCGCTGAAGCCCGCCAGCGCGACGACCGCACCGGCCGGCGGCACTCGTGAATAAAGCAACAACATGGTGCGCGCAACGACCAGCGCAAGAGCCGCGGTGACGGCGCTGCCGCCGGCGCTGTGCTTCAGACCGTGATGCGCGCGTCGGGCACCAGCCTGCGAACGGTCTGAACTATCTCTTCGAACGTCCGCAGGGCGCGGTCGCCTCCAAATGCGCCGCAGTACAGCGTGCGCATGTGCTGTATCCACTCGGCGGCGCGCAGCGCCGCGCCGGATCGCGCCAGATACACAAGCTGAAGCGTGTATGCTTCCCGTTCCATGCGCCGCCGGAAACGCCGACTCAGCACATACCGCAGTGCCCACAGCCAGAACGATCTGCCTTTCATCTGCTCCGCATGCACAGCTTCGTGCAGCAGCAGCGCGCGGGCAGGGAGGTCCTCCAGCACGCCGGCGCGCAGCTCGGCCAGCCTCGCCGACCAGTATTCAACCTCGCCGCGCGGAACGGCCAGCACGCCCCCGCCGAGCATGGTGTGGGTCAGATCAGCCCGGTAAACCCCCAGACGTCGGCCGAGGCGCAGGTACCACACATCCTCGTTGCAGACGACGCGCCTGATGGGAGCGTCGCGGTCGCTGGCAAAGGACCGGAAAAGCCTCTCTATGCGAGTGTGGATATCGTCGGTATCCATGCATTCCCGGGAACACACTCTGTGGTCGCGTGCCGGCCGCCCCGCCCAGCAGTTGACGCAGGTTACAATCGCCACGGCTGGCGCATGGGTCTGCCGAGCATGCGGTTGGCCTGTTCGTCGCCGACGAACTTTTCGGCGGCCGGGTCCCATTTCAGTTTTCGTCCGAGCCGCGCGGCTATGTCGGCGAGCATTCCCAGATACGAAGCCACATGCCCCGAGCGGATGTCGGACACCGGATTGCCCCGGCTGCGCACCGCCTTGAGGAAGTCTCCGTGATGGCTGACCGACTCGTGCAGATGCAGATCGTCGGCCTTCAGTTGCAGGCGCAGCAGCGATGGCGGGTCGGCCCAGATGCCGGCGCGATCGACGTGCACCCAGCCCTTGTCGCCGATGAAGCGACAGCCGAGTTTCTGCTGGAAATGGTCGGAGAAAACCATCTTCAGCCCCCCGGCGCAGGTGAACACCGCGCGCCAGCGGTCCACGTTGTCGGTGAAGCCTTCGTTGCGGTACGTCGCCTGACACTCCACCTCGAACGGGCCGGCTACTATGGCCGGACAGCCCCAGCAGGCGATATCCAGATGGTGCACGCCCCAGTTGACTATGAAGCCGGCGCAATAGTCCCAGATGAGATACCAGTCCGGCCAGGCGACCCTTCCGGGATTGTACGGTGCCGCCGGCGCCGGCCCGAGCCACATTTCCCAGTCAAACCCCGGTGGCACGGGCTGGGGGTCGAGCGGTCCCCTGTAACTCGGCCGGAAATTGGGGCCTTCGGTGGCTACCTCGACGGCGTGTATGTTGCCAAGATAGCCGTTGCGCGCAAGTTCGCATGCGAAGCGGAAGTTTCGTGAAGACCGCTGCTGCGTGCCGGTTTGAAAGACCGTGCCGGCGGCAATTACGGCGTCGCGTATCGCCTGGCATTCCTGAACAGAAACCCCCAGAGGCTTTTCCAGGTACATGTCCTTGCCGGCGCGGGCGGCGGCGATGGCTATTACCGCGTGCCAGTGGTCCTGTGTGGATATGCATACGGCGTCTATGTCCTTGCGCTGAATAAGCTCGCGGAAGTCCGCATATTCGGCGCAGGACTCGTCGCCGTAGTTCTTATCGACGACGGCCTTTGCCCGTCGGCGACGGTCTTCGTAGCAATCGCACACGGCCAGCACGCGGGCGGCATTCTGCGACAGGAAGTTGCGCATGTTGGCCAGGCCCTGTCCGCCGACTCCGATGCAACCGACAGTTATGCGATTCGCCGGCGAGACGGCGCCGTCGGCCCCGAGGGCCGACGACTTTATCACCGCGGGCGCCGCCAGAGCGGCGGCGAGTCTGACGAACCGGCGACGGGTAAGTGCGCAGCGCATAACAAGCCTCCGAGATGCAACGTTTGCCCGTACCGCGCCGCGGGCACGATGCGATGAGAATGCGATTTCAGCTCAGGCGGCGCTGGCGCAGACGATCAAGCCCGACGGCAAAGACGATTATGCCGCCGGTAACGATTTCCTGAACCCAGTTGGCCCAGCCCATTTTCGTGCATCCGTTGCTGACCACCGTCATGATCAGCGCTCCAACGAGGCTGCCCAGAACGGAACCCTGGCCGCCGGAGAGACTTGCGCCGCCTATGACGACGGCGGCGATCACGTCCAGTTCCATCCCGATGGCGGTAGTGGGGTCGCCCATCGTCAGGTGCGAGAACTGGAGCAAACCGGCAAGGCCCGTAAATGCCCCGGCGAGGGTGTAGAGAAGTATTTTCGTCCGCTCGACGTTCACCCCGCACAATCTGGCCGTCTGCTCGTTGGAGCCTATGGCAAAAATGTGTCTGCCGAGCCGGGCATAGCGCAGCATGGCCGCCACCACCACCGCCAGAAACAGCATAAGCCATGCTCCCGGAGTGAGCAGCCAGGGGTGGTCGGCATCCAGCGGCTTGAGCAGCGCGTTAAGCCATGATGGCGCGGGATAGACCATGCTGTTGTCGGCCAGGCCCTTGGCCGTTCCGCGCAGCGCCCCCCACATGCCCAGCGTGACGATGAACGGAGCCAGCACAAGGCGCCTGATGAAGGTCTCGTTGAGCGCGATGCACGCGCCGGCGACGACGACGCCCGCGACGATGGCGACCGCCACGCCGAACCAGCCCGGCGCCAGCAGAGACCGCATGCCCATGAAAGCCAGCAGACCGAACACGGCCGCGAAAACCCGTCCGACGTGCCCCACGACCATGGCGCCTATGGCCAGCCCGCACATGGCGCCGGCGCCTATGCCGGCCAGCGCCGCCAGCCAGGGCGGCAGCCCCCGGCTCATGGTCAACCCGCCGGCGGCGGAGGAAACCTGATGCGGCAGGACGAGGGCTATGACGACGGTGCACAGAGCGATAGCCGACCCCACCGAAAGGTCTATCCCGCCGGCGACTATGATCAGGGTCATACCGAGCGCCGCCGTGCCCACCACGGCCGTCTGGCGCAGAATGAGTTCTATGTTCCCGACGTTGAGGAAGCTTTCGAATCGCAGAATGGCGAAAAGGGCAAACACGAAGGCCAGACCGATGAGCGGTCCGAGCCTGCTCAGAAGAGCCGCCCAGTCGGCGACCCTGCCTGCGGAGGTTTGTTTGTCGGGAGGGGTCAGCGTCATTCACTTTCTCCTGAGCCGGTTGCTTCGAGCATTATCTGATGTTCGGTCAGCTCGGCGACGGGTCTGGCTTCGCCCAGCACGCCGCGACACATGACGGCAACGCGATCGCACACGCCCAGCAGCTCGGGCAGGTAGCTGCTGACCATGATTATGGCCTTGCCCGCGCACGCCAGTTCGTCGATGACGCGGTAGATCTGCGCCTTTGATCCCACATCTATTCCTCGCGTCGGCTCGTCCAGAAGCAGGACATCGACATCGTGATGGAGCAGCCGTGCCACGGCGACCTTCTGCTGGTTGCCGCCGGACAGGTCGTTTACGGGCTGTCGCGGATTGCGGCAGCGGATGGAGAGGCGATCGATCCACAGGCGTGCGGCGGCATCCTGTCGGGAGGGGCTTACCAGCAGCGGCAACCGGGAAAGGGTCATGTTGTCGGCGATGGTCATGCCCAGAGCCAGTCCTTCGTTCTTGCGGTCCTCGCTGACCATGCCGGCGCCCTGCGCCCAGCGCCGCGCGGGCGAATGGGCGCCCAGCCATGCGGCCAGCCGTATGCGGCCGGACCGCACCGGATCCAGGCCGAAAATCGCGCGGAGCAGTTCCGTGCGTCCGGCGCCGACAAGTCCGGCGATGCCGAGCACCTCGCCGCGGCGCAGCCGCAGCGAGGCGCGCACGGGCTTTTTCTGGCCGGCCAGGTCGTCGATTTCGAGAATGACCTGCCCGGGGGTGCGGCGCGAGCGCGGATACAGTTCCTCGACCGTGCGCCCGACCATCATGGCGATGATGCGGTCGGTGCTGGCGGAGGCCGTTTCCCCCGTGCCCACCGTGCGGCCGTCGCGCAAAACCGTATAGCGGTCGGAGATCTCGCGTACCTCCTCCAGAAAGTGGGAGATGTACACGATGGCATGTCCCTGCTGGCGCAGGCGCCGCACCAGCGCGAACAGACGCTCGATGTCGTTGCGCGTGAGGCTGCTGGTCGGCTCGTCGAGAACGAGCACGCGGCAGCCGATGGCCACGGCGCGGGCTATCTCGACCAGCTGCTGCTGGGCCGGAGAAAGGCGGTTGACGGGAATATCGAGCGGGATGTCGGTGCGGCCGAGCTGGGCAAGCGCGTCGGCGGCCCGGCGACGGATTTCGCGCCAGTTCACAATCGGCCCGAAACACGGCTCGACGCCGAGCACGATGTTCTCAGCCGCTCCCAGATGTCCGGCGAGCGACAATTCCTGATAGATCATGGCCACGCCGGCGCGGCGGGCATCGAGTGGGTTGCGCGGGCTGTAGGGCAGACCATCGAGCCACATTCTGCCCTCGTCGGGCATGTGCGCGCCGGAGAGGATTTTCATGAGCGTGCTCTTGCCGGCGCCGTTTTCGCCCACGAGGGCATGAACCTGGCCGGCCTCGACGGACAGGTCCACGCCGTCCAGCGCGACGGTAGCGCCGAAGCGCTTGCGCACGCCCTGCATGAGCAGGCGCGGGGTATTGGCGGCAGAAGCATTCATGGCAGCCGAAAGACCCGGTTCGCCGAACACGACCGGCGGAGATCATTCGCCGACGAGTTTCCTGATTTCCGGGTCGTTGAGGTTCTGGAGCGTGATAAGCCGCGGCTCCATGGGCATTTCGGCTTTCACGGTCTGCCCGCGCAGTTTTTCGACGCAGGCTTTGACGGCCTCGTAGCCCATGCGGACGGGGTCCTGCGCGACGAGCGCCTGTATTTCGCCCTTGCGCAGCGCTTCGACAAGGGGCGGGGTGGCGTCGAAACCAACGAACTTGACCTTTCCGGCGAGGTTGTTCTCGCGCAGCGCCAGAAGCATGCCCACGGTGCTGGATTCGTTGGGGCAGAAGATGCCGTCGGCCTGTTTGAGCTGATCGATGAGGCGCATGGCTTCGTTCTTGGCTTCGCCGACGGTAGCGCCGCCGTAACGGTTGTCCACCAGCATTGTTATGCCCGGCGCGCTGCGCATAACCTCCAGGAACCCGCTTTCGCGCTCGTCGGTGCTGGCCGACCCCACGTTATAGCGCAACAGCACCACCTTGCCCTTGCCGCCGAGAATGCGCAGCAGTTCCTGTCCGGCCATCTGCCCGCCCTTGCGGTTGTTGGTGGCGATGTAGCTGACGAAATCGGTGCCCGGCTTGCCGCTGAGGGCCGAGTCGTAGATGACCACCGGTATGCCCGCCTGCATGGCGGAGCGCACCGGCTGCACCAGCGCTTCGTAATCGAGCGGAGCCAGGGCGATGGCCGCCACTCCCTCCGACACGAACTGCTGGACTATCTTGATCTGGTCGCCGCGGTCGTTTTCCTTCAGCGGACCTTTCCAGATGATTTCCACGCCGAGGTCCGCGCCGGCCTTGCGGGCGCCGGCCTCGACGGATTTCCAGAACACGTGCGTGGTTCCCTTGGGAATGACGGCGATGCTGTTCTTCTTCTTTCCGCCGCAGCCCTGCGCAGGCACGAGAAGCGCAGCGCCGAGAAGGATGGAGATGATAAAGCGTTTCATGATTCCTCCGTCGTTGTTGACGCGACGATGTCGTATCAGCGCGACGCGGGCGCTGTAGCCGGGCGCGTGCGCGGGAGCGGCAGCGTGACCGTGCCGATCTGCCCGGCCTCCAGCCGCGTGTACCAGGTTTCGTACACCGTTCTGCCGCCCTGCTCCACCTTCACGGCGTAAACGCCGGGGGGCAGCAGCCGCCGCCAGGTGTATCTGTTCTCGGCCGAGAGCACTCTGCGGTCGAGCAATCCGGGACCTTCGATGGTAACCACAGCGCCGCGGTAGTGCTCGCTGCCATTTACCAGAAGCATGGCCGACGGCTCCGGCGGAGCCTTGTACAGGGAGCGGTAGAACAGCACTCCCACCATCGCGACGAAAAAAACCCCCGCCACGATGACGGCAGCGACGGCCTTGCCCGACGCGCGCGGCTGCTGTGGCAATTCCGGCGCCCCGCCGCCTGCGCCACCGGTCTGACCGCTGGATGGCTCCTGTACGTTCACGATAGCCGGGCCTTCCGGCAGTGTGCCCGCTTCATGAAATCGTTTAACCGATGAAGCAGTCAAAAGCAATCGCACGGAAGGTGCCGCGACGAATCTACAGGGGCCCTGCGCGACGGCGCAAAGGCGCTTTTCAGCCGACGGCCGGCGCGTCGGCGGGCGCTGCCCGCGCGGGGACGAGCATGGCAACGCCCACGCTCGCCGCCGCCACCAGCGCGCCCACCACGAACGCCCAGCGGTAGCCGGCCAGTTCCCACAGCAGCCCGCCGATGAGCGGCATCAGCACGGCCGCCACATGGTTCATCGCCACGCCCATGCTCAGGGTGGGCGTATGTTCGCCGGACGGAGCGATGCGATTGACATAAGTGGTCAGCGCCATGGCGAACACGAAGAAGGCGCTGTCGGCGACGAACAGCACGTACAACACCGCGGGTATGTCGATGGCTGCGTACCCGACGAATACCATGGTCATGGCGGTGTAGTACACCATGAGCATGGGCCTTTCGCCGAAACGGTCGATGAGCCTGCCCACGATCGGCGCGCCCAGCCAGCCGCACACCTGTATCGCCATCCACAGTGCAAGCATGGTGGAAAGAGGCGTGCCGTGGCGGCGCACGAGCATGAAACCGGCAAAGGCAAGAAAAATCTGTTTGCGCCAGCCCTCCAGAAAACACAGCAGGTAATACAGTCCGTAGCGCCGGCGGAATACCAGCCGTTCGCCGGGCGCTTTGATGCGCCTGAAAACCCCCACACAGCACAGGGCGCCGACGATGGCGGCCGCTCCGGCAAGCAGCCACAGCGGCCGGATGGGAGCGCCCGCGCGTGTAAGCAGCCAGGCGATCGCCAGCCCCGCCGCCGAACCGATGGAGCCGGCAGCGGCAATCTGCCCCAACCGTCTGCCGGAGCGGTTCGGTTCGGCCAGAGCCAGCGCCATGGAGTTGGGCAGCGGCATCCACACGTGCAGTCCCTGGCTCCACACAAGGCTCGCCAGCACCAGCCACGTATAGGTCCTTACGAAGGCATAAGCGCTCAGGCCCGTGCCCAGCAGCACCAGCATGACGGCACCGATTAGCGGCTCGGGCAGACCCGCCAGAACAGCCAGTACCAATAGCGCCGTTATGCCGCAGGTTTCGCGGAAGGTTTCCAGCAGTCCCTGCTGGAGGCCGGTCAGTTTCATCTCCTGCCCGACGAAGTTGGCATTCAGGCCCAGTTGCAGCGTCATGGCGAAGCCCACGGCGCCGACGGCCAGCGACAGGAAGACCAGGCTGCGCCGGCGCTGCGCGGGCGTGATGGAGTCGCGCGACGCGGGCGTATGCTGGGGTACGGTTTGAAGCGGCGATTCTACAGACACGGTTGTCTATCCCTTCGTGCCCGTGGTGGAGATGCCCTGAATGAACGTGCGCTGGGCGAAGAAGAACAGGAGTATCACGGGTATGGTGAAAACGCATGCGCCGGCCATGAGTTGCGCCCACTGGCCGCCGTAACTGCTCATGAACTGCTGAAGCCCGTATGCCAGCGTATAGCGCGACGGGTCGTTGATATACAGCAGCGGTCCGAAGAAGTCGTTCCACGTCCAGAGGAACTGGAACAGCGCGCAGGTAGCCATCGCCGGCCGGGCCAGGGGCAGCATTATCTGCCAGAAAATGCGCCATTCGCCTGCGCCGTCGATGCGGGCGGCTTCGGCCATTTCCTCGGGTATCGTGCGGAAGAACTGGCGCAGAAGAAAGATGAAAAAGGCGTTGCCGAAGAAATGGGGCACGATCAGCGGCAGAAACGTGCCGTACCAGCCCAGCCAGCGGAACAGGGCGAACACCGGAATCATCGTCACCTGCCCGGGCAGCGCCATGGTTGAAATGAGCACCATGAACAGCGCCTCGCGGCCGGCGAACTTCAGACGACTGAATCCATAAGCCACGATGGCACTGGAGAGAACCGCGCCGGCGACGTTCACGACGCACAGCAGCAGCGTGTTTTTCAGATAGGCGGCGAAAGGCACGGTCTTCATCGCCGCCGGATAGTTGGCCGCGGACCACGGCGCCGGCCACAACGAGCGCAGCGACAGGGCGGAGGTCTGGTCCCTGGGATGGATCTGCTCCTCGGTCTTGAAGGATGTGGAGAGCATCCATACCAGCGGCAGGATGAACGGCACGCACAGCGCCAGCAGCACGGCGTGGACGGCGACGCGCTGGACGGGCGTGAGCGACCGGCCGGCACCGGCGGATACGGGATGGCGCATCGCGGACCTAATCGGCATAGCCGAACTCCCTGCGGCGGGCCTGCTCCTGTTCGATCTGCTCCCTGAGCCAGCGGAGCGCTTCGGCGGGGGTCTTCAACCCGCGCATGGCCAGATCATCGGCGCGATTGATGTTGTCCCAGAGCACAACCTGATAAGGCACCGGCGGCGTGGGATGGATGTTTTCGCTGGGGAGCACGTCCAGGAACGTCTGGAACTGCGGGTTGCGCTGGATGTACTGGCGATACGCGGGTGCGGCGGCGATTTCCGGGCGCAGCGGGAGCCAGCCGCCTTTGATGTACAGACTGGCGGCGCGCTGGGGATTCTCGATGCCCGACCAGAACTTGATGAACTCCCACGCGCCGGCGCGCTGGCGGGCGCCTCTGGGTATGACCATGAAGTTGCCGTTGGACCAGCCGGCATGTTTGCGGCCTCCGGCCGGCGGGGGCAGCGGCGCCGTGCCGTAGCGCAGTTCGGGGGCGTATTTGCGGAGTTGTTCGACGCGCCACTGGCCATCGACGGTTATCGAGTAGGCGCCGCTTATGAAGGGCCAGCCGCCGGCAAAGCCCGTGGTCAGCCCCGCGCGGAAGCGCACGACGTTGTCGTAACCAAGTTTGCGGCGCTGCTCGGTAAGAAACTCCAGCGCCCGCAGATTGTCGGGAGTGTCTATCAGCAGTTTGCCGGAATGCCAGTCATAGAACCCGTCGCCGAACAGCGGCGCGATCATCGCGTACCACTCGGGAAGGAACCCCAGGCGCGTGAGGTTGCCGCGTTCGTCGAAGCGGTTGAGGCGCTGGCCCCAGACGCACAGCTCCTCGAGGGTTTTCGGAAAGTCCTCGGGGCGGAGGCCCTCGGCCTCGAGATGGTCCAGGCGGTAGTAGCACGCCCAGATGTTCAGCCCGATCGTCACGCCGTAGAATCGCCCCTTGTAGGTGCCTATCTTGCGCGCCACCGGATACATGCTGCGGCGCAGTTCTTCCCACTGCTCGGGGGGAAGCAGTTCATCGAGCGGCTGGAGCAGACCGCTGTCGGCCCAGTTGGGTATTACCGGGTCCCATTGCGCCATGACATCGGGCGGGTCGCCGCCGGCGACGGCCAGAACGAACTTGCGCTGGCCGTCGGCGGGCGGCACGGACAGGGCGATGACCTCGTAAACGTCCTGCGAGCGGTTGAACTCGTCAACTATTTCATCGACGACGGTTTTCCACTCGGCCGTCCACATGTGCCAGAAGCGCACGGGCAGGCGCTGCGGGTACTTGCGCTGCTGGGGCTGGGGCAGGGCGAAGGACACGACGAACCCCGCCGCCACCACGGCGACGAGCGCCCAGAGCGTGAGGGCGGCGCGACGGGCATGGGATGTGCTTTCAGCCTCCATAGTGCACCCAGCGCCGGTGCGAGCGGAATATCAGCCCGGTTACCAGCATGATTATCACGAACAGAACCCACGCCATCGCGCTGCCGTAGCCCATGTCCATGTAACGCCAGGCGCGGTTGAACAGATACAGGGCATAGAAATAGGTGCTGTCATTGGGGCCGCCCGTGCCGTTCATCATGACGTATGCCTGCGTGAAGTACTGGAAAGCCCCTATGGTGCCCATGACCAGATTGAAGAAGATGACGGGCGTGAGCATGGGCAGCGTGATATGGCGCGTGCGCTGAAGGGCGCCGGCGCCGTCGATCATGGCGGCCTCGTAGAGTTCCAGCGGTATGTCCTTCAGACCGGCCAGATAGATGATCATGCTGCCGCCGACGCCCCACAGCGACATGAAGATAAGCGACGGCAGCGCCCAGCGGTGATCGCCAAGCCAGTTGGGGCCCACTATGTTGAAATGGCGCAGCAGGCCGTTTACCAGTCCGATCTGCGGGTTGAGTATCCACACGAAGATGACCGACGTCGCCACCACCGGCACGATGGACGGCAGATAGAAGATGGTGCGATATACGCTTATGCCGCGGACCTCCAGATTCAGCAGCAGAGCCAGCCCCACGCCCGCCGCTATGCCCAGAGGAACGGCCACGACGGCATACTTGAGGGTGACCGCAAGCGACTTATAGAAGAGCGGATCGCCCCACAGCAGGGTCTTGTAGTTGGTGAGCCCTACCCATACGGGGTCGGTAACGATGTTGTACCGCGTGAACGACAGGTAGATGCTGGCGACGAACGGCCCGGCCGTGAAGACGACAAACCCTATGAGCCAGGGAGCGATGAACGCGTAGCCCAGAGCGTGGCGTTTCATGCAACGGGCGCCCGCCGGCGACGGGGCGCGCCGTAGAGTATAGCGATGTACGCCGGCGGGCAAACCTGCCGTGCTCGCTCAGCCGCTGCTGCCGCGCGACAGCGCCAAACTGGCCGGCCGGAGACACGGGATTGCCTCGGGCGGTTCGGAGGCCCGCAACCGCGTCGCGTCGGGGCGCGTGCGGCTTACAGGCGGAGGGCGACGCTCTCTTACACCACTGAGACGCGGGATACGGCATTGCCGGCGGACGGCGATCAGCCGAAGACGGCTATGGCCGGGCCGGTTATTTCCGCCAGCCGCTCGCGGGCGCTGTCGATGACGGCGGAAGGCACGAACCCCATGAAGAATGCTTCGTCGGCAAGTTGTCCGGCGGCGGTGAGGCTGAATCCCACGCCGCCCTGACAGCACAGGACATCCGCGGCCTGAATGATGCCGGCGACGATCTGCCAGCCGTCCTGCGCCATGGCCGGATGATGGTGATGGCCGGCGCCGACGCGGCAGACGGTGGGGAATTTCCACCGCTGGGCCAGGGCAGAGCCGAGTTCCTGATGGTCCACGCCGATGATGTCCAGTTCGTACATGCTGAAGGAGCGCGGGTCGGCCTGGGCCAGTTCGCACACGCGGCGCAGTTTGTGGGGGCAGACCTGAAGGGAAACCAGCAGGCCCACGTCGTGCAGCAGTGCCCCGAGGAAGACTTCCTCCGCCATGGGCGGGCAGACGCGGCGGGCGATGTCGCGGGCGACGGCGGCCACGCCGATGCAGTGCGTCCACAGGTCGCGCGCGGTGTATCCTTTGCACAGCTCCACGCCTCTGAAGAGCTGGCCGACCGTGGCGGCTATGGCCAGGTGATGCACGGTGTCGAAACCGAGCAGCACTATCGCGCGCTCTATGCTGGTCACCTCGGTGGTGCGTGCGTAGAAGGCGCTGTTGACGAGCCTGAGGATGCGGCTGACCAGCGCCGGGTCATGGGCTATGACGCGGTGCAGGTCCGCGGCTGTGCTGCGGGGGTCGTTGGCGACGGCGGTTATGCGCGCGGTAACCTCCGGCAGCGTGGCGATGTGATCGATGTTCCCGACCAGTTCATTGATACGACGCTCGGTTTCCAGTGCGGCTTCGATGGTCATGTCGGGTTCTCCCTTGCGCCGCGCAACGCGGCTCACCGGCGCTTACATCGGCATGCCGCACAGATGCCTTAAGAATGTACAGCGCTCGCATGGGGCGCGGCGGCGCGGTAGGGTGGCGCAGGAAAGCCGGCCTCAAGGAGGTGCGCATCATGTCCATGTGGGAGATTGTTCTGCCAGCGGCGGCGGCAGCGGTGGCGGCGTTTGCGGCGGCAGCGGCGGGAGCAGAGCCTGCCGTCATATCCACGCCGCACCTGCGCTTCAGCATTTCGCCCGATAATGGCGCGTTCAGCATTGCTGACGTGCGCAGCGGCGCGGAATGGCGGTCGAACCCCTTCCGCCAGCGTTTCGGCGCGGCGACGGTGATCAGCGACGGCGCCAGGTTGCAGGTGGAACTTGCGCGGTGCCGGATAAAGACGGAAGGCAGATCGCTGTCGGCCGAATTCCAGTGCGTGCCCGCGAAGCCCGACCGCGCCATATCGGTAACCATAACGGCGGGCGAAGATCAGCAATCGCTGGATTTCTCGTGGAACAGCAGCGAGGGGCTGGCGGTGGAGAGCATACGCCTTCTGGACGAGGCGCTGGGGGTCTCGTCCGGCGAAAAGGGCGGCGTGCTGGTGCCGGTGCGGCTGGGGCTTCTCATTCCGCCCGACAGCGGTCTGGCGTTTCATCACACCTTCGACACGTATTCCTACGAAGGCTGCCACATGACCATGCTGGGGCTGCTGAAGAACGGCGCGGCGCTGATGGTGACGTGGGACGACCCGTACACGGCGGCCGAGGTGCGCAGCACGCTGCCGGCGGCGGGCGCGCCGGAGCAGCGGCAGACGTTGACGGTGTCGCTGGCGATGCGCAGGACATCGCGGCGCTGCACCGTGCACGTGCTGGGCAGGGGCGATCACGCGGACATCGCGCGGGCATACCGGCGCATTGCCGCAGCAAAAGGATATCTGACGACGTGGGATGCCAAACTGGCCGAAAACCCGGCCCGCGCCAGGCTCTTCGGCGCGTCGAATTACAAATTGTGGAGCACGCTTACGCGCATCATGAACGAGGAAAGCACGAAGGAAGAGCGCGTAACCGTGAACTGGACGTTCGACGAAGCGGCGCAGGTGGCCGAGCACCTGAAGGCCGATCTGGAACTCGACCGCGTGCTGTTCATCATGGGCGGGTGGATAAGGCGCGGCTACGACAACCAGCATCCCGACATACTGCCCACGGCGCCGGAATGCGGCGGAGACGAGGCGTTTGCGCGCTGCTGCCGGAAGGTGATGTCGCTGGGCTATGTGCTGTCGCTGCACGACAACTATCAGGACATGTACCGCGACGCCCCGTCGTGGGACGAGAGTTACCTAATGAAGAACCGCGACGGGTCGCTGATGAAAGGCGGCAAGTGGGCCGGGGGCAGGGCATATCTGACCTGTTCGCGGCGCGCGCTGGACCTGGCGAAGCGTCCGCAGAATCTGCCGGCGGTTAAGAAGCTCAGCGGCGCCGATTCGTATTTCATCGACACCACATACGCGGCAGGGCTGTACGAGTGTTTCGACCCGGCGCATCCGCTGACGCGCAGCGACGATATGAAATGGAAACAGGAACTGTCGCGCTATGCGCGCCAGCTGTTCGGCATGTTCGGCAGCGAATGCGGGCGCGAATGGGCCATACCGTGCAGCGATTTCTTCGAGGGCATGACGGGAGTAAGCGGCGGGTACTATCACGACGCGAACCTTCTGCGCAAACTCGGGGCAACGGTGGTGCCGCTGTTCGAGATGGTTTACCGCGACTGCATCGCCATGTATGGCAAGTACGGCTATGACATACACGCGGCGGCGCCCTATGTGCTGCATCACATCAGCATCGGCCGGCCACTCAATTATCACAGCGTGCCGGCGCACCTTTACTGGAAGCAGGCGCACAAGGAGGCCGAGCCGCTGAAGTTGCGGCCGGAGGTGGCCGAGTTCCGTCAGACCGGCCCGCGGCAGTTCAGCATCGCCTACCGGTGGCACGTGGAGAAACCGCCCGCGGAAGACTGGACCGTGTTCGTGCATTTCGTTGACCAGTCCAACACCATCCGCTTTCAGAATGATCACAAGCCGCAGCCGCCCACCAGCCGCTGGACGGCGGGCCAGGTCGTACAGGGCCCGTTTACCGTGACGGTTCCCCGGGGCCTCGCGGGCACGTTCGACATCCGCGCCGGGCTGTATCAGCCCGACGCACCGGCGGCGCGGGCGCTGCTGAGCGGCGCGCGCGACCGCGAACGCCGCTGCATTCTGGGCAGCGTGAAGGTCGAGAATGACGCCGTGCAGCTCGTCCCGCCGCCCGCCGCGCAACAGGTCTCCGGCGACCCGGCGATGTACGTGCGCGGCGATGGCGGCTGGTCGGCCGGAATGCATCCGTTCGACCGGTTCGTGAAGAACACTCACGAGATACTTTCGCCGCTGAACGAGCTGACCGCCCGCATGCCGATGACGGCATATGAGTTTCTCACCGAGGACAGGCTGGTGCGCCGAACCGTTTTCGGCGAGGGAGCCGAAGCCGTGCGGGTGGTCGTCAACGGCGCGCCGGGGAGCTACGCTTTCCGCTGCGAGGCGGGAGGCGAGGTCGTGCTGCCGCCATACGGGTTCGCGGTGGAATCGCCGCGGTTCGTCGCTTTCTGCGCCGCGAAATGGAACGGCATCGACTACGCCGCGCCCGCGCTGTTCACCATGCGCAGTCTGGACGGCCGACCGCTGGCCGAGTCGCGCTCGGTCAGAATCTTCCACGGCTTCGGCGACGAGCGTCTCAGGTTCGGGGGCGCTGAACATCGCGTGCCGCGGCAGACGGTGCTGGCGCGGTGAACGGCGAGCGGGCGGGCCTCGCGGCCAGGGGGTAGCGGTTCATATCGCCGCGCGGCACGATTCGCGCGCCCGTATGACCATGCGCGTGGGATGCAGTTCGTCATCGAGGCTCAGCGGCATGCGCCCGCGGCCCAGGAGTGTATCCACAAAGGCGTTGAAATAGTCGATGGGGGGCTGCGCGGCATCCAGCGCGCCGCAATCGCGGTCGCCGATTATGAGGCGCGTGCGCGTGCCGCCGTCGGTGGCTTCGATCATGCCCGCGGTGCCGAATATGCGGAGGGTTTCGTTGCCCCAGCGGCCGAAACCGCGCGGGTTGAGATAGTTGGCCGTCGCCGCCGCCACCCCGCCGTTTTCCAGGGTCATCATCATCGTTGCCGCCATGCGCAGGCCGCCCGGCCGGGGGTTGCCCAGCGAAGTTTCCACGGCGGCTATGCGGGCGACGCGCACGCCGGCCACGTGCTCGATCATTCGCAGCGCGTGCACTCCGGCCTGAAGGATCAGACCGCCGTCGATGTCCTCATCCTGCGGCCGGCCGTCGTGGTATGGATAGGACTTCTGCGCCAGCACCTGCACGATCGTCCCCAGCGCGCCGCCGGCGACGATGTTGCGCATGGCCAGAAACGGCTGTTCGAAGGCGGTGCCGGCCATCTCGTGAAACTGCCTGCCGGTGCGGCGCACGGTATCGAGTATGGCGTCGAGGTCCGCCTCGCTCATGGCGCAGGGTTTTTCGGCATAGACGTGTCTGCCGGATTCCAGCGCGCGGATGGCGTGGCGCGCCTGATCGCGCCGCCGCGGGGAACACAGCGACACCAGCTCCACGCGCCGGTCCGCCAGAAGCTCCTCCAGCGACGGATATTCGACGATGTCGCGGTCCTCGCGCAGTTCGGGCGGCAGCCAGGAACGGTCGATTGCCGCCACGGCCACCAGACGCGCCCGCGGGTTGTTCACGAGCTGGGCGCGCAACTGGTGTCCGTTGCATCCGTAAAGCCCGACGTTGATCATGCCCTCGGCCATTGCGCTTCAATCGCAGCGCGCTGCGCCCGCGTGGCGTGGCGCGGCGGCGGTCTGTATGATACCCGGCGCTTTTTCCGACGGGAAACCCATCATGGCCGAACGCGTCGCTTTCATCGGGACCGGCATCATGGGAGCGCCCATGGCCGGGCATCTGCTTGCCGCGGGATATGAACTGACGGTGCACAACCGCACGCGCAGCCGGGCCGAAGCGCTGCTGGCGCGCGGTGCGCGCTGGGCCGAAAGCCCGCGCCAGGCGGCGGCATCGGCGGACGTGGTATTCATCTGCGTGCCCGACACGCCGGATGTGCAGGCCGTCGTGCTGGGCCCGCAGGGCGTCATACACGGCGCCCGCCACGGTCTGATAGTCGTCGATCATTCCACGATTTCGCCGGCGGCAACGCGCGCCATGGCGGCGGCGCTGGCGGAGCGCGGCGCGGCCATGCTCGACGCGCCCGTTTCCGGCGGCGACGTGGGCGCCCGCAACGCCACGCTGTCGATAATGGTGGGCGGTGACGAAGGGGCTTTCCAGCGCGTCAAACCGCTTCTGGAACGGATGGGCAAACTCGTCATCCACTGCGGACCGAGCGGCGCCGGGCAACTGACCAAACTGGTCAATCAGATACTCGTGTCGGTAACCAACCTCGCCGTGTGCGAGGCTCTGACCTTCGCCGGCCGCAACGGGCTGGACCTCGAGAAGACCATCGCTGCCGTGTCGGGCGGAGCGGCGGGCTCGTGGCAGCTGTCGAATCTGGGTCCCAAGATGATCCGCGGCGACTTCGCACCGGGGTTCATGATAGATCTGATGCAGAAAGACCTGCGCCTGATAATGCAGGCCGCCTCCGAAACCAGCGTAAGCCTTCCCGGAGCGGCGCTGGTGCATCAGCTTTTCGCTTCGGCACAGGCCGCGGGACGCGGGCGCGAGGGCACCCAGGCACTGTACACGGTGCTTCAGAAACTCGCGGGCAAATGACGCCGTTCCGCAAAGCGCCGCTGCCGCGGCGGCACAGGCGCATCAGGGCAGCGCCGCCGTCTGCTCCACCCTGTACATGAGCCTCGCGCGCAGCAGGGCGCGCTGCCCGACATCGTGCACCCACATCGTGCGCCCGGAGACGGCCACCGACCGCGGCAGACTGAACGCCAGCGGCCGCAGCGGGCTTTTCAGCTGCGGCGGATCATCGGGCCGGCGTGCCCGCAGTTCGCCCGTCTGCGGGTCGATGACGGCGCTGTCGTCGCCGCGGCTGTCGTTGTTGCCGTAGCCGCCCAGACGGGCGACGATGTTGCCGTTGGCGTCCAGGACGTTGATGGTGCAGGTCTGGGCGGCGCAGACCCATGCCCGCTCGTACTCGTCCAGATCGAATGATGATTTGAGGCACACGCACGACGAGTAGTGCGCCGACACCGGCGAAACGCCGCCGTAGCTCCAGTGCGCGCTGTCCACGCGGACCAGCCGCCGTTCCAGCCGATGCGTGGGGTTTTCCGCGTCGGCGTTTTCCCACCAGCCGACGATCCGCCCGACGGGAAAGCGCCCGCGCACGCTGTTGAACTTCACCAGCGACCCCCAGCGCGTTTCGTCGAAGGTGCTGTCGGGGGAAAGCCCTTCGGGGGTCTTCTGGCCGACGGGCTTGAGCCCGAGCACCACGTACAGCGCTCCGGCGCGTCCCACGCGCACTCCGTCGCTTATGGTCAGACCGGGCAGGGCGCTGACGGCTTTTATTTCGCCGTCGGGCGCGAAGACCCACAGGTTGTCGCAGCATACCCCGGGCTTGACGGGCGGCGTTATGCCGGCCTTGAGCATCTCATCGACGGCCGCCCGCGCATAGCACGGCGCATATATGTCGCCATAGGGCGCGACGGTGAACGGGTTCTGAAACTCGTGCGGTCCGCCGCCGCCGTGTTTCAATACCAGGCCCATCACCGGCTTGCCTTCGTGAACAAGAAGGTCTTTGCCCCAGCGCACGCGCGCCTGCGCCGTGTTCTTTTCGAAAGGCACATATCGCCCCGTGGCCGGATCGGTGCGCACGATCCACGTGCTGTCGGCGCCCTCGGAGGTGAGGCGCTGGTAATACAGCCCGTCAGGTCCCACGACCGCGCCGAACACGCACTTGCCGGCAGCGCGGTCGGCGTCGAGATACGACTGATGCGACGACAGGCTGCTGTCGCCTTCGCCCGTCTTTTCCGACAGCCCGTTGGCGCTCATGGCGTCGGCGACTTCCGCGAGTTTGCCGTCGCGGTCTTCGATCCTCACCACCCGCGCCGGCGGACCTTTCTTATTGCGATACCATCCCGCAAACCACAGCGCCGGAGGGTCGGCGGCCGCGTCCAGCGCAATCATCGCCTCCTCGCAGCTTTCCGCGCCGGGCGCCCAGATGCTCAGTTCCGACGCTTCCCCGCCCGCGCCCCCGCCGCCCATGCGCACGACCACCGGCGCATGGGGCCATTTGGCGGCCTTCTTCACGGCGTACATCGCGCCCGTGCGCGGATGCAGCGCCGCCATCGTCACATCGGGTATGGTGCGCAGATATCTGCCCTCCGGGCTGAAAACCTGCACGCGCCGGTTGCCCGTGTCGTCTATGTACACCCTTCCTTCGGCATCAAAGGCCACATGCTCGGGCGAGTCCAGACGGGTATTGTCGGTGCCGCTTTCGTCGATCTCCCCGGCGAACTTCTCCAGCGCCTGCGGATTATCCACGGGCGCACGCATGATCGCGTGGCTGGGCGCGCCGCCGCCGTGTCGCCGGGCCATTCCGGCGAAGTACATCCACTTGCCGTCGGGCGAGATGGCCACCCCCGCGGAACTGAGCTTGCCCAGGCCCGCCACGCTGCCCGCCGGCGCAGCGCCCAGCGCCGTGTCCAGAAACAGCAGCCGCGCCATCGGCACGCCGTAGCGGTATCCGCACAGCAGCGCCAGCCGGCCGTCGGGCGTGACCGCGGCGGCGTGGTTCTGCATCTTGCCCAGAAAGTCGTTGATGTTGTCGAGTGTGAAATCCCATCCGCCGCCCCAGCGATGGCGCCGCGGAATCGACTCGCCCCAGCCGGAGCGGTTCCATGTGACCATCGACAGTTTTTCGGGGGGCACGATGGACGGCGGCGGGAAAATCGTCCGCAGGTATTTCCCCTTCCGGTCGAATACGTGCACGCTGCCGCTGACGATGCCGTCGAACGTCGCGTAATACAGCCTGCCGCGCTCATCCACCGCCAGAGCCTTCGGGCGCGTGAACAGAAACTGCCTTTCCGCCGCCTCGAAACGGGCTTCCAGACCCAAACTCACCCTCGCCGCCGCGCCGCATGCGCGCAGTTCTTCGGCCGACAGCCGCCGCCCGCGGTCGTCAGTACCGTCCCACAGCAGCGTCTGCGCAAGCGATCCCTGCGCCAGCGGATACGGCGCGTTGGCCCCCAGCACGCCCGCCGCCAGATGGCGGATGACCCGGCCCTTATCGTCGATTATGTCAACGGCGACATCGCACTCGGCCGTGGTGGCGAACGTAATCGCCCACGCATCGCCGCGCCGCTCCACCGCGGGTTTCGAAGCGAATTCCCATTTCGCCTGCCGCTCGCGGGCGCCGCGGAAGGGATTCACCGCCGCGGCCGCGTCGCCCTGCCCCGCCATGCACGCCGCCGTCCACAGCCCCGCCAACGCCGCCGAAAGCACCCGTGTGACAGGCATACGCCGCCTCCCGTCTGTGGCTGCGCGCATCCACCGCGCCTTCTGCGCTCTTGTACAAGCCTGCGTGCCGCCTGTTGGGCGGTTACGCCTGCCGGTGGTTATACTGCGCGGGCGCCCGGCAATATCGTCGCCGGGTTCGGCAGACCCGCCCGTCCGTGAAAGGAGCAGCAGCCATGCGCGCATTGTCGATCTTAACGCTGACTGTCATGAGTCTGGCCGCGCCGGCCAGCGCCGACCAGGTGCTTTTCGATTTCGAAAAGCCGGCCGACCTTGCGGGCATAAAGACGCAGGATGCGACCGTCGCGCCCGCCAAAACGCCCGCGGGCACGGCGCTGCTCGTGCGCACCGGCCACAAGAACCCCTGGCCGGGCATAACTCTGCCTGCGCCCGCCGGCAAATGGGACCTCTCGCAGTTCGACCGCATATCCATCGACGTGCAGAACGTCGGCAACGAAGAACTCACCGTCCGCTGCCGCGTGGACAATCCCGGCGCAGACGGCGTGAACAACTGCAACAACGGCTCGCTTACGCTTGCTCCAGGCGCCGCCGGCACGCTTACCGTGGCTTTCAACCGCAGACCCCCGGGACCGGCCGCGAAACTGTTCGGCATGCGCGGCTATCCGGGCGGCGCTGCCGGCACGGGCGGCACGATAGACCCGGCCAATGTGACGCAACTTCTCGTCTTCCTCGCCAAACCCTCGCGCGACCACGTTTTTCAGATAGACAACGTGCGCGCCGCCGGCCGGTTCGTCGCTTCCACCCTGCCCGCCGACAAACCCTTCTTTCCCTTCATCGACACCTTCGGCCAGTACAAACACGCCGACTGGCCGGGCAAGATCCACGCGCCGGAGGACCTGGTCCGCAGACGACAGGAGGAGGAAAAGGACCTCGCCGACAAGCCCGGCCCGGCCGACTTCAACCGCTACGGGGGATGGGCATCCGGCCCGGCTCTCAAGGCTACGGGCTTCTTCCGTGTCGAGAAACATCAAGGCCGCTGGTGGCTGGTCGATCCCGAAGGCCGGCTGTTCTGGTCGCACGGCATCGACTGCGTGCGCAGCGACGATTACACGCCCATCGACGAGAGGGATGAGTGGTTTGAGAACCCGCCGTGGCTTCAGAAAACCCTGGCCGAGTTCCTCCTGCCCTCCGGTCATGCCCTTCACGGACATTATGCGGGCAGGAAGCCGCGCTGCTTCAACTTTGCCGGCGCCAATCTCAAGCGCAAGTACGGCGACGACTGGCGCAATATCTCGGCGGCGATGGCGCATCGCCGCCTGCGATCGTGGGGCATGAACACCATAGCCAACTGGTCGGACCCGGCCATATACCTGATGCGCCGCACGCCCTACACGGCGACGATCCACTTCACTTCGCGCATGCTGGAGGGCAGTCAGGGCTACTGGGGCAAGTTCCGCGATGTGTTCGACCCATCTTTTGCCGCCGGCATTCGCAAGAGCATGGCCGGCCAGAGCGATACAACCGCCGGCGACCCGTGGTGCATCGGCTATTTCGTCGATAACGAGATCGCGTGGGGCGATGAAGTGTCGCTGGCGGTGGCGGCGCTTGTTTCGCCTGCGGACCAGCCCGCCAAACTGGCGTTCGTCGAGGATCTCAAGGCGAAATACGGCGACATCGCAAAACTCAACGCCGCGTGGGGCACCGCTCATGAATCGTGGGAAGCCCTCATCCAGAGCCGCAACGCCCCGGACAGGAACAAAGCGCGGGACGACCTTACGGCTTTCTACACCCGCACCGCCGAAACTTATTTCAAAACCATCCGCGATGCCATAAAAGCCGTCGCACCGAATCAGTTATATCTCGGCTGCCGCTTCGCATGGGGAAATCCGCGCGCCACCGCCGCCGCCGCGAAGTTCTGCGACGTGGTGAGCTTCAATCTCTATCGCCGGTCGGTGGCCGACTTCAAACTGCCTGCGGGCATCGACGTGCCGCTGATAATCGGCGAGTTCCACTTCGGCGCGCTGGACCGCGGCATGTTCCATACGGGCCTCGTGAGAACCTCCAGCCAGGAAGAACGGGCCGACGCCTACCGCCAGTATGTCCGCGGCGCGCTGCGTCATCCGCAGTTCGTCGGGTGCCACTGGTTCCAGTACCGCGATCAGCCGACCACCGGACGTGTGCTCGACGGCGAGAACTACCAGATCGGCTTCGTTGACATCGCCGACAGCCCCTACCCAGAAACCATCGCCGCCAGCCGCGACGTGGGCTACGCCATGTACCGCTACCGGACCGGGAAATAAGGGGGACATTCCACCTTTTTCCCGCCACACGCTAACCGCGTCCGGCGCTTCCCGGCCGCGCGACCCGACTCCCGGCCACCGCCCGGTGAAGGTACCACGTCTCCCTTCCGTCTCCCAAGATTCATAACAGG
>Ga0078972_1001906_pt1 | contig 73150 bp, 74 predicted proteins | sample YelNatPaOPGAMG01_FD_67568 | JGI IMG/M metagenome (GOLD analysis project Ga0078972, IMG submission 67568) | Hot spring thermophilic microbial communities from Obsidian Pool, Yellowstone National Park, USA - OP-RAMG-01 (SPADES assembly) (version 2) | ecosystem: Environmental > Aquatic > Thermal... | reverse complement strand
AAATATCATTATTTTTAAATAAATATATAAAAAAGAAATCATGAATGATTATAGACAAAATATATTTTTAAGTAAAATAAAAGAAAAAATTGAAATTGGTGAATATGACCAACATCTTAATTTACCCTTTCAATCTAGAAAACTACTTATTGATTCTATAAAAAACAAATTATCTAAAAAGGTATCTTCGGGAGGAACTCCTGTACTAAATGATGCTGAAATAAAAGAATGCATACTTGATACAAAAGAAACAGCGGAAAACATTATAAAAATTTTTGTTAAAACTGGTATTATCATTAAAACAGAAGGAGGATATGAAATATCAGAACTGGGAAGAAAATTATTGTATGAAGCGGTAAAATTTAATTTCAATAACTAATATGCAATTTAATGACTTAAAACCAATAGATTTATCAAAGATTAAATCTGTTCCATTTCCAGACAGTCAGTATTTTAAACAAGAGTATCAAAAAACACAAATTGTTTTGCATCATACAATGTCAGGAAATGGTGTATCTGGCGATATAGCTACATGGGAAGCAGATCCAAAAAGAATAGCCACTTGCATCATAATAGATAGAGATGGAGTGCCGTGGCAATTATTTTCTTCAAAATATTGGGCGGGACACATAGGAGCTTCAAATTTATGGTTAGATAGACATTCTATAGGAGTTGAACTTGATAATTGGGGGTGGCTTATTCCTGATAATGGAGCTTATAGAACATACTATGGAAATATTGTTGATGTATCTACTCAATATTATCCCAATGGATTTAGAGGATATCAGTATTATGAAAGATACACTGATGCTCAAATAAAAACTCTTGGAGAACTTTTGTTATTTTGGAATAAAAAATATAACATCCCTTTAACATATAATGAAGATATGTGGAATGTTTCACTTAAAGCTTTAACTGGTCAAAAAGGAGTATGGACTCATGTTTCATATAGACCTGCGCCAGAAAAAACAGACTGTCATCCTCAGCCAAATTTAATAGATATGTTAAAATCATTAGAACATATTTCTAAATAAAATATATAAAATAAATTATATGTGTTAAAATGCGTTTTATAGGTTTTAATGATTGGTTAAACGAATCAATTTCTGATAATATTACTATATTATTTCCAGGAGGATTTAAACCTATAACTGGAGCGCATATAGATTTAATTAAAAGATATTTAGCTCATCCAAATGTAAAAGAAGTAAAAGTTTTAATAGGCCCTGGAATTAGAAATGGAATAGGCCAAGAGCTAGCTCTAAAAATAGCCAAAGAATTATTACAACCATTTGATAGAGTATCAATAGAGGCAGTTAATTATCCTTCTCCAATTTTAGCTTCATATAAATATATGGAAACTGCAGAGCCCGGAACATATGCATTAGCAGCATCAAAAAAGAGTAATGGAGAAGATTATAAGAGAGTATTAAAATTTGTTAAAGATTTTCAACCAGATGGAAAATATGTGAAAACTCTTCCCAACGATGTTAAGGCCATAGAACTTAGTGTTGATGCCGAACCTCTTATTTATAAAGGAAGAACAGATGAATTTGATAGAATGCCTATATCTGCTTCAATTTTAAGAAGAGATGTTCTTAACAATGATTATGAAAATTTTAAAACAAATTATCCAGGGTACTCTGAAAAAGATATAAAGAAAATATGGAATCTTTTAAAATTAAATGTAACTGAAGAATAAAACAATGAAATTTATATCATATAAAGATTGGTTGCTATTAAAAGAAAACGTAACTCCTCGTGTAAATATACATATGACTCATATAGAAGATCTTGTATTGACAGGAGGAAAGGGTGGAATAAAGTTTGCAATAAATATACTTAAGAGATTATATAATACATTGAAGAGTAATACAGAAGAGGATAAAATTAGTTTATCTTTTAAAATAGATGGTGCTCCGGCAATTTTTGCTTGGTCGAAATTTCCAGGATTAGGAGAAAATGGAATAGCAATAAAAGCTTTATTTGCAAAAAATAGAAAAGTGATGTATAACTATCAAGATGTTGATAATTATTACAGAGAACAAACTGATTTAGCTCGAAAATTAAAAATGCTATTAGATTATTTGCCATCCATAAATATTCCTGAAAATGAGATATGGCAAGGAGATTTTTTATATGACAAATATACATTAAAAGAAGACGAAAAATACTATTCATTTCATCCAAATACTATAGTTTATAAAGTTCCAAAGGATTCTGATATTGGTAGGAGAATAGCTAATACTGATATTGGAATAGTTTGGCATACAAGATATAAAGGAGATTCAATAAGTAATATATATGCATCATATGATACAAGAGTATCTGAATTAAGTGAAAACGCTAAAGTTTTTATGATAGATCCTTATATTACATCTTTAGCGGGAATAGTAACATTTACTAGTAAAGAAACAGAAGAATTTAAAGATGGCATTAGAATAATAGAAGATATAGCAAATAAACTTTATGAAAATGACGAGTATACTAAAATTATAGAAAATGAGGAACTTATAAGTTTATTTACTATTTATCAAAATCTTCTTATAAGAGAAAATATACAAAGCAAGGTTCCAGCTGAAATTTTAGATAAATTTATAGATTTTATGAATAGGAGATTTGAAAAAGATATTGAATCAAAGAAAACTGAAAAATCTAAAAAAGCTTTAGAGGAAAATAGAGATCTATTAATACAAAATATTGAAAGACACAGAGAAACATTTGAAAGTATAATAGAATTAATACTAAAATTAACAGAATTAAAAAAATTATTTATCAAAAAATTAAATAATTTAAGTAACTTTGAAGCGTATTTAAAGATGAAAGATGATAAATTTGTATCCACAAATCAAGAGGGTTTTGTAGTATCAGATAGACACGGAAATGTTGTTAAACTTGTAGATAGATATGAATTTTCATATGCTAATTTTAGTTCTGATGTGGTGAAGGGTTGGAGTAAATAAAATGATAAAAATGAAACTTTTACATTTTTAACAATATATATTATATAAGTGAAATGTTTTAATTTTACAACTATGAATGTGAATTCTTTTAACTATTTTTTATATACAATTTTAGGTGTATTTGTGTTAGGGTTTCTTTTGTTTCTATATGCAAAATGGGATGAAAAGAGAGCAACTAAAAAGTACACAAAAAACTTTAACAAAAAATTAACTAAATCAAATAGAAAAAAGTAAAACTTTTATATTTTGAGAACTAAAAATAATACTAAATAAACTTAAAGTAAAAGTAATTTTCTATAAAGCGCTTTAAAATCTAAAATTACTTAATTTTCTAAATAACTAAAATTTCTTAAATGCTATGAGTACTAATTACAATCTAGATGATCTATTTCATCCAAATGTAGAGATTAAAGACAAATCGTCTAAATCTGAAGGTGAATATAATCCTTCTGCTGAAAAAGGCCAAAATGGAGTCTATAAATCAATTATTAGATTCGTTCCTTGGTGGCAAGATCCAACACATTCTTATACCAGTAAATGGTCTAGTTGGTTGGTTGATCCAGTAACTAATCGTGGAAGAATGGTCGACTGCCCTTCTTCTGTTGGAAAACCTTCCATACTTCAAGAAATGTTTTTTAAGCTTCGTAATTCTGAATCTATTCAAGAACAAAAGAAGGCTGAAATCTTTAGTAGAAGACCTGTGTATTCAACTATCATTCAGGTCATTAAAGATGATCAAAATAAAGAACTTGAAGGCAAACTTCTTGTGTACACTTTCGGAAAAAAGATTTTTGAGAAAATTCTCGCCGAAAAGAAACCGGTGATAGGAGAGCCTCATGAGCCTTATGACTTGATAAATGGAAAGGCATTTGCTCTTGTTATTACAAAAGTTGCGGGATTTAATAACTATGATCAATCAAGATTTCTTGATAAACGAATTCCACTTTTGATTCCTGATGAAAATGGAAAACTTATTCCAATTAATGAAAAAACTCCACGAGAAGTAGTTTTTAATTTTCTTAAAGAAAATAGCCCGGATCTTTCCAAATATGGATATAAAGAGTGGGATGAAGAAACTCATGAATACGTTAATCAAGTTATTCTTGCAGTAACTGGCAAAAATGTTTCAACTACAGTTGCGGATATAAGAAATTCGAATAAAAATGCTCTTGAAAGTAAGAGCTCTAAGACTTCTAGTTCTTCATCTTCTGGGATTAGTACATCTGAGTTATCTTTAGATGACTTATCTGCAAATGAATCTTTCTCGCCTGATTCTCTTCCAGACTTAAAACTTCCAGATCTTGATATATCAAAGTCAGTAGGGCCTAATGTAAGAGGCGACAAAGATGATGACTTGGGAATAGGTGGAGATTTAGATGATGCTTTAGCTAATCTATGATTATGCAAACTAATGATATGAAGGAGATGAGCTTAAGCTCATCTCCTTTAAATATCGATTCGTCTGTATTATCTTCTCAAGAATACAGAGAGAAACTCATATCTTTATTGCAACCTATTTTAGATAGAGTATTTCATAATAATCCTATAAAAAGAAGAATACAACAGCATAAAGATCGTATATCTTTTGCTTGTCCATATTGTATGGACAGTATGAAAAATGATTATAAAAAACGAGGAAACTTTATATTACAAGGAAAATTTGCTAATTATTATAAATGCCATAATTGTGGAGAATTTAAAAGAATAGATAATTTTTTCAAAGATTTTAATGTAGAATTAGATTTAAATGTCGTAGATTATATATCGCAAAATATAAGTGATTTTTCTGTTCAAAGTAATTATAAGTATGACATTTCTATATTCATGAATGTAGATGAAATAGAAAAATACGCTATTGATAGAGAAGAATTTAAAAGATTCTTTGGACTAGTTGAAGTTAAAAATACACCCGTATCGATTTGGCTTAAAAATCGATTACAATTTGATGAATCAAAGTTTTTGTATAATATAAGCAAAAACTATCTTGTTATATTAAATTTAACACAATCTGGAAAGATTTTAGGCATTCAAAAAAGAAATTTTGATCAAAGAAATAAGTATATGACTTATAAATTTAGTAAGTTATATGAGCTTATGAGAAAACCTAAGATAGAAGATGAAAAATTAATAGATGAATTAGATACATTGTCTCAGATATTCAATATACTTACAGTTAATTATTCTAAAAAAATAACATTATTTGAAGGACCTTTAGATTGCTTTTTATTTAAAAATTCTATAGCTAATACAGGAATTCATAAAAGTTTTCCTATAGAAATAAATTTAAGATACTGGTATGATGATGATGAAATTGGTAGAAAAAAAAGCATAGAGAAAATAAATGATAAATATGAAGTATTTTTATGGTCAAAGTTAAAAAGAGATTACAATCTTCCATATAGAAAAAAATGGGATCTTAATGATCTATTAATTTATTTTAAGAATAATAATATAAAAGTTCCAAACTTTAATTTATATTTTTCGGATAATCAGTTTGACATAATAGACATTTAAAAAAAATAAATAATTAAAAAATAGTTTTATATGAGATTATCTAAAATTGCAAAAGATTATAATTTAAGATTAACACAGATTAATAAAAAGAATGCTAAAAAGCTAAAAGAGATATATGACTTAGATGAAGTAAAAGAAAATGGATACGTTATTGATAATGAACATATAATTTTAGGCATATTTGATGACTATGAAAAGAAGTTAGCAACACTTTTTCATGAAATAGGTCATACACTTGTTTCAAAGAAATTTGAAAATTTAGTAAATGAAGATACATCATTGATTGAATATGAGGCATGGATTAGAGGTCTTAAAGAAGCAAAAAAGAGAGGAATATATTTTTCTGGAAAAACTTTTAAATATATTTTAAAATGCATTAATACATATTACGATTCTTCAATAAGAAGTTATAATAAAAGAAGCCCAAAATGGAAAAGAAAAAACTATTAAAACCTATTTTAAATTTAAAGTTTAACTTTGAAGAACAGGAAGATTTTCCTGGGTTAGATGTAAAGGCGAAGTTTCCGGCCAAATCAATTAAAAAGAAAATAAAGATTGTGAAAATAACAAAACATAAAAAAGATTCATCTACTAATAAATTATTTTAAAAAAATGGAAAATATTATATTAAACGAAGAAGAGTCTCTAGAAAAAAGATTTGAAAGAGAGCGTTTAGAGTGGAATGAAAAAATAGCAAATATATCAAATAAATTAAAGAATGTATTTGATATTCCAGAACTAATGACAACTATTTATACAGAAAGACAAAGATGTGTTGATTATTATCATTATTTAATGGATTGGGTGATTAAAATAAATAAAAAATATTCTTCAGCATACTCTGAGCGCTACGATTATTATACAACAAAATCTCAGATAAGATATCCAACTGAAAACGCTAAACATAATAGAATTTTAACAGATTTACATGAGATTGTAGAAAAGAGAGAAATTCTTAGTAACCATGCAAAATTTATAGATCAATGTATAAAAACTATTGATTCGATTATTTATGGTATATCAAAGAGAGTAGAGATTGAACAAATATCTCGAGGAAAGTAACATAAATTTTAACCATGAAATTTAAAGTTGATGGAAGTAAAAAATTTTTAGTTTTAGTGGATTCTACTGAATTAGAATATGAGCAACTTCAACATTCATTTACAAAGAAAGTTGTTAATTGGGCTGCTATAAGAGATAGAAGTACTAATAGGCCAAAAGTATTTGAAACTAAATTTATAGACAAATATAATAGAGTACCTATTGGTTTATGGAATGAACTCCAGAAGCTATCACAAAAGTTTATGTTTAATCTTGAAATCGAGGGAATAGAATATATTTACGACAAAAATTTTGATGAATCTGATTTTATAGAATGGGTTAATACATATTTTGAAGAAAATGAAAAACAACCAAGAGATTATCAAATAGAAGGAGTTGCTAGAATACTAAAATATAGAAACTGTGTTGAGGAAATTTCCACATCAGGAGGAAAAACTCTTATGGCATTTTTACTTTTTCGTTATTTGTTTGATAAACATATTATAAATAAAATGCTATATGTTGTGCCCAGCATTTCTTTAGTAAACCAAACAGAAGAAGAATTTTATATATATGAAGATGCGTGTAATAAAAAACCAACATGGAAATCTAAAACCGTTTTTGGCGGAAGAAAAGATGAAGATGATGGCGCCAATATTGTATTCGGAACATTTCAATCGTTAGTTAAAAAAGATTTAACATATTTTTCTAAATTTGATGCGGTTTTTATAGATGAAACTCATCACGCTAAAAACTCTTCTATAAGAAATATTATTATAAAGTGTTATAATTCAAAATATAATGTTGGAATGACGGGAACTCTTCCTGAAGAAGATTCATTAAATTCATTTATAATTCAATCATATTTAGGACCATGTGTATACATGGTTAAATCTTCAGATTTAATTGCTTCAAAATTTGCAACACCAGTAAAGGTTGTAGGCATAGAGTTAGATTATTTGGATGAAGAAATTAAAGAAAAACTATATAATTTGAGAAGTGTAAAAACAGAAGAAAAAGATGGAGTTAAATTATTAAATCTTGAGAAAGATATTGTTAGAGAAAATTATAAAAGATTAGTTTATGTATGCAATACAATATCAAAGTCAACAAAAAATTCATTAGTTCTATTTTCTGATATTAAGAATGATTATGGAAGAAAAATATTTAATTATTTAAAAGAGAATACAGATAAAACTGTTTATTATATAGATGGAAATACTAAAGCAGAAAATAGAGATTATTATAAAAAACAAATGGAAGAAAAAGAAAATGTGATTATTGTAGCAAGTGTTGGAGTATTTTCAGAAGGTATATCAATAAACAATTTACATAATATATTTATAGTAGAATCATACCGTTCTGAATATATTGTAAGACAAATTTTAGGGCGTGGCATGAGATTAATGGAAGGAAAAGAAGTAATAACTGTTATCGATTTTACAGATAATTTTGTTTACGGGTCACATAAATATCAAAGATATAATTATTTATATCGACACGCTAAATCCAGAGAACAAATTTATAAAGATAGAGGGTTTCCGTTTAAATCTTTTTATGTTAAATTGTAAATTTTACAAAAGAATAAATAAAAAAAATATTCTACTATGGCAATACTAGATATGATAACTGAATTGGCGGAAATGGTTCAAGAAATGATTGAAAAAGGAGCGACAGAAGAAAAGATAGATCAGCAAATAAAGAAAGTATCAACTTCAGATTTATATAAGCTATATAAAGCTAATAAGAAACTTATTTTTGATATGGCTAAAGAGGAAAATGTGGAAGATTACTTTGATAAAGAAGAAAACGTTAAATAATTTAAAAAACATAATATGAATAGAAGTGAATTATATGAAGGTTGCGGATGCGGAAAAAATAAACCTCAAACAGTAAAAACAACTAAAACAAGACCTCCTATTAAAAAATAAATTTTATCTTCTCCTATTAGTTGTAGATGTAGGTGAATAAGAACTTCTATTTACATTTCTAGAATATTCATTAGAAGATCTTAGAGTACCTGAAGAATAACTTCTATCTATATTTCTAGTATTAGAATATGAAGATCTAGAATCATTATAGCTATTTGTTGAGTATCTTCTTCCACTATTATATACTGGTGTAGAATTTACTTCTGATCGATTATATGTTGGTTGATATGAGCGTCTTTCTGCAGGTTTTCTTTCATAAGTGCGTTCTTGACTTCTTTGTGAATTATAAGAGTTTCTATTTATTTGTTGTGTTGTTATAGGTCTTCGAGAATTTGATATATTTGTTTTATCATCTCTTATTCCAATGACATTACGAGTTCTTCTGTCCACCTCAATGTTTTTATGAATTATAGTTTTATGAGCATAGTTTATATAGTGTGGTTTATATGAATAAAAGTATATAGAATAGTTTAAATAATGCGGATAATATGAAAAGTAATACCAATCGTAAAATGCATTATACCAAGGATGATACCAAGGATGATACCAAGGATGATACCAATAAAACCTTACGTAATCATAAAAAAATGGACCAAAATATCTATAATAATAGAAACCGTTTAAGCGATATATTACAAATGAGTAACAAAAATCATCATAATCATAATAGTTGGTATAATAATTATTTTGAACTATTACTTTTTCACTTGAGTTATCTTTTGTGTTAACATAATTATGATTATTAGATTTATTATTACTTTTGCGAGGAGTGTAATATAAATCATCGTTTTCTTCTTTTTCTGTTGCTGAATTTACAGCTAATGTGTCATAAATAATGATTGTGTCATTTTTCTGTCCACTGTTTTTTTGTTTTTCTTTTTCCATTACATACTTTTCATAATCAGATAATTTTCTCGTATTTTCCTGAGATAAAACTATCGATCCCATCAATAGTATAAAAATAATTAAAATAAACTTTTTCATATTGTTTTTTATTTATATAATACAATAAAAAGTATGCCAAACTATTTAATAGTATTTTAAATATATGTTAAAGTTTTTATATATAAAAATAAAATACTTTAATTTTTTTATAAAAATATGTGAATATATAAATAAAATAAATTAAGTTTGTTATGAAAAAGTTTATAGAAGTTTATAAACAGAAAATAAATGAAGCTGAAAAACTTCACGAAAATAAGATTTTAAATGATTTTAATCTTATATATAAAACTATGCTGGATAATTACGGTATAACTTCTGTAAAAAATTTAGATGAAGCTTCACAAGATTCATTTCTTACTGAATTATCAGAATATTGGTCAGAAGAAAGCGGATTAAATGAAAAGGGTCTTGATTTTATTAAAAATCGTTCAATGAATTTAAATGAGAATTCTACAGTAAAACAAAAGAAAAATTATTTAAGCAAAAAAACTTATTCTATTTTAAAAGAATCTATTGAAAAAAATAATCTTAAATATAAGATATATGATATTCTAGATGAAATGTATAAACAAGTTAAAGCACGTGATATTAGTGAAGTATTGAGTCCAACTGAAATAGTAGGTATTGTTAGGACTGTATTTGATAAATCTTTTGATGAATTTTTTGAATCTATGTATAATGAACTTAAAGAAAGCACAAATTATAATAAAAAATATATTATAAAAGCAAAACTTATCAATGAAAGAGAATTTTCAGGGAGTAGAAGAGAAAAACTTGCTAAAGAAGGAAAAGCTTTACCAGATGGATCTTTTCCAATAGTTACAGTAGAAGATCTTAAGAATGCAATTAAAGCTCACGGAAGAGCTAAAGATCCTGAATTAGCTAAAAGACATATAAAGAAAAGAGCTAGACAAATGGGAAAATATGATTTGATACCAGATTCATGGAAATAAAATAAATTAAAAAAATTAAATATAGGGATTCTTTCAATCCCTATTTTTTTTAAATATATATAATAAAAATATTTAAAACATGATTAATAGATTATATGAGGTCTTAGATAAAAGAGGACCAAAATATGTTGAAAATTTTCTTAAAGAAAATGTAATAATCACTGAAAAGATTGATACTTTTAGATTAATCTTCGAGAAAAAAGGAGATCAATATATCTTTTATAAAAAAAATAATGAAAAAATCGATTTACCTTCAAGAGTTTTAACAGACATATATGAAGATGCTATTACAGAAATTCCTTTAATTACTAAAGATGTTAACATTCCTGAAGGATATTTTTTTGGATTTTATTATACTCCTACAGAGAGACCTTTAAGAATTCCTTATTCTAAAATTCCAAAATATATTTTAACAGATGTTACAAAAAGAAATAGTTACAATAAAATTGTAGAATCTTTAGATTATGATGAAGTAAAAAATTGGGCTTCAATATTATGTATGGGGAGACCTCCAATTTTATTTGAGGGAAAATTAACAGATGAACAAAAAAGACTTCTTATAGCTTATGACACAAAACAATATAATGGAGAAACGTTAACTTTCTCTGAAATGATAAAAAAGACTCTTGGAGCATCATATTCTAAAGAGGATATTATAGAAGGAATTATCATTAAATCTGGAGATAAATTAGCTCAGATAATCTCTTATGAATTTGAATTACTTAATGAAGCTTATGAAAAAGAAAATGAATCTAGAGATTTTTATGATATAATTATAACAGATCTTAGTAATTTTTTATCAAATTATAATATTCCTATTTTAGAAGCTGAAAATAAAGATGAATTATATTTAAATATCATTTATAATATATTTAACAATTACTGTAAAAATAAAGTAATTGATGAGAATTTGGATGAAAAATATCTCACTCCTTTACAATTTGGATATAACGGAAAATTAAACAAAAAACTAATAACAAACGAAGAAACATTAGAATTAATTAATAAAGCTCCTATATATGAAGCTTTATTTAAAGTTTTTTTATCATCATTAAGAAAGACTAAAAAGCCTCACGGTTTATTAAATGAAACAATTGTTGAAAAATTTAATAATTATGTGAATCTCATAAATAATTATATTAATAACTTTAAAGAAGTTAAAGATCAACAATTATTTGAATCTAGATCTGATAATGTTGTTATAGATGAAATAAAGAAGAGAAAATATACAGACATAGATAACATGAGAGTTATATCCTCAATACAAAAAACATTTGAACCAATAATATCAAACGCAAAAAGAGGAGAAACAAAGTGCGCAGTTTATATTACATCATTTGAGCCATTTACAATTTCACAAATGAATAATGTTCAAATTATAAATAAAAATTGGAATTGTCCTGTTGTTTTAATGAGCATAAGTAATAAACATAATTTAATAGGAACAGAATTTTATCCAAGTGATAATTTAATAGAAGCTCAAATGAAATCTTTATCTGAAAACAATCCAGAATTAATTCCTTTTTATAGTTTATTATCAACATGGAGCTTAAAGGAAATATTCGAACTCTGTCGTCCAAGATTTGAACCAATAGTAATCATTACAGATAAGGGTAAAAAATCAGAAATAGCCATTCAATTATTTTTTGAAGAAGAAGTCATGGGAGGAAGAATAAATGTTCAAAAAGATCTAAATGTCGGAGAATTAGAAAATGAAGATAAGCTTAATGCATTTAGAGCAATTGAAGATAACAATTATTCACTTTTTATGGAGTTAACTCCAAAATGTATCCACAATTTATTCAATAATATATTTGAAGAATATAGATTATGGAGTGGAAAAATTTTAAGATAAAAACACTATACCAATGTATACTAAGAAATTCTCTGAAGAAAGCAACAATTTGATTAAAAATTAACAATAATTTGTGATAAAAACGTAAAAAAATATAATTTTCTTTAATATATATTTTATAATATATAAGTTTTATACAGTTAAAGTAATGATAGCATGAAAACGATTAAGCTTCCATACAAATCATCTGAAGATTTAATACCTATACTTAAACAATATTCATCTGTTGTTAGGTATAGTTATAATCGTTTTCTTGAGGGCAAAACAGAAAAAGAAGTTAGAAATTTAACTAAATCATTGAAAAACATTAATTTATTAAATTCTTGGTTGGTTCAATGTGCAATCAAAGATGGCAAAGCAATTCATGCACGTTCTGGAAATAAAAAAGTTATATTTGGAGAAAAGAAAAATTTCATTTTGAGATGTCGAGGTAAAATATCAAAGGAAGAGTATCAACTTAAACGATTAAGTCCTATAAATATTCAAGGTGAAGAACTTAAACAAGGAAATCGTTCATTTAAGTTAGATATGATTGAAAACAATCAAATCATCTTTAAATTAAATAGGAAAAAGCACATTGAGCTAAAATTGCCTAATTTAAGAAACAATATAAAGAATGAATTATTCAAACTTCAACAACTTAATGAAGTTAAATCTAATCAAAGGGGCTATACCTATTCAATTCGTTTTGATTTAAAAAATGTCTATATTTCATTTGAAGAATTTAAAAATGAAAAAGAAGTTAAGTTAAACGAAAACAGATATTTAGGTATTGACTTAAATCCAGATACAATTGGAATTTCAGTTTTAGAAAATGAAAATGTTATCTATACTCAAGAATTTAGTTTGAAACCTATTTTTAACAAAATTTTAAATGAAAAACTAAGTTCAAATTCAGACAGAATGAAATATTTTCAAAACAAATTAAAGTTTGAAACCTATGAAATAAGTAAATCGATTACAAATCTAGCAAAATACTTTAATTGTAAATCAGTTTTTATTGAAGATTTACATTTTAAAGGCTCTTCAGCGATAAAAATATCAAATAGAAAGAACAAAAATCTTTGGAAAAGAGAATTATTCATCAACAATTTAAATAAGAGATTAAACGTAGAAGGAATTAAACTTTATTCAGTTAATCCAGCTTACTCAAGTTTCATTGGAAATTTACAACATAACTATACAGATGCAGTAAATGCTTCAATTGAAATCGCAAGACGTGGTTTTGAGTACAAAATAAAGAAAAACAAGAAAGCATTCTATCCAGATCTATTGGTAAAACACCAGTGGAAGGAAATGGCTACTAAATATAAAGATTGGAAAGAATTCTTTCTTGAAATAAAAAACTTGAAATTGAAATATCGAGTTTCATTAAATGAATGCTTGCATAAATTTAATGTTTTTCAGCAAAATTCAAGTCATAAAAGTATGGTTTTAAATTATATTTTTTATGATTAATTATTTAATTTATTGAATTTTGTATTTTATAGAACTTCTTATCAAAGCTGGAGCAAATGTTCATGCTAATGATGATGAAGCTTTAAGACTGGCTTCATTATATGGTCATAAAGATGTTGTTGAGCTTCTTCTTAAAGCTGGAGCAAATGTTCATGCTAATGATAATGAAGCTTTAAGGTTTGCAACAGAAAAAGGCTATAAAGATATTGTTGAGCTTCTTAAGAAATACATGTTTAAGAAATAAAACTATAGTATTTAGAAATTTCAAAAACCTTTATATATATAAATATATAAAGTATATGTAAAGAAAATTAATTAATTTATTAAAATAAATTATTTTACTATGATAACAAATTCTGATTTACCAACATATTATGATTTAAAATATAATAGTTCATCTAAAATTTTTGAGTCAGAAGAAATAAAAGGGATGACTTCAGAACAAGTAAAAGAGGCCGAAAAACTTTATTATCTACTAACAGAAAAATTAAAAAATAATGAACCTATAGATGAGGGACTATTTGGTGCTTTAGTTGGAGGAACGGCGGGAGCATTAGTTGGCCCGGCGATAGGAAAAGCTATATGTTCTGTTCTTGGTGTAAAAGAAGATGGACCTCTTGGTAAATTATTAACAAGTAGATTAGTTACTACAGCAATTGGCATAACACTAGGAAAATGATAGAACTTTTTTTAATAAACAAAAAACTAAAATATAAAAATGATATATAAAAATAACACATAAAAAATAATTAAAATGAATCAAAGTAATTTTTCTAAAAATTCTCACTCTAATAATTTAGATGAAATTTCTAATGGCGATGAGCCTCCTCTCGTGGTTTCTCAAAAAACAAAAAATTTTAAGAATAAATTTTATCCAACTATTTCTCAAGAAGACTGGAATGATTGGAAATGGCAAATTCGTAATAGCATAACTTCTTATGAAGAATTAATTAGAATATTTGGAAATTCAGAATATGAGTTATCTGAAGATATTAATTTACCTCTAAGAATAACTCCATATTATGCGAGTTTAATAACATCATTAAATTCAGGAATTGGAAAATGTGTTATTCCAACAAGCAATGAACTTATTGTAACTGAAAATGAATATGAAGATTCATTATCAGAAGAAAAACAAAGCCCAGTAGAATGCATAGTTCATAGATATCCAGATAGAGTTTTATTTTTAGTTACAGATTTTTGTTCTTCAAATTGTCGTTATTGTACAAGAAGCAGATTAGTTAATAGAAAATCTATACCTAAAAGTTCATGGAATAATGCAATCGAATATATAAGAAATCATACAGAAGTAAGAGACGTATTAATATCTGGAGGTGATCCGTTTACGATGGATGATGATAATATTGAATATTTGTTAAAAGAAATAAGAAGTATTGATCACGTTGAGCTTTTAAGAATAGGTACAAAGGTACCAGTTGTTTTACCCCAAAGAATTACTTCTAAATTAGCTAAAATTTTACGAAAATATAAAGCATTTGTTAACATTCATTTTACACATCCCGATGAAATAACTCCTGAAGTTGAACGCGCATGCGATATTCTTGTTGATAATGGAATTCCATTGGGATCTCAAACTGTTTTATTAAAAAACGTTAATGACAATGTGGAAACGATGAAAAAGCTTATGCATAAATTAATAATGATTCGCGTTAAGCCATATTATTTGTATATTGCTGATCGTGTATCAGGAACTAGTCATTTTAGAACTTCTATAAAAAAAGGAATTGAGATAATAAGAGGATTAAGAGGTTACACTTCTGGAATGTGTGTTCCACATTTAATTTTAGATTCAGAATATGGAAAAATTGATATATCAGATAATATTGTATCTAATAAAAATGGAGTGTATCAATTAAGAACTTATAGCGGTAAAATTCTAGAATATAAAGAAGATAACTAAACAATTTAAATTCTTCATAAATATATAATAAAAAAGCTCTTAATATGAAAAAATTTATATCTGAATCTTTAGCAGAATTTGTTTCTAACCTATCTGAAAGTGAAATAATTAAAGGAGGAGTAGAGCCAATTGTATCTTTCGACGATGTTGATAAAAAAGAATTCTTACTAGGATTAGCAATAGAAAAAAAGCATTCAAAAAATTTAGCTGTTAGAAAACAATTAGTTCTTCAAAATTTATCAAAGAATTCTAAATTTTACAGTGAAGGCGTAAAGGATGGATTATTTTCTGATGCAGAAGATCTTAACGCATATAAAAAATATTTTATAGATAAAAAAAATAAAGATGAAAATGAACCAGATTAAAGAATCGCAATGGAAAAAATACACAACGTTTATAAAAGACATAATTCTTATTGTAATGTTTTTGAGTTCTACTATTGGATGGATAAGATCAGAAACAATAAAAAGAACTAAGATGGAAGAAAAAATAGAACAATTAAGTATACAACTTCAAGAAAATACAAAACAATTAGAAAAAATAAATGAAATCTTATACAAACAACAAGAATTAAATGGAAAAATCATACAGTTCATGCAAAATAAATAAAATTCATATTATGAAAACTTCAAATCTCTTTATCACAATTTTAATAATGATAACTATAATTTTATCATTTAATTCTTGTACTTTAAATTCATCTGCTCAACAAAAAAATGAAAAATATAAAGATAGTATCATTAATGTAAAAACTTTATCATATCAAAAAGAAAATGATACAATTTTTAAAAAGATTATCTATATTACCGTTGATTCATCTAAAGAATCTAAAATAAAAAGAAACGAATATCTTAAAAAACTTCAGAAACTAGAAAAAACAGATTCTATTATCAAAAAACAAAATGAAACTGTAGATTCACTTCTAAAAATAAAATAGAAATATTTCCCTCTAAACTTATTTAAAATGCAATTTATAAAACACGGCGCTATCATACCTTTAGCTGGAGGATTTTCATTAGGAGCATCAAAGATTTTAAATGAACTCCCAAGCGTCATATTTTCATGGAAACCATTTTATAATAATGACAAATTGTATCTAAGATATTTACAAAAACATAATTATAATGTTCCGTATTATCAAATAGATGACGAAAATATTAATATAGATGAAATAACAGAACAATATAAAAATAAGATTCATATTTTTTGCGGAATACCTCCATGTTCTGGTCTATCTCAAGCTGCTCAAAGAAAAGCAGGAACAAGAGGTTCAGCGCCTCCAAATGATTGGATGTATAAATCTGCAGAATTTATTTTAAATAATCTTCAACCAATAGTGTATTCATTTGAGAATGCTCCTACTCTTTTTACTAATTCCGGAAATGACGTAAGAAATAAACTTATAGATATTGCAAGGAAACATGGATACTCTATAACATTCTATAAAACAAATACATTAAAACATGGAATACCTCAATTTAGGCCAAGAACTTTTGGAATATTTTATAAAGGAGATTATGCTCCTATTTTATCTTATTATGATAAGCCATATCTTAAATTTAAAGATTATCTATCTCAGATTCCTAAAGAAGCAAAACATCAAAATGAATATGTTCATAATGAAGTAGACATTACTAAGTATGAGATTTATAAGTTTCTTAAGATTAAACATGGAGAAAAATGGAGAGAAGAACTTAATAATTTTAAACCTCATCTTACAACATATGAATATCTTAAAAGAAGAGATTGGTTAGTTGAATTCTTAGAGTGGCAAAAAAGTTTACCGGAAAATGAAAGATCGCTCATTGTTACAAAAAATGTAGAACATATTCTAAAAAAAGCAGCAGAAGGAAAAAATTCAAGAATAAATTATAGAGTGCTTGAAGTAGATAAAGATTATACATATGCAATTATAGGAGAAGTTATGGGAAAAGAGATTCATCCAGTTGAAGATAGAATCATGAATGTTAGAGAATACATGCATATGATGGGGCTACCTCACGATTATGAACTTGAAAGTCCTAAAGAGTATGTTAAAATTACTCAAAATATTCCAGTTTGTACAGGAGAAGATATAACAAATGAAATTGTGGAAATAATAAAAGGAAATAGAGAATTTTACAAAGATTCAGTTTTAATGCAAGACAATACTAAAAAATACAATCATAAGCATAAATCACTTTTTTAAGATAAAAATGAAAACAAATTTTATCATTAGTTATATAAAAAATATACATGAAAATTTAAATATATGAAACTAATAATTATCGAGGGAGGAGACCAACTCGGAAAGTCATCTTTAATAAAAGAACTTTGCGAATACTTTAATTATGACAATATAACTATTAGACATTTTGGGAAACCTCCAAAAGGAATGAGTCCAGAAGAAACGCTGCGATTTCAATTTAAAAAATTTAGATCAGAAATAAAGCTTTATAATAGTTTTTTAAATAGAGAAAATGATTATCAATATTATGAAAATATTATGATATGGAATCGATCTCACTTAGGAGAATACGTATATTCCACATTATTTAGAAATGCAAATCCAGATGTTGTTAAAAGAAAGATAATTAATTTGGAAAAAGCATTTACATCACATATAGTTTATTTAATAACACTTACAGCAGATCCTGAATTTTTTCTAAATATAGATGACGGAAAATCTTTCTCACAAAATTTAATTGATAAAACTAAAGAAATAAATCTTTTTACAGAAGTTCATCAATTTAGCACAATACCATATAAATTATTAGTTAAAGTAGATGATAAAGGCAAATTTAGAAAAAAAGAGGATATTTTTAATGAAGTAGTACAATTTTTAGAAAAAACAAAATAAATATGAGAGTTTATAAGAGTAAATTTGTAGCCAATCTTTATAAAGATATACTAAATGATTTATTAAATAATCCCGAGTTTGTCACCAAACCAAGAGGACTACAAGTAAATGAAATTATTAACTGTATAATTGAAGTAGAAGATCCAACTAAAAATCTTTATATAAATGAAGTAAGAGGCTCTAAAGAAAAATACATTGGTGCAGAAATTTTATATTATTTTTCAGGATCAAATAAATCTGCATTTATTAAAAAGTATGCATCATTATGGGAAAAATTAGAAAATGAAAAAGGAGAAGTTAATTCTGCTTATGGAAATTTAATATTCAATCAAAAAAATGAACACGGTTTAACTCAATATGAGTGGGTTATTAGCTCATTAGTTAAAGATAAAGATACGCGACAAGCATTTATGCACTTTAATAAACCTTATCATCAATACTTTTTAAACCCTGATCAAGTTTGCACTATGTATGCGCTTTTTCATATTAGAGATAATAAGCTAAATATGACAGTATCTATGAGAAGTAATGATGTAATATTAGGGTTTATGACAGATTTTGCCTTTTTTAGCATATTGCAACAACAAATATTTACTCATTTAAAAAAATATTATAAAGATTTAGAAATAGGAAAATATGTGCATATATCCAATTCAATGCATCTCTATAGTAATCATTATGAAAAAGTTGAACAAATGCTTAAATACGATTTTGTTGAAAACAGTACACCATTTTTTAATACTTCTATTATAGATGAAACTGGAAAATTTCTTCCAAAGTATAAAAATATATTTGAGCCTATTTTAAATGGAGTAGTTCCAGTTAAACAAAAAACTGATAATAATATTATCAATTGGTCTTTAGAAAAAATATATGCATAAATAAAACTATTTTAAAGTACGAGTATATAAATAAAAAGTTTAACATAAAAATTAATTATTATGATGACATCTAGTATTGATTGGACACATAAGAACATAAAGATTGTTGATGTTAGGAAACTTAATAAATTGTATGTTCTTAAAATTGATTGCTCTTCTTCTGATTTTGATTTTCCTCTATTTGTTAAAGATGTAATATTTGAGGAAAGATTAAAATCTTACTTTCTTAAAGATATGAATCTTATAAAAAGAGAGGACATTTTAAGCGTAAATTGGAACATGTACATAACAAAGGGATATTACATAAAGGTTAGTGAAAATGGAGAGATTCAGAAATTTAACATAGATCCTAATAAATGGTATGTTAGTTATCTTGAGATTGATGGTCCTCTTGGAACATTTTCATCTATACATAGAGAAAAAGAATTGACATTAAAAAATAAAAATAATGAAAAAAATTGATATCTATGAATAATAAAGTTGAAAAACCAAGAGTAACTATTACTCCAGAAATGATAAAAAACTTCAAAACTGTAACATGTTCTTGCGGCAGTATGATTTTTGAAGAAGCTATCATTCTTAAAAAAATTTCTCCATTAGTCTCACCAACAGGAAAAGAAGAAATTCAACCAATTGATGTTTTAGTATGTAAAAAATGCGGAAAAGTTCCTAAAGAATTAAATATTGGTAACATTCTTCCAGATGAAATTATCACAAAAGATACTAATATAATAAAATAAAAACTAAATAAAATAAATATGAATCAATATTACAAAGCAACTGTTAAAATTCAAGTTGAAGATAAAAAAGGAAATCTTAAATTTAAAAAAGAAAGTTACATTGTATCTGCAGTTTCTCCTACAGAAGTTGAAGCTAAAATAGAAAAATATTTTGAAACAAGAAGCTATAAATTAGATTATGAAATAATTGGCATAAATATATCTAATGTTGTAGATGTGATTGATTAAGTTATTAAAATTTAAATAGATGTGCTCACGAAAATATATAAATAAAAAAATATATTTTTATGAGCACATTTGATGAAAAAAAATTTGTTTTTCATGAGACATTTATTAATACTGAATCTGGTAAGACGTCTGGTTCTGGATTTGTAGGTGTTATATTAGGATTAATAGGAGGTGCTAGTTTTATTGCTGCTATGGTTGCTTTTTTTCTTGAAATTCCGGGAACTATAGATGTAATGGAAAAAATAATATCATTACTATTAGTTTCAGGTGGATTACTTGGAGTAAGAAAGATTTTTGCAGGATCTAAAAATAAAATTTTAGGAAATAACAACGAAACAGAAAATAAAGGATAAGTTTTTAAAATTGATAAAATGCCTCATAATTTTGATTTTTCAAATATTAATGAAATTAAAGAAATTAAAGTTGAACCAAAAGGTTGGATTAATGATTTATATGTACAATATGCAATACATGAAGACCCTAAATATTTTTCTGGTGTTCCTTGTTTTTTTTGGAGAGTTAAGGGGACGCTTCATACATTTGTTATTCCAGCTATAAGATTAGATTATTTAAGCAGTGGAAATTATAAGTCACATTTTGAAAATGCTTTGGAAAATTTTAGAGAAGATTATATTACATGGAAAGAAAAAGGATTCGAAACAGATTGGGAAAAAGAGTATGAACAACAGTACTCAAGATTCATCATTATATGATATATCAATTAAAAATATAAAAAAAATATCAATAAAAAATAAAATATGAGTAATATAAAGCGTTATTTTCAATGGATAGCCGGAGAAAAGATAGGAGAAATTAAAACATTTAATAAAATAGAATATGAAGATGGAATAAATTACATCGTGTTTGATGATGGAACTAGAATAAATGAGGAATTTGTTGCTCCTATAAATCAAAGAGATTTAACAGGAAAATTTATGGCTGAAATAGATGATCCTCAAAATTGTTGGAATTTTAAAGAAGAGTGGGTTGGAAAAGAAGAAGAAAAATGGGAAAAAAATGCGGATGGCGTATTAGTTTGCGTTGATCCAGGAAATCCGGGCAGAAAAGTTGTTCATTTAATTCCGCCAAAATTTACACCTAAGCCATCAAAATTTGAACAAAATCTTCAAGAAAAAGAAGAACAGGAAAAGCAAGAAAAACAAGAAAAACCAAAAACAGAAGAAATGAATGAAAATGTTTTTGATAAAACAACAGATCCAGTTTATATTTTAATATCTAAATCAAAGAAAGAAGATGTTGATGTTGAAATGACACTTACGATATCTCTTCCTTCAAAAAGTTTATATGACATATCTAAAAATTCCTTTGACCAGGGTGATAAAAAATTCATTGAATATATAATAGAAAATATATCTATTTCTAAAATTAAAGATTCTCTTAAAATAGCTATTAAGAATATGTATGAGAGCAATTCCTCAAATAATGAAATAAATAATGTAGAAAATACTAAATAAAATAAAATATAAGAATGAATAATTCTAACATAGAGAAAAGGGTTATTATTCAAGGAAGATATGAAGATGTTGTTCAAATCAAAGATCACTTTTATATCATATTTAAAAAGAATAGAGTGGCAGTATTGCCTTATACAATAAGTTCAGAAGGTCTTTTAGATAAAGTGGGCGTTATAAGAGATTACAATTATATTTTAGAAAAATATGATTATACTATTTTAAGTGGTTATATATCTCTAGATGATGCAACTAATCTTGTAGCAGCAAATAGAATATTACAAGATAGAATTAACTTAAACATTACTAATGCGAATAAATGGATGTATTTAGGTGGGCTTTATAATAATTTAACATCAGATTCGGCTATTCACTTATATTGTGTTAATTTAACAGATGAAAATATCATACAAGATATTGAAAATCAACAAAATAATAATTTTAATATGATAGACTCATCATATGTTATAACATCTGATGACAGTTTATTGCTATCTTCATTCTTCAGATTGTTTAATTACTTTTATGTTAATTCATTAAATAACAGAAAATAAATATATTTTTAATTTTATTTTATATGAATAGAAAAGAACGTCGTAAAATGGCAAAAAAGCTTGGTATTCTTCAATATCAATCAAACCTCTCTCGTAATAAAAAATTTAATTTAATAAGAGAAAATATATTAGAAGGCAAACGAATGCATGAGGAATTTGTTAGAAGAAGTAAGCTTACACAACAAGAACTAGAACAAGAATTAAAAGAAGAAAAAATTTATAATAAAGCTATTTTTATTTCTCAATCTGAAAATATTCCTTTTTCTGAGGCTGTAGAGAGAGCTAAAAAAGAAATAGAAGAAGAGAAAAAATATGAAAAATAAGATATGAAGTTTTATGTTACAATAGAAAATATACAACAACTTAAAAAATCATTTCTTAATCTTAAATTATTTTATATAATATATGTTCCCGATATATTGGAAGAATATGGATACACATATTCTACAATAGATGAATATGGCTCATTTATTATAAGTAATAAGATAAATGAGCTTATTAAGTCATATTCTAAATCTAAAAGAATGCGTGGCATAGTATATTCAAATTCAAATATATCAGAAGATTTAATATTAAATTTATATGATGTTTTATCGAAAATAGACACAATAAGTGAAGTTGTTTTAATGGATGATTATAATGTTCCTAAATTAGAACACCTATATCACTTATTTGATGAAATTATATTCTTTCCAACTATTAAAAGAGTTAGATTAATTGAATGCCAAAAAATAACGTATATGAAAGATATTGAATGGAAAAAATAAATGAATGAAAATTAGAAAATAAAAGCTCAATCATAGTATGGTTGAGCTTTTATTTTGAATATATAAATAAAAATAAATCTAAAAAATGGGTAAATTTGAAGAATATTTAAAAACATTAGATGATAAGTATATAAGTGGAGTATATGAATGGGCAGATTTTCAATTATTAGTCTCAGAAAATTCATGTATAAGAGATAAAATTGTCAATATCTACTTATCTAGATACCCGGGAAATGAGAGAGAAGTTAATAAGCAAAATGTACAAAAATATCTAGATGATCCAAGTAATAAAAATAAAAAAATTATTCAAGCATCTGGAAAAGTATTACCAGACGGCATTGTAGTAAAAGAGATAAATGCACAAATATCTCTTAAGAAATATAATCTAAAACATTCTAAATCAATTGATGTAACCGATGAAGAAAATTCTGCTGAAGTAAATAGAATGGCTGATTGGGTTTGGAGAAATTACAAAGAAGAAGCAAAATCAATTGTTAAAAGTTGTCTTCAAAAAAAGAAAGCAAGTGATAAATCTAATGAAAACAAAAATACAAACATTAGTTCAATTGAAAATATAAATTCTGGTAGAGATCCTTTTGATAGAAGATTAAGTAGATTTGAAGCGCATAGATATAATGATGATCATCCAACTTTAATAGTTCCCTATTCTTTAAATTATCAAGAATTAAGTACAACTGGATATATTATAACAAGTGATGCTATAGAAAATTCTACAGCTAAAAATAAAGAAGATTTAAAAAGAGCTCGTTCTAGACAATATGATGAAATGTCTAAAGATGATTTTTATAAAGGAGTTCCAGCACTTCAAAATACTTATGCTTTAATTCGTTTATATGGATCAAAGGGTGGCAATAATTTAGTAAATCAAAAGGGACAAAGAAAGTGGTATGAAGTTGATGAAGATATAAAGGGAAGAATTGGAGTATCAACTACACCAACTACTTCAGCATTAATATCTTGGGGAAATGGAGATCCTTATGGAAGAACGCCATATCATTTCACAGACTTTGTATTTTGTAAGTATTGGAAAAAAATTGAAAATAATAGATTAATAACACTTAGAAGATACGCAGCTCCTATACTAGATAATTTAAATTTTCCCGGAATGACCAGTAACACTAATCCAGGAAGTTCTGAAACTGGAGGTAAAGAAGATGCGGGTTCAATTCCAAATAATGTATCTTTTCCTCCAATGGCAACTGCAGTAACATATTTCGGAGAAGGAACTTCAAATTCTTTAAATTCTCTTCTTAAATTCACAACGGGTTTTCCTTGGGAAGATGTTCAAGCAAGTGTTTGGGAGGCTAATACCGAATCAGTACCTGATAATAATGCAGGCCCGGCCGGTTTATATGGAGGACTGGCTAAATTTGCTGAAATGCTTAATGTTGCGGGCGGAAATTTTAATAAAGAATACATTTTTGATAAAGGCCATCTTCCTCCAGATCCATATAAAGATGGCCCCTATGAAAATAGAATAATAGGGCCAGTAAATAGAATAGATAGTGTAAAAAAACGTAAACCTGGATTAATTTTCAATCAAGAATCATTAAATATTACATTTGAATATGTCGCCAGGCCTGTAGGTGGAATTAATCCTAAGGCAGTTTTATTAGACATATTATCTAATTTTTTAGTAATGGGTTCTGCTACAGCAGTGTTTTTTGGAGGCGCGCATAGATTTATGGCAAACCCGGCAATGTATCCATTTCTTGGTGGTGATGAGGGTATAGAAAAATGGTATCAAGGAAAACCAATAGAGTGGGGTATGACTGTAATAAAACAATTTGCACACGGAGGATCTGAATCTAAACAGAGTAGTGGTGGAAAAAATGCAAGTATATTAGGTGCAGGAACAAATATATTAGAAAGCGTTAAAGGATTTTTCTCGAATTTATTTAGTGGAGAAAAAGGATCAGGATTCGAAGCATTAACGTCCTTATTTAGCGGAGGAATTGGAAACATAATATCAAATGAAATGGCAAAAAAGAGTGCAGGACAAATTCCGTTTATGACAGGAATGAAAGCTATATTAACAGGAGAGCCTGTCGGAGAATGGCATCTTACAATAGGAAATCCTCTTAATCCAATTGCAATGATAGGAAATCTTGTATGTGATAATATATCAGTTGAGTTCAATGATGAATTGGGCCCAGACGATTTTCCAACAGAAATAAAAATAGTTGTAACACTTAAACATGCTATGGCAAGAGATAGAGATGCAATAGAATCTATGTTTAATAGAGGTATGGGTAGAATTTATAGTCTTCCTGAATCATTTCTTGGTAGCGCAGATTATCAAACTGTTGTAGATCAAGCTACTAAAACGCGTACTCAAGTTGGAACTGCACCGGGCGCTAAAACTGGTATAGTATATAAGAATAGAATGTCAGGAAGAAATATTTCTTCTCAAGAACTTAAAGGAAAAGAGCCTTCAAATCATGGCAGTGAAGTAACAATTTGGAACAGAGCAAGTTTTAGTTTAGGAATTTCTGAAAACTCGACAATTGAAGCAAATACAAATGAAATATTTAGAAGTGCATATAGAACAGCTGATTGGATTGCAATGAAATCTCTACAATAAAATAAAATTTATCATATGTTTTTAAACAGTTTAGATAGAAAGCCAACATTTTTAAGACCGGATAAAATAGAAATTAAAGATTTAACAGCACCTATGTTTGATCTTAAAAATAAAAATTATATAAAATATAACGTATATAAAGTTCCTAAAGAATTTGAAATGAGACCAGATTTAATATCTGGAGCCGTATATAATAATTCTCTATATGCTGAAATTATATTGAAATTTAATGGAATATCAAATCCATTTTCTATTAAAGAGGGAGATTTAATATTAATTCCTATATTGGATTCAATACAACCTATTATTTCAAAACCTAAGGGCATAGATGTTGATGGCGCTAAAGCAATTAGAAATAGTTATAAATACATAGATCCTCTTAAAATTCCCAAAAGAGATACAACATTTCAAAATAGACCAATTGTTGGCGGAGCTGAAGAAGGCGCTCTTCCTCCAAATATTGCAAAAGAAGATGAGACACAAATAACATATAGAAATGGAAGAGTTTATTTTGGAGAAAACGCAAACACATGTTTACAAAATGGAATGTCTCAATCAGAATTTTTAACAACTGTCATTAAAAGTAAAAAAATAAAATGAATAAACCTATTAATATTATAAAACCTCCTGACTCAACAAAATTAAATAAACCGCCCCAAGAAAAAAGAGCTGTTTATAAAATAATAACAGTTTTTGAGAAAACTTTAGAATTAGATGAACTTTCAATTCTAGCCGATGAAAGGAGCGGTAATCAAAAAAATGAAGATGTTGCATCTGTAGAATATCCTATTGTTAAAATAAATGATTACATTTTCTCTAGAAATGAATTACAATCTGTAAAAATTGATTGTACTGGATTTTTGCCCAAGATATCTGTTACAGCTTTGATGATACATAGTGCATTTATAGCAAAAAATATGCCTAAAGATGGAGATATAATATCAATAGCAATAAGAAATACAACAGATGCACTAAAAATAATACGTAATGATTATGTTATAACGGGTGTTCACGTTTCTCCGAATTTAACTGATACTACAGCACCTATAATGATAACATTTTTCGGAGAATTATTTATTCCAGGTTTAAAAAGTCAAATTAATGATTTTTCATTCGAAGGCACGAGTTATTATGCATTACAAGATTTCGCAAAAAGATATAAATTAGGATTTGCCTCAAATGAAGATGATACAAATGACAAACAAATTTGGCTAAAGGCTAATATTAGTGGTGATATGTATGTTAATCATATAACTCAAAGAGCTTGGAAAGATAATGACTCATTTTACAAATCATTTATAGATATTTACTACAACTTAAATTTTATAAATGTTAATAAGCAATTAATTTCTGCTGAATCTGAAATTGAAATAGCTGCATTAGTGAGTAATATAGATAAAAATTTTCATTATGGTGCAGATACATCACAAAAATCCACTATACCAACTGTGAAAGTTTTTTCAAATTTCTCACAATTTAAAACATCTTCATTTTATATTAAGAGATGGAAACCTATTAACGTATCATCAACTATAACATTTCAAATAGGAACTAAAATGACATGTGAACTATTTGAACACAATGCTCATTTATATGAAGATAAAACGAAAGAAAAATATTGGGCTGTTACAGTTGAGCCTACATATGATAACGAAAAAACTAATAAAACAATTTTATTAAGAGGAAGAGCATCATATGTCCCTGATAAAAATAATGATGAACTAAGAAGAGCAAATTATCCATTTACAGAATATTATCAAAAATTTCCTTGGTTAGGAATTCAATATACAATAAGTAATCCAGAAAAAGATAATTTAGAATGGGATGGAAATCATCATAAAAATTATAAAGTAGCAATTGTTCAAAACTTAATAAATAACAAAGAATTAGATAAATTAAACGTTAGTGTAGAAGTAATAGGAAACAATTTTAACATTATTAAATATGATAGAATTCCTCTAGCATTAATTCGAACAGATACATTTGAAACTATGGCTATTAATCCAGATTCAAATTTTAATGAAATGTTAGATTTATTTTACAGTGGTTGGTACATAGTAAAGGGTTTCACACTTGAATGGGACGGCACACAAAAAAGTAAAATAACAAGTAATTTTACACAAGAATTTATTTTAACTAGAAGAGAATGGCCCGCACCTGTTCCAGTAGAACCAATAAAAACAAAAGTTTCATAAAATAAATTTAAAGATATGTCTGTATACAAAGATTTTAGAAGTGTTAACACAATTCCTTTATTAAATGAGATTAATAAACGTTACGATGAGCCTACATATTTTTCATTTAGGTTAATATTTGGTAGTAATGGAGATAAAACTTATAACGATGCAACAGATTCTGCAAGTTTTGATGTAATGCCGCATCCTTTATTTAATACATCAAATATAGAAGAACTTAAAAAATCTTCAAATATCATAGATAATAAGACAGATCCTTTATTATATTCATCAGTTCAATATCTATATGATTCCAATGAACCAATTAGAGCAAAAATGTTAATAGATTTTATAAATAAATTTAACATTATTCAAGAAAAATATCCATATTACTTTCAATCTATAGAAGGAGTAGGAGAATTATTAAAAATTGATACAACTAAAGGTAGAAGAATAGTAGATAAAAAACTAACTATAACATGTTTAGAAAGCGTAGATTTAAAAATGAGTTATTTGTTAAATCTTTATAGGAAAATTGTTTGGGATGATGTGTGGCAAAGATGGGTTCTTCCCGATATGATGAGATATTTTACGTTAGATATTTATTTAACAGAATATAGAACTTTTCATTCATGGAATAATGTCACAAATTATGAAACAAAAAATATGACTCTTAAAATATTAAATGATACATTTCCTATATGGAAAATAAAATGTGAAATGTGTGAATTTAATCTATCCGATATATCTTTTTCTGAATTAGAAAGTTTAAATGTAGGTTCTGAACCTACACAAGCTACTGTAAAATTTTCAATAAATGTTGGCAATGTTAAAGAAACTCAAATATATCCATTATTTAAACATAAATATTTAGTTGATAGAAAACTTAATGGAATAGATAGAACAAATGAATCTATTTCTTTAACAGAAGAAAAGCCTTCGGATATTACTACTATAAAAGATATGCAGAATATTGCGCAAAATATAGATACGCAAGAAGAAGAACATACTTCAGGATTGCCTTATAATGAAAACGCTAATAATACCACTTTTTATGGAGCTAAAATAGGAAACGTTTTTGAAAGTGAAAACAAACCTATAGAAGTAAAACCAACAGAACCTGCAACATGGGTCAGTAATGCGCTTTCATTTGGAAAATCATATGTAAAAAATGAAGTTCATCAAATAATAGATAAATCTAAAATGATGAATATTCCGCTATTAGGAGTTTCTTTCAATGAAATACAGTTAATGTTACAAGCAAAAAATGTTGTAGGAGCATTAGGATTAATAAGAAAAGGCGTAGATGAATATAGCAGACAATTTGGTAATGCGCCATCTGAGAAATTAAATGGCCCTATATCTACAGATAGTATGTTAAAAGAAGTATTAGTAAAATTATCAAAATCTAAAGCTACTGATGAAGAAACTAAATTATTAGTAGCAGGAGCAACTCTTGCATTAAATGATAAAGGTATGTGGGAAAAAATAAAAGATTATTCATTAGCAACTAATTTAGTTTCAAGTAATGAAGAAAATGTAGAGAAGAGTTTAAATAATGCAGATGAGTACTCTGAAATTGTTAACAAACAATCTAAAATAAAAAAAGATAACATTGAAACAGCTCAGATTCCTATAATTTTGCCTAATGCTGTTTCGGGAAAAATTGAATCTGAAAAACTTTATAACGAATCTCCATCTAGCAAATTAAATAATAATATTAAAAATAATTTGTCTCAAATTCCTCCATCTTCAAAATTATCAACAAATATAGAAAGTGATAAACTATATCAAGGAACTTCTTCAAATAAACTAAATGATCAGATAGAAATTGTTGAAACTGAAAAGGCAGTTCCTTCTGAAAAACTTAAGGGTGAGATCTCTTCGTCTTTATTACAAGATAAATCTAATATTAGAAAAAAGACAATTGAACTCTCAAACATTATAGAATATAGCCCGACATCAGTAATCAATAAAAAAATTGAAGATGAAAAATTAAAACAACCAGAACCAAGTAAAGCAACTAATAGTAAAATAGAGAAATAAAATGGATTACACACCAGATGTTGATTTTATAGAGCATGATTATAGAGATAATGATTGGATAGGAGTTGTTATTAACACTAAAGATCCAACATTTTCAGGAAGGTGCCAAGTAAGAGTATTTGGCCTTCATGATGGAATAAAAGATGAACATTGTCCATGGGCAGTACCTCTTATATCGGGTGTATTTGCTGGAAATGGATCTGGCTCATTGTCAGTTCCTAAAGTTGGTCATTTTGTAAGAGTTCAATTTAATAATGGAGATCAGTATGCTCCAGAATATACGAGCATTCAGAATGTCGACACTGAACTTATAAAGAGAATTAAAGATGATTATGAAGGTACTCATGTTTTATTATATGACCCGGATGAAGATGTGACAATTATTTTTCAGAAAAAAAGTGGAATACAAGTTTATTATAAAGAATCAAAGTTTCAGATTACTCCTGATACAATGATAACATTATCTACGCCTAACGGTGACTCTATTATTCAAATGGATGGAGATGTTACAAACATTACAACCAAAAATGAGGTTAATGTTGCGGCAGGTTCAAAAGTTGAAGTTACAGCAGATGAAGTTATAGTTAATGGAGCTCAAACTACTAAAGTTGGTCCGGGGCCCTATTCTCATGCTGTTTTAGCAGAACCTATACTTGCATTATTATCTACGCTAGCAACAGCAATAGATGCAAAATTTCCAATGACACCTGGAGTTAATGCTGGTTTAGTTGAGTCTGTAAAGCAATCTATATCATCAACAAATGTGATGATTAGCGTTTAAATAAAATTCATTTAAGTGAATATAAAAGTTATAAATCTAGTTTTATGTAATATCAATGATTTAGAGAATATTAACACTAGTGATATTAAATTTGATATTGAGTTCTATAAATATTTAAATTATTACAAAGAACATTTTTAAAAAAAATATTAAAATGTATATACTTATCATGTTTATGTTATATATGTTATTTTTTAAAATATAAAAAAGTGTTTGATAAAAAAAATATATAAAAAAATAATTTTTTTAATGATTCATTTAATATGGTAGTGTATTCTTATAGACATAAAAATGAAAAATTGAAACTATAGAATAAAATATGAGTGTGCTAAATAAATTAAAAAAACTTACAAAAAAGAAAGATCATCTTAATAAACAAAGTTTATTATTAAAGGAAAATATTTTGAAAGAAAAAAAGTTTTTTTTAAAAAGTATAAAATTACAATTATTAGAAAAAGCATCTTTAGAATTACTTGCAATTATAGCAAAAGAATTATTAGATGATAACGTGTCATCTAAAATAAATGTTGATTTTTTAAGAAATGACAAAAGAGCAAAAGTAATATTAAAATTTACAAATAATGAAATGAATGATGATGCAATATCTGATATAATAAAAGAATGTTACAATGATGAAGAAAATATTGATATTAATAAATATTTAAATGAAAACGCGTTAAATGATAATATTTTAAATAACGTATCATTAAAAAATGATATAGATAGTAAATACAATGAAAATAAAACAAAAAATCTTCTATCACAAATTGGTATTATAGCTTTGAGTTCATCTTATTCTTTTGAAAAAGAATCAATTAATACATATAAGGAACTATTAAGAAAATGTGTAAAAGATGTAAATGATCTATTAATAAAACATGAACATCCATCTAGATATAGAACAAAGTATCTTCAAAAACTTATTCGCAATACTTATTATTTAATAAGTTTAGAATTAGTTTCTCTAAAAAAAGGATATCAAGATACTAAAAGTGAATATTCTAATATAGACATAAAAACAAAACTTGAGAAAATAAAGGATGCATTTAAAAAATTAGATGATATTCTAATAGCAATTACTGTATTAACAACATTATATATAAAAAATAGAAAAACTCTCCAGAAACATTCAAGAGAATCTCTTAAAAATATAAGAAAAAATATAACATGTAATGAAGATTCTATTGATCCCGTAGATATAAATATTAAGCCTGAACCAATTACTATAGATACTTCATCTATAAATATAAATTGCCCAATTAATAAAGATAATATAACAACGCCGCATATTCCATTATCATTAAAAATGGAAAATGTTAATAGTTGTGAAATATCTCAAAATAAAGAAATAACTCCAGAAATTAAAGATACAGAAGAATTGGATACATTTGCTATAATAAAAAATTTAAAAGAAAAAGACAAATTAACGATTAATTTATCTGTAGATAGTTTAGTTTCACAAAGCACTATAATTGGAAAAATTGGAGGTACTCCTTTCTATTCTCCTGTTAATGGATATATTGATAAAATAACAAAAAATGAGATTGTTATAAGAAACATTTTTGATTCTGATGAAGATTTTTTAATGAAACAAATTGATATTTTATCTCAAAAATATGAAAGATTGAATAACGTTAAATTGTTTTTAAAACAATATTATACATTAGTTTTATATCCATCATTACTATCTATATCAATTTTAGATGATTCTTCTACATTTGACACATATTCAGGTGTTGAAAGTCAATGGAAAAATGCGTTGAAAGAAAACGAAATAATAGATAAAAATTTTGAAAAAAATATAAAAAGAATAACAGATAAAGATAATGTAGAAAAACATGCTAAAAATGAAACTCTTTATAAGATAAAAGAAGACGTAGAAAAAGAAACAGAATTATTTTATAATAACTTAGACTTAATAGGAAAAAGAGCTGAAAATCAAGCTAAAGTTACAAAGTCAAAATCATCTGAATTTATTTTACTTGAATATTATGCTCTTAGATTAAGTTCAGTGTTTAACACAATTGAAAACCCAAATGATTTAGAAATAGAATTTAGAGATAAAATAAATGAAATAATACGAAAAAGATTGATTGTTGATGATTATAAGAAAAAAACATTGTCTAATAAAATTAATGATTTAATAAAAAAAATAGAAAAAGGAGCATCACCCGGAAATTGGTTTGAAAAAGCATTAAAAAATTATGATGAGAAGAAATCAATAAAAGATCTCGAGAATTGGCTTAATGGTTTAGCTAATAAAAATAATAAATTAGATTCTAACGAAAGAAATTCACTAGTTAAACAAACGATTTTTCTTTTTAATCTATATTTAGATTATGATAAATTAGTTGAAAAATATAACATTCTTAAAAAGGAAACAACGTCTAAAAAAGAAACAATAAAAGAAGGTTTAGATATAAATAGCTTTTTAAATAATTTGTGGTTAGAATATAAGAATTTAAATAATGAAATATTAGAGATACAGAAACTTGTTGATAGCTTATCTTTATTTCAAACATATTCAATTGTTACATATGAAGAAAAAAGAGCAAGGCTATATACTATTGCAGATACTCCTAAGTGTGATATTAAGAATGATAATTTTAAAAGATCTAAACATGAATATACAGACATAGAATATTGGTTAAAATATTGTTCATTTGCAACATTAGCAAGTGTGACAAATCCTATTACAGGATGGTCGACTGGATGGATATTTCCAAATCCTATTTTATTACCAGTTATTTATATTCCAATCAAACCCATAAATACTAAATGGGGTCTTATAGTTTTAGGAATAAGTATCTGTGGTTTGTGGATATATCCATGGGTGTTAACAGCTAACCTGACATCTTCCTATAATGTTGCGGTTGGAGATCCAGTGAGAGCTATTAGAAATGAAATTGATGCTCTTAAAAAAGAAATATCAGAACAAATATCTAAATTTAAAAAAATTACAATACAAAAATTTATAGATATAAATGAAAAAAAGATAGATTCTTCACAGAAAAATATAAAAAAATATAGAGAAAGGATATTAGAAATTAAAGCTAACAAACCATCTCAAAATAAAATATTAGAATATGAAAATTGGACAGAAGAATTATTAAAAGCTCAAGAGTTACTTAAAACAGAACAAATTAATCTATGGAAACTTGAAACAAAACAAAAGATGTTAAAAGACGCAAAAAGTTTAGGAACATCACTTAAAGAAACATCTGAAGAATTCTTAGATAAAACTGAAAAGTCTATAAATTCAAAATTAGACGATTTATCATCTTTAGTAGGAAAACTTAATAAAGTTGTGGCAGCATTACCAAACGCAATGGAACCATATAGTGTAAATTTTGGAATGACATTAAAAAATCTCAACCCTGTTATTCTTATTGAAGACGAGTTAGATGATAATATTAATGAAGGACCTTTAAAAGAAATATTTGACAAATTTAAGATAAATGAAGATGAATTGACCAATTTATCTTTTTCAGAAAAAATAAAATCTTCTATAGTTAACTATGATATATATGATAACGCGTTATCTTTAGCAAATCTTCTCATGATTAAGAAAGATGTTTTTCCTAAATATGAAAAATTAGATATTAAAAATGTGCCATGGATAACATTTTTATATAAGAATTTTGTTACAACGGGGGCAAAAACATTTGGGTGGCCAGGATATGCTCCATTTCCTATTTAAAAAAAGGGAGAGTGTTTCTCTCCCTTTGACTTAAGAGCATTATTTTTATTTTTTCATTTAATTTTAATTTTGTTTTTTACAATTTCAGATGCAGCTTTTTTAGGAATTTGAATCTTTAAGATTCCTTTATCCATTGTTGCTTCTATTTTATCTAAATCAAATTTATCAGGTGAAAGCTTCCAACTAAAATCAAATGATCTTCTAGCAATTCCTCGCTTAAAGTAGTTAAATTCTTTTTCTTCTTTTTCTTCTTTTTCTTCTTTTGAATAAGATACATATATTGTGCTGTCTTCTTTCTCAATATCAATATCTTCTTTATTTAGTCCAGCAGCAGCAATTTCTATGAACATATTTTTTTTATCTTCATAGATATCTACTGGATAATGAATTTCAGAATTTGTTATAGGAAGAAAAAAGGAATCTGTAGAGAAAATATCCTTGAAAAGGATGTCCCACGGTTCAAGCATTCTGCTAAAATCTGATTGAATGAATTTTGCAATGTTTGTCATAGTTAAACCCTCCTTAGATAAGTTTATTTTAGTTAGGCCAGTCATAAGATCCAGCCAATGTTAAACAATTAAAAAAAATAAAATAATGCTCTTAAGTCATTATTTTTATTTTTTTTTTTCATAAATATATATACACAATTGTTTAAAAAGTTTTGTTAAAGTTTTGTTAAAGTTAACTGATAGATATTTAAATAATCTCACTTAAGAGAAATTTTCAGCAATTCAATAGAAAATCTCACTCAAGAGAAATTTTTAGTAATTTAGTAGAAATTCGCCCCCGAGAGTCTCGAGTCTCCTGAGAATCCAGATATTCTAAGCTAAGCTCTAGATCCATACCTTCCGGGGGGCTTAGGTACTAATTATATGGTTACTTTCGAAAAAGTTTCACTTTGTGTGTTAAAGTTGCGTTAAAGTTTTTTTAAAATCTCTCAAATTTTGAAGGCTTACTCATCATATTAAATTTTAAACCTGTTAATATTTGAAAGTTTTCACCCGATTCCTTTTGATCCTCATCATCTTCTTCGTATATCCATGTTATGTTAGCTTTAAATCCTTTATCTATTATATAAGTTTTTACCATGTACAGAAAGTGACATATCATTTTAGAAGTTACTGTGTTAAAGTAATCTAACTCAAATGTGATATCTAAATTTATTGGAAATTTTTCTACACAATCTTTGAAATAAGTAAAAAACTCTTCAAAGTATTCTTGAGTTTGTAAACCTATTGATCTACCTTTTATATGTATAGTTCCTTTGACCTCATCATATTGTATGACTGGTAATGTATTTATTTCATTTCCGGGAAGTATCATGTTAAATGTAGTTATTTTTGTTTATATATTTTAATTTTGTTGTTTTTTTAAAAATATTAACACATATAAATATATAAATATGTGTATATAAATGAGCTTATATCTAAATATTTCATTTTTAATGAATTAAGAAATTTTTTTCAAAAAAGTTAAAAAAATTTTTTATGTCAAAAAAATTGATTATATTTGCATTACAAATAATTCTTAAACACATATTATCATGGAAACAAAATTATTAACTAACATTGGTTATCCAGTTTCTGGAATTGAAGATCTTAAGATCTATGCTCCTGCTGCTTTTGCAGATACCAAGAGTCCTAAAGTTTCTGATCGATATTCTTTTGTTTCAACCAGAGAATTGATAGAATCTTTTCTTAAACTTGGCTGGCAACTTACACATGTTCGTCAACATGGGTCTAATGACTATGCTAGACATGTTATTCGTTTTGTACATCCAGATCTTGGTTTCTTAGACATTAAGTCTGATAAAGTCAGACCACAAATCATTCTTGATAACTCGCATAATGGAGTTTCTAATGCTCAGATTTTTCTTGGTTTGTTTAGACTCATTTGCACAAATGGTCTTGTAGTTTCTATGCCAGGAATGTTTACTGCTGTTAAGCTCAGACACATAGGAATAAAGACAGAAGAGCTTAAGAAGATATTGGAAGTTATTTCGGATCAGTATAAAAACATTGGAGTACATGTTTCTGAAATGCAAAATATCATTCTTAATCAATCTCAAAAAGAGGAGTTAGCAATAAATGCAATCGCAATTAGAGAACCTCACGTATTCATTAAGGATGATGGTTCTATTGATATGGTAAAAGCTACAAAAATAGTAAACCCTGCGCAAATCGTTAAGCCTATTCGTGAAGAAGATAATAGAAATGATCTTTGGACAATTTTTAATATCATTCAAGAACGTCTCGTAAAAGGAGAATTTGATCGTCAAACTCTTTCCGGACGTAGAACAAAGCCTCGTGGTATAAACAATGCTGCCAGAAATATTGACTTTAACATTAAACTGTGGCAAACAGCAGAAAATTTATTTTTTAATGTAAAATAAACTATGTATCAACTTATGTATATAAAATAAAAAACAATTACGAAAACATTTTCAATTGTTAAAAGAGAGTTTCTCGATAAACTTAATGATCAACGTTTGCCATAAAACTTATTATGAATTTTTAATATAAAATAAAAAACAAATGAGAACCTTTGTAACTACTATGTATTGGATATCAATTATCACAACTTTAATTGCGGCTCTATTTACATTTGAGAGTGGATATTTTTTATTGGCTCTATTGATGTCATTTGCTTTTTTACTTAATGTAATCAATTATATTGATCTTAAAAACAAGAATAGTACTAATAAGAAAAAATTATCATATGAAAAAAATAAAAACAAAAAAATAGCATTAAATTCATTACCAAAAGAAGAAAAAGAGCAATATTTTGAAAGAGCTTCTAAAGGATATAGGTTGGTTAATACTAAAAAAACGGTATCTCGACACTCTCGATGATCGACGTTTTTCAAAAAACTTTTTGTAAATATAAAATATATAAAAATTACAAGAAACATACATGTTGAAAAATATTACTAATAATAAAGAAATTATAGCACTTAGTAATTTTGATGCTATACGATTGCGTCCTACATTATATGTGGGGCAAATTGCTAACATAGAAGAAAAATATCCGTTAGTTATTAATGGAAAACTTTTAAATATAGAAAAAAAATATTCTCCGGGGTTTTATCAATTACTGATAGAGATACTTGAAAATGCATTAGATGAAGCTAAGCGCTGTAAAGGAAAAATGAAAAATATCATTATTAAAATTAACAATGATAATAATGAGGTTACTGTAATAGATGAAGGATTGGGTTTTCATAATGCTGCAAAAAAACATCCTAAAACAAATAAGAATGTTGTTCGTACTGCTCTAGAAGATCTTCATGCGGGGTCAAATTTTATAGATACTTCTACGAATATACTTGGAACTTTTGGTCTGGGTGCTGCTGTAACGAATATATTGTCACAAAAATTTGCTGTTGAAACAGTTAATAAAACGCATTATGTAAGATTTGTTTGGGATAATTTTAAAGTTGTAGATGAAGAAATAAGAAAAAGAAACTCTGATGAAAAAACTGGAACTAAAATATCATTTATACCATCTCCAGATATATTTCCAGATTATAAATGGGATAAAGATTTAATAATTACTTATCTGTCATTTAAAAAGTTTCTTATCGAAAGAGACCCTGTTATTAGTAAGCTTAACCTTCATGGATATTTTATAGAAAATGGAAATGAATATCCCATAGAAGTGATATCAAATTTTATTCCAAAAGAACATATTGTTATTTCAAATTCTTTCGGCTCAATTTATTTATGGGAATCTTATGAGAATTCATGTTCATTATCATTTGTTAATGGATCTCAGTGTACTGGAATTCACCAGAAGATTGTAAATGATTGGGTTAATGATTACTTTAAATATAATTTTTCTCATCATTTCTATGAAACACTAATTATTCTAAATGTACCTTCTACATTAATGAGATTTGCAGATCAAAATAAAACAAAATTTGCAGTATCTAGAGGAGAAATAGAAGAACAATTAACTGAAAGATTCAAGAGTAAACTTTTAAGAGTTTTACAAAATTCTCAAATATCTAAAAATATAGAAAAGGCTATAGAAGATAGATTGCATAATGAAAATATAAATAAAATAAAAAGAGCTCAAAAACAATCTAAGCGTAAAATATCTGATAAATATACTCCTCCATCCAGATATAAACAACATCTTTATATAACTGAGGGGTTATCTGCATCAGGATCTCTTAAACAAGCAAGAGATTCTGAGAATGAAGGTATATATGCAATAAAAGGAAAAATAAAAAATGTTCGTAAATTATCTGATCTTACCGCAAGCACTGAATGGATGGATATAATAAGCATATTAGAAATAGAACCTGGAAACAAAAAGTTGCCAACATTTGATAAAATTATAATTGCTACAGATGAAGATTGTATAGATGAAAATTCATTAGTAATTACAGAAAATGGTAACAAAAAGATTAAAGATTTAACATATAGTGATAAAGTTTTAACACATTCTGGTGAATTTAAAAATATAGAAAAAATAGTAGAAACAAAAAAGGAAGAAAGCATTGAAATAGAAATTGATGGTAAAAAAATAAATTGTTCTGAGTATCATATTTTAGTCGTATATAGAGATAATGAGATACAAGAAATTTTTGCAAAAGATTTAAGAGAAACTGATTTTTTACTTTTAAAAAATGAATGAAATAAAAAACACAAATAATAGAAGTATGAATATAGATTTATCGAAATTTAAACTAGCTCATCCTACATCTATAAGAAAAGTTAAAAAGGAAACAACTATGTATGATATAACTGTAAAAGATGATCATACATTTTACATTTATTTAGATGAAGATCATAAAGTATTGGCACATAATTGTGATGGCCAACATATATCATCTTTAATTATTAACTTTTTTCATAAATGGTTTCCTCATATAATAGAAAATAAAAAACTTTATAGGATAATAACTCCTTTAGTATCTTGTGATTTTGAAAAAGAGAAAAAGTATTTTTTTACACTGGATGATTTTAATGAGTTTGCAAAAACACATAAGGTTAGTAACGTTAAATATTTAAAGGGCCTCGGTTCTCTTTCTTTAAAGGATTGGGAGTATGTGATGAATAATAAAACGTTGTTTATGATTCTTGAGGATAGAAGCGCTAATCGTTTTTTAGAAATAGCATTCGGTGATTCATCAAATAAAAGAAAAAAATGGCTAGAAGGGAAATGAAATTTTTGGAAGAAAAGAATATAAAGTTATCTCCTCAATTATTAGAGGAGGTTAATAAAGTTGTGTTAAACGAAATACAAAATGATATGAATATAAATCTTGAAAACGCTAATGAGTCTGATAGATTTGAAGAAGAAACTTTAAAACAAACATCTCTATTTAATATTAAATACTATCCCAAGAAAAGTATTTCTTCTATAGAAAATTTTCCTTATTATGAAATTAATAAATTTTTTCCGGATGCTAATAAAGCATTTGAATCATATTTATCTGCGTATTCTGAATCAAACTTTTTTTCATATGCGTATAATAAAATCAATAATATTTTTCCTAATATTCTTAAAATAACTTATTTTGATTCATCTAGATTTGTAAATAATATTTTAAAATATTTGAAACCTCCTATATATTCTTATAATAAATCCATTAGTTATGAGAATTACACAGCTCACTCAAAACCAATAATTACTTCTATGTTATCAATAGCATTCTCTAAAAAACTACTTTATGTTGAAGATGGACATGGCTGTATAATATATTATGACCCAAAAGAAGAGAAAGACCCAAATTCAGATTTTTATAAGTTAATGTGTATAATTAGAAAATATTTCTTAAAAACTACTGTTGAAAAGAATAAAATATATATAGTTTATCAGACTAATGGTGGATTTGATAAAATACGTTTTGATATAAAAAAGGTTAAGATAGATATAGATAAAAATTACAATGATGATTTTAAAGAATTTTCCGAAAAAATTATTTCAGGTTTAAATAATAAAAATAAAACAAGTTTAGTTATATTAAGTGGAGAACCTGGAGTAGGAAAATGTGTAATCGGAAAAACCAAGATAATAGTAAGAAATAAAAAAACCGGTATATCTGAAGAAATTAACATTGAAGATTTGATGGATATTTAGCAATTTTTATTAAGATAAAATTTTTAAATAATGAATAAAAAATTTATTGAATCAAAAAAGATAGATGAATACGAAGTATTAACTGATAGTGGCTGGGTTAATATTGAAGCAATTCATAAAACGGTTAAATATCAAATTTATCATTTAAAAACTGAATTACATGATCTTTTTTGTGCAGATAATCATATAGTTTTTAGTAATAATAAAGAGGTTTTTGTTAAAGATTTAAAACCTAATGATATTATTGAATCTATTGATGGCCCAACTAAAGTTTTATCGATAGAAAAAACATCTAAATATGAAAATATGTATGATCTTGAATTAGATTCTGAATCTAATAAAAGATATTACACTAATGGCATTTTGTCTCATAATACTACATATTTAAGATATTTGGCTTCTAAATTGAGGAAAGATATTATTTTTATTTCTTCAGATATGGTAAGTTCTATAACAGATCCCGCGTTTATACCATTTTTGATGAATAACAATAATTCAATTTTAATAATAGAAGATGCAGAACCTGCTCTAGAAAAAAGAGAAAAGGGAAGAAGCTCTGCTGTAACAAATATTCTCAATTTAACTGATGGGCTTCTTTCAGATTGTTTAAATATATCTGTAATTGCAACATTTAACACATCTGCCGATAATATAGATGACGCTTTATTAAGAAAAGGAAGATTATTAATGCATTATAAATTTGAAAGATTAAGTATTGAAAAATCAAAGAAATTATTAGAATCTTTAGGGCATAAAGATGTTGAAGTTAAAGAACCAATGAAACTTTCAGATATTTATTTTTATGGAAAAGATAATAATGCAAAATTGAAAGATAAAGATAAAGTTAAAATAGGATTTAAATAATGAACTAAATTATAAAACCATTAAAAATAAATAATTATGAAACTTTTTGTAGGAATTTTCTTATTGTATTTGCTCTGTGTATCAGCAGGAGTATTTTTATCTAAATTTATGATACCCGATGAACCTTTTAAAAAACATCTTAAAAATATGCTTATTGAATTTGCCCTCATATTCTTTGTATGCGCGGTAATAATGGGAATATTCTATGAATTCTTTTCATGAAAACTAGTTGTTTTAAATGTTATACAGGTGATATGGGAGTGGCAATATGTTTATACCCTCCTTATGATTGGAATGGAGCAACATTTCCAGCTTTAGCTCCTCCAAGAAATCTATTTTTTGCGATTAAAAATAAACAAATTACATGGGAACAATACAAAGAATCTTATAGAAAAGAAGTTTTAGATAAATTAGATGCTCAGAGCATATATAATACTCTTAAAGATAATGTTCTTTTATGTTGGGAAAAAGATAACACATTTTGCCATAGAAAAATTGTAGCAGATTGGATAGAAGAGAAACTTGGAATAAAAGTAGAAGAGTGGAATATATCTGATGAGACTGAGAATTTTTCTAAGAATAAACCTCTATTTTAAATATTTTATTTGGCAAAAAAGAATGGAATAATCTTTTTTACTATGTCAGATAATGTTTTTCCTGTAGTACCTGGTATCTGATGATTAAGAATAGATGCATCCCATACAGCATTTCTAATTGATGTTGGCTCTACACCTATTATAATTGCAGAAGATGATGATGTTAAAATAACTTGTGTATATGGTGTAGCATGAACAGGAGAAATAGTATTTCCATCTTTATCAAATGCCACTAAGTTTCCTCCATATATTTTACATTGCACAAATTCTGGCCCAGGTCTACTCTCAAAGGCAACTTGAGCATTATTTAATGTAACTGTTAAACCAACATAAACACCTCCTCCTAAAGGTTCTTTCCCCGATCCAGAAGCAATATAATCATCATCCATATTCTCAGGATCATCTTCTAAAGCTCTAATGGTATCATAAAGATCTTGTAATATTACTTCAGTAGATGGAGCTAATATGGTTATTATTCTTGGTCTAGTTTCCCAATTAATTACTATATCACTTCTAATCATTTTATTTTAAATTTATTGATTGCTATTTTTTTTTAAATGCTTTATTGAATGCCGCTTCTATTTTGTTTGCAATATCATATAGTTCGGAAGATGTAAAATCTCCATGAAGAGTTACCCATCTTTGGCCGGTTACATAATTACTTATTCTTAAATTTTCTTTAATTATTTTTTCTGAAAATTCATTATCTTTAAATAATTCATTTTCATTTAAATTATTTTCCATGTTAAATTACTTTATTTTATATATTATTGGTAAAAACGGGAACTTGTTTTGTTTTCATTTTTAGTAAAAAATATAAACCTAAAATTTTATGTTACCTGAGAATCATCTGTTAAGATAGGTGAGAATGATAATCCAGTTGGTCCAAATTCTGTATCAGCCGTATAAGGCTTAAATCCATATTTACGTACAACTGTTCTTACTGGAATATTATATGCATAAATAATGTTATCTGATGATATACTAGTTGTATTAGTTGAACCATCGAGTAGAGGAACATAAACATATCCTGATACTCCTGTTACTGATGGTGATACGCCCAAGAATGCTGAACCATCGAAGCTTGTATATGTGTATCTTGCATCACCTATTCTTAAAGAACCTGATTGAGGCGTTCTATTTACCATAATGTTTGTTGATACATTAATAACACTTCCAAAAGTGTTAGATTCTGCAATTCCATACATTTCTTTCCAAATTTCACCATTAGTTGAAATTTCAGCCACAAAAACATTACAACCTGCAAGGTTAGCATGATTCACTGTAACTTTTTGATAGTTAGGTGGTGTTTGTATTACGTTGTTAGCATCTTTTAATACAAATGATTGCGATGCATAATTGCTAAACCATACGCCTCTAGCACCGTGTAATGTATTACCTACAAGTGTTCCGAATGGAGCAACTTTTACATCTGTATAAAAACCTTCACTTGCCGAACGATATACTTGTCCAGGTTCTCCATTTAATTGTGTTAAAGAACCATATCTTGTTAAGTACTTAAGTGCTTCATATACTTCTGTCATTGTGTGTTTAGAACAGTCAATTTCAACTAGATATGGTTGTGGTCCTGCTCCGTTATTTAAGTTTCTCATAATTAGACCAAATCCAATAGAAAGATCATTTGCCCATCTTGAAGCATCTTCTATAGGTGATGTGTTACCGGGATCGGGCGAAGTGTTCACACCCACAGGAGTTCTATCCCCACCCGCTAAGTTAACATATCCATGGTCATACAAATCTCCATATTTTCTAGCATAAACCCAAACTCCTCCATCTGTTGGAACACCTTCAGTGTTAACCGATTTTATCCATGTTCCGTTGGATTTTACTAATACAAGTATATCTATGTTTCCGGTTGGCCACCAATGTGGAATTTCTTCACCATTTTGGAAAAGAGCAATTTGAGTTCCGGGTTCTTGTGTTCCGATAGAATATAAGTTAGACCAAACGTAATTAGAATCCCATGAAGTTATACCACCGCCTTTTAAAAACTTATAATCTTCTGTAGGATTACCAAATCCCCAACCATTAACCCAACGATATACAGTAGGTGTATCAGATACAAATGCATAATCATCGTCCATTTGAGATGATTCGGCAAATGTTCTTGCTAGCCATTGAAAGAATTCTAATACAGTGTAAACAGTAGTGCCACTAACATGTGTTACAGTTTTTGTATCATAATTAATTAAAAAGTCATTATTAATAGCCATATTTTATCTATTATGTTATATTTGTTGAGGATCTGCAATCAAAGTAATAGGAAGAGTTATATCTTCATCTTCAATATCTATTCTTTGACTATATGGTTTATATCCATATTTTCGTACTCTCCAAATTGACCCTGTAGTAGGTCCTCCAGAATATGATACTGATGCAATACCTGAGGCATTTGTACTCGTATTCATTATAAATGGAGCGGTAGCTTCTGCATCATCTATAAAAGCATTCGCACCTACGATAGGATTATTTGATTCATCTTTTACTATCATTTGAAGCGTTATAGTTTCAGAAGGATATAAAACAGAAGTATCAATATAAGTATATAGTTGAAGACCATCGATATAAGAGGTAAATGAAGGACCAAAGGGAAAAATGTTAGTCGCCACATTCGTAGCTCTAGTTACACCAGTTGAAGATTCTATAATTTCACCTGCAATAAATGTTCCAGAAACATCAGATACCCAAATTGTTCCGATTAAAGAACCAGTAGATACTTCAAACAAGTTATCGACTTTTGCGGTTGCTCTTGATGTTCTTCCCGTAATAGTTTCTCCGATAATGAATGCACTTGATTTTGTGCTGTATTTCATAAATTTAACTGCTTCCAATTTTATCTTTAAAAGAAAACCTTCACTTGGAGAAATAGTTTCGGCAAGCATATTTGAAGAAGTACAACTTCTAAATCCTGTATACCCAGACCCCTTATCTATGTCATATTTAATATCTAATCCTTCTAATAAATCATCTGTTGTTCCAAGATCAAGACCATTTACTTTATACATATCTAGTATTCCTGAAATAGAACCGTCTTGTAAATAAGTTCTTGGAACTGCTCTAAATCCTTTAACTCCATAAATTCTATGAGGCCAGGTGTAAATTATACCATCACTAGGATTTTGTAAAAATAATTTTCCTGTATTAGAAAATTTTGAAGAACCTAATAAAACATAAGGTGGAGGATTTTTTAAAGAAGCATTAAAATTAATGTGTAATGCTCCTGTAGAAGCACTCCAATAAAATTCATTAAATATGGAATCATACACGGCAAGATATTCAGTTGCTGCGCCATCTACAGTTGACCCCAATTGATAAGTTATAGCATTATTAGCAGGAGATGCATTGGCACCACTCATACCTTTAATTATTGTATTTGATATTGTACTACTAACAGGATTATCTGAATTATCCATTCGTAAATTTTGAATAGTTACTCCTGCTGCAAGGTTAGCAACTGTTGTTCTGAAAACTATAGGTTTTGAAGTATAATTGTTATATCCACCTACATCCCAATTATGTATAAATATATTATATGATCCTGTGGCGGAATATATTAAATTTGCTATATTACAATAATTTAAATACATTTTTGCATTCTTAATAGTAGAATTTGAGCCATAAAGACCTGCTATTGCGTATGCTGCGTAAGTAGCAGCAAAGGCTTTATTAACTTGTGTAATATTACTGATTGTGTTATAACTAGAGATATATAAGTTAACAATTGAAGGATTATACGTAGTATTTGTAATATTTGCAACTCTATTTTGTAAAGATGGTGTAAAACCTCGAGTTGAACTACAATAAACTTCAGTCCATACAGTACCTGCTGGAACTGTTCCATGATATTGAATTTCAATTCCAGAGTTATGATCTTCATTACCATAAGATCGGCACCAAGATCTCATAAGAATTGGATATCTTGTGCTATTCACGTTAGTAACAGGCGCCGTTGTCGTTGGTATTGGAGGGTCGGGAGTTTCTCCTAAATTTGCCATTGCTGCGGCTAATAGAAGACGTCCTCCATTTTTATTAATAAAAATTGTTGCAACTAAAGATGATGCGTCTGCTTTTAACGTAACATCCACTCTTCTAAAAGAAGAATCCACTACAAAATTCGTAGAAGCATTATTAATTCCTTTCAACATTATAACTCCGGATATTGTATTCGAAGAAGAATTATAAGGTTGATTTGCTACAAATACTGAAAAATTATAAGAAGCATCTATAGCTGTTTTGAATCTTTGAGAAATGTTTCCATTATCAGCAGTTGCAACAAGTAAATCTGCATCATACGTTGTATCTGCTACGTTTGGTAATGCAACGGGGGAAATAGCCTGATTAGCTATTACAGTAGCATTTGTTTTTATCCATACAGCGTTATCAAATGCGTTATTGTATAAAAGTCTATTCGTTGAAATTTTGTTTGGGTCATGAACATAAACTTCTTGTTCAGCACTATCATGAGTTGCAGATCCAAACATAGGTGGATCATATTTTCTTAAAACATAATAATAAGTAGAACCATCATTTATAGATTGTCCAGCAATAGTAGCAGATGAAGAATATGTTGATTCTGTTACTAATGCCTCTCTAACTGTCATTACTTTATGAGTTAAAGCAGTTATAGTTTTTTTACCATTATTTGTAGGATCCATACATCCTGTTATATCAACTACATCTCCAACTATAAAACCTAAATTGATAAAAGATGAAAATGTATCAGTACCCCCCAATGTTATAGTTTTGTCACTGTTAAAAGTTAATGTTCTTTCTGGAGAAGCTGTTAATGGTTGTTTAACTTTATCGTGTACTACTGTAATAGTCGCTGATGAAGTATATATAGGTTCTGTAGCCATTGGTTCATTTACTCTCAATATTAGCGAAGAGTCAAAAGCTTTAACAGTATAGACTCCATTATTTAAATTAGTACCAGTAACAATAAGTTTATCATTTATAAAAATAGAGCCATCGATCCACGTACCCGGAGCAGTTCCACTTAATATTATTCTTCCGCAAGTAGAACCATCAAATGTAAGTGATCTAGAGGTTGAAGCTGTTATGACTGGTTTAGTATGAGTATCTGTCCAAGTTAAAGTTGTTGATGAATCAGTTCTAAAAATTAAACTCGATAAATCTCTTGTAAATCCTGGAGAAGTTCCTCGATATATTTCATATGCCGGGTTTTGATGAGTTGGGTCTCTTTGAGGCCAAGCTAATAATACAGACTTTGATGCGTTAGCATAACATGTTAAATAATCGGGAAAATATTTATCACCTAAAAATGGTGTAGAAGAAAATTCTGAACTATCAACATATACAGACCTATCTCTTGTAAAGAAATTTCTAACCTTGAAATAATATGGCGTATTATCAACTAATTTTTCATCTGTAATCGGATCGTATCCTATTCTTTGTCCCGGAGAATATCCCATTGTCATATTACGCATATCATGAGAATATGTAATATTAGTAAATGTATTATTAAAACTTGATGAGATTGCTACAGGCATCATCCCATAGGTTTCTATGTTTGAAAAATTTGAATTGGTAACGTATCCACGTAAAGCTATTCCATAGTGTCCAGCTATATAATTTTGTAATTTATAAAGTCTTAAATTAGTCGCTTTTATTCCAGATGAATATCCGATACTTAATAATCCTAAAGGAGAAGACGCAGTACCCGCTGTCATACTTAATTCGTTTGAAACTGCTACTAAATTATTAATAGACATATTATTAAGATATGTTGCGTAAATAGTAGTAGAAATAAATACTGAAGTAAAATCATCTCTTAGACCTCTAGTTATCCATCCAACACCCGCAGGATTATACCATCTTCTTATAGGAGGAAGCGCAATACCTAAACCATCTATATTAACGTCATAACATCTTGATAATACTGATTGATTCCACATACCAACATTTTTTATTCTTACACTTTGAGCCTGTGTGAAATCAATATAAGCTTCATCTATTAAACAATTTTCAAGATTGATGTTTCCTTCATTTGTCATCACAAAATTTAGATTTAATCGTAATGACGAAGTTTGTAAGTTTGCAGGAGTATCACTCGTTAACATTATATTAGGAATACGTACTCTTGCTCCAGCTGGGATAACATTTCCATTTATTCCATCTCCGAATCTTATAACGTTTGATAACTGAGCGACATAAGGATTATATATCGATACATCTGCAACTGTAGATTGCGCATTACATGGAAGATTTATATCAATTGTTGAACCATCAATAATTCTTTCAATAACTGAAGCCGCGGGAATTGCTGGTGACGATTTTGATGATATTTGAGCGCCAGGAAATAATCCCGTAGTGTCTGAAAGAATTATTCTTCGTGATTGAATATTTGTTGATACGTTATTAATAAGAATTATCGTATCTTGATTAACTGCGGGTTCTTGAACAAAAAACTTTCCTCTTTGGCCATTACTTACAGATTCTAATCCTTCTACAAACTTAGGAACTGTTCCGCCATAAGAACCAGTTACATTTAACCAAATTTCAAATATAGAAGAATCTTTCTCAGTTTCTACCCATACAGCTGGTACATAATCAGTGTAAGGCACTGTTATTCGTTGATTCGGTAATCCTGTTCCAACACTTAAATCAATCCATCCCCCTTGAACATTTATGCTTCCTAGTGCAGACGCAGGAGCTATTGTTTGTGCGGCAGCGCCAGAAGTTCTGCCTGTTGTAAATCTTATTGCATTTGTTGAAGATGAATTTACAATATTCAATACGCCATCATTTATAGTTATCCCTGACCAAAATTTAGTTTGATTAGTATTAACTGTTACAACCGCGCCATTATTTATAATAAGTGTATCATTTGTACGCCAAGGAATATAAGCTGGAATTACACATGTATATTCTTTAGCCGTTGTTACCGATGAAGATCTTACCCACGTTATTCCATTATCAGACGAATAGTTTCTTGTATTATTAGATAATGCCCACCATTTTGCTCCATAATCAGGATGATAGTTTTCAGCATAACATACAGCTTTTAATGCGAAAGAATCTGTAGTATCACCATTTGCATAATTCCAATTTATGCCATCCGTTGAATATGAAATAGTAGAAGTATCTAAAGAATTAGCGACAGCAACAAACATTCCTCTATTATTACTAGCAACTGAATTCCAACTGCTATTTTTAACCATGTTCATTTCAATCCAAACAGATCCATCATCAGAATACGCGCCTTTATCACTATTTGACGCAATTGCAACCCAACGTCCTAAACATGCGTCATATGCTAAACTACTCCAGTTTCTAGAAGCTGGCAATGCTCTGTATTCCCACAAAGAACCATCTGTCGATACTTGTGCTGTAGATGAATTCCAACCTATAGTTATAAATTGTCCTCCTCCGTATTGAATAGAAAGATATCTTCCATTACGTTCTAAAGAATTAATTTGCCAGTTAAACCCATCTGTTGTTACTAATACTGTTGTACTTCCATCCGCGACTATTACAAATTTTCCATTACCAAAAGCAATAGAACCCCAACTAGCGCTAACTGGCATAATTCTAAGTGCCCATGTACTGCCATCTACAGAAGATGCCGCCCAAGGAGATTCTCCCGTAACTCCAGTAGAACTTGATACTGCTAAAAATATTTCATTTCCATACGCAATACCATTCCAGTTAGCATCTAAAGGAGCTGGTCTATCAGTTGCAACTACGTCAGCACCAGGAACAGGCATAGGTGCTGTAACAAAAGCAGTAGCAACTGCACTTTTCGAAACTCCTACAAACCAAGGAGTCATGACGTCATCTATATTTACACTTTTGGGGACGGTTTGAACTGCCATAAATTTTTAATTTTAAATTGCCTTTTATATATTTTATGCAATGTGAATTGCTGTTATATTTTCATTTACATCTTTTTCAAACGTAATAGTTCTTAACCATTTGCCATAATTATTTATATTTATAACAGATATATCATCATTGGCATCATAAATAAAGTCAACAGTCTTTGTTCCTAATATATTGGTTGTAATTATTTGAGTTATTAGTTCACCTGCGTAGTTAAATGATACATTTGAAACCATAGGTTCATATGTTGCATAATCTAAAGAAGGGTCTAATCTAAATGAAGCGTCAGTAATATTTAAAGGATTACCGGCGCCATCATAATAATTACCACTTACACATTGTACTAATCTAATATACGTATCTGATACACGATTTCCTGTTAATTCATAACTCATTTCATTAAATATTAAGATATTTTATTACTTTAACTATATAATATATATTATTAAAGAAAATTATATTTTTTTTTATGTTTTTATCATAAATTATTGTTAATTTTTAATATATATTCTATATAAAAAATGTTCGTATGTGGCAATACTATAAATGGGAAGAATTAAATATTAACTGGGAAGCGGTTAATATGAACTGGGAAGAAGTGGGGTTTATTATTAAAGAGGTTATTCCGTTATCTGCTCCATTTTCCGGAAAACCTGAACATGATTTAAAAAAATTAAATAAATTATCTAAAGAGAAAAAACGAAAGATAATAAAAATCGTTTGTAAAATTAAGGGAGATGATAGTGAATACATATCATATAAATATAAAAATGAAGACATTACTATTACAGCAGATCACATAGATATTATAGTTAATGAACTTTTAAAAAATAATATTAAAGTAGATGTACAAGTTATTTCTTGACAAAAATAAAATTTTTGAATGTAGTGTAAAAATTGAAGGCGCATCATTATCTGATAGCGAGGCTCGTCTTTTAATTGAAGCCGAAAATTTTACATTATCATTTAGTGGTGATATAAAACCTGATGGAACTGTTAAAATTCCAATTACTAAACTTAAAGGTATCTTAAAAGAAAATTATACAGGAAAAATATCTCTAGAAATAATAGCAGATGACACAAGATTTAAACCCTGGGAAAGTGATTATCAGGCTACACTATCAAAGAAAGTTGAAGTTAATTTTGAAAATAAATTAATCGAAAGTACTGAAACACCCGTTGAAATAAAACCAAAAATGTCATTTAGTATAATTCCTGACGAATTTGACACAAAAATACACTTAGAAGAAATATATAAGATTTTAGAGAGAAATAATGTCAATAGAAAAAATTTAGTAGAAAATAAAAAGGTATTTAATAAATTAGTTGAAACTTATTGTCATTTAAATTATATAAATAATCCTGAGCATGTTCAGTCTATTAAAAGAGATCTAATAAAAAATATTAAATGATATGAATAGAACTCTTACTCCATGGGGGCCCTGGAAAGATAATCCATCAAATCCTAAAAATTTTTATGATTTGGGCGAATCCTTTCAAAATCTTGAAGATTTAGATGAAGAAATATCTGAAATTATAGAAGATCCTATAAATGAAGAAAATATAAACGAAGAACACGAAGAACACGAAGAACACGAAGAACCTATAAACGAAGAAAATATAATTGAAGAAAATATAATTGAAGAAACCATATCAGAACCAATTCAGCAAGTTACTGAAAACGAAGATCCTTATGCTTCTATACTAAAAGAACTTAAATAATTATTTACTAATCTATATTTACCGGAGAGAGAAATAACCGTAATTGCTTTTATGGTTAGTACAGCTTTTGGGTCAGCTTCTTTAGGAAAAACAGACGCAATAACAAAAAAATTTTACTTTTATAGTAAAATATTTTTTCATGTCAGAAAAAATGATTATATTTGCACTAATTATAATGAAAATACTTGAAAAAAGAAACTAAAAGACTGTACAATCTTAAATCTTTAAAAAAACTTGATGATATAAAAGCAAACACCTTTTTCATGAAAAAGTCATGACGAGAGTATTGAATAATAGCAAAAAATAAAAAAACTTTATATGCGTAAATCAAAAGATTTAACAAAACCAAAACATAAAGAAAAAATTATTCGCCTTCCAATTTCAAAATTTATTGATTCAAAATTTAGAGATTATGCTATATATGTATTAGAGCAACGAGGAATTCCTAATTTTTATGATGCTCTTACTCCGGTTCAAAGGTATATATTACAAAATTCGCCAACCAGTTTTCAGAAAACTCTTACAATAATTGGAAAGGTTATACAGGATGGCTATCATCATGGTGATGCTGCATGTATAAATGCTCTTAATAAATTAGCTAGACCCTTTGGAAACGCACTTCAAATACTAGAGGGAGATGGATTTTTTGGAACTGAAGTATCTCCATCTCCGGCGGCTCCACGATACACTGGAGTGAGGCTTTCTTCTACTGTAAATAATATAATTAGCAAATATAAACATTTAACAACTCGAGAGCCTGATGGGCCATACGATCCATTGTGGTTAGATGTTCCTATAGGTTTGGTTATTCCTATTGTTGGTATAGCAGTAGGATATAAATCAACCATACTCCCTAGAAAATTAAAAGATATAGAAGATTTTTTAAAAGGAAATCGAAAAAGCTTAAACCCTTATTTTGAAGGCTTTAGCGGTAAAATAGAAAAGTTTCAAAATGTAGACAAATCCTGGTTAATTTCATCTAACATAACTGTAGAAAATAATAAAATAAGTATAAGAGAAATTCCTCCTATTATTAGATATGAAGCTATACTAAAAAAACTAGACCATCTTCTAAATAAATATGAAAATAGTATAAAGATCATTAATAATTCTAACATTAAAGTAAATATTGATATAATATATCTTGGTAAAAATCAAATAGAATTTGATGAAATCGTTAACTATATAAATAAAGCATTTTCTATTATTGTCACCGAAAACATTGTTTTTATAAAAGACGGAACAGTTTTAACTTATGATTCAATTGAACAGTATCTTGAAGATTATAAATGGCAACTTGCAAGATTAAAATTGAAAAACACTTTATATGAAAGAGATAAATTATCATTTGATCTTAAATTTAATAAAGCAAAAGAATTATTTATAACATTTATACTTCAGAAAACTAGAACAATACAAGAAATAGATGAATGGCTTAAATCTTATGATAAAGAGATTTCTTCTCGCCTTGAGAGTATGACATCAAAAAGATTCAGTAAAGATGAATTACAAGAAACTAAAGAAAAGATAAAAAAATTAACGGGTGAGTTAAAAGAAAAAGAAAAAGAATTGAAGGAGGCACAAGAAAATTTTGATAAGTTTCCAGATCCAACATTATCTCGTGGAATAACACATAAATCTAATACTATAAATCTCTTTGAAACATCTGATATTGAAACTGTTAATGGTATTGAAATTTGGAGTGGCCATGATATATATGACGAAGAGGATAAAAGCGAAGAAGGTGACGATGAATAAATAGAAAAAAGATACATGTAATTCTATGACAACAAGAACAGAATTTGAAAATGTTTATAGGAAATTTTCTCCGGATAAATACGAGTTATTTTTTCTTAAGTATATATCAGCTCATGGAATAAGAGAGACAAGTTGGTTTATATTAGTTTCTATAATATTATCAATTCCATTTTTAGCTCAATTATTTTTTAGTATATTTCACTATTCTTTCTGTATAAATTTTATTATACATATGATATACATTTTATTGATAACATTATTTGGTGTATATTGGATTACAATTTTTATTAAGAAGAAAAAAAGATTATCAAAGATAAGAAAGTATCTTGGAATATCAAAAGAAGAGTATAAAGAATTAATAGATCTTTATTTTTATAATAGATATAGAGATGTAAACGATTATATCAAATTTAATTCAAAGTGATTAAATTACAATTTTTCTTAAAAAAGTTTTAAAAATATAAAACTTTTTCTATTTCATGTATAAAATCTTTAAATACACTAAATTTTTAATTTTATGACAACTGATAAATTAGTATTAGAATTTACTGGTAAGAACGTTAAGCCTTTCATGATGTGGCTTAAAAAATTTTCATCTATAGATAAATCATTACTTTTGGAAATTGATGTTAAAGAATCTGAAAAGTTTATAGCAAAAACACACAATGAAGAGAGATCTCTTGTCAAAATGAGTTCAATTAAGTATAATGACTCTGGTTTAAGTTTGAAATCTGCTAAACCTTCTATTTCATCTAGAGTAAAAGTTGGAATTTTTAATATTTCGCATTTGATAAAAATATTAGAGCAGTTTAACGATGATGAGTTTTCTTTTGTAATTGAATTTAAAGAATTATTATCTGGTAACAATGAATCTGAATATGCCGCCGAAAAACTTATATTTAAAAATAAAACATTGAAATTTGTTGTACAGTGTTCATCTTTAAATATTTTTAAATATATTTCTGATGATTTATTCAATAATCAAATTTCTGCAGTTGATCCGTTAGAAACATTTGAATTAACTAAAGAAAGTATATCAAAAATTGGAATGTTAAATGGATTGGATGATGACGACGATGAAAAATCTATGACATTTAAAATAGATAATAAACAAATTACTGTTGGCGGAAAAACATATGAATTGTTTATATCTAAAATAGATGGAAAAGAATCATTTTCATTGTCTATTTTTAAAGAGCAATTTTCTTCTATAGATTTTGAAAATTATAATGTTAAATTTGGAGAAGATCGTATCGTATTTTCATCATTAGAAAGTGATACTTGTGTAGTTATATCTAAAATTGAAAAAGATAAATAAAATTAAACGTTTGGAAATTTTTGTATATAAGAGCTCAAATGAATTTCATCTGAGCTCTTATGTGTTTAGATACATAAAATATATAAAATAAAGTACATTATGCATATCTCTAAAAAATTTTATCCAAGATTATATGAATCTATTTCTAATAATATATTCATGAATTCGGATATAAGAAAAAAATTGATAGAAAAATTTCCAGAAAAATATACTAACAGTTCATCACCTAAATCTGTTAAAACAAGACAAAGGGGCGCCATAACTCCTGAAGATTTTGCGAATGATATTATACAAATTGTTAAAGAAAATGAACCAAATTGGACAGTATCAAAACCTAATATTAGATTAGCACCCGAGCCTGAAGGATTATCTGGAAAGTATCCTACTGTATTTATTACAATAAATGGTAGAGATGAAAAGTTTGTTTTACGAGGAGATATAGTTAGTAACGAATATTCCTCTTCAACAAATGTTAAAGAATGTTTAGTATGCTATTTTTATGAATCTAAAGAAAAATACGAGCCATTTAGTAAAAATATTAAAAATGAAGAAAAATATAAGTTATATAAAGATTTTTTAAAGAAAATTATAGATGATATAGAGGAAAATAGAATACCTGGATGTAAAGAAAAAGATGTAGAAGAAGTATTAGATTTTTTAAAACCTGAAGTTAATCAATATAATTTGAATTTAGTTAACACTATATTTAATTCATTATCAATAGGTAATTTTTTAAGAGAAACAAAATTTGGAAAGGATAAGTGGATAGTAGATAGATCTGATTTATTTGATTATCTAAAAAAGGAAATTGGCTCTGGCATATTTGGTTTTTTAAAGCCTGATAAATGGAGCCCTATGGATATCGTGTTAATTAACCCAAAAGGAGACACAGAAGAAAAAATTAAAGAGATTATAGAGAATGTGAAAAATGAAGATGATGTTAATTTACGTTTAGGAAAAATAAACTCTATGTTTGTAAATGATTTGGATTCTAATAATCCAAATAATCTTATAATAGCTATATCTCTAAAAGAACAATATTCTAAATCTGGAAATGCGAAAGGTTTTATTAAAAGACTTGAACCAAATTTTGAAGATGAGTATAATCTATCTAAAGAAGAAAAAACTTGGTTTGAAGACAATAAAAAATTATTAGATGAAATTAAGAAAAAAAGAATTCTTATAGATGAATTGATTAAAACAAAACTTAATCATTTTAAATATGTAATAGAAAAAGGTGAAATTGATGATTATAGAGGAGATGAGCCATTAAAGAAATATGCTGCTCTTAAAATGCTTTTGTTCATATTAAATAAAGCTGTTAATAATAAAAACATTTTTACAGATATCGTAAGATATGGATTGTCATTAGAAAAAAATCCTACATTTTTTCTATTAAGAGGAAACATAGAAGGAGATGAAAAAATGGTGGAAAATGATATGGAAATATTTCCGGCATTAGGCGGAATACAATTATATGATGCTATAAATGAAAATTTTGATGGTAAAATAAAGATAAGAGATTCTAATGAAAGTAAGGATGTACACATACAATATTATATAGAATTCTCAGGAGTTATTTATTACGCGAAATTATCAATAAGATCTAAAACAAGTAAGAGAAAAAATGTACAAGTTTCAATAGAAATTGCCAAATGGCAAAAATTTAAAGATTTGAATGAAAGTGAAAAATCTTATACATATTTAAATAATAGAAAACCTTTAAATGAAAAATTTTCAGAAGATACTAATATACATAAAGATTTAAATATAGGGTTATCACATATTATAGATAAGTATATACAAGAACATGATACTAATGATTCAGTTAAATTTGGAGAGATCTCTCCAGCCATATTTATTCTACATGAAAAATTAAACAACGCAATCAAAAAAAATTGGATAGAATATATTTTAAGACAAGGAAGAGAACCTATAAAAGAATGGGATGAAAGCGATGTAGAAATTATGTATAAAATGGGAGTTAGATTTATACCGAATCTAAAATACTTTGCCGATAAAAAGCTATCATATGAAGGTGAAAATTATTACAATTTAATGTTTGATGATTGGTATATCTTTTCTGAATATTTCAATAAGTCAAGTTTAAATGAAAAATTTGTAAAAGATATTTTAAATTCAGATGATGTCTTATATGAATATTTTTCAAATGATTATGATTTTGATGATATTTTACAATATTTAGATGAGCAAAAACAGAAAAAGTTATTTAATTATCTTAAGAGCATTTGTTTAAAATTTTCTAATAAAGTTAACGAAGTATCAAATTTAGAAGAACTGTTATCGTTATTTTCGGAAGATTCTTCATTGTATAACAAGATAGGGAAAAATGTTTTACAGGCATTTAATGAATATATGGCTGTATTACAACAAGATTCAATATATGAAGATCTAAAAAATAGTATAAAAAAACAATATGAAATGTCATCAGATGAAGAATTCTCAAAAGATAAAATAAAGATTGGGATATCTGAAGATGGAATAAATAAATTATTTGCTGCATATTATCTAGATGAATTGAAAATTGATCACGTATTACCAGAATACATATCTAATCTAAATTTAAATGTTGATGATTTTATAGATACTATTGATTTTAGTATTTAATGTGATGTTAAAATTGAAACTACATAAACTTTTTATGATATAAATAAAAAAGTTTATGGAATTATCAAATATTGATTATAATAAATGTAGTTTAGATGAACTTCGGGCAGAGATCTCTCGTTTAAAATCTTTAAATGAAGAATATTATAATCTAGAGCAATCTATCAAGATTTTCATTAACTCCGTTTATGGTGCCATAGGATCTCCATTTTTTAGCTATTATAATGTTAATATTGCAGAAGCTGTTACATTACAAGGCCAAGATGTTGCTAAATATGCAAGTAAATGTATTGATGAGTACTTTTTTGAATATTGGCATAAAGATAAAGAACTTCATAAACAATTAGGATTAAATTATGTAAATAAGATAAATGAAAAAACACTTACTATTTACATGGATACAGATAGTGTTGATGCTAAAAGTATCGTGAACACAACAAATGGAATTAAAACTATTGAAGAGTGGTATAATGAAAATAAAAGTAATGAAAATGAATTTACAGTTTTAGGACATCAATCGGTAAAGACTAGTGATAAAATTTTAAATTGGAGTCCTGAAAAAGGATTATATTACGCAGATGTAGTAAGAATAATTAAGCATTCTGTTATTAAACCAAAGTGGCAATTAAAAACTAAATCTAATAAATCTATTTTAATTACAAATGATCATTCGTTAATAATATTTAATGAAAATAAAGCAGTAAAAGTTAAGCCGGAAAAAATTGTGGTTGGAGATAAAATCTTATGTGTTAATGATTCTTTAGAGTTTTATTTTGATGAAGTTGAATATTGTGAAAGAGTAGGAAACTTTAATAGTGAATATGTATATGATGTTGAAGTATTTGATGAAACTCATACATTTATTGCAAATGATATTTTAGTTCATAATTCTTGTTATGTTACATATGATCCAGTTCTTAAATCATGTGATTATAATGGAAATCCTATAGACTTTTTTCTTAAAATAAAAGAATTAAGATTAAACTCTTTTTTAAATCAAAAATTCGAAGAATATGCTAAAAAATATCATACAAAAAATATACAAAATCTTGAGCTGGAAAAAATTTCTTATTCGGCTATAATGATAGCTAAAAAGAAATATATTCTAGATTTAGCATGGAAAGATCCTGGAGTATATATAAATCCTCAAGATAAGATTAAATTTGTGGGTATTGAAATTGTTCAAGGTTCAACACCTAAATATGCAAGAAAAGTTTTAAGAGAAATGATAAAAATGATATGTAATCAAAAGAAGAAATTGGATTATTCAGGTGTTGTTAAACAATTAAAAGAGTATAAAAGAGAATACTCATTTCAAATGCCAGAAGATATAGCAAAAACACAAGCAATAGGAGATTATGAAAAATATTGTATAGAAGATAGAAAGCAAATAAAATTAGCACTTAAATGCCCACAGAATGTTAGAGCAGCTGCAGTTTATAATCATATATTATTAAATAGTAAATGGAAAACGAAATATAATCTTATTAAAACGGGTGATAAAATTAAATATTATTATACAATGGATGAAAATGAGGTTTTTGCATTTCTTCCTGGAAATTATCCTTATGAATTTGCGCCGCCTGTAAATTATGATTTACAATTTGAAAAAACTATCATAGAACCGTTTAATCGTATTCTTGAAACAATGGGATTCAATCCTATTCCAGGAAATCTCATATATTCAAAAAACTTATTTTAAAATAAATAAAATACAAAATTTAATTATGAAAACTTCTGCAGGATTAGTCATTTTATACGATAATAAAATTTTATTAGTTCATCCAACTGGATCGAAATGGTATGGAACATATTCTATTCCAAAGGGGTTAATTGAAGAAGGAGAGGATTCTCTAGAAGCAGCAATAAGAGAAACTGAAGAAGAAATAGGAATTAAATTTGATAGAGAGCAAGTTAAACCTGATAGCGAAGGATATGTAAATTATAGAGATGAAAATGGAAATATATTTAAAAGAGTTTATTTTTTTATCATAGAACTTAAAGAACCTATTAAAATAGATAGCTCTAAACTACAAAGAGAAGAAGTTGATTACGCAGGATTTTTAACTAAAGAAGACGCTGAAAAAAGAATATATTGGAGATTTAGGCCTTTATTGAAATTTCTTAAATAGATAAAATATCGCTAAAAACTATTTTTTTATATGTGTATATAAATAAAAATAATGTATTCTCATGACAAAAAAAGCATCACAATCTAAAAATCAAAATTTACCAGAAAGCTCGTTTAATGAATTAAATGATATGCTATCGAAAATTTCTCCAGATGGAGCGATTATAGAAGATAGTATATATGCTAAAATTGATGAGTGGATTTCTACCGGTTCATATATCTTTAATGCCGCATTAAGTGGGTCTTTATTTGGAGGAATGCCAAATAGAAGATCTCTTATGTTAGCAGGAGAAGAATCAACTGGAAAAACATATTTATCATTGAGCATAGTAAGAAATGCTCAAAAAATGGGATATTTTGCAATTTATTATGATTCTGAAGGCGCTATTGATATAGATTTTGTAAGAAGATTGGGTGTTGATACATCAAAATTTCGAATTGAAAATATTGGAACGGTTGAAGAATTTACAACTCTTGCAGCTAAATTAAATGAAACGATTGCAAATATAAGATCTTCTGGTAAAGTCCCTCCAAAAATTATAGTTGTTTTAGACTCTCTTGGCGCATTATCTTCTTTAAAGGAGAAAAATGATTCTTTAATTGGATCAGATAAAAGAGATATGACTAAGCAACAGGCGATTAGAAAAACATTTAGAGTTATTGGTAATGATTTTGCTAAAAATGGTATACCTTTTATAATTTGTAATCATGTTTATTCTGCAATATCTTCATATATTCCCGGAAATGTTGTTTCTGGAGGAGGTGGAGGAAAATATTCTGCATCAATTATAATGATGCTTTCAAAATCAAAAATGACAGATAAAGATTCAGAAGATCATGTTAAAAAAACAGGAATAGAAGCTACTAAGATTGGAATAGTTGTAACTATTAATCCTATTAAACAAAGATTTGCTAGACCAATCAAAGTTCAAATTCATATTCCATTTTATAAGAAACCAAATCCATATGTAGGCTTAGAAAAATTTGTATCATGGGAAACATGCGGAATTGTAAGAGGAAAAATGCTTTCCGAAAAAGAGTACTCAAAGTTACCAGAATCAGAGAAAAAAACATGTTATGAATTCGAATCTGAAAATAAAGAAAAAGTTTATGCTCTTCCAAAAGAAACCGCAAGAACTCTTGTTTGCAAACATTTAAAGGGTGAAGTTCCTCTTTCAGAACTTTATACAGATAAAGTCTTTACAGAAGATGTGTTAAAACAATTGGATGAAAATATAATTAAGAAAGTATTTATGTTACCGAGTATAGAATCTCTGGAAGACTTAAATGAAATTTCCGGTGAATTATTAGACAATGCTAAACTATCAGATTCTGATGTAATAGATGGTGAAAATGAAATATCTGTAGATGATATAAATATATAAGATGAAACGTTTTAAATTTTAATTCAAACATAATGGTCTGAATAAAACTTCAGGCCATTATGTTTATAAAAAATAATATAAATTTAAAAAATGAAACCGGTTGATTATGGAAAAGTAAAAATAAAAAATCTTATTAACATTATAGATAATCCTACATTAGAAGATCTTTTATTTGAGATAGTTTATTTTTTAGATAGTGAAGGAAGGTATGACGACGAATTTAAAACACATGAAGCATTTCTAAAAACAAAAGTAAGATTATCTTCTTTACTATCTGATGATTTAGACAAATTAACAGAAATGGGGTATTTAAAGAAAACTAAATATTCTAATTATTGTGTAGTTAAGCATCCGTGGGAAAAAGAAATTTAAAATCAATGTCATGAATTCATTTTCAAGTTTTCAAGAACAAATATTTTATCATTACATATTAAGTAATCCTTTATTACTTGAGGCAACAAAACCAAATTATTTCTCAAATAATAATATGGCTGAATTATTTGAGATTGCAAGAGAACATGCTTTAAAATACAAAGAGGCTCCAACAAAAGAACAAATGATTCAATTAATTCAAATAAAAGGGCTTGCAGAAAAATATAATGAAGATATAATAGATGGTTTATATAATTTTAGACAACTGTTACCTCAGTATGGAGAAGAGTGGTTAGACAAAAATGTTAAACCGTGGATTAGAGTAAGAAATCTAGATGTAACTATAAGAAAAGCTATTGCATATATGAAAACTACTAGCGTTACACCGGAGAATGCTAGCGAGGTTGTTGAAAGGGTGCGTAATATGTTATCATCAGAAACCGCAATAGATTTTTCTTTTAATTTAGGAAAAAGCTTTTTCGATCCAGCATCACATTTACAAACTAGATTAGCTAGAACACCAACTGGATATGAATATATTGATCTTTGTACAAAAGGAGGTTACTGGAAAGGCTCTTTAATAGTTTTATTTGGAATGCCTAAATCAGGTAAATCAACGTGGCTTTGTAATTTAGCAGCTAAATCAATTTTAAATGGATATAATACAGCATATATAACTCTTGAACTTCAATCTGAACTTGTTAATTCAAGAATAGGAGCAAATTTATTAAACATTCCAATAGATGAATATGAGAGAATTTCAGAGAATCAAACTTTAATTAAACAAAAATTAAATAATCTAAAAGAGAGATCTTTAAAACAATTGGGAGATCTTCATGTTAAAGAATTTCCATCTTCGAGTGCATCATCAAATGATATAGAAGCTTATTTGAAGAAAACACAAGAATTGTTAGGATATAAATTTGATAATATTTTTATTGATTATATTAATATTATGAGAAATTGGAGAAATCCAAATAGTGAGAATACATATATAAAAATTAAACAAATATCAGAAGATCTTAGAGCTATAGGCCAAGAGAATAATTGGGCAATAATCTCAGTTTCACAGACAAACCGTAGCGGATGGGAAGCAAATGATTTAAGCATTACATCGATAGCAGAATCTGCAGGATTATTACATACAGTAGATATTCTTTTTGGTATTATTACAACAGCTGAGATGAAAGCTGGTGGAGAATATTATCTCAAATGTTTAGCTAATAGAGTCACAGGATACGAAAATACTAGAAAAAGATACACAATAGATTGGAAATATTTAAGAATAGAAGAAGACAGAAATTCTCCTATTCAAGATATGGATTTTTTTATTAATCAAGTGACTGCGGGGCATAAACACCCAAGAGGCAATTTTAAGAAACCCGAGACTATTAATAGTGATAATTTAATAAAGAGTGAAAATTATTCATCAGAATCACAATATAATTATGAAGATAAAAATGAAGGATTATTTTAAATGTAAAAAAAATAAATGTATTGTATGAAAAATGATAATAAAAAGGATGAATCTAGAGAAGATAAAACTGCTAATAATTTTTATAATCAAGGAGAACAAACTTATGAAGATTTTGGGTCTATAATAAAACTTCATGAAAGCGTTTATAATTTCTATGATGATCAATTAGGAGAAAATGTTATAGAAAAAATGACATTAAAAATGTTAGATAATGAAATGTATGAAATATTTAAAGAATCTTCTTATTATGAAAAATATAAAAAACTTAAAAAAATAGATGGAAATGATAGAATAAAAATGTACTATTATTTTAAGGAGAGATTAATAAAGGAGAAGAAGTATACTAGCATGGAAATATTTATAGCATTTGCAGAATTCTTTAAAATAAATTATGATCAGCTTTACTCTGAAGTAGGAGTTCTAGATAAAGAAGCTATAATAAAAGAATTAAATGAAAAATATGGGTTGATGGATAAAATTAAAACAAAAAGATTGTTTTAAAGTGCTTTTTTGATTACACATGTTTGATAAAAGATATAAAAAACTTTTATCATTTACATCTATATAAAAATTTAATTTAAATATTTCTCATGAATTTAAAAGATTTTATTGTAGAAACTAAATATATTAATTATAAAAAAATATTTCTTTTAAGTGATACACATTTAGGCATAAGAGCTAATTCTCTAGAATGGTTAGATAATATAAAAAAATTTTTTACAAATTTTTATATTCCATATTTAAAAAGAAATGTACAAGATGGTGATATTTTGTTTTTTCTTGGGGACTTTTTTGATAATCGTCAACTTATTGACATAAACGTTCTTAATGCAGGAATTGATATTATTCTTGAGATTTCTAAAATTTTACCTGTATATTTCATAACAGGAAATCATGACATATATAAGAAAAACACAACAGATGTAAATTCAATAGTAGCCTTTAAGTATATACCAAATGTTACTATTTTTGAAAAACCTGTGTTAATAACAAACAATTCTTCTAAAATTCTTGTTATTCCGTGGATAGGAAATGCAGAAACAGAAGAATTGTTTGTTAGAGCAAATAAATGTGATTATGTATTTACTCATACAGACATAAATGGTTTTATGTATGATACAGGAAAGGAAGTTAAAAATACAAGTATAGATTTTACAAAGTTTAAATCTATAAAAAGAATATTTTCAGGACATATTCATAAAAGACAAGAGCAAAATAATGTCATTTATATAGGATCACCTTATCATACAAAAAGGGGTGATATAGGAAATACTAAAGCATTATATCTTTTTGATCCATCTAATAATACCTATGAAGTAACATTAAATGATTATTCACCAATATATCAAAGAGTATATTTACAATCTTTATTAGAACTTTCTTTAAATGATACAATAAAATTATTAAATAACAATTATACTGACATAATAGTACCCGATAAATATATACAAATATTTAATTTAACTAAATTTATAGATATATTAAATAATTGTAATTATAAAAGAATTGAAACTGTTGCTGAAAGAAAAAAAATAGAAGAAGATATAATAAATATATCTGAAGGTGATGATATAAAGGACATATTAACATTATTGGAGAAAAGTATAAATGATTTAGGATATAAATCTGAAACACTAGAAAAACTAAAAATAATTAATCGTAATTATTACGAAAAAGCATCAAAGGAGGATTTAGAGTAATGGGAGAAAAAGATCATAAACTTGATTATAATCAGTATCCATCTGAATTTGAGCCGGATCCAACTATCTATGTATTATTTGCAACTAATGGCTTAACAATGGGAAGAATAATAGCTTTCTCAAAGAGTGAATATTGTAAAGAACACCAGGATGAACTTGTAATTTTTAATGCAAATGTTTTAACAAAAAATCGTGGAAAAATCTGGTATGGAGATTTAAACATTACATTAGATTTTGATAACCTTAAAAATGTTGCAGATAAGCTTGAAGAAGATCTTTATATATTAATGGAAGGAGACGCAAGATTTGGAAAAGAAAATTTACCTATAGATGAACTTTTGCCAAAAGCTATAACAATTATACGTTGCGTTAAAACAGATGTATCCGAGGATAATGTAAAACATACAAATAAAAAGAATAAGAAAAATAAAAAATCTTAGTTTTTGTTAACATTAAAATTGTAAAAATTGAAACTTAAAAAGATAGAATTTCGGAATATAGGTCCATTCGGAAATAAATTACAATCTATAGACTTACCAGAAGATGGAGGCCTGTGGATGGTTACTGGAAAGAATGGAAATGGAAAGTGTCATTCAAAGAACACTAAATTAACAGTAGAAATTGATGATATTTATATCAGAAACATATTTTTGAATTACATAAATTCAAAAGAATGGAGTAAAAGAGTGAACTGCAAACTTGGGGATCTTTATTTATTTAATAAAGTAACCTCATCTATAGATGCTGGATTTTTTAAAGTTGAAACTCAATTTGGATTTAAAAGAATATTAGGTGTAGATATAACAGCGAAAAACTCTAAAAGATATAAAATAGAAACTGAGACGGGAAAAACTTTGGAAATTTCTCCAGATCATTTATTATTTAACGGAAGGTGGACTGCAATTAAAAATATAAATATTGGAGAAAGAATTAAAACGAGAGATGGATATGAAACTCTTATAAAAAAAATATTAATCGAGAAACAAGAAGATCTATATGATATTCAGGTTGAAGAAGTAAATGAGTTTTATGCAAATGATATAGTTTCTCATAATTCTTTCTTTGTTAACTTACCAAAGATTTTATATTATGGAAAATTTGATAGGTTTAAAAAAGATGAGATAGCAAATCGCTTAAATAAACATGGATGGATAAGAGGAATTATAGAAGTGTCTCCTGAAACAACTATAACAATAGAAAGAAATTTATCTCCATCATCTTTAATCGTTATGAAAAATGGAGAAGATATAGGAAAAGCGGGAATAACAGATTATCAATCATATATTGACTCAGAAGTGGTGAGTTTACCCTATCATATCTTCTCGAACACAATTTCTTTAAGTATTAATGATTTTAAATCTTTTTTATCGATGACACCTGGTGATAAGAGAGTGATTATCGATAAATTATTTTCTATGGAGATCATAAATAAAATGGATGAGATAATAAGAAAAGATCTTCGTAGCATTAAGACTAATATTGACTTATTTGATAAAGAAATTTCATCTATTAGAGCAAACATAGATGTAGCAGTAAAAGAATTAAAAGAGCTTAAACAAAGAATAAACGAAAATAATACTACTAAAATTGAAGAGTTAACAAAAAACTTAGAAGAATACGAGATTAAATTACAAGAGGCTTATAATAAAAAGAAAGAATGGGAAGAAAAACTGAACGATGTTTCAAGATCACAAAAATTATTTATGAAACAAAAAATTAAAATAATGCATACAATTGAACATATAGAACAGCAGATAAATCTCTTTAATAAAGATAAATGCCCGACGTGTGGTGCGCCTTTTTCTCATCATATGTATGATACGGTTAAACATAATCTACAAGATGAATATAAACAACAAGTTAGTAATTTAGAAAACCTTAAAAATGAAGAACAGAAATATAATATAATGATTGATAAAATAAATGAAGGCTTAAAAACAATTAATAATTTTATCATAAATATTCAAACAGGGTATAGAACAATTAAATCAGAATTAAATAGAATAAAAGTTAATAAATCAGATGAATTTAAAAGCATTCAAAATATAATATCTGATAATACGATAACACTTAATAATAAAAATCAAGAAAGACAAAAACACGATGAAGAATATAAATATCTTTCTATACTTGAACAATTATATTCTGACGCGGGTGTAAAGAAAAAAATATTAGAAAGTTATTTACCAACTCTTAATAAAGAGATAGAATATACATTAAATGAGCTTCATTTTCCTTATACTTTATATTTTGATTCAGAGTTCGAACCTATCTTATATCATTTAGGTGTAAGTATTAGTGTAGATACTTTAAGTACGGGTGAAAAAAAGAAAGTTGATTTAGCCGCTCTTATTTCTATATTAAGAATGTTAAAAAGAAAATATCCTGAGATTAATATACTTATGTTAGATGAAGTTCTTTCGTCTATAGATGGTGATGGAATTTTTGATATAATAGGAATTCTTCAGAAAATGGCAAAAGATTTAAAGATAAATATATTCATCATAAATCATACTTCTTTACCTATAGAACATTTTGATTATAGAATAGAAATAAATAAAAACGCAGGATTTAGTGATATTTTAATAGAGAAATTGAATAATTAGATTTTTTCATTTTTTCATAAAAATATATAAAATAAATTTTATATAATTAAAATAAGATACTATCATGAAAAAGATGTTTATGGTTAAGGAATCTTTATATGAAAATAAAAGAGGAAGAAAACGTAAAGAACAAGATACAAAAAAATTTTCAGATCTTGAATCAGATTCATTTGAAGATTTGGATGATGAAGATAAAGATGAAATCGACCCTGATAATTTTTATTTAGATGCATCTGATACAAAAAATTCTGATGAAATAGAAATTGAAGATGAAGATGATATTTTTGATGATCAGCTTCTTAGAGCATTAAATAATGAACTTAAAGTAATTGAACCTTATAGAAGAATTCTCATATTTTCTACGAAAGATGACCCGCGAAAAAGATATTATGGTATTCCAATGGCTAAAATGGGAAATGACGCATTTTTATTTAAATTAAATAATGGAAGCTTAAAGAAATTTTATTTAAAAGACATTATAGTTGAAAATGAAAATATAGAAGAAAGTAGAGCAAAAACTATATTTGAAAAAACTAAATTTTTAAAGGAAGATGATTTTGAATCAGATGATGAATACGAAGAAGTAGATGATGAATATGAAGAAGTAAAAGATTTTCCAGAAGATTATGATGAATATGATGAATATGATGAATATGATGAATATGAAGAAGATGAATATGAAGAAGATGAAAATGAAGAACCGGAAGAAGATTATGAAGAAGATTATGAAAGTTAAACGGTGTTGTTAAAAATAAAAAACTTTATGTTGAATGATTTCATTTTCACTAATTTTAATGATGAGGATTCATGGGCTAATGAAGAAATTGAAAAGTGGGAAAATAAAAATAAACAATTAAGTTTTAAACAATATATAGATGAAATAGTTCATAAAATATGGTATAGACTGATACGTAAGTTTTCTCCTGAATTTTTAAAATCTATTAAATTTGATAAAAAAAGTTTAAAAGAACTTATAACTTCTAATGAAAAAAGATATCTTTATTCAACTGCAATAGACTACTTTTATTCAAAAACACCAGTAGATGAAGCATCTAATCTTCTATTTGATGAAATTTATAGACAATTATCGAAACAACGATAAGATTTTTACATATAAAAAATAAAAATAATGACATCTGAGGATATAAATTTAAAACTTGAAGAATTTAGAAATACTTTCTTTGATAAAGATTTCTCATGGAGAAAAGGCCAAAAAGAAGCTATTATAGAAATATTGTTAACATATTATAAAAAATCACATAATGTTGTAATACTTGATTGCCCAACGGGAGGTGGAAAATCTATAATAGCTATGGCAGTTTCTTGGATTCTTAATCAAGATTCTAAAAAAGGATATATTTTAACTTCTGATATATCTCTTCAAGAACAATACGAAAGAGATTTTAATCGCTATAATTTTTCATGGGGATCTGTTAAAGGCGTAGATAATTATGTGTGCATAGATAACATGCAGAAAACTTCTAATGGAACATGCCACATAAGAAATAAACCCCCAAAGAAAATGCATTGTTATAATTCATGCCCATATTATACTGCAAGAGATATTGCTGCAGCATCTTCAACATCATTATTAAATTATTCGTATTGGTTAATAATGATGAATTATGTATACACTAAAATGGGAGCAGAATCAATTTTTTTACCAAGAGATTTTACAATTTGTGATGAGGCGCATAAAATTCTAGATATAGTTCAGAATCATTATTCTCCAAGATTTGATAGTAAAGTGTTAAAAAGACTAGAAGACATTACACATTTTTTTTCTCTTTATAAATTGGGTGATCATTCTTTAGATTTTAAAGAAGTAAAAGAAAATATTGAGAGTTTATTTAATACAGAGAATCAAGATGAATTGAGTGAAATTTTATTAAATATAGAGAAAATATTTGAGAAATATTTAGTAACATATAATACATTAAAAGATACTGTAAACAAAAAATATAAAAATGAAGAGCCCCCAAAAGAATGGAAAGAAATGTTATATCTTTATGATTGGCTGAAAGATTTGCATTGTAAAGTAGAAGATTACAATACTATAATACAAAATACTTCTGTTAGAAACTTAATAAAAAATTCTCTAAATGAAAAAGAAATCGTTTTTAATTGTTTAGAAGAATCTTATTTAATGCATAAATATTTTCATAGATGGACAGGATTTACAGTTTTGATGAGTGCCACATTTGCCGATGCTAGTAAATATTTAAGAAGTATAGCTCTTAAAGATGCTAAGTACATCAAAATTAAATCTCAATTTAATTTTGATATGTCTCCTATTTATTTTTATAATAAGAGAAAAATGTCTTATTCACAAATTGAACAAAATCTTCCCTGGTTATATCAAACTATTAATGAAATATTAGATAAACATGCCAATGAAAATGGAATAATACACACAGCTTCTTATGATCTTTCAATAAAAATTTTAAATAATCTAAGTCGTAAAAATAAAAGAAGAGTATTAGTTTATAATGGATCTGAGGAAAAAAGAGAAGTACTAAATATTTTAAAGAATAATAAGAATAAAGTTTTAATGGGTCCAAGTTTAATAGAAGGATTAGATTTAAAAGATGATTGGAGCAGATTTACAATATTTGCAAAAGTTCCATATTTGAGTTTAAAGGATCGTTTTGTTGCAACAAAGCTAAAAATAAATCCAGATTGGTATAGAGAAAAAGCTATCATTTCATTATTACAGGGAACGGGAAGAAGTATAAGAAATGAAAATGACTGGGCTATAACTTATATTTTAGATGGATCCATGGCTGATTTAATGCATACAAATAGAAAATCTTTTCCTGAAGAATTTATAAATCGTATAAGAATAATTGAAGATTGAAAAAAGATGAATTAAATTCTGTAAAGGTGTCTATTTGCTAAAATAATCATAGAATTATTTTAAATTTTATTTTTATTTTTGTAATTTTCTTTTATTTTAGTGAATAAATAAAATAAAAAATGAGAGTTACAAAAATATTTTTATGTTAAATTGAAAGAAAATTATTTTATAAAAATATAAAGATTAACTCTCTTAGTGATTTTTATAAATATGAAAAAAGCAAAAGATAATACAAATAATCCATTTATACAATCAAATAAAATTATAAAAGAAGGTTTATCTGAGAAATTCTCTGAAGATAGTAATGATCTAACTAAAGATTTAGTCATCGGAATTGAAGCTCAGATTAAACAATTTATGAAAAGTATAAATGAAGAATATAGTCTAGATAATGCTTTGGATAAATGTGCAGAATACGGAAAAACGTTATTTGTTAAATTTTTACTTAAAGCTGGAGCAGATGTTCATGCTGATAATGACTATGCTTTAAGATGGGCTTCAGTAAATGGTCATAAAGATGTTGTTGAGCTTCTGCTTAAAGCCGGAGCAGATGTTCATGCTAAAGATGATGATGCTTTAAGATGGGCTTCAAAAAATGGTTATAAAGATGTTGTTGATCTTCTACTTAAAGCTGGAGCAGATGTTCATGCTGATAATGACTATGCTTTAAGATGGGCTTCAAAAAATGGTCATAAAGATATTGTTGAGCTTCTTCTTAAAGTCGGAGCAAATGTTCATGCTAATGATGATGAAGCTTTAAGATCGGCCACAAATAATGACCATAAAGATATTGTTGAGCTTCTACTTAAAGCTGGTGCAGATGTTCATGCTCAAAACAATGAAGCTTTAATACGAGCTTCAATATATGGTTATAAAGATGTTGTTGAGCTTTTACTTAAAGCTGGAGCAGATGTTCATGCTAAAGATGATGATGCTTTAAGATGGGCTTCACAAAATGGTAATAAAGATGTTGTTGATCTTCTACTTAAAGCTGGTGCAGATGTTCATGCTCAAAACAATGAAGCTTTAAAACTTGCTATAGAAAATGGTTATAAAGATATTGCCAAGCTTCTTAAGAAATACATGAATGACAATGGTAAAGTTGTTAAAGAAAGTTTATTCGAGAAATTCTCTGAAGAAAGTGATGATCTAGCTAAAGATTTAGGCATCGGAATTGAAGCTCAGATTAAACAATTCATGAAAAGTATAGGTGAAGAATATACTTTAGATAATGCTTTAGCTGAATGCGCAAGACACGGGAAAACTTTATTTGTTAAATTTTTACTTAAAGCTGGAGCAGATGTTCATGCTGATAATGACTATGCTTTAAGATGGGCTTCATATAATGGTCATAAAGATGTTGTTGAGATTCTACTTAAGGCTAGAGCAAATGTTCATGCCGAAGATGATGTTGCTTTAAAATGGGCTTCACAAAATGGTCATAAAGATGTTGTTGAGCTTCTTCTTAAAGCTGGAGCAGATGTTCATGTTTCTGATGATGAAGCTTTAAAATGGGCTTCAAGAAATGGTCATAAAGATGTTGTTGAGCTTCTACTTAAAGCTGGAGCAGATATTCATGCGCAAAATGATTATGCTTTAAGATGGGCTTCATATAGTGGTCATAAAGATGTTGTCGAGCTTCTGCTTAAAGCTGGAGCAAATGTTCATGCTAAAGATGATGAAGCTTTAAGAGAGGCTTCACGAAAAGGTCATAAAGATGTTGTTGAACTTCTTCTTAAAGCTGGAGCAAATGTTCATGCTAATAATGATGAAGCTTTAAGATTAGCATCATCAAATGGTCATAAAGATGTTGTTGAGCTTCTTAAGAAATATATGAATAAAGATAGTAAAATTGTTAAAGAAAGCTTACTTGAGAAGTTCTCTGAAGAAAGTGATGATCTAGTTAAAGATTTGGGCATCGGAATTGAAGCTCGGATTAAAGAATTCATGGAAAGTATAGATGAAGAATATACTTTAGATAATGCTTTAGCTGAATGCACAAAACACGGGAAAACTTTATTTGTTAAATTTTTACTTAAAGCTGGAGCAGATGTTCATATCCATGGTGATTATGCTTTAAGAATAGCTTCAGAAAATGGTCATAAAGATATTGTTGAGCTTCTACTTAAAGTTGGAGCAAATGTTCATGCTTATGATGATTATGCTTTAAGATGGGCTTCAAGATATGGCCATAAAGATGTTGTTGAGCTTCTACTTAAAGCTGGAGCAGATGTTAATACTAATGATGATGAAGCTTTAAGATGGGCTTCATTTAATGGTCATAAAGATATTGTTGAGCTTTTTCTTAAAGCTGGAGCAAATGTTCATGCTAAAGATGATGAAGCTTTAAGATGGGCTTCAAGAAATGGCCATAAAGATGTTGTTGAGCTTCTACTTAAAGCTGGAGCAAACGTTCATGCTTATGATGATTATGCTTTAATAAGGGCTTCACATAATGGTCATAAAGATGTTGTTGAACTTCTTCTTAAAGCTGGAGCAAATGTTCATGCTAAAGATGATGAAGCATTAAAAGCGGCCTCATCTAATGGATATAAAGATGTTGTTGAGCTTCTTAAGAAATACAGAAATAATAATGGTAAAGTTGTTAAAGAAAGTTTACTTGAGAAGTTCTCTGAAGAAGGTGATGATCTAGTTAAAGATTTAGGCATAGGAATTGAAGCTCAGATTAAACAATTTATGCAAAGTATGCATCAAGAATATACTACAGATAATGCTTTAATCAAATGTGTAGAATATGGAAAAACTTCATTTGTTAAATTTTTGCTTAAAGCTGGAGCAAACGTTCATGCTAATGATGATGAAGCTTTAAGATTGGCTTCACAAAATGGTCATAAAGATATTGTTGAGCTTCTACTTAAAGCCGGAGCAAATGTTCATGCCAAAGATGATGAAGCTTTAAGATGGGCTTCATTTAATGGCCATAAAGATATTGTTGAGCTTTTTCTTAAAGCTGGAGCAAATGTTCATGCTAAAGATGATGAAGCTTTAAGCTGGGCTTCAAGAAATGGTCATAAAGATGTTGTTGAGCTTCTACTTAAAGCTGGAGCAGACATTCATGCCGCTAATGATTATGCTTTAAGAAGCACTTCAGAAAATGGTCATAAAGATGTTGTTGAGCTTCTTCTTAAAGCCGGGGCAAATGTTCATGCTAAAGATGATGAAGCTTTAAGAATGGCTTCATTTGATGGATATAAAGATATTGTTGAGCTTCTACTTAAAGCTGGCGCAAATGTTCATGTTAATAATGATGAACCTTTAAGATTAGCGGCATCAAATGGTCATAAAGATGTTGTTGAGCTTCTTAAGAAATACATGAATGACAATGGTAAAGTTGTTAAAGAAAGTTTACTTGAGAAATTCTCTGAAGAAAATGATGATCTAACTAAAGATTTAG
>Ga0078972_1001904_pt1 | contig 73161 bp, 59 predicted proteins | sample YelNatPaOPGAMG01_FD_67568 | JGI IMG/M metagenome (GOLD analysis project Ga0078972, IMG submission 67568) | Hot spring thermophilic microbial communities from Obsidian Pool, Yellowstone National Park, USA - OP-RAMG-01 (SPADES assembly) (version 2) | ecosystem: Environmental > Aquatic > Thermal... | reverse complement strand
CGGCGGAGGGGCGAGCACGGGACGTTAATAATTTTCGCGGGGCGTCCTTTTCTTTTGGTTCGTTTTCTTTTGGACGAGCAAAAGAAAATGAACACCCAAATCTACACCATCCCTTTGTCATGCCGTGCCCTGACACGGCATCCAGTCACAACCCGCTTGTCATGCCGTGCTTTGACACGGCATCCAGCGACGCGTTGCAGCACAACCTTATTACCGGAGTACACCCAGAGGGGAGTCCATCTGGATTCCCGCTTTCACGGGAATGACATGGACGGGACGGGAATGGCAGATGCCGGAAGGGAATGTCGGATAAACCCGATACCTTCGCTTCTCTGTCTCACACAATGGGCGCCCACTCCGGCGGGCTCCCAACGGCAACTTTCTAAATCGGGATTTGAGTGGCAACTTTCTTTCCAAGAAAGTAACCAAAGAAATCCTCTCGAAACCGTAACACACGAATCAATCACCACCACTTCACCATCCCCTTGTCATGCCGCGCCTTCACACGGCATCCAGTCACCATCCCTTTCGTCACGCCGTGCCTTCACACGGCATCCAGTCACCATCCCCTTGTCATGCCGTGCTTTGACACGGCATCCAGTCACAACCCGCTTGTCATGCCGTGCTTTGACACGGCATCCAGCGACGCGTTGCAGCGCGACCTTTATTACCGGAGTACATCCAGAGCGGAGTGCACCTGGATTCCCGCTGGAGTTTATCCCGCCGAAAGGCGAGACGGGAATGGCAGAGCCGAATGGGAATGACCATGGGCAAATCGTGACGTACCAATAGACTCCGCCGAAGGCGGAGTCCACCTGGATTCCCGCTTTCACGGGAATGACACGGACGGGACGGGAATGCCGGATAAAGCCGATACCTTCGCTTCTCTGTCTCACACAATGGGCGCCCACTCCGGCGGGCTCCCAACGGCAACTTTCTAAATCGGGATTCGAGTGTCAACTATCTTTCCAAGAAAGTAACCAAAGAAATCTTCTCGAAACCGTAACACACGAATCAATCACCACCACTTCACCATCCCCTTCGTCATGCCGTGCCTTCACACTGCATCTAGTCACCATCCCCTTGTCATGCCGTGCTTTGACACGGCATCCAGGGACGTGTCGCAGCACAACCTTATTACGGAGTACACCCAGAGGGGAGTGCATCTGGATTCCCGCTTTCACGGGAATGACACGGACGGGACGGGAATGTCGGATAAACCCGATACCTTCGCTTCTCTGTCTCACACAATGGGCGCCCACCCCGGCGGGCTCACAACCGCGACTTTCTAAATCGGGCTTTGAGTGCCAACTTTCTTTCCAAAAAAGTAACCCAAAGAAATCTTCTCGAAACCGTAACACACGAATCAATCACCACCACTTCACCACCCCTTCGTCATGCCGTGCTTTGACACGGCATCCAGTCACCATCCCCTTCGTCATGCCGCGCCTTCACACGGCACCCAGTCACCATCCCCTTGTCATGCCGTGCTTTGACACGGCATCCAGCGACGCGTTGCAGCACAACCTTATTACCGGAGTCCATCCATAGCGGATTACATCTGGATTCCCGTCCCGCCGAAAGGCGAGACGGGAATGACACGGGTAGAACGGGAATGACCATGGGTAAATAGTGACCTACCAATACGCTCCGCCGAAGGCGGAGTCCACCTGGATTCCCGCTTTCACGGGAATGACACGGACGAGACGGGAATGGCACATGCTGCACGGGAATGCCGGATAAACCCGATACCTTCGCTTCTCTGTCTCACACAATGGGCGCCCACTCCGGCGGGCTCGCAATGACAACTTCGGGATTTGGGTGTAGATCAATGATATGCCTTATCAAGTACCTTATCTTCCATCCTCATATAACTGTAAATCGCCGAGCTCATTATAAACCTGAAAGGCTCCGGGGGCCAGGGAATCACAGTCCTGTTCACGAAAAATGTCTCCGTCCTCTCCGTCTTTTTCTCAAGAAGAAGATCACTTATTGTCCACCCATTCATATGAGTCAGCGCAACACCATGTCCCACACACCCAAGACTATAAACAATTCTTTTATCCCCAAGGTACCCCATTGCGGGAGAAAGATCAGTTGGAACTGAGACAGGTCCACCCCACCGATGCGTGATCTTGACATCTTTCAACGCAGGAAACGTTAATACAATATCATCTTCGAGCTGTTTAAATATACGCTCATTCAAATCCTTATCCATATCTTTACCAACCGCAAAGGTGATGTCCCTCCCACCCATAAGGAGTCTGTTGTCTCTGGTAAGCCTGTAATAATGGACAAAATCCCTTGCATCCTCTATCCCCTGTCTATTCTTCCATCTTATTTCTTTGAAATGCTCTTCTCGAAGCGGCTCTGTCAGAACGATGTATGTGAACACAGGCACCTGCTTTCTCCTCAGTTGAGGGATAAGGTGCGAGTATGCATTTGTTGCAAATACAAGTTTATCCGCAATCACAGAGCCTCCCGGAGTTTTCAGATGTATCTTCCCATTCTTTTTGACCTCTAAAACAGGGGTCCTATCATAAAAATCAACGCCCATGCCTTGTGCAACTTTCATCAGACCACGGACAAGCTTCGCAGGATTTACGAGTCCGCACCTTGGTTCCCACCAAGCACCAAGGTAAAGTGGCGAATTTACCTGCTCGATCGTCTTCTCCCTGTCAATCCATTCGATCCCTTTTATTCCAAGACTCTGAGCAAGTTCCACCTCGTGCTTGATCCTCTTTTCAAACTTTGCTGTTGTTGCAACCCTCAAAAAGCCGGGAAACTCAAAATCACAGTCTATGTTGTGCTTAATCACAAGATCCTTAACGAGGTCAACAGCCTTCTCCATGTACCTATGAGCTTCAAGTGCCTTTTGTTTGCCGAAGCGTAAAGCAGTCAACCCCATTGTCATGCCGAACAGTGTCATTGCGAATCCACCATTCCTCCCACTTGCTCCGTAGCCAACAACCTCGCTCTCAAGTACGGCTACCCTTAGAGAAGGCTCCTGTTGCTTCAGAAAGTATGAAGAGGCAATCCCAGTAAACCCACCCCCTATGATTGCGACGTCAACTTTTATCTCCCCTTCCAAGGGTGGGTTCTCAGTGTAGGGACTCGATGCGAGCCAAAAACTTTTCTTAGTATAGTCTTCCATATCATCCTCCTGTGTTTAACTCGCGTGCGGCGACAAATGCAAATTTGAAATTCTCGATTGAAAATTACAAACTGAATGAAAAAGGAAAAACAAAATAGGGTTCACTCTTCCAATTTACAGTTTTCAGTCCGCAATTGAGAAACAGCGATTGTTGTTTCAAGGTCAGGACAGCAGTTTTGAACACTCAACACAAATTTTTACTCCAGCAGCAGGTCATACCAGAACTTTGATTTCCGTGGGGCAACAGCAACATGTATATGCTTTATCTGAGTATACTCATCAAAGCCGTACGTACCGAGCTCCCTCCCTATACCGCTCTGCTTGTATCCACCAAATGGCGCAATTGCATTGATAAGATGATAGTCATTGATCCACACGGTCCCCGTTCTTATCGCCTTCGCAACCTCGATTGCCCTTGGTATGTCCGTCGACCAGACACCTCCAGCAAGTCCATACACACTGTCGTTTGCAATCCTTATAGCCTCCTCCACCGTTTTGAACCTTATCACAGCAAGCACAGGACCGAATATCTCTTCCTGAGCTATCTTCATCTTGTTGTCCACATCTACAAAAATTGTTGGTTCCACATAAAATCCCTTATCAAACCCTTCGGGCCTTTTCCCTCCAAGCACAAGCTTTGCTTTTTCTTCAAGCCCTGCCTTTATGTAGCTTTCTATTGTCTCTCTCTGTGTTGCTGAAACCACGGGGCCCATCGTTGTCTCATAATCCATCTGATAGCCAACCTTGATCTCCTTTCCCCTTGCTATAAGCTTATCCATAAATCTGTCGTAGATCTTCTCATCAACGAGCAGTCTTGTTCCGGATTCACATATCTGACCAGCATGTAAAAATGTCCCAAACAGTGCACCGTCTACAGCCTCATCTATATTCGCGTCCGCAAGCACAATGTTAGCTGACTTACCGCCAAGTTCAAGTGTTACCTTCTTTACTGTCTTTGACGCAAGTTCCATCACTCTTTTACCAACAGACGTCGAGCCTGTGAAAGCTACTTTATCTACCATTGGATTGCTTGCAAGTTCTTCACCAACAACACTGCCTGAGCCTGTGACTACATTCACAACGCCTGCCGGTATGTCTGCCTCCTCTATGATCTTTGCAAGTTCAAGTGCCGTCAGTGGGGTGTAACTCGCGGGCTTGAGTACCACAGTATTGCCTGCTGCTATTGCAGGTGCTATCTTCCACACTGCCATGAGCAATGGAAAATTCCATGGTACTATCTGTCCTGCCACACCTATTGGCTCTCTTACCACAAAGTTCCAGCTTACAGATGGAAAGTTCACCCAGGGTAAAGGCTCGTACGGGTCCTTCTTGTACGCAAGCTCTGCAAAGTACCTGAAATGCTCCACAGCAAGTGGCACATCTATCATGGAGGATTTTCTGATGGTTGCTCCGGAACTCAGCGACTCAAGTTCTGCAAGTTCATTTTGTTTAGCGATAAGTCCATCAACTACCTTAAGCATCAGTTCCGATCGCTTCCTCGGTTCGATCCTTGACCATACACCGTTATCAAATGCATCGCGTGCTGCCTTTATTGCATCCCTCGCATCTTCTGCGCCAGCAGCAGGCACCTCCGCCACTACCTCTTCGTTCCCGGGGTTTATAACCTTCAGGGTTTTACCTGACCTTGCATCCACCCATTTGCCGTTAATATACATCTGATATTTCTTCATGGCATAATCACTCCTCTCAATAAACAGAGAATAACCTTGTTAGATGGATTAACATCAGAGGATGCTTAAACAGCCCATTTATCTTAAGCCTGCCATTAAATAACATTCCGAGTATTTCTCTGCCTGTTTTGTCAAAGTAATGGCGCCACTGGCTCAACTTGATCTTCAGTGCAGTCAATTTAAGAAGGCTGTCTGAATCTGTTTCTATCATTAAGTTGCAAGGCTCTTTTATCCCTTCATGGATAACAATATCCCCCTTATTGCATGTCATTGTAAGCTTCACATCAATATCATTGGCTATGATAGCAATATTGCCTTTCAATGCCTTAAGGTCTTTGCCCCTCTCGGGATGAGCTTGCACATTTTGCATGATCAAATCTTTCAACATGCTTGCAAGCCCATTGTCAGCAGCATCGTTATCAAGCACTACCTGCATTGCTACCCGCTCAGTATGCCTGTTTCAATATCTTCAGAGTCTCTTCGGGGTCAAGAATTGATTTTGCATTGTAGACAATAGAAGCGTCTGATATTGCATCTTCTGCAATCTGCTTCAGTCCTTCCTCTTTCACTCCAACATCTCTGAGCCTCTGTGGCATGTTTATGCGTCTTGTAAGTGCACGAATCGCCTCTACCGCCTCACGGGCAGCGGCTTCATCGCTCAATCCACTCACATTAATGCCCATTGCCTGTGCAACAAGCCGGTACTTATCTACCACCGCATCAAGGTTGTATTCCATACAATAAGGGAGGAGAATGCTGTTTGCAACACCATGCGGCACACCAAATCTACCACCAACACTATGAGCAAGCGCATGAACGACCCCAACCTGTGCGTTCCCGAACGCAACACCCGCCATATTTGCAGCTATGAGCATCTGCCCCCTGGCTATTACGTCATTCCCATTCTCAATTGCCTTTGGCAGAAACTCAGCTATCAGCCTTATAGCGCCAAGCGCAAGACTATCTGCAATGGGCTCCGCTTGTTGCGAGTGCAAGGCTTCGATGCAATGACTCATTGCATCCATTCCGGTGGCACCTGTTACGGATGCGGGCATGCTCACTGTCATAAGAGGGTCAAGGATTGCAACATTTGGTATGATGTAATTATCTGCAAAAATCAACTTTCTATGCTTTTCATGATCCTTTATGACAGCTGCATACGTCACCTCGCTCCCGGTGCCTGCTGTTGTTGGTATTGCTATGTGAGGTATTACAGGAGCTGAAAGGAAGTTTATCCCCGGATGATCCTCTATCTTGCCGCCAAGGCTAAGCACTATCGCTATACCTTTGGATGTATCTATTGAACTTCCCCCACCTACGGTTACTATGCAGTCAGCACCTATTGACCTCGCATAATCTGCACCCTTATTAACGATATGAGTACCTGTATCAGGCTCGACTTCGCTAAAGACACCAGCTAATTTGTTTCCAAGTGCTTTCTTGACCTTTTCCACTCCGCCAAAGGTCGGACTCCGTTCAAGAAATCTGTCGGTTACAAGCAGCACCTTTCTACCATTTAGCGCCTCTGCCTCCTGTCCGACCTCTGATGCAGCACCCATACCAAAGACGATCTTCGTTGGATTTCTAAATATGAAATTCAGATCAGCATTATACATGAGAACGCCTCCCCACTTTGAAGGGAAAGGAGAACTGCCACTTTACTCGTCGACGAACTTAGTTTCAATCATCGTCGCTGAATCAACGAGGTCCTGTGCCGCTTTCACAAACCTGACGATTGTTGGCATATCTCCCTTAAGCTTTAGCTTACCCTGCATCATGCCTTTTACAGGTTCAAGCTCCTTTTTTAACACCATCTTCCATCTCGCATACTCACCTGTAATGACAAATTTTGCATTCTGCGCCTCTTCCACAGAGACCTTCTTTGCCTCCCTGCATTCTCCATGGTATAGATCAAGCCATATCCCCACTGCTGTCTCCCCTTCTTTAATCTGCTTACTCAGGACAGGATCGCTCTTTATCTTGCTTAGGATATCCTGGTCAAACTGCATGACAAGCGCTATTGTCCCGTGCTCCCATTTTGATCCAGATTCCCTGTAATTGGGATTCGAGTTGATCTTCTCCTTAAACGCAGCGATCCATTCTTCACTCAGAAATGTGTACGCCATATGCTACCTCCTCTTTAATTCCTGATCTGCTGTTACCACACTGTTAATGGAACTCTTTTATAGTATAAAATAATGAGATGAAAAACAACAGAACAAATAGCGGCGAGGGGCTTAACTGAATAAGTCCAGCCCTCCCGCCGCTTCATATTGTCGAGATGCCCTGCGAGTAATCCCGCTTATCTTGAAAACCCGTATCCGTCCCGGCTACTTGTCGAGGACGAGGTTCAAGCCGGAATCGGATATGTCTTGATTTCCTCGAGAGCCTTTTTCACAGCCTCACGTGGCATTTCGTAGTCCTCAAGTTTGCCTGCGAAGTACGCATCATAGGCAGCCATATCGAAGTGCCCATGTCCACTCAGATTGAATAGGATTACCTTCTTCTCCCCTTCTTCTTTCGACCGTTTAGCTTCTTCAATGACAGCTTTGATTGCGTGTGCAGACTCTGGAGCGGGGATAATTCCTTCAGTTCGGGCAAAGAGGACCGCCGCCTCAAAGACTTCGAGCTGCTTGTAGGCTTGCGCTTCGATGAGTCCGTCAAGGTACAACCGACTTACAATAGGAGCCATGCCGTGATATCGAAGTCCTCCGGCGTGAATGGATGGCGGCATAAATGTGTGACCAAGGGTGTGCATCGGAAGAAGTGGTGTCATCTGCGCCGTGTCGCCAAAGTCGTAGCGGAACTCCCCCTTTGTCAAAGATGGGCAGGAAGCAGGCTCAACGGCGATGATGCGGAGATTCTTGCCGTTGACCGAACCTCCGCCGCTTAGAATTTTGTCACGAACGAATGGGAGAGCAATCCCACCAAAATTTGATCCGCCGCCAACACACCCGATCACGATGCCAGGATACGCATCAACTTTCTCAAGCTGCTTCATGGCTTCCTGTCCTATCACAGTTTGATGAAGCAGGACATGATTCAGTACGCTGCCAAGCGAGTAGTTCGTATCTTCACGACTGACAGCATCTTCAACAGCTTCGCTAATTGCGATGCCAAGGCTTCCTGGAGAATCGGGATTCTTTTCAAGAATTCTTCTGCCGACGCTTGTGTCCGGGCTCGGGCTTGGGACGACCGTAGCGCCCCATGCTTGAATCATCGATCGGCGATATGGTTTCTGTTCATAGCTCACACGCACCATATACACTTTGCACTCAAGCCCGAAGAGATTGCACGCCAGACTCAGCGCGCTCCCCCACTGCCCCGCACCAGTCTCCGTTGTAAGACGCTTGATGCCGGCTTGCTTGTTGTAGTAAGCCTGGGCAATAGCTGTGTTTGGTTTGTGACTCCCTGCCGGGCTGACACCCTCGTACTTGTAATAAATTTCAGCCGAAGTGTCAAGTGCCCGCTCAAGATTGAAAGCCCGGATGAGCGGTGTGGGGCGATAGAGACGATATGCGTTTTGGACCTCATCAGGGATTTCAATGTACCGCTCACGGCTCACTTCTTGCTTGATCAGCTCCGGTGGAAAAATTGCAGAGAGGTCCTCCGGACCGATTGGTTTACCTGTCCCGGGATGAAGAGGTGGATCAAGCGGTCGAGGCAGATCAGCCAGAATGTTGTAGTAGGCTGTCGGCATCTCCTTCTCGTCGAGAGTGATCTTGCGTGGTTGCATTTTTGGTACCTCCATAACTTGTGATTGATGTTTGTTTATGATAGCGATGAAATAAGAAATCGTGGGTGGAGGTTCCCACGATTTCTGTTTGACATAAAAACAAAAAAGGTGGGAACACTCCGTCGGTGCTCCCACCTTTGATAGGGACAAATGATTATTTGCCCCTACTTCCACGGACTCGCTATGGTGGGGACACCGGCAAACGCCAGCGCCACCACCAATTGGAGCCTTGGCTCCACGGTGCTTTAGCACTCACATTTCGTATATGTCTAAACACCGAGCTCATGTTTTTACTTAATATACCACTTGCTCTCAAAAATGTCAAGTGGCGGAGACGCCATAGTAACCTCATTCATGTTATACTAATGCCAGCCTGACTAACGATCGGCCGTAAAGGTGCTCCACCAGTTTCAAGCTGTGCAAAGTCTCGAAGAAGTCCTGACCCTGGCGAGCTCCGTGAGCTATATAGCCCGGGAAAAACGAGATATCTTCTTTTTAAATACCTCTTAAACAATTTTCGAAGACCTTCTGAAAATGGAATCCATAAATTGTATAAGTGATTGCTAACGGGAAGAGCCGGGGATGCCTGAATAAGGACCAAAAGAATAGTCTCCAGTAATAGACCCTTGCTTTATTTGTTACGCCGAGGAACCATATAGATTTAAAAAATGCTCCTAGGTAACCAAAATGGAAACGGACGTAACCGAAGTGAAAATGCAACTTTTGTAATGGCTTATATGCTTTTAAAAATCTCTTAACCCGTTCATAATAAGGCTTAGGAGAGTAAATCCCGCAGGCTACAAGAAGTTTTCGCTTACTAATTCCTTGTGGTCAAGGTAAGACCACCAGCAAACGCCAGTCAGCACCAACTGGCGTCTCAGCGTGTCGCTCCGAGTGCCATGCCGTAGCACCCATCCCGGAGCATCCGCATCGAGACCTCGTTATTGTTCAAGCTTATTCTTCGCAGCGTTCTTCGCAAACGAGTAGATCAAGATACTGCCTCCGCCAATGAGCATGAGCAAGCCCCAGAGCAAGTTCACATTAATACCAAGCGATCTTGTATAAAGGTCGCTCCCGATCGATGGAATAATCCCGGATGTGAGGAACCCATAGACGGCGAGCACGATGCCATAAAAGGTAAGTATCCCACCTAAGGGAACTTTCAGGTCAAGTAAATGATGTTGTTTCGTCTGTTCCACAGGAAACTCCAGTGTGATGTTTTCGCGATTACCAGAAAATCACGTTAAGAATCAGAGCGGCAAGCAATGCTAACGAGCCCCAGATCTCTGGACGGAGGAACCACTTCGCAGTGCTCTTTTTTGCCTTTGATGAGAGGCCATACACCAATCCACTCAACTTTTCATCTCCTTTTTGCTTTGTTACCAAGCTCACAAGGATTGTAACAGTGAAATCGGTCAGCCAAGCCCACCACGCCTGATAGAAATTTGCCGCCATATCGCTTGCGTACGTAATGACGCCGGTTCGATACAGCAAGAAGTAGTGTATCGCCGCTACACTGATGCCCGCCAGCAATCCAAAGAACCCTCCCCAGGGGGTCGCACGTTTCCAAAACATTCCGAGCAAAAACGTCGCGAACAGAGGTGCGTTGAAGAATGAAAAAATAAGCTGCATATAATCCATCAAGTTCGGAAATGATTGCACTATATAAGCAGTCCCGATGCTTATGACGACGCCAAACACCGTGGCATATTTTCCCATTTTCAAATAATGTTCATCAGGCATTCCTTTCTTGATATAGCTGCCATAGATATCATATGTCCACACCGTGTTGAACGCTGTCACGTTGCCCGCCATTCCTGACATGAAGCTCGCCAGCAAAGCCGTGATTGCAAGTCCAAGAACACCATTGGGGAGATAGTGTGCCATGAGCAGTACCAGCGCGTTGTTGTAATTAGGTGTTTGTCCCGCTGAAGTCTGAAATTCTGGAAGCATTGCTATCGCAATGAGACCCGGGGTCACAACTATGAGTGGCACAAGCATCTTTGGGAAAGAAGCAAAAAGTGGTGTACGTTGGGCAGCATAAAGGTCCTTTGCAGCAAGTGCTCGCTGAACCACAAGAAAATCGGTGGTCCAATATCCAAATGAAAGAACGAACCCAAGACCTAAAACCACGCCAAGCCAATCGACCCCCAATGGATTTTGCCCGTTACTTCCCATGTATTTCCATGCATGGATAAAGGTCTCCGGAAGTCTCCGCGCCAATCCACTGAAACCTCCAGAAGCAATCAAACCGATGGAGACAATTGGTAGCAGCCCTAACCAGATTAAGAAAAACTGTATTACCTCATTATAAATAGATGAGGAAAGCCCTCCCCAGAAAACATAAAGGAGAACAACGAAGGCTGAGAGCATAATGCTCGCCGTTAGCGACCAGCCAAGCATCGACTTGAACAGGAGAGCCATCGCATACATACTTATCCCGCTCATCAAAACCGTCATGACCGCAAATGAAATTGCATTCAAAGCATGGGTCGCATTATTGTAGCGAAGCTTAAGATACTCCGGCACACTTCTGACCTTGCTTTCGTAATAAAAGGGCATCATGAAAATTCCCAGGAAAACCATTGCCGGGATTGCGCCTACCCAATAAAAATGCACCGTCGAGATACCGTATTTCGCTGAGTTGGCAATCATCCCGATGACTTCAAGGGCACCAAGATTTGCAGAAATGAAAGCAAGACCAGTGATCCATGTTGGAAGTGAACGTCCGGAGAGGAAAAAATCTTCTCCGGTCTTCATATACTTCTTCAACGCATACCCGACAATAATGGTCACTGCAACATAGGCACCAATGATCACGTAATCTACACTGTTAACACTAATGATAGGATCCATAGTTTTCCTTCCTTTGTCAGCTAGTCTAGTTGTAGTTCACGCCTTTTATGGGAAGTCCTAAACAAGACTGCATCGAAATTTCCAGAAGTTCTTTGATATCGAACCCTATCCTGCTTAGACGAAGCAAGAGACGTTAAGTCTTATTATACACCTCACACCGTTTACTTCCAAACATCAGCGTTCGAGTTTTCGCTGATCTGCGGGAGAACCGAAATACGCAGTCTTGCGCATCCCATTGGAATCAAGGTAATGTCATCCACAGGCTCGTCAGAACGGACTTCGCCGAAGCTGGGTTGAATTTCTCCGACAAGCCCATTTGGTTGCATCTCCCATTGGGGAATCCGCTTCCCCTTCGCATGCAATTCAACTGGCGCATTCTCAAGAGTAAATGGCTGTGAGGAGACGTGGGGACTTTTCACAACTTCAAATGATGTAACCGGATTTTTTGAGTCGATGAGCAATCCGTAGTTCCAGGGTGTAGTTGGGAACACCTGAAACTCAGGCCATTTGTCAGTTCCACTATATTTTTCCCATCGCTCTCCTATCTTAAGTGAATACGCGAGCGGTCCCCGATATACAGAGATGCCATCATGATTTCTCTCCCACTTCTTAACTTGAATCTCCATAGGTAACACAAGCCGCACAATGTCACCGTTGTTCCACCCGCCTTCAGGCTCGAGAACAATCCAGGAAAGGGGTTTAGCATTGACATTCAAGTGTTTCCCATTCACTTGAATCTGTGCATTCTTGCACCAACCGGGAACTCTTAGAAGAAATGGAAATTGTACAGGCTTTTCTGTTGAAATCTTGAATTCGATGGCTTCGTCAAATGGATAATCAGTTGCTTCTGTAATACTCACTTCGGTTCCATTCCCAACCTTTGCCTTTACTTCACTTGGTGCATAGAAGACAGCGGCAAGTCCATTCCCCTGCGTCGCCATCCACAGATGTTCAGCAAAGTAGGGCCATCCAAATGCAACATTATGCTGGCAACAACGATATCTCCGCGGACTATAAGATAACATATCTCCAGGGTTATCGAAGAAAGGGGATTTGTCTGCGGTGTCCAATTGTACCATGTTGGGAGCCGTAAGGTAATGCAAGCCCCTTAAATCAGGAGTCATGGATGCAGGCAAAGAATTAAACGCGACCTCTTCGCATCTATCCCCCCAGACTGGATCGCCCGTTATTTTCAAAAGCATCTCAAAGCTATGCATGAACTCAACCATTGAACATGTCTCAGCAGCTTGTCTTGGTCCTGTGTAACCATCACGTGCATTTTCATCTGCACCAAACATCCCACCCGGGACCTGACCAAATGTAGTCATAATTGAATCATAATTTCGCTCCGTTGCTCTTAGATAGCGGATATCATGTGTTTGCTGATAATACTGCGCTGGCTCGCGAAAGCCCATTGTCAGGTTAACCCCGTGCCATGTTGGTATCCCGCTTGTCCAATCTGCGGTGCGCTCGTGATTTATGCGCGCAAGGTCAAGCAGCCACTCATCGCCTGTTCTATTGTAAAGCCAGTAAATATGATCAAGGTTTTCTCCACCCCGCCACCATTGCCATATCTTGTGGGAATAGGTCGGGATCACCGAGAAGGGATAGTAATCTCCCTGACGCCATTTCTGTTGATCGATGGGGAGAAACTGCTCAAGAGGAAGCGTATTTAACCAGCGAAAATACCTTGCCATAAATTTAGGAACTCGAGAATCACCTGTTGCTTCATAGTAAGAGCGCAGAACATAAAGCATCACCATGTTGGGCCATATATCGTGATTTCTCTTGTTTGCTCTCGGTCCGAAATAACCATCTTTATCTTGACTTGATAGCACAGCATCAACCCAGCGACGGGATTCATTGATGATTCGCTCGTCTTTCAAAATGTAACCAAGGTCTATGAAACCTCTCAACCAGTAGGGAAGTTCCTCCCAGCCATATTGACCTTCTCCATGAGCACTTGTCCATGCGTTTTCTTCAAACTTGCACCACTGACTTATTTCCGTCAGGTTTCCCGTAAAACCTTCAGCCATGAGCTCAAGCTGATGCCTCAGCCATCCTTCAGGCTTAATGTTCCCTATCGGAAGTTTGATGAGTGGACTTGATAACAAAGGCTGACGGTTGCTGACATAAAACTGATTCCCACCCGAAGTTGGTGGTTCATCAACAACTTTAACCTCAATCCGCTCAATGTTAAACATAAAAGCTTGTAACAAAAGGAGTAGACCATATGACAAGGGAATCTTTCGCATCTTCATATTCAATCCTCCTTAATCTGAGTGCGTCCTTTGCACAATTCGCCCAACAGTTCGTATTCAACGAAGTCAACAAAGTCCGCCCGCGGGGGATGCCTAACAATTGTTACTGGCAACTACCTGCCGATCACCTTCTTCACCACTGGAAGAATATATTTATCCACATCGTCATCATTCTTAGGCATGGGAACGTCTTTGAAAAGGAACCAACGCTCAGCATGCTCAACAAGAGCACCGGGGTCAATTCTTGTAAGCGGACCGAGCGATTCAACTTCAAGTATCTCCGAGTTTGTCCAGGTCTCGGCATTGCAACCAAGGTCAGGATACTTAGCACCCGGGATGTATGCGAACTTCTTGATAAAAAGATGTCCATTCCGAGCATAACCTGCCCATCCATCTAAATCCATGAAGCCCGCCTTCTGTGGAGTTTTCGCATGCACGTCCTGTCGAAGTAAGACATATTTCCTCCCCCATGTCCATCGAGGATCGCTCATATCAGTATAAGCCCAGAGGGTGATCAAACTTGTGGGTAAGAGATTTTCAGGGTGCGAGCCCCTTGGTGGAAGCGGGAAAATGCCAAGTCCACTCGGAGCCATCACAGAGAGCGCCCAAGGCGCCAATTCCACACTCCAAAGATTTGTATTCTTCAAACGGTGTATCACCTCGACCTCAGCTTCAGCAGGCGACATTTTGATGTCAATTTCTTTCTGTATCCCAGTTGTCTTCTCAACAGGTTGAATAAGCCGAACAAAGTTCTCATGTTGCTCAAGCTTCACAGGAAAGTTATCGGGGTAATACGTTCGAATCGGATCCTCAGGTGCGTGCCAGAGACGATGTCCGCCGTATGGAAGCCACTTATCTCCGCCTGTTTTCCCTAACTGATCGGCAAATTCCTTGAATTCATTCTCTTCATTGACGAAGCCAAATCGAATGATACGCGGACCGACATCGGTAGTAACGATCAAATCGACGATACCGTTTGAGATACGGTAACAATTTTGCCAGCCATTGTAACTGATTTTCTCCACGGAGATGCCTCGTTTTTTTGTTTGCTGGGAAGAGCCCACGTTGTCGTCTCCAACAGCGGCAAATAATGCTGTAGCAAGAAGAAAAGCACACGTTAAGCTCAGCAGCGGACTCAGATTGGTCTCAAAACTTGAGTTGGTTGCTCTCACTATCTTTCTCATATTATTATCCCTCCTTCGGCGTACTTTCAACCCTCCTGTTGATTATTACGCATGTAGAGCTCTGCTAAAATTACCTTGGTAAGGTATCACACAAATGGTTCAACGCTCGACGAATAATGTCTCTGTCCCCTTCAAGTCTCCCTATTTCACTTTTAAGCTTCGGAACTATTGCATGAAACCTTTGAAGCTCCTTTTCAGCGTTTTCAGGAAACAACGTCATTCTGTTGCCGGTCTGTGCAGCAATAATCAGGCTGTCCGGCGACCAGTCATCAATCCAGAGATGATTCAGGATCTCCATTGCTTTCTTGAGGCGCCTGAGTTTCCCGGGGATGCCATCAAGCAAAGGTGAATTCAATGGAGAATGAAATTTTATTATCGTCTCCACTTTCTGATGTACACTGAATTCAGGCAAGGAGATAATTGTCGTGGCTCTATCGCCATCATAATGCCAGCCCGAGGAGGTCTCACCTTGCATGATCCTGTACAGCGGACCCGAGTCTGTCGGGACACAGACTACTGACTCAGGTGGTAAGACGCCAATAACCTTTATTTCATACGCACGCTTCTGAGGCATTCCCGCGTACTGACCTTCAACTGGCTCTATTTCAACCTTTAACGTGAGATCATCAAGCTTGCGGTATTTTACTGTAGTCCACGAGTACTCTCCCTTCATATAACCGAGGGAGTTCCCTTCATCTTCATAAATGCGTGTCGAACCAGAATCAGCCGGGAAAATAGTGAGAATAAGAGGATCCACTGGTCTCTCAGATGTATTCATCATTTGCGGAGCCATTGGTATGATGGAACCTTCTTTAACATAAATAGGAATCTCGTCAAGAGCAAAATGCCGCTCAACGATCTTCGGACCTCTCAAATGCTCTCCACTGCACCATTCAATCCACTTGCCGGGTGGAACCCAGATGGACTGCGAAGCAAGCAGGGTATCCTGTGAAATTGGTCTAACAACAGGGGCAACCATTATGTCGTCGCCAAACATGTACTCTCCTTTAAAGTCATAAGCTTCAGAGAGTTCAGGATAATCGTAATAAAGAGGATGGATCATTGAAACACCCGTCTCATATGCTCTCCTTGATGCCGTATAAATGTACGGGATCAATGAGTACCGAAGTAGGAATGCCTCGTGCATTGCATTGAAGTAATCAAATGGATATGCCCAGATGCGGCGCTCAGCTTCTGCATTCCGTGTTGTGTGTGTTCGCAATATGGGGCTCAAGGCGCCCCACTGAACCCAGCGTGTGTAAAGTTCCGGTGCGACAGGTCCGGGAATATGGCCCCCAATATCATGACTCCAATATCCAAATCCCACATTTGCGGCAGTTGCGGTAAAGTACGGTTGAAAGGCAAGAGAAGACCAATCAGAGATAACATCACCAGAAAAACCGACCTGATAGCGGTGATTGCCAAGTCCACCCCAACGAGCGAGAATGATTGGCCGTTCTCTCCCTTCGCGTTCCATGTTTGAATAGAAAGCATAGTTCAGCCACCAAGTGGGATTCAATCCGTGTATCGCGGTTGTATCCCATTGCTGCCAATCAATCCACCAAAAATCGACACCCTCTTTTTCTAATGGGCGAAGCATTACATCGAAGTAATTGAGGGCAAATTTTTTTTCGGTGATATTGAACGGAATATAGTTCTGTGTTGATGGGTCAACACCCATAGCCTTTGCCATCGCGGGATATCTTTCTTCAAAAGGCTGTACACCTGAAGCTGGATGCAAATTTAAAGTGATCTTCAAGTTCTTCTCTTTGCACCACTTCAAGAATTCAGGTGGATCAGGAAATAATATCTTATTCCAGGTATAGCCAGTCCACCCTTTCATCTGTCCTGCTTGATCGAGCACACCGCGTTTCCATCGCAGACCGAACGTCTCGTGCCAATCCATATCAACGACGAGCACGTCGAGCGGCACATTGAATGTATGAAATTGTCTCACAAGCTCTTTCAGCTCTGCATCAGTATAAGCCCAGTAACGTGACCACCATGCCCCGAACGCATAACGTGGTGGCATTGGTATGCGACCGGCAACTTTTACAAAGTCGCCAAGCTCTTTCTTATACTCATGACCATATCCAAAAAAATACCAATCTTGTGGCGCGTTAGACGGCACTGATCTTTCGCCTCGCGGGCGCTCGACAACCCAGTGCCAATCGCTATCATCAAACAGAGGTCGGTCACTATCATCAATTAGCACCCATCCATCCCGCGAAAGTAGTCCGGGTTCAAGGTCTGTTGCCCCTTTTACACCATCGAGCGTCCTGATGGTTCCAAGCAGATTTCCTCTGTTTTTCATTCCAGGTCGCCACGTTACAGTGTCGCTATTGAGCTTAAATTTAATTTCCAGATTGTCCGCGCTAAATCTCCCGGAGTTTTTCCGATACTTCACCACAAGCTCTCCTGTAGTAATTACGAGCCAATCGCCCTCCGCTCTTGCCTCAAACTTCGGAACGGGCAAACGCCGATTTATGAAGAGGAGTGAGGCACGATCTTCAAATTTCCCTTGAGCTGACCATTCCATTCGGATCAGCCGAGGCGTGAGTATTGTGAACCGCGCATCGCCGGATATGACAATTGCCCCTGGATCAGCGACGGGATTGCTCATTTCGTCAACAGGAGCCTGAGAAAATGCGGCACTAAAAAAGAAAGCAACCGCCAACGCAAAAGGCGACCTATTCAGGAATCCCTCCAAGTGCATATTACGCTCCTTCTTTATAGTGAATATCTGAGAGTTGTCTCAAGCGTTTAGCGCTCTCCTCGGGTGTAATGTCACGCTGAGGGTTTGCAAGCATCTCATAGCCGACCATGAACTTCCGAACCGTTGCCGAACGCAACAAAGGTGGGTAAAAGTGCATGTGGAAGTGCCACTCTTCATGTTCACTCCCATCGGTAGGAGATTGATGAATCCCGGCAGAATAAGGGAATGAAATTCGAAAAAGATTGTCGTAGCGAACTGTGATCTTTTTTAAAATGTCTGCAAACGCTTTTCTCTCCGACTCGCTCATTTGGGCAAGATTACCGAAATGCCGCTTTGATACAATCATCGTTTCAAATGGCCAGACAGCCCAGAATGGAACCACTACCAGAAAATGCTCGTTCTCGCAAACTACACGTTCTGCTTCAACAACCTCGATTTCTTCATAGTCACAAAGAATGCAACTGTGATGTTCATTGCGGTATTGCAACATCTTTGCTGTTTCTTTCATCGGCTCAACTGGCACGGAACTTTCAGCCCATATCTGGCAGTGGGGATGCGGATTACTACATCCCATTATTTCACCTTTGTTCTCAAAGATCTGTACGTAGCTGACGTATTCTTTTTCACCAAGCTGGACATATTCTTCTGTCCATACTTCCACGACTCTGCGTATATCACTCACATTCATCTCAGCGAGCGTGAGATTGTGCTTTGGCGAAAAGCAAACGACCCGGCAGATCCCTTGCTCACCCGCAGCAAGGAGTAGATTCCCAATCTTGCTTTCAAACCGCGGCGTCTCCGGATGTAGAGCACTGAAGTCATTGTCAAAAACATATGTGTGCTGATAGTTGGGATTTTTCTTGCCATTAGCCCTCAAATTGCCAGGGCAGAGATAGCAAGCCGGATCATACTCAGGGAGCACTGGGAACGAATCAATCTTGCCCTGCCAGGGCCTCTTCAGTCGCCCGGGTGAAACCAAAACCCATTCGCCGGTCAGCAAATTCTGCCGACGGTGAGGATATCGAGTAAGATTTAACCTGGTCACCGTAAAATCACTTCAAGGGGGCGCTTAAGGCGCAATAATGCAAGCCACTGATACGACTTCATCGCATGGCTATCGTGAATTCATGTCCAAGAAACTCACCCGGCTTTCGAACTGGTATTTCGATGAAGAGTTGAGAGCCATCCAGACGCGCACCTTCAACACCTGCAATCCTGTCGGCGTTCGTGACGTCAACCACATAAGCTTCACCTGAGATCCCTTCCACCTGAACGAGCAACTTCTTTCCCACATGCTTCACTGAGATCACCTTTAATCCCTTGTTGGCATCGCCCGTCCTTGTATCAGTCAGCGGAGGAAGGAGTTCAACCGCAGGCTCGAAATCAATTTCAAATGTCATCTCCTTGCCTTCAATAGCAGCCGTGATCACCGGTTGAGCAACTTGCGAGTATAAGAGTGTATCAAACGCCGTCAACTTACCGTCAACAAAAATATGAGAAATGCGAGTTCCAATTCCAAGTGCTGGAGCAATTGTAACTCTGTAGCCAGCAGCGTTCTTGCACATTAGCTTGATCACAACTTTACTGTTGTTTCGTTGATAATCGAAAGCGAACTCAGACTCTCCTATTCGATAATTGTCAAGAAGAACATGGTGCCAATCTGCTGGAAACTGCGGAGCAAATGTGATGCTTCTTTTAACGGCATCCCCATCGAGACCCAATAAACCTCGCACCACTGGCAAAACGACCCCCGCGCTTGAGAACCCCTGGTGCGGTACCGCTTCCGCAAGCCAGATATTCGTTGCCCCTGAGAATACTTCCGTGAGCGTCCCAAGTTGATTATCGAACGTATGGCGTACTGATGCCATAAGTGTACTGTATCCCTGAAGGACGAGATGATGCTTGTACTGCGCTGTGGCAACCCAGCTATTAATGAATGGCCAGACTGCACCATAGTTGTAATTCAAGGGTTCATAATACTTGCTCTTGTTTGACAGACTCCGTACGCCCCAATCCGTTGTCAATTCGGAGGAACTCAATCTTTCAAGCGACTTGACACTTCGTTCGGGATCCCCAAGCTCCCACATTAGTCCGACCGTCATCCACGGAGTGATCTCTCTCACAAGATCACCTTTTGAATTGAATGCGTAGGAATAGCACTGGTCTTTCTCATCCCAGAATTTTTCTCTGAATGCTATTTGCGCCCTCTCGAAATCGATAGCAGCTTTCTTTGCGCATAGAACATCTCCTACTGACTGAGCAAGTTGCTGCATTGCATAAGCGGCGCGAACCCAAACCGCCGATAAATAAATGTCCGACTCAATGCCGGTCAGGGAACCGTACTCAAGTGCACCGAGCCCAGCTTTGCTGTTGTCCATTAGACCGTCGCCATTGGCATCTGTAGACACGCACCAATCGTAAGCCCGTTTTAACGATTCCCAGCTCAGTTGCACAAACTCCCTGTCCCCCGTTGACCTGAAATAGTCATACATCGCCACAATGTAAAACGGAGTGGTATCACCATGAATATAGCCATAGTGATACTTCCCAAACCAGTCGACGTAGCCAGCGGCTTGTGATAGTTCATGCGCCATCTTCCCATCCTTCCGCTGCCATTTCTGAGTGAATGCAAGTGCATCTCTCGCCGTCTGATACCCACAATAGCTATCAATACTCAGCGAATTAATGAACGCATCGCCGCCAAAGAACCAGCCGAAGCCAGGACGTCCGCTTGTTCCTGAGGCTCCAAGTCCCGCCACCAACCCTTTGCCAAGATCTGGATTATCTACAACGAGGTTATCGTAGGCAACCTTTGCCCATTCGAAAGCAAGATTCAACTCACTGTTCGGTGTTTCTATTTTGAGGGTGCTTTCACGGAGCTTCCGGTAATGCGCTGCGTTATCCAAATAATATCTCCTGGGGTCTACCCCCAACCGCTGGTAGACATCCTTGACCGATTCCCATTTTCCTTTCCCGCCAGCGAGATAAATTGGAATGTATTTCCCGAGGACATCCACTGGATTTTTAATCTCGATCTTAAATTCCATCGGCACATCGGAAAACATATGGGCGGGTGTATATGAAATGCCAGTTGCTGAGGGCGATCCAACAATGCCATGATTGCTCCCTGTGGGTTCTGAAATCACGTATGCTTTCAACTCGTCGTTCCAATAAGCATATTGCCCACCGATTCCAGCGGGCCACATCGGCTGGAGAACTGGGAGAAATCCACAAACGATGGTCAGCGGCTCAGTTGTTTTCACATCCAAAAGGATAATTGCTCCTTGTTCATTGACAGGCGTGATGTAGATGGCACGAACAGTGAACGATTGATAAACGTAAGTTAATGTGGTTGCCTCCGGCGCAATTGAAACAAACCGGACGATCTCTGCGGCTTTAATTGGGCGTGTGGAGCTTCCAAGCAGAAAAGAAAACTCGAAATTGCGGAGAATCTTAAGAGGATACGCCCATGCTTCGAACGTTCCGCTCTCATAGCCGAGGATCGCAAACTTTCTGCCGACCTTGTCAAAAGGGGTGTATGGCTGAGCGAGCTGTTCCAACTGGATGTCACTTTTCTCTACACTGAAAGCTGGAATTAAGCCATCTTGAGCCAGAGACCTTTCTCCCATGGTGGCACTCCCAACGCCACAAAGAGCAAGAAATACCAATCCCCCAAGCCAAAGGTTACTTAGCGAAAAGATCGTCTTCATGCTTTCCTCGCCCCTTTCAAAATGACTGTTGAGAAGCCGTTCAACAACGTACAGCATGTGCTACAAACCGTGCGCGTCGATCAACATCCGTGCTACAAGCCCGGTCCATATGTAACTGTGGTGCCAGCCTCCCCAGTTTTCATCTGGACTGTACAGTTCCCAGAAGCAATGACGTGCCTTCAATTGCTTCAGAACGTTCTGAAGCACATTCGCCATCACGGACGGACTCAAGCACAGCGTGTCCAATCCACTCACACAAACCGTCATGGTCTGAATCTCGATTCATGATCCACCACTCATAAAATTTCTTCCCTGATTCATACGCTTCCCTCAGAAAAGCTAAATCCCTGGTGACTTCGTAAACCTCCCAGTTCTCCCAGTTGAACCAAGGAGCTGAGGAGGTAGACTCATGATCATACGGGATCATCTCATCAAGATATGGACCAGTTCGATAGTTGATATACCCATCGGCACGCTGCCGCTCCATATACACTCTTTGAGAGTTCATCGCGCTGGTAGGGTCCATATACACATAATAATTAAATTGACAGTCGGCCCTCCAAAAAAAGCTTCCCCCTCATAGCCTTACAAACTCAAAGCGCCCATTTTACTATCTCACTTGATCAGAACATCTCCCCTCAAGCGAATATCGCGCGATGAACTTCCCAAAAGCAATTGGAATTTTCCAGGCTCCACTACCCAATCATCGTGTTTTATATCATAGAACGCAAACGCCGACTTGTCAAGCATAAATGAGACCGTCTTCTTTTCCCCGGGATTGAGCTCCACGCGCTGAAATGCTTTCAGCTCTTTCACTGGTCGGTCAACGGAGGGTTTCAAATCGCTCACGTATAATTGCACAACCTCCGCTCCTCTTCTTTTGCCAACATTGGCAACCTCACACATCACCTCTATCGAATCATTGATCTGCCCAAGGTGGACTATGCCAGGCCTCACAGTAATATTCTCATAGCGGAACTTCGTGTACGAAAGACCATATCCAAATGGAAATCTCGGGTTAATCCCGCGCTTGTCGAAATGCCTGTAACCGACATAAATCCCGTCGGTATAATACGTTGTTGTATCCTTCCCCGGGTAGGAACCGTATGCTGAGCAATCTTCCCATCTTCGCGGGAAAGTTACAGGAAGCTTACCAGAAGGATTCACATCTCCCAAAATTATGTCAGCTATTGCAGTTCCTCCTTCTTCACCTGCGTACCACATCTCTAATACAGCCTGCACAGAGTCAATCCAATCTTCCATCAGCACCGGAGCACCGCTGTTCAGTACTACTACTGTCTTTGGGTTTGCGCGCACCACTGCCTTAATCAATTTGACCTGCTCCTTCGGGAGCTCTAACGTAGTTCGGTCAAAGCCTTCACTCTCGAAGTGGTTTGAGAGACCGGCAAATACCACTGCAACATCGCATTTCTTTGCAATCCTCACTGCCTCGGCAATAGGGTCTAAATCTACGCGCTGCCATCCGAGCTTAACAACAGCAGCACCCCATTTCTCATAATATTCGAGCTTTATCTGATATGGCTTGTTAGCATCCAGATGCATTCGCGTTGAGTGAGTTTCTACCCCGTGATCCCTCCAGTCATCCAAAACAAGCTGCCCGTCAATATACAACCGTACTCCATCGTCGCTCAGCACGGTAAATTCATAAGTCCCAGCTGCATCGGCAACAACCTCTCCTGTCCAGCGTACAGAGAAACTATCGGCTTTCATCCCTATTGAAGGTGCATCTCCACCCCAATCGAAGTTGATAGTGCTATCAACGCGCTGCAATACCGGTTGTCCCCGAAGCTCCATATTGTCGAAGTATAAGCCAAGGAGCCCATGCTTATTTAAATTCCCCCCGCTCGGGAAGAGAAAACGCGATTCAATTGGTGTGACATCACCCTCGAGAGTGCATCCAGCAGCATATTCAATCTTGACCCTGTCTCCTAACTTCCTACGTAAGCCGTCGAATGGAGTAACAGCGTAGAACGGTGTAACTTCTGAACTCCCCCCTCCTCCTGTTCTCGCACGAGCCGCATTAGGACCGATCACGGCGATGGATTTAACCCTCTCTTTATCGAGCGGCAACAAGTCTCGATTGTTCTTTAACAAAACCACTGCTTCCCTTGCTACCTCCAGAGCAACAGCCCTATGCTGTTCATTGTCTGGCACTACCTGGTCTATCTTGTCCCTCCCGTCAAAGATGCCGATTGAAAACATTGCCCGCAGCATTCTTCGGACCTTGTCATCAATGGCTGCCTGCGAGACTTGACCATCCTGTAGCAATGGGAGCACGCTATTAGGTCTAAGATACTCACCTTCAGGCATTTCAAGATCGAGGCCAGCTTTCAGCGGTCCCAACGTGCTATGAACAGCACCCCAGTCTGACATAACGAATCCTTTGAAGCCCCATTTCTTTTTCAAGACATCGGTCAGCAGGTATTCGTTTTCTGTGCAGTGGAAGCCATTAACCTTGTTGTATGCTGCCATGATCGACCATGCACCAGCTTCCTGGACAGCAGCTTTGAAGGCGGGAAGGTAAATCTCGTGGAGCGCTCGCTTATCGACGATCTCGTTAATGCGCAGTCTTTCATGCTCCTGATTGTTGCAAGCGTAGTGCTTGGTCGTGGCTATCACATGTTCACTTTGCACACCATTTACATAGGCAACTGTGATTCGAGATGTCAGATATGGGTCTTCGCCAAAGCTTTCAAAATTCCTCCCTCCTTGCGGCACTCTTGCAATGTTGACGCAAGGACCAAGGAGCACATTTCTTTTCTTTGCCTTTGCCTCGCGAGCCAGCGCCCACCCTACCTTCCGGATGAGAGCAGTATCCCACGTGGCAGCCATTGCAATCCCGACCGGGAACGCCGTTGATCGATCCCAGCGCACCCCCACAGGTCCGTCAGTCATGTTCATAGCCGGGATGCCAAGCCGAGGAATTGGGCGTGATGCGAATCCAGTTCCGCTCAGCATCTCGAGCTTTTCCTGAAGCGTCATGCGCTTCAAAAGATCATCAATGCGAGTCTCAACCGGAAGCGACTTATCCAGGTACAATGCTTGGGGAATACTCTCGCGCTCCTGCGCATTTAAACCAAACGCATTAAGCATCAGCAGAATGAAAAGAGCCCAACTCACATACTGTCTCATCGGGATGCTCCTTTCTGATAATTATGGTAAGCAGATATGGGGCTGACCAATCTTAAAATTGTTTATAGCCACGAAACACTGAGTACAAATTTCGTACTTGCTCAAATATTATGCAAACGTTCCATTACATGTACCACCTGACAAACGATCGCACAAAATGCCGCGTGCCGGTAAATCGTGCGAAGCACCCAGGCGGCTCGTCGGTGTTTTCGCACAACTTTTGTAAATCTCTGCATCGTTTTGTAAATTAGTTTTAAACCAGGGAGAGGTGCCGGAGCGGTTGAACGGGGCGGTCTCGAAAACCGTTTGGCGCCCATAGGTGCCACGAGGGTTCGAATCCCTCCCTCTCCGCTACGTTGGTGCTAAAAGCGGCAAGAAAGGTCACAAAAGGGATCGAACAGGGCTTTCTCTTCTAAGTTTGGAAAGATACATCTTAATCGAAGAAGTGCCGAAGCGTAAGAAGCATGACACCGTAGAGCTCAGCAGGAAAGAACATATGGTCAAACGAGTGAAAAAGGGGGAGTGGGGAGCATTCCTCGCCGCTATATCGGAGAGGTATCGATTCTGCCCAATCACCGTGGAAGAGATAAGTCAATCCGGCGCCCACGGAACTGAAGGGCTTTATTTCATCGGCGCCAGAGTTTGTCAGAAGATCGACAAGACGTATTTGGAAGTATATGTTTCAAAACCACAAGATCCTCGTGCTGGCTATCTTTTCATGTCAGTAGGTTCACCGCAGAGCCTTTCCTTCGACGAGACGGAACAAGATGGGGTTCGTCTTATCAGCATAACGCAGGACCAACAGCAGAAATTTCGAATACGGTTTACCGGGCCACCTTCTTCCCAAGCACGAATGGAAGCGATAGCCAAAGTAGCTTATTTTTTGTACGAACGGCGCGGAGGAATGGGGGGAAGTGATCTGCAAGACTGGGGAGATGCAGAACGACTCTTCTCTGACTGGGAGCGCTTGATCGATCTCAAATTCATATGACTTCACCTCCATATCAAGGTGGAAGAAATGTATGGAGAGGTGCAGGAGTGGTTTAACTGGCACGCCTGGAGAGCGTGTGTGCGGGAAACCGTACCGTGGGTTCGAATCCCACCCTCTCCGCTATCAACCGCCTCTAAGTTCCTTGCAACGAGAAACTCCATAAGATTTACATGGGGGTCAACCTCAGACTTAAGCGAAAGGCTTCAGCAACACAACAAAAGCGGAATCGATTTACCAGTACTCCGGCATCTTCGTCATTCATATACTTTCTCCTCATATTTCTCTGCATCCGCAGCATCGCGCTCAATATCCCGTATGTCCTTCTCAGCGAAGTCTCCCTCCGGCGTCAAAAGCTGCTTATAATATTCATGCTGGATAACCAGATTCATTATTTCGTTGGTTCCAGTCCAGATCATGATGAGGCGTGCATCGCGCAAAAGTCGCTCGATTGGGAAAACGTTCGTATAACCAATTCCCCCCATCACCTGCATTGCACTACTTATGACTTCCCAAGCAGTCTCGGTAGAAAACTTCTTTGCCTCTGAGACAAGTCGACGCTGCACTGATGGATCTACGTTTTGATCTATAGCTTTTGCTGCAGCGTGAACCAGAGCACGAGCGGCATCGAGTTTTGTGAGGCTCTCCGCAATCATAAAGCTTACTGCTTCAAATGAGCGAATCTTTTGTCCAAATGCCTTTCGCTTGTTGCTGTAGCGTGCAGCAATTTCAAGAGCCGCTCGTGCCATCCCGATCGCACCTGCTGCGCTCGTCATCCGCTCAGGAATCATCATCTGGTTGAATATTTGATCACCACCGTTTTCTTCGCCGATGAGGTTCTCTTTTGGCACACGAACATCGCGTAGTACGATTCTCCCCGTGCCACCACCACGTGTACCCATGAGCCCGTATAAATGATGCACTTCAACACCCGAACTACGGTCAACGAGAAAAGCGCTGATAGAATTTTTCCTACCTTCCCCGGTTCGTGCATAGATCAGAAAATAATCAGCCCCCTCCGCCCCGACGATAAATCTTTTTTGTCCGTTCAGGATGTAATAATCGCCCTGGCGACGGGCGGTTGTCGTTGCTCCGAAGAAATCTGAACCGCCTCGAGGCTCAGTCAAACCTTCTGCAGTTGTAAGCTTGCCAGCGATCGTCGATGCAAGATATTTTTCTTTTTGCTCGCGTGTGCCAAATACGCTGATCGCTTCTCCGACAATGCTGACAAGCGAGTATAAACAAGGGAGCGTTGTCCCGAGGATGCCAATCTCCTCAAGTGCAACTACTTCCTCATTCCAGCCTAACCCGCGTCCACCGTATTCTGGAGGAAATCTGAGTCCAAGCAAGTTCCGCCTCGCTGCCTTTTCGATGAACTCACGTGGATATCGAACTTTGTCCTCATCTAAATCGAGCAGCAGCTGTCTGGGAATCTCGTTCTTGACAAAAGCTCTCATTTCAGATTGGATTTCTCTCTGCTTGGTGTCATAGATGTGTGATGTCATAAACTAACTCCTTTCCTTTGCAGGCTATTCATTCCCCAACATCCTGTATATATTTGTCTTTGTGTTTCTGTTAGAGAGATCCGCCGAGGCGGGCTTTTCGTAAATAGAATTTGTGACCCCTATATGAAGTTTCCGTGAGCTTTTCTTCTGCTATTAACCTTTCAACAATAGACCAGTCAAGTCGCGATCGGCTCAAAATGTTAGTCAGGGCGTCGTCCCTCAAAGGGTGCACTGAAGCAATGCTCAAGATGTCGTCCTCGATCCCTTCGGTGACGCCAAAGGCATCTCCTTCATAGCCAATCAGATACTCAACGTTCTCTACTCGACTTTGAAATATCTGGTATGCTGTGTTAAGTACTTTCTCATTTGGTGGGTTTACCCAATCTTCAGCGGGAGGTCTTGTCGGAATAGAAATATAGGATTTCTTCGGCTTGACATGTTTCAAGAAGTCAGCGATTTGCTCCAATTCCTTTACACCATCGTTAAAATTCTTCACGAGCATTGTTTCTGTGGCAAGAAAACCCTTGTATGATTCTGAGAATGCTAACACTCCATCCAGTATCGCAGATAGTTTTAGCTGACCATGCGGACGGTTAACTTGCCTCCAAACATCTTCACTTACGGCATCAATCTTCAATGAAACCCAGTCTGCAAGCATCAGCCGCTCTCGCACATTCTGTTGGTAAACCAGGGATGAATTAGTTATGACTGCGATTGGGAGTCCTATTGGCTTTAATATCTCTATTTCTCGTCCGAGGTTTATGTCGAGAGTTGGCTCTCCGTCTGCAACAAAGGTAATGTAGTCGATTTTCTGCCCCTGAGCCTGGATATCTTCAACCCTGTCCTGAACCTCGTTGAAAAGATTATCGAGCTCATACAAAACAGTCGGCTGAATTGTCAGTTTTGCAGTTCTTCCAACCTGACAATAAATGCACGCATAGCTGCACCTCTTTGGAGGAGGTACGTTGTTAATCCCAAGGCTGAGCCCTAATCTGCGGGATGGAACTGGACCGAACACTCTTTGCATTTTCTAAACCTTTCTCATCCGGAGTTTCATTCTGCATCCACCGCTCGCCTCACACTTGCTAACTGCGAACTCTTAAGATAAGTGATTCTACAAGAGGCGTAGATTCTTTTACGTTTCCTCAGGTTATGCCTTTGAAATATGAAACCTACCAGAGAGCTAATTGCTCCGAAAGATACGCCCTAAAGTTTTTGAGGAATCTTATCGAGCTGTATAGCCTCCGTCTATGACCAGCTCGCTACCGGTGACAAATTTAGACTCATCGGAAGCGAGGTAAACGATGCCATAAGCGACATCATCTGGATCCCCAACATGTCCGATGGGATGAAGACTCGCCAGTTGCTTCTTCCCTTCCCCAGGATCTACTCCTGATGCTCTTAAGTGGTTTTCGACCATTGGAGTCCAGATAAAGCCGGGATGCACTGAGTTCACTCTGATGCCGTCCTTTGCATAAAGAAGCGCGTCGGTCTTACTCATCAACCTCACAGCACCTTTTGAGGCGTGATATGCCGGAACATCTGTGGCACTTATGATCCCGTAGACAGAGGATAGGTTGATTATGCTCCCACCGCCAGCCTTTTGCATGTAAGGAATCGCATGTTTAGTGCAAAGGAAAACGCCCTTGACATTTACAGCCATGACCTTGTCCCACTCCTCTTCGGTTATCTCGTGTGTGGGTTTGTTAACTCCAGCGATTCCCGCGTTGTTAACAAGCACGTCGATCTTTCCAAATTCTCTGGCGATATCGGCGAAGGCCTGTGCGACATCTTTTTCATTCGCGACATCAAGTCTCCAAAACTTTGCCACTCCGCCAAAACGTTTAATTTCCTCCACTACCTCTTGACTCTCTCTCTCAATGATATCTGTCACAGCGACTTTTGCTCCCTCTTTCGCCAGGAGCAAGCAGGTTGCTCGTCCGATCCCCAGTGCGCCACCTGTTACAATGGCAACTTTAGCTTCCAGTCTGCCCATTTTACACCTCCCATTTAGGTTATCAGTTTCACGCTCGCGCGGTTTACGCCTTTGGCTAAGTCCGCGCCTCGTACTACCTTACACGGGTTTTCGACTGAGTGTCTGGAGGAAATACGGAATAGGCAAATCGATCAAACCGATCCACTCAGCCGTTTCTCCAATTCCGCAATCTCTCTCTCCAGGTCCTCTTTCTCTTCCTTCAGAAGTTCGAGTTCCGCTCTCAGATACCCCTTAGAGCCTGGTGTGACTTCATAGCGATATAACCACCAGGGCTTAAAGAACCTTCCGTAGTAGCGCCACCAATAGGGTCCAATTCCTCGACCACCAGCCCAGTGGCCATAGCCTGGACCCCAGTGATGCCAGCAGTTCCAGCCTCTCCCATATCCAAACATCTTAATCAGCTCCTTTCTTTTTCTTTTCTTCAATTATCTTATGATGATAAGAACCTTCTCTAATTAGTGCCTTCCCGCACTTCGGGCACCTTTCTTCCATACAGGGAATCCCTGCAACATGAGGTTTCCTATAGCCACATTTCGGGCAAATGCAGTATCCGCCTGCCCCCATGCCGCCTCTGTGTTCTGAGTTCATAGCATACCTCTTCGATGCTGTCCTCTTGCGTGAAAATGACGACCGAATTCTTCGGCGAGGCGAACGTTCTTACCTCCACATCGTGGGCAACTGTTTGCTTTGCTGGAATTTTTCCAACTGTAGTGGCAGTCATAGCAATGATACATTCCTGCAGCGCTCACTTTAACTTCACCACCTTGTATCTTGATAGCCTTACCTTCGACGATTGCTGATGCCAGCTTCTTATGGGCTGAATCAATTATTCTCCCGAAAGTCTGCCGCGATATATTCATTTTACTCGCAGCATCTTCTTGGTAAAAGCCCTCAAGGTCGGCAAGTCTGACCGCCTCAAGCTCGTCAAGCGTCAGCACAACTTCTTCAAGCGCCGAAACCTGAGTCCCGTGCGGCATGAAATAACTGTAAAGCGGAGGATGACAAATCGTTCGAATGAACCGCGGTCTCGGCATACGAACCTTCCTGTTTTCTATCTGAAATCAATATAAGCATATGCTCATAACAAGTCAAGGTATCTCGCTCCCTATAAGTCGATGGGCCGCTGTTTGGATTTGATGATTCCATTGCCTTGTTTTCAGAGGCAAATTTAGTTTCGTAGAGGAGAATGTTCGTCAATAAAGACCACTGGTACGACGGTTGGTTTTACGACCGGTTGATCGCCCCAAATCAGGATAACCTCTTTTTGCAAATCAAAAATCTAATCGAGCCCGAATCGACGGTCATTGATGTCGGGTGCGGTACAGGTAGACTTGCATTTACACTTGCTGACAAATGTGACAAAATCCTCGGGATAGATTTATCACGCAGAAATGTTCAGAGAGCGAATTTGACCTTTTCAAAGAATCCTAACTCCAAAATAGCGTTCAGGCACTCGGATCTTAAAAATATAATATCAGAGGGACCAGGTAAATTCGATTATGCGGTAGCAACTTACGTAATCCATGAGATCGCTGAAGCAGAGAGAGTAGGATTTCTTGAAGACATATCGCGGTTAGCAGACAAGATCATCATCGGTGATTATCTCGTTCCACGCACGAAAATTTTATGGACGCTGGTCAGCGAGCTTGTTGAACTTGCAGCAGGGAAGGATCACTACAGGAATTTTAAAGCCTTTGTAGAAAGTGGCGGATTGATACCATTGATCGAAAAATTAAATCTTCGGCTGATCAAGGAGATAAGGCATCCACACGAAATGTGGCATCTTGTAGTGGTTGAAGTAAAATGAACGCTGTGTTTAGCAGGCGACCGCCTTTAGGACATCGGAAGCCGAACAGCATGGTCAACTTACCCATCGCCGCCTGCATTACATTCCTTCTCACCAAGCTTGATTTACAAAGGACGATTCAGACTTTAGTAAAGTTATCTTTCTCAAATAGATCCCGTCCCTCTCTGCTCAGACCAGCCTCTCCATTGGAATTGCTAATTCGTCGAGAGCCTTTGAGAGTTTAAGGCTCTTCCGCTGCTTCCATGCGCCTTTATGATACCCGTATCCAGCTATGAGTGGCATTGCAATTGTAGCTTCTGCGAAAACCATCTGTTCATATATTGTCTGAACTTTCCCCCACGAACTCGCCTCTCTAAGAGTTGAACCCGAAAGACCACCGTCCCGTTCATCTGCAACAGTAATCTGAATGGCGTACTTGTGCATAGGTGGATTTTCTTGCAAGATGTCAGCGGCAACGACAATATCCTGCGTGAAATTCTTGGGCACACCTCCGCCAACCATAAAAATGCCAGTCTCCTTGCTCATCATCTTGATTTTCGTTAGTTCAAGGAAGTCTTTCCCGGAATCGTGCGAAATGTGGTTTTCAGGGTTACGCGCCTGATGAATGACTAGTCCAAAACCGGCGGAACAGTCAGAAAACGCAGGGACAAAAATCGGCACATCTTTCTGGTAGCACGCGTAGATGACACTATCGTCAACTTTCGGTCCGCCGCTTTGGTCAAGATATTTACCGAGGTAATACAGCAACTCCCGAGATGAGTAGGGCTTGGGCTCGAGATTATCGAAAATCTTAGCGGTTGTCTCGTCACAAATCCTAAGTTCTTCCTCATCAATGTACGTGTCGTAAATACGATCTATCATCAACTCGCGAAGCTCGTCATCGTCGCTAAGCGGAGTTCCGATATAATGTTTGAAGCCAAGTGCTTCGAAGAAATCCTGATCCACCATGATGGCGCCCGTAGACACAATAGCGTCAACCATATTGTTCATCACCATGTCATAGACAACCTTCTTAAGTCCAGCACTGAAGAGACTCCCCGACAGAGTAAGGATAATTGTACAATCTTTATCGCGAAGCATCATGTCATAAATTCTTGCAGCACGACTTAAATTGCGGGCCTGGAAAGCCATCTTCTCCATTGCCTCAACAAGGGGCACCACATTGTGCTGCTTAATGTCAATGTGCTGAATGGTTTCCTTCAAATAATCTTTCTTCTTGTGCATATTGCCATCTCCCATGCTCCAGCTTTTTGCATTGCGTCCGTAAAAATTAAGCATTGCAGCGTAATTTTACAAAAAGAGTTTACCGGGAAACAACAGAAAGTCCTTTACTTTGACATATCAATGCTGAATGAAGGCAAAGAAGCCTGCCACAACTTGAGCTTGATGCAACCTTCTCCTTATCGCATGTCAGCGCTCTGCCGACATGATTGATAGAAACTATCCGAGCTACTGCGATTCTGAGTCCGGTGAAGTTCCTTACCTGTGGGCACTGAAACAGTTCAACTTCTTAATCGGGCGCGCAGCAAAGAGTTGTCGGAAACGAAAGGAGGGAGCGATTCAGATAAGCGTCCCCTTAACACATGCCAGCCGGTTAAAACCATCGCCGAGAAATCCTCAACGACTCTGCCTGTGGTGGACAGAACCGGAATCAACCCAGCTCCCGCAACAGATGGAAATCATCTTGTCATGGTGGAGAGATGTTTTCGGATTGATAAGAAGTTCCAGCGAGTCTTTTTACTAAAGATATCGCTTAACAACAGAGACGAGTTCTTCTGAGCTGAAAGGTTTAAAAAGAATAACAGCCCAGGGGAAAGATCTTGTTGAAACACCTCTCCCCATATTCCCTGAAATTGCAATAATAGGGATCAAAGAAGTTTTTGGATCAGCTCCGAGCGCAAGGGAGGCTTGGAGTCCATCCATCACGGGCATCTGAATATCCATGACGATGAGATCCGGCAAAAGATTTCTTGAAAGCAGAAGGGCTTCAGCTCCATTTGTCGCTTCCACAATTTTCACCCCGGGGAGGCGATCGCTTAAGACGTCGACCATCATCGCGCGCATGATCTCGTCATCATCAGCAACAAGGATCGTTTTCCCCATGCCAGGTTCCCCTTTTGAGCCTCGTACTAAGGCAGCGATGTACCGGTGCTATACCTTATAGTCATAAAAGTAGAGCGATTCTTGCACTCTCTTTCTGCACAATGCTGATCAACCGTATTGCAGGCTTGCTGCTTTGCACTGAGATTGCAACAGGCGTGACGCCAAAAGTTCATGCTCCTCCAGTCGCAGATATTGTTTGCGCTTCACGAAAAAACCCTTCAGGAAGTGTAAATCCTTTCAAAATCTTGAGCAGCTATCGAGAAAAGAACACTTTTGTCGCAGCGCTACGGAAACTCCTGTGAGCAAGGATTTTCCATTGTATTTCAATGCGAAGCTGTGTATATTTAAGGCGGTCCGCTGCCAGAGCAGACCAAGGCGCCGTTTCCCACTATCAATGGCACCAAGGTGCGGACCGCCTTTTTGTGTATGAAGACTACACGAATAATATAGTTAACCAACGTTAACTTGTCAAGCAAATGGTTTACATTCGCCAATCAATGCCGACACTGATCATCGATAGGAAAAAGGTTGGTGAGCGTGTCAAGAGCCTTCGGGAGGGGTTTGGGCTCACCGGGAAAGAGTTCGCACAACAGCTCGGGATTACACCTTCTTATCTTACTCAAATCGAGAAAGGACAGCGGAAAATATCCGTTGAAGCCATATTTTCATTAGTCAACGCCTTCTCTGTAAGTGTAAACTGGCTTATTTTGGGGGAAGGTCCTGTCTATATGCCAAGACAAAGAGGGTCAGTCGCCGCCGGTCGCCCTGCCTTAGCGAGGGAACCAATGGCGGACTATGGGGTCTCTCCACATGATGCAAAGATTACCCAGGAGGTCATGCGCCTCGTTGCTCGCCTTTCACCAGAAAAGCGTCGAGCATTGCTTGCCCTGCTGAAGTAGATTTCAGGCAAACGCTGTTTCCTTCACAGCAGAGCGATTGAAGACCAATTGTCCATTCTGCACATCCACCTGGATACGATCACCTTTTTCAAATTGTCCACGAAGAAGCTCCGCCGAGAGAGCGTTGAGCACCTCCTTTTGGATCAACCGCTTTAGAGGACGTGCACCGAACACAGGGTCGTATCCATGTTCAGCAAGATAATCCCGAGCTCTGCTGCTCAGCTCAGCATCCATCCCCTGCCGCTGCAGAGTCCGGCGTACCATTCGTTCGAACTGGATCTCCACAATGCGGGCGATGTCGGCACGGGTTAATGGCCTGAAGACAACAATTTCATCAACTCTGTTGAGAAACTCAGGCCGCAAGCGCTGCCGTAGCAATTGCAACACTTCATCCCGTGTCTCCTCATAAATCCGTTCCCGGTTGAGCTCATCCAGATACTGGAACCGCTGCATGATCAATTCCGCCCCAAGATTCGAAGTCATGATGATAATTGTGTTCTTAAAATTCACAACATGCCCCTTGCCATCAGTCAAGCGGCCATCATCGAGAACTTGTAGAAGGACATTGAATACCTCTGGATGTGCTTTCTCAATTTCATCAAGCAACACAACCGAATACGGTCGACGACGGATTGCTTCCGTGAGTTGTCCCCCTTCTTCGTATCCGACATATCCGGGAGGCGCACCAATGAGTCGGGTGACGGAGAATTGCTCCATGTATTCAGACATGTCTATCCGCACCATAGCATTTTCATCATCAAAGAGGAATTCAGCCAGAGCACGAGCCAGCTCTGTTTTACCAACACCGGTAGGTCCCATGAAAATGAAGGAACCAATTGGCCGGTTTTCCTCGCTCAGCCCAGCGCGAGCTCGCTGCACTGCATATGAAACAGCTTCGATTGCCTCATCCTGTCCGACAACGCGCTGACGAAGTCGCTCCGGCATCTTGAGGATCTTTTCTCTTTCGCTTTCAAGCATTCTGCTGACAGGAATACCTGTCCACCGGGAGACGACGTCTGCGATGTCCTCTTCGGTAACTTCCTCCTTTAGTAGAGAGCCCTGTTGATGTATTTCACCGAGCTTCTTATTCAGCCCCTCAAGCTTTTTGTTGAGTTCGATCAGTTTTCCATATTTGAGTTCAGCTGCCCGGTTATAATCTCCAGCACGCTCTGCCTTTTCGGCTTCCACTTTCGTCTGCTCGATTTCCCCTTTTAAGCTCCGGATGGACTGGATTGTTTCTTTTTCAATCTGCCATCGAGCTTGCAGTTGCTCCGCTTGTTCTTTAAGGTTTGCTAATTCCTCCTGCAGTTTTGCAAGACGTTCTTGCGAAGCCTCGTCGGTCTCCTTCTTCAGTGCAATTTGCTCAATTTCAAGTTGCTTTATCCGCCGCTGGACCTCATCAAGTTCCTCAGGCACAGAGTCAATTTCTGTACGGAGTTTCGCCGCGGCTTCGTCAATGAGATCAATAGCTTTATCAGGAAGGAACCGCTCCGTGATGTAGCGATGAGAAAGGACTGCGGCTGCAACGAGTGCACTGTCCTGGATTCGCACGCCATGATGGACTTCGTATCGCTCTTTTAATCCTCGGAGAATCGAGATTGTCTCTTCCACCGATGGTTCATCTACAAGTACGGGTTGGAATCGGCGTTCAAGCGCTTTATCCTTTTCGATGTACTTTCGATATTCATCAAGCGTGGTTGCTCCAACAGCCCGGAGTTCGCCTCGCGCTAACATTGGTTTCAGCATATTCGATGCATCAATTGCCCCTTCGGCTGCTCCTGCGCCAACCAGCGTATGGAGCTCGTCGATAAAAAGGATAACTTTCCCCTCCGACTCCTGAATTTCCCTGAGGACAGCCTTCAAACGCTCCTCAAATTCGCCACGGAACTTTGCCCCTGCTACGAGGGCACTCAGGTCTAATTGCACGAGCCGCTTGTCGCGCAGCGATTCTGGAACATCTCCACTTGCGATGCGCTGAGCAATTCCTTCAACGATTGCAGTTTTGCCGACTCCCGGGTCTCCTACAAGGACCGGGTTGTTCTTAGTCCGGCGTGAAAGAACCTGCAATGTACGGCGGATCTCATCGTCTCTGCCTATAACGGGATCAAGCTTCCCACGTCGAGCAGCATCAGTCAAATCGCGACCGTAGCGCTGAAGAGCCTGATATTTTTCTTCTGGATTCTGGTCCGTGATGCGCTGCGTTCCTCGAATCTCTTTTAAGACCTTGTAGATCGCCTCACGAGTGACACCCTGCTGCCTGAGGATCTGGCTGGCTTCGCTTGAGCGATCATCGGCAATGGCAATAAGCAAATGCTCCGTGCTAACGTACTCATCTCGAAGCTTCTGCATCTCCTTCAATGCAGCACTCAAAATGCCGTTGAGTCGATTGGAAATGTACACATTCCCTATGCCCCCGCCATATACTTTTGGAAAGGTTGCAATTGCCTCATCAAGGCGTGAGTGAACAAGTTCGACATTTGCTCCTAACTTCCGGAGAATCGAGAGAGGAACGCCTTCCGAGTCTTCAAGAAGTGCCTTTAGAAGATGCTCTGGTTCGATTTGTTGCTGCGTTTGTTCAGCAGTGATTTGCTGAGCGCGAGCAAGTGCTTCCTGTGCCTTAAGAGTAAATTTATCAAGCGTCATATTCTTTTGCTCCTCCTGATTCACAATGAGAGAATGCGCTGTAACCTGCGCTCAACTTCCTCAGAATAAGGAAGACGGGAAAGAGCACTATACCATTCTTTCAGGTCTGCGTCGCTGACCCTTAGAGATACTTCGGCGAGTTCCTTTTTCACTTTCTCACGTGCTGCGTTCAGAATGTTTTCAATTTCATCGATACGGACTGAGAGGATCAGAGCGATCTCCTCTAATTGAAATCCCTCGATATCACTCAGCACAAATGCCCGCCGTTCGATCTCAGGGAGCCTTCGCAGTGCATGTATTAGAAGATTCTGAAGCTCCCCATCCTCAAGAATTTGCTCCTGAGTTGGAAATGTTGATCCAGGAAGCACATCCTCGAAGTGAAGAACTTCTTCTGGCTCCCAATATTCAAATAAGTCGTTCCCGGAAACCCCGCCTTCGGCGGACTCCTCTTCAACTGGCATGTTTTCCACAATCTTCTCGACCGAGGTCCATTGAGCGCGAGATGATTTGACATCATCAATTTCCCGTTGAAGGATACCCCAGATTTCTTTGTAGAGAAGATGCTCGATCTCCTTTTCAGATAAAGTTGTCCTGCTCTTCTCAAATACATTGACAACAGCCTCATCAACAAGCTCTACCGGACTAATGTCCCCAGGCTGGAGGTCGCCGGAGAGTTGATGATGAAGCACCTCACGTCGGGCAAAATTGTACAACGAAGCTAATCGATTCCGAACAGCATCACCAAAAACTTTTTGACGTGCATTTTCAAACATCTCCTGTGACGCTGTTTCCTCCACAGTGCTTAGAAGGCTGCGCTGAGTAGCCCGAAGACGCATCCGCTTTGCTCGAAGAGACCGATTCATAATGAATTTGTATCTCTCGGCATCACGAATCAGTGCATCAAATGAGGAAGTAACAGCAGAAACCGGATCATCGGTTGCCTTTTCTGCGTGGAAAACCTTCCGCGGGACTTTCAGCGTAAGTTCCGCAATGTATTGGTTCCTGTGAAGCGATCGGGTCAAAGCGACCGTAAGCTTCAACGCATCTCTATGAAATTCCTGAAACCGTTGATTAAGCTTCTCAACCTTGCGGTCGATAAGCTTTCTCAAAAAATCGGTAATTTCAACTGCATGAGTTTGAATAGTTAATTGCATGCGAACCCCCGCTTGTTGGAATTTGAATCTCAAATTACAGTCTTGCAATAGTTGTGCCGAAAACATATCTAACAGACTGCTGCGGATTCAAGCTCATTTTTCGCTGGTAAATCGAAAATAGCATGGGACGATACGACAATCTGTCACTCCCTTCCTTAAGATTACATACTCACTGACAAAGTTGCAACTCATCGGGATATTCGGAAGTAACTAAGTTGATTCTCGAAGAAACTTCCACTATATTGGAGTTGAAGAGGTGGTTTAGTGTCATGAAACTCGCTCAGCATTTAGTCTTCGGCATACTTTTGACTCTGGCAAGCACGACACCGGCACTGAATAGGGCTCCGATCGTCGTTGTAATGAAACTCGATGGGATGATTAACCCTGCTGCGGCGGATTTTATCCATTCCACACTACAGCATGCCGAGCAGATACAAGCCCAGTGCCTTGTTATTGAACTAAATACTCCGGGTGGACTTCTTAAATCTACACGAGTCATTGTTTCCGATATACTCGGTTCACCAATTCCAATCATTGTCTACGTTGCCCCTTCTGGAGCGCAGGCTGCTTCGGCTGGTGTGTTCGTAACACTTTCGGCAAATATCGCCGCAATGGCGCCTGGCACAAATATTGGCGCGGCACATCCTGTAACTGTCGGCGAGGCACAGGATTCTGTCATGATGCAGAAAGCGACGAACGATGCGGCTGCGTTTGTCCGGACAATTGCTGAAAAGCGCCACAGAAACGTGAAGTGGGCAGAAGAGGCGGTGCGGAAAAGCCTATCCATTACTGAGACCGAAGCTTTGAAGAAAAACGTCATTGACTACATAGCAAGAGACATCCCCGATCTTCTCAAACAAGTTAACAACAAACAGGTCATTACCAGTGAGGGCCCTGTTGTGTTGGAGGCAGCCGACGCCAGAATTGAGACAGTGGAGATGACCTGGCAGCTTCACATTCTCGATCTTCTCAGCGATCCGAACATTGCATACATCTTGCTTATGATTGGCTTCTACGGAATTTTATTTGAGCTATACAATCCAGGAGCTATTTTCCCGGGTGTGCTTGGGGTCATCAGTCTCCTCCTGGCGCTCTACGCACTTCATACGTTGCCTGTAAACTATGCGGGACTGGCGCTCATCATCTTTGGGGTTATTCTCTTCATACTTGACCTGAAAATTGCCAGCCACGGTATTCTAACTATTGGAGGGGTCATCTCATTGCTTCTGGGCTCTTTGATGTTGATTAACGTCCAAACTCCCGTTGAGGTTGTTCGGGTTTCTCTGAACGTGATCATTCCTACGATTATATTTACAACGTTGTTCTTCGTCTTTGCTCTTGGCATGGCGATACGCGCTCAGCGTAAGAAACCGACAACAGGAATCGAGGGGATGATTGGCGAGATAGGCGTCGCTTTGACGCGCTTAGCGCCAGTGGGGCAGGTGCGTGTGCGGGGAGAGATCTGGTCTGCAGAGAGCATCAGCGGACCCATTGACGAAGGAACTGCCATCGAAGTTGTCGAGGTTGTTGATCTTCGTCTCAAAGTTAAACATATTCAGACATCAAACAAGTGAAAGGGGTTTATCATGGAACTTATCACAACATTCACTGTTATCGGAATACTTTTTCTCATCATAATTGTGTCGAACGCGATCCGGATCCTCCGTGAATACGAACGGGGTGTCATTTTTCGGCTTGGCCGCTTGATTGGGGCGAAGGGACCCGGGATCATCTTCCTTATCCCGATCGTTGATCGGATGATCAAAGTCAGCCTACGAACCGTGGTTCTTGAAGTTCCTTCACAGGATGTTATCACAAAAGATAATGTCTCCGTAAAAGTGAGCGCCGTCGTGTACTTCCGTGTCATCGATGCTGCGCGTGCTATTGTCGAAGTTGAGAATTATCTCTTTGCGACTTCACAAATCTCACAGACGACTTTGCGAAGTATACTGGGTCAATCGGAACTCGACGAACTCCTTGCCGAGCGCGAGAAAGTCAACAAGAACCTCCAGCAGGTCATCGATTCTCAGACAGAGCCGTGGGGAATCAAAGTGTCAGCGGTTGAAGTGAAGAACGTGGATTTGCCGCAGGAAATGCAGCGAGCAATTGCCCGCCAAGCCGAAGCAGAGCGCGAGCGACGCGCGAAAGTCATTGCCGCAGAAGGAGAATTCCAGGCGTCTCAGCGACTGATTCAAGCTGCCGACAACATCAGCCGAAACCCGGTCGCACTGCAGCTTCGCTATCTGCAAACTCTGGTTGAGGTCGCTTCGGAAAGAAACTCGACAACAATCTTCCCGATACCGATAGACCTTGTGAAACCATTTCTCACAAACGAGAAAAAGACGTGATTGAGCTTGGCAACGCACTTCCTCTTCTGTTTGGCCACGATCCAGAAGAAGGGATCGTTAGCGTTGCCATCGCTACTGACGCTACCATGACGATCACAACGCGAGCTGGCGACAACATCAGCTCGCGCGAGGTTCCGTTTTACCCTTTCTTTTTTCTCTCCGAGCCACGCTTCATCGATGGGTTCCAGCGAAAATTCTGGTTGAAGCAACTTGATGGAGGTCACTGGTACCGCTTCATCTGCGCTTTCTCCCGCCTCGGAGACATGTGGGATGCAGTCCACTTTGTTCTCCAAACACAAGGAAGGCAAACAGGCAAGCAACTTGCACATTACTCCCAAACCAATGTTATCTTGCTCCGCCCCGACCCTGTGACACAGTTCCTCCTGCAAAGTGGGAAAACCTTTTACAAAGGGATGAAATTCTCTGAGCTTCGGCGGCTGCAACTTGATATCGAAACCTATGCAAGCGGACGTTTCAGCATCGCCGCAAAACCGTCTGATAGAATCATTCTCATTGCCCTCTCAGACTCCACTGGATGGGAGTACACCATCAACGGCAAAGATCGTTCCGAACCAGAAATGATCGAAGAACTTAACAAAATTATTCTTGAGCGCGATCCTGATATTATTGAGGGACATAACATCATCGGGTTTGATTTGCCGTACTTGGAACAAAGGGCTCAGCTCCACAGGATAGAACTTCGTTTCGGTCGCAACGGGCAACGACTTGTGCGGGAAAGGGCAACGCATCTAAATCGCTATTCACCAAAAATTCGTGGAGATACCAGAATCTCTCCCTACAAGATCCCGGGACGAGAAATTGTAGATACACTTCTTCTTGTCCAAAATTATGATGCCTCAAAAAGGATCCTCGAAACCTACACCTTAAAATATGTTGCTCAGTACTTCGGGCTATCTTCAAAAGATCGTGTCTATGTTCCTGGAGACAGAATTAGCTGGTACTGGGATCACGAACCTGAAGTCTTGGTGAAGTATGCCCTTGATGATGTGCGAGAAACCCGGGCACTGAGCGAGCATCTCACTCCAATCTACTTTTATTTGAGCCAAATGGTCCCGCTTCCGCTTTCGCAGACAATATCCTCTGGAACTGCGACTAAGATAGAACTACTCATGATGCGCGAGTATCTTCGTCGAAAGCACTCACTCCCTCAACCAGAGCCACCAAAACCGTTCCCGGGCGGGTACACTGACACGTTTCTTACCGGCATTGTCGGGCCAGTGTTCCATGTTGATGTGGAATCGCTCTACCCGTCAATTATGCTTGCAAATAGCATCAAACCATCGCGCGATGATCTCGACGTATTCCTTGCACTGCTCGACAGACTTACTGCGCTAAGGTTCGACTACAAGAACGCCATGCGTAAGGCTTCGAATCCGCAGCTGCAGAGCGCTTACGATACCATGCAGTCCTCGCTGAAAATCCTCATCAATTCATTTTACGGCTACCTTGGATATGCACGTGGACTATTCAACGATTATGACAACGCTGCGAGGGTAACACAACTTGGTAGAGAACTTCTTCAAAAACTGATCGCTATCATATCAGAATTGGGAGGCGAAGTAGTTGAAGTGGACACCGATGGGGTGTATTTCGTTCCCCCGTCATCATTTGAGCGACCTGAACATGAAAGAGATTTGCTTGAAATGCTCTCGGCACGCCTACCAATGGGCATTCGGATAACTCTCGATGGGCGCTATCAGCGAATGCTAAGCTACAAGAAGAAAAATTATGCCCTTCTTGATGAAAAGGACCGAACGATCATCAAAGGCTCATCACTGATTTCTCGTTCAATGGAGCAATTCCTTCGGAATTATATTCTACAGTGGATTGAAGCTCTTTTCAAAGGCGATACTCCTGCCCTTCGCAGACTTTACATCAGCACACGGGAGGCTCTTCTCAATCATCGAATTGATATTAGAGGCTTTGCGCGAACGGAAGTTCTGCACGACTCCCTTGAGACGTATCAGCAAGAAGTGCAGGCAAAAGCACGACAGAGGACAGCAATCTATGAGCTTGCCTTAAAGAGCGGACGTCCGTATAAAGTCGGAAGCCGCATCAGCTACTACATAACCGGCACCGATCCAAATCCAAGGGAATTTGAGAACTGCAAGCTTGCGGAAGAATGGGTTCCTTCTTCACCAGATGAAAATTCAGCGTATTACGTGAGGCGACTTGATGAGGCTACAAAAAAATTCGACGTGTTTTTCGAAAAGTCCGATTGGGAGAAAATCTTCAACCTTTCCACGATGTTTGAAACAACAGAAGAGGAACTCCGGTCGATTAAGCCAGTGAACCGGTCACTTCGGAGCAACATAGTGTATGATGACGACAAGTGAGTTGCTCTGTCAACTTACTCACGGTGTTTTGCAACCCAGTCCTTCACGTACTCGATAATTTCCGCTGTTGAAGAACCGGGGGTAAAGAGCTTGCCCACGCCCATCTCTTGAAGAGTTTTCGCATCTTCCTCAGGGATAATGCCGCCGCCGAAAAGCAGTACATCATCCAACCCTTTCTCCTTCATGAGTTGCAAAACCTTCGGGAAAATCGTCATGTGGGCGCCACTTAAGATGCTTATCCCGATGACATCAACGTCTTCTTGAAGAGCAGCTTCAACAATCATCTCCGGGGTCTTCCGAAGCCCAGAATAAATGACCTCCATACCTGCATCGCGGAGTGCAGCGGCAACAACTTTTGCTCCGCGATCATGACCGTCCAACCCTGCCTTTGCAATGAGAACACGAATTTTCCGTTCCATATTAGTTTCTCCAAGCAATACGAATGGTCTTCAAGTCAGCGGTGTCCCAGTTCTCCATCCAAATGACTCAGAAGCTCTTGCAACCGGATATAAAACTTTGCCAATGGAAAGCCCACAACGGTGTAAAAATCACCCTCAATGCGCTCAACAAAGACTGCTCCATAGTCATCTTGAATCCCATAGCCACCAGCTTTGTCCATCGGCGAGCCTGAGCGGACATAGGCTTCAATTTCTTGTTCGGGGATCTTTCGAAATGCAACGAGAGTTTCTTCAACATCTGTGATCTGTGCATTTGAAGGACGATCCACGAGGGCGAATCCGGTATATACTGTGTGCTCCCTCCCACTCAACATTCGGAGCATGTGCTTTGCTTCTTCTTGATCACGAGGTTTGCCGAGAATTCTCCCATTGAGAACCACAACCGTATCAGCCCCGATGATGATCCCACTTTCTATCCTCGGTGAAACATCAAGAGCTTTACTTAGAGCATTACGCACTACAAGTTCTCGTGGCTCCACTCCGGAGATCAACTCCTCTTCGACGCTGCTCGGAACGACCGAAGCGCTTATCCCGATCTGTTGCAGGAGCAAAGCTCGCCGAGGAGAAACAGAAGCAAGAATTACCGGTTTGGGTATGTTGATAATCATCGATCAGAAAACGCAAATAAAAAAGCGACACAGTTACTGCATCGCTTTTCAATCTCCTAAAGGTCAGCTCATTATCGGAACATCGCTTTGATACTTCCCCACGTTCTCTTCACACTGGAAACGCTATGCAAGACATTGGCTTCCATAGTGTCCGGGGGGCTGCCCTTGTTCACAATTAATAATCGATAGCGGTAGAACCTATCTGTAGGTTTGAACACCGATCGATCAATATACGTGTAGAAAGAATTACTCCCTTTGGGAAGAATAGGCTCAGGATTGATGATCACAAAATTACCTGAGGCACCGTCATCTCGCAGAAGATCAAAATGATCTAATGAGGCTTCATTTCCTGTGCGCCATTCGAGAACAACGCCTTCGTCGCTGCTCCGCGCAGTAAAGCTCCAGATCACAGCGGCAGCAATCACTGCTACAGCAGCAAAGCTCAGTAGAAACAACGCAGTTGAAATTCGCCAGTGCATCTTCTTCGACATTTAATATACAATGAGAGTTTCAGAAAATCAAGTCATGACCCCATTATATAACTTGCAAAACCCTTTCGAAACGCTTTCGTGGCAAGACGTTCGGTAACGGGCGAGTAGTCAGCCTTTGGGGGCATAAATACGCCTACAGGTTGGTTCCGCCTTGCTTTGAAAAACATTTACATCTTGTGTGGTGCCCGATTGTGCACGCGGTGACAACTCTTGGATATTTCTGGCAAAATGGTTAATCTTTCAATACCTCCGGCAGGCAGAAAATAAGTTCGTAAAATTGCCTCTTCAAGAGGACCTAACTCCATCTTGTGGCGAATAAGCTATTCAATTGACCTACGTGCCAAAATGAGATCAGTCCGCTTCTCGCGGGTTAGAGCGACTGAAGGGTTAAGCTCACTCGCATTTGGTCTTATTGGAGTGAGCTGGTGGCATGCGCATTTCGCTTCCTTAAACACAAAAGCCCTCATCCCGCATTGCGGAATCAGGGCTCCCAGTGCGGAAGGCGGGACTTGAACCCGCATGCCCTTTCGGGCGCCACCCCCTCAAGATGGTGTGTCTACCAGTTCCACCACTTCCGCAACCAATCGAGGCGCAATATACCTCAACTAATAAAAATATAAAAGACGGTAATCTCTTTTGCAAGAAGCAACCGCACCAGCCGCTTCCTTCTCACTCAAAGAGACTTTCGAGCTTCTGGTAGCACGCATGCATTTTTTCAATCGCGGCAACCACCTCTTTCTCACCTTGCGCCTTTTCAAGCGCATCACGGACTAAAAGAAGTGACTTAGAAAGTTCATCACGAGCTTTTTCAAAAGCAGCTTTCTTACTGAATTTCGGCGGGAGTTCAGCTGAATTAAGTGCCTGCATTTTCGCTTCCAGTTCAATTACCGCTGTTCGTATTTTCACAGTGTCGTAGACTGGCAAATAATGGTGATAGAGCATGTACAATGTTCGATGAAAATCATCAATCTCTTTCATCCTCGGTTTGATTAATCGAACAAGTCCCTCATACTGCGCATGAAGTCTTTCCGCGATTCCTAAAATCTGTGCGGTATCTTTTCCCTCGAGTGCACTCTTGTACTCATGAACCGTAACGCCGAGGTCCTTCACTCCACTTTCCCAGGCAGACTTCTTATCTCTGAGAATGCCGGGCAATTCCGCTTTCGTCAGGTTAGTGTATCCTGATTCGATGGCGGGCGCGAGTGAACGCATCAGCCCAACGTCTTTCTTCGGCCAGGCAACATGCCAAAGCTTGTATATCACAGCATGGTATTGCTTAAGCTCTTTTACTTCAGGATTCGTTTCTCCCTCACGAACCGACCGCGCAACAACTGCGGCACTGAATGCCGCATACATACAAAATAAGGATAACATAGCGTTTCGCATATTTCCCTCCGTGATGAAATAAGTAGTTAATCTGAAAGCATCTTGAGGATTCTCGATGAAATGCTTTGGTCGACGGGACCATCAATGACTATTACGAAGCGGTCGATCGTGAAAAACTTTCGAGCAACACTGAGTATGTCATCTTTGGTCACAGCAAGGATTCTATCAGCTCTTTTATCGAAGAAGTCGAGTGGTTTCTTGTCTCGCAACATATCAAAGGTACGTGACGCTACATCATCAGGGGTCTCTATGTAGAACGGCAGAAGCCCGAGGAAATGCAGCTTTGCTCGGACCAATTCGCTGTCTGCAACTCCATATTCAAGAAGTTTTTTAATCTCACGAAAGATCCCTGCAACAACTGAATCAACGTTTCCGGGAGCGGTCTTCGTATTGAACTTCCAGTATCCAACCTGGTCTCCTTTCTCCCACAACTCGCTTCGGATGCCATAGATCATGCCCCGCTTTTCGCGAAGCTCGATGCCAACCCGGGACGTCAGCGCGCTCGACGCCAAGATGTAATTCAAGATATCAACTGCTTCCTCAATTGAATCGGGGATATCATTGAATGGCGCAAATCCAATGTTGATGGTAGCCTCAGTGTAGTCGCTATCTGTAAAGACTCTGACGTCCTTTCCATAAAGCTCCGGCGCTGGGGGAACTGGTTTGGTTTCGGGAGGCGCTGCATTGGCTTTCCATTTGCCAAAGTATTTATCAGCCAGTTTCCGCATATCGCCGTGTGACATATCGCCCACCATCACGATTGTGAGCAACCTCGGATTAAAATATTTCTGATGAAGGGAGATTAGGTCACTGCGCTTAATTGCTGTCAACGAGCTTTCAGTAGCCATAAATGTCGAGTACGGATGACCCCGGAATATCTTCTCGAACATATAGTAGAAAGCGATCTCTCTCGTTGTCTTCTTCCACTGACGAGCTTTTTCTATGTGAAGTGTTAACACCTTATCAATGTCAGCTTGCCTGAAGCCCGGTTCCGTGACAATCTTGTATCCTGTCCGCACCATTTCGTCGGCGTCTTTTGTCAGAGAATAGCCTTGAAAATACAGCCTCTTATACGAGCCGTCAACGGTGAAGGAATACGGGACATAGCCCATCCTTTCAGAAAGCTCGTCATACGTCATATCCTTTGTCCCTCTGTTCATTACATCACAAAGAACGCTTACGATACCTGGCTTACCTCCTCCAATTGTCTCCGGAATCAAGCCTGTTTCGAAAATTCCTCCAATAAAAATTGCTGGTGCGAGGTGATTCTCTATCGTATATAGTCTGATGCCATTGCTAAGCTTGTGAGCCTTGACCATCGGGGCAATCGGTTTTGCTCGCAGCACCGAGCCAGTGTCTATGGTTGTTACGCTGACGGCTGGCAGGTCAAAGGACGTGGTGTAGTTGAAAATCGATTCCTCATCGACTTCCCGAAATGGACACTGGTCAAGCTTTTCATCTTCGGCTTCGCCTGTTTCCGCCTCTGCACCTTTTTTCGGTTTGGCACCAGCCTTCGGCAACCCGTAAAGAACAGTTGCTTGGTCTTCATTAAAATATTTTTGCATCACCCGCTGAACATCTTCTCGTGTTACAGCCGCGACACGCTTTGAAAATTCGTCGATGTAATCGAGTCCGTAGTATGCCTCGTACATACTCAGGCGGGGACCGATGTCAGCATTCTTCGTATAGTCAGTCACCTGACTGAATTCGAATCGATTCTTCACGCGTTGCAATTCATAAGGGGTAACCAGCGTGTCCTGCATTCGTTTAATTTCATCCCATACTATACGCTCAACTTGATAGATATTGCTGTCGGACTTCACAGCGACGGTTATGTGGAATAGACCCTCGTCCTTCGCTGTCGGCATTCCGCCGGCTGCCATTGTTGCAATTTGCGCTTCCTCAACGAGGCGCTTGTACAGGCGCGCAGTCCTACTACGTGCAGCCAATATCATTCCCGCAACGCGCAGAGGAGCACCATCTGGATGCTTCAGGTTTGGCACATGAAACGCCATCTGGAGAATTGGAGCGGTAATGTCGTCGTGGTAAAGGGTGATCGATTTCTTTGCCTTCTGAGGCTGCTCTTCGATATAAACCGGCGGTGGCTCAGGACCCCGCGGAATCTGTCCATAGTACCGATTGACAAGTTTCATAATCTGGTCTGTATCAAAATCACCCACCAGGACAAGAAACGCATTGTTAGGAGTATAATACCACCTGTACCACTGATACGCCTGGTCACGGGTAATGTGTTTAATATCCGTAGGCCACCCGATAATTGGATCGCGGTTCGGGTGGCTCTGGTAAGCAACAGAGTTCATGTATTCATGCATAACTCCAGAGACAGCGCTCTCACTGCGCATCCTTCGCTCCTGAAGAATTACGTTCACCTCCGATCGGAACTCAGCCGTATCAAACCTGCAGTTCTGCATTCTGTCCGATTCAATATCGAATGCAATCTCAATCTTATTTGCCGGCAGATATTCAAAATAGCTCGTCATGTCATTCATCGTGAAAGCGTTGAAGACACCAGAATTCTCAGATATTATTTTTGCGATCTTACCTTTGTCATAACGAGCTGTGCCTTTAAACATCATATGCTCAACTATATGCGATATGCCCGTGATCCCGAGATGCTCGTTGCGAGAACCAACCCGATAGGTAAGTTGATGATAAATAAGGGGTGCTATATGTCGTTCCATTGTGAATACAACCAAGCCATTCCGCAGTTCATGTCGATATACTTTTCCCTCCTGGTATTGACCTGCCCACACAATCGAAGCAAGTAAAATTACTAAAGCAAGCGCGCTGATGAGTGTAGTTCGTTTGGTTTTCATTACCTTCTCCATATTTAGAGTTTTTCGAGTCAATACAATTAAATCAATTGTGCAGCCGGAAGATTCTTCCACATAGTCGAGTAAAACCTTCCAGCTGCACCATTGCCGTTATTTGAGCAGCAGCATCTTGTTACGGGCAACTGCGTTCCCAAATCGTAATTCGTAAATATACACACCGCTGGGTAATCCACGTCCATCAAAAACAACTTCATGAACACCCTGAGAATTGAAGCCGTTAACGAGGTTGCAAACATGACGACCAAGCAAATCGTAAACGTTCAAAACTACGCGACCAGCCGTAGGCAAAGCATAACGGATTTTCGTTGCCGGATTGAACGGGTTCGGATAGTTTGACGCAAGATAGATTTCTTGTGGAAACGTTGCATGACCATCCCGAACTGAAGTAACCGGAGCAGAAGTATAGATCGAACTGTTTGATCCGGCAATCCAGGGATAGCCCGAGTAGTCGACAGCACAGGAATAGAGGCTCTGGTTAACGATGCTTGTGTCCAGTAAATACGGAGTCCACGATGCACCATTGGTAGTACTCAGAAGGCTTTTGTTGCCAACTGCGCAACCAACCAGATTTGCTCCAATTCTGCGGAAACTCACTCTGTTTAGCTGCTCAGCGGCGCTATCAACAAATGTCCAGCTCGCACCGCCATCATTAGATCGCAATACGATTTTATTTCCAACTGCAACAGCTGTGCTGCTATCGAGATATGCTATATCCCGCAAGTTGCTTGATGCCAATGAACCGGGTACGCCGCTAACGCTGGAAGCTGACCAGGTGCTTCCCCCGTTACTGGTGTAAACAATTTTCAGTCCGTCACCAACAGCAGCGCCCTTTAGAGCGTTTCCAAACGCGACAGCGCGCAAAGCTTTGTTCACTACACCTGTTCTGATTGTCCATGTCTGCCCACCGTTAGTAGTGTGATAGATAATATCAGTACCAGATTTTAGCTGGCCAACAACGGTCCCATTCTGGTTGTCAGTAAAGTATACGCCATAACTGGCTGTAGTAGCAGAAACCGTATCAGGCAGGACCATTTGCCACGATTCCCCACCATCGGTTGTCTTAGCGACCATACGGTAGCTGCATGCTGCATAACCATTACGCTCATCCACGAAATAGATGTCCTGAATGTTAGGGGAGAGACCATTTGCATAGAGGTACTTCCCGCTCCACGTCTCGCCACCATTAGTTGTTTTCAATATTACCCCGCCATAACCGGCTGCGTATGCCACCTTGGCGGAGACAAACCGAAGTGCGTAGAGAGTTGATCCCGGAATCTTTGTTACTAAATTCGGTGTCCCCGAGAGATTCAGCCATCGAAAGATAGTTCCGCTGCTACCCACAATGAGAAACAGGCTTTTGCTGTAATGCACACCGTAAAGAGCCACCCCAGATGGTACATTTGCCCTGTGCCAGTGCACACCGCCATCAGTAGTTGTTAGAACTACACTGCCTCTGGTACCACCGCCAGCGGCGACGCCTGTTAGTGTGTCTTTGAAGACCACAGCGTACAAATTATCGTAAGTTCTGTCGGCGGAGTCCTGTGTCATGTATACCCAGCTCGCTCCCCCGTTAGTGGTCTTTAATAGGATAGAAGGCTGAAGTCCAGCCGCAGAACTCCCCCAACCTACTGCGTATCCAACGAGCGGGGTGAAAAGATGTACTGCCCGGATATCTGATCTCGTATACGTAAAGCCACCCAGAGAAGGTGTTGGAGCTTTCGTCCAGGTTTGACCTCCATCTGTTGTGTAGTACAAAACAGCCGCTGAAGAGCCTACGACCACACCATTCGAACCATTAAACGAGAATGCGTTGAATTCTTCATTGGCAACGTAATGAACGGTGGTCCAGGTGTTTCCACCATCGACAGTCTTCAGCACCCTCCCGTTTTTCCCCGACTCGGAGCTGAGAAGAAATCCGGTCAGCGCATTCGTAAACTGGATACCGCGAATGCTCGCACCTGTTTCCGGGATTTCCACTACAGTTGTGGGTTGCCATGTCATTCCTCCGTCAGCGGTCTTCACTAAAGTCCGGCTGTAACCACCCACAAAGCCAACATTAGCGTTGAGGAAGAAGACCTTTTTCAGATCAGCCGTGGTTCCTGAAGCTTGAGGTACCCATGTAATCCCACCGTCGTTCGTAGCATAGATTGCACCGCCAGAGCCAACAGCCCATCCCCGGAGCGTATCCACCAAAAACACATCAGCAAAGTATGGATAGGTTGCTGTAGCAACCTGCCGCCAAGTCTGGGCTTGCAAGGACGCAGCGACAAGAATCAGGAAAATAACAAATGACCAACGCTTCATCATAAACCTCCACTTTTGAAAGTTTAACATTAGTGAATTACAAGACATCCATAAATGTTCAAACTTCTCATGTCAGAATATCCACTCATCGTTGAGGCAAGCTTACTAAAATCTGTACGAGGCTGTTGGAATTCGCAAATATACCATTTGGAGCGTGTACCCACGACTTAACATACGAATACATTGCAGCAATCCGGATTCCGCTTTCAAACTGGTATTGCCATTCGGACCATGCAAAGAACCTGCGTGCATCATTTCCGCCCACTACGGGGTCCGCCTTTATGGCACCGCCGCCAAGCCCCACACGTACACCAACCCTGCTCAGCAAAGTACCCTCAGCACCAATCTGCGCTCCAAACTGTAATGAACGCAACTGAGTAAAACGACTGTCAATATACTTGCTCGAGTCGATCGCGCAAACACGCAGGTTTCCCTGTAAGAACATACGGGCTTCATCAGAAACTGACCGAGCAACAGTCAATGTACCATGCACGTATTGATAGCTCCATTCCCAGATGAGAAGCTTCTTTGCTGACAGCTCTGACCAGGAACTAGATGCACCGGCATTAAGATTACCCGACATCTCAAAGTTATGCGAGAGACGCCATCGCGCAAGAACATCCCCTTGAAGATGCTCAAATTGCGTGTAACCATCTTCAGATTCTTTCAAGAAAGCGGTAGGTATAAGAGTCTGCAACTCAGTGCGGTTTCCACGAAGATAACCCATCAACGTGAAGTTCTCGGAACTTAAGTTTGCAGCCTGCATTGAAATCTCCGCACCGCTCAACCTTATCTTTTCCTCAACACTCTGCCCTCTTCTCCTTGTGGCGTATAGATCACCACGATAGGTAAACACATCAACGTCAAGCAACTCCTCCATCTTTGACTCAATTCTCTCTTGCGAACTATAGACGCGGAAAGATAAGCCGTAAAGCATGCAGCCATTGACATAGAGAATCGCTCCAGTGCTCGCATCTACACTGCGGACAACATTATGCGCCCGCGAGTAAACGTCTTTCAGTCCATCGGAGACACTGTACTCAATTGCCAAGCCTAATGTCAGATTCCGAACCGGACTGAACGAATGAATAAATTGCACTTCGGGTCCATAATAGCGATAATCTCCTTCGGAAGTGTCACTGATGAAAAAGGGGTCTCCTAAGTAAGGCTGACTTCGAAGGGAGCCAAGTATTTTCAATTCCTTCATCCCATAGTATTTGAACCTGCCAAGGAAAGCACCACTTTCTCCGATCCTTTGCAAAGTCAGCGCATTGAAGGAAGCTTCCTGCACTTCGTGCGGATCGAACAACCTTCCAAGATCGTTGAACATGTCTCGTCCCGACGGTGTAATGTGAACGTAACCGCGAGTCACATCAAAAGAAAGTCCAGCCGGATTCCCCCCAAATGTGTACAACCCAAGCTGCACCCCTGGCAATAGCATTTGCAAACAATCGCCGGTCTTTTCACCAGCAATTGGTATTGCTAGATCTGAGCACGCAGGTAGAGTGACCAAACTATCAAGCCCTGAGCCAAAAGCTGAACCTGCGTACATCATCAATGCTAAAGCGAATGCTTTCTTCATCGTCTATTCCGCAATAGTCATCACTGATAACCCGGCGTAGGATGGGGAATGATTTCAAAATCGAGAGTCGAGTTATTGGTATCGTACCCAGGCTCCCGACGCTGCATTGACATACCCGAGTATCGAGGTGGGCTGAGAGTGAATCCACGATCTACTCTTGGATCAAGCGTTTTCCGGGCTGTCGGACTTCCATGGTATTCCACAGCATCGATGATAGTCCGAATATCAATCCCGTCCGACCAAACGGAATCCTCCCCGGATGAAAGCACAACTATATCACCAACCAGGTTAATGAGGAAGTCCGTAGTACGATCCGAACGGATATTGATCAGATTCGGTACATTGGGATTGTCAATATCTTCCGCCGAGTATTGGTTATAGAACTCCCAATCAGCATGGGAAAGATCAATGCTTGTTGGGCACGTTTTCCTATGATCAACAGCATCGGATGCCAGGACAACAAATTGCCTTGGTCTGATTGGGTAGTTATGTTCACCCGGTTTACCTGGAAATTTGAAGGCATATGTCACACCATCAATGTCACCGTCATTTCCTTCATCGGCGCCAGGACCCTTTCCATCATTATTTCCAGAAACTCTCATAACCATCATCCCATCAAGATACTTTGTCTCATCACTTGAGTTGTAAAGCTCAATAAACTGGTCAAAGAAAAAGAAGAAATTATTGACCGGTCCGCTACTATAAATCTCGTTGATTACAAGTCCGGTGCTAGACGTCGGTTCCACAAGCACCGTTTCAACAACCGATGACGCAGGCGGGACTTCGATCTTCTCAAGAGTTCCAACAAGCTGGATTGTCGGATCGCCTGGATACGGTGCCCTCGCGGTAACGGAGTACTCAGAACTCGGGAGTGACGTCCACTCTGCTCTGCCAAACTCATCTGCGTAGCCAATTCTCATCCCGTATTCGCTGGAAAGAATAACCTTCGCTCCGGAAACTGGAGCATATCCGGTTGAATCTCTGTCAGACGAGGTGTCACTCAAAACCACCAAAACCAAATGCGATGTTCCATCCGCCTGAGTTGGTTTTTCCCTCGTACAGCCCCAAAACGCGCCGGAACATACTGCAAGCCAAATTACAAACCCAATATACAGTGGCCTCATTTTACTAACCCTTCAATTGCCATGCTAAACTCTATCCCATAAAAAATAGGTGGATTCCTTACCTCCTCTGTAATGTCATTTGGATTACTTGTAAACTGGTATCGGTAAAGTCCCGGATTGTCGAATATGTTGTTCACATAGAACGAAAATTCAGCTCCTTTGAACAGTGATTTGCTGATATTAATGTCAAACAGCCATTTCCCCGGTTGACGCTTCACACGCCGCGCAAACAACCAATCAAGTTTCTGCGTTTCTGTCATACGATCTAAAGCCACAGGTTGCATACTCAAATCCTGCCTCCGCTGCCACACGAGGTGCTCAGCACGCAAGCTTACCCAGAGACCAACCGTTCGCGCCACATACCGAACCCAAAAATTCAGCACGATATTATCCTGCCACACCACCCCCTTGGGATAGGTCCATCCAATAATTGTGTCCACTGGAACACCAGGCACACGATAGTTTGGGTATTGACCTATACTCGTGTCCGGATACGCAGAATATGACAGAATATTTGAACCGCTCTTGGTGTAATTGTACGCAGCGTTTATCTGGAACTCTGTATTAAGCAACCCGATCTTTCGCGTGCGGAAAGAGAGTTCCAGTCCCTTACTAATCATCCAACTACCGTTAGTCGCTCGCGATGTCTGATCAACAAAAAACACCGTTGGGGTGCCCCCTCTCTGCGCGACTGCGAACAGCGGAATAGGTTCACCATCAATGCCGTCCGATGTCGATTTGTAGTAGGATGATAACGAAATGCCAACCACATCCATGAATTTTTGGTCAAGCGATAGTTCAAACTGCTTCTCGCGGTAAGACTTTAGGTCCGGCGCTCGGCGGTCAAGCCTAAAATAGACAATCGTGCTGTCGTAGGGATTCCTCCAGCGAAATACTTCCGGGGGAGGATAAATCGAACTCATTGGAGGCGATTTTGTCATGCTGCCTGCACTAATCCTTAATTGACTTGAGCTCCCCAAACGCAGCATCAAGGCAATGCGCGGATTGAAGTAGCTGCCTTGATAAGCTTGAACAAGGTCACCCTTTCCGATGATACCACTAATATTCAATCCATATGGCCTGTACATGTCATATCTTGCTCCGAGAACAAAAGAGTAATCAAACAGTAAGTGCCCAACAATCTTATCTTCCGCATAGAGTCCAAGGAGAACCTGACCGGGGATATCATCGAATGAGTACGATCTCTTACCTGACTGAGAACCATAATAGTTGAACAATGTATCGACTAAGACTCCTTCTCCAGTATTTGCGTTGTACTCAATGTCAGATCCAAGCAATAGTGAATGGATTGTATTTCCCGTTAAAATTCGTCGTGTGAATTCAAACTTTCCTCCGATATTCCACATATTCCCTCGCGTCTCGACCTTCCCGTAGTATGTTGATATAGTATCTCCTGAAGGCAGAATCCGCAAATCGCTTTGTACGAGTCTTGATTTCATACTGTTCAGCCGCTGATAATTCATATATGCATTAAAATTCAGCAGGGAAACTGGAGTTGGCTCCCAATTTCCCCAAATGCCATACGAAACTGAGTAGCCGCGATTATAGTTTCTTGTCTGGAACACATCCCCCTTGGGCTGTTCCTCATCAAAAATTCTCTGAGCCAAGATCTTTGTATTCAAATCTATATGCTGAGCTGGAATTTCCCTGTTAATTACCAGCTGCCCGGTTAGGCGGGTATATTCGTCACCGCTCACTCGAATATCCCTTTCACTCTGTGCTGCGTTAATGTTGTAGCTGAACCCAGTTTCATTCCAGGTGAACCCGCCGCCGAAATTCCCTTCACGAGTATCAGGATTTTGCTTCAATTTCAACCGCGGAGGCTGCCTCCCGGCTTTTGTTTTCACATTGATCAATCCTGACGTTAATTCGCCATATCGAACTGATGGAACACCACGTATGACCTCAATCGATTCAACATTATCAGCAGGGATCAGACGCAAATCAGCGCCCCTGCCGACGGTTGAAACCCCTGTTTTTGCGCTCGTGAATTGCTCAAACTGGAGATTTGCATTATTGGAAATCGGTATCCCATCGACAATAACTCGCGTGCCAAAAGCCGTGAGATCTACGTCGCCGCCGAGAATTCCTTGCTGACTGCGTACAGCAGCCTGAAGCGTCTTCCCGAGTCCGGGATTATCTGTTCGCTGAACACCGGGAACCAGATCGAGAACATCTCCGACACTCGACGCCTGGTAATGCTCAATTTCAGCGCTTTTTATCTGCGTCTTCGTTTCCGTCTCAACTGGCAGCAGCTCTTGCGTGGCTTCGACCAGCATCTCGCCTATTCTCACCGCCGAAGATTCAAGGATAAATTCAATCTCACGTACCTCTCTCGCCGCAATTTTCACAACATGAACAGCCTTCTGGTATCCTATATATGATGCCTCTACAGTGTATGTGCCCGGTTTCAGATTTCGCAAAAGGAAAAAGCCCTCTCCATTTGTCATCGTTCCTTGACGCGTCTCCTGAATCAGAACTGTAGCTCCGACCAGCGCTTCCCCATTGCTTCCTCTCACAGTTCCCGTCACAGAACCGGTCTGCTGGCGCGCACGTTCAAAACCCACTATGATGATCCTACCACTCGGTGAGATTATATACTCCAATCCGAGGGGCTTGAGAAGTCCCTCGAGAGCATCCTCCAGAGTCTCGTCGATGAACTTGACAGAAACTTTTCGAAATCCCCGAATTGTAGCTTCGTCGTATAAAAACCGCATGCCTGATCTCTGGCTCAGTTCATGCAGGACGAATCGCAATGGAACATCCTTTGCCTCAAGCGTTACACGGCGGTGGAGAAATAACGAATCGACCTGATAATCTGCCATCACTAATTCACCATCGATGCTGACGCGAGCGACAGCCGGAAAAGTGACATAAGCAGAGATCAACGGAATAAGCAAAAGAAACCGCCACTTCATCTTACAACGATCTCCTTACCATTGCGTGTGATCTTCACATCCATTGCAACAGCAATATCTGACAATACTTCGTCTAATGATTCTCTCCCGAATACACCAGTGAGCAATTTCCTCTTCACGGGTGCACCGCTGAATGAAACTTTCACATCGTACGTGCGTTCTATTTCTTCCATGACCTCATCAAGCGGCGTTCTATCAAACGAAAGCTTGTTCCACCGCCAGGCAATAGCCTCCGCTATCGGGACGCGCTGAAGTCTTATGATAGATGTTGATCGTTCATCGTACTTTATCATTTGTCCCTTAGTTACCTGCACAGTTTCCGCAGCGCCTGCAAATTGCACTGCACCTTCAGTGACCACAACGCTTACTTTCCCGCGACGATAGCGCACATTAAACTCGGTACCAACAGCTTCCGTCACCGATGTTCCAGCTACTACTCGAAATGGCTTACCTGGATCTTTTGCGACGGAGAAATAAGCTTCCCCGTCCAACCACACCTGCCTTAGACGAGCATTCCCTGTTATTGCATATCGCAACCGACTGCCGGAATTCATATAGATGACACTGCCATCGGGAAGCCAGACTACTGATCGCTGGCCATTTGCTGTGGTAACCTCAGCAAGTTGCGACTCGTGTCTGTCATCCTGCACCCTTAACTTAGGAAGACCTATATGGATGAAGAGCGAGACTATAGCAACAATAACCAGGGCAACACCTGCCCACGCAACGATATGCACCAGAGGTGCACGTCGCCGCGGCTTACTCCTGCCACCCCGACTTTCTAACTCCAAACCAACCCCCAAGGCTGCGGGCAGAGTATCACCTGCTTCATCAGCACGCTGACGGATTCCCTGCAATACCGAGTACCACTCCTCACTGGGACTCGGTGGCTCAGGAGCAGGTAGTTCCCCGGTCTTCTCCCAGAGAAAACTTACCGAAGCAAAGACCTCACGGTGTTGATCTGATTCTTCAAGCCATTCCTCAAAGAATTCGCGCTCCTCCTCAGTAACTTCTCCTTTGAGGACACGTATGATAAACTGTGCATCAACACTTTTCCGCATAGCGCACACAGGCTTCTCAAAATTAAATACACACACAAAGGGAAAGAGTACTATGCAGAAGAGAAAATGCTCAGTCCAAATAATCAGAAAGGCGAGTTCGAAGGACGCTGATAGCCTTGTTCATTTGGTTCTTGACCGTCTGGAGTGAAATCCCAAGGGTATCAGCAATCTCAGAGTAACTCATATCATGGAATCGGCTCAAGATGAAAATCTCTCGGCATCGGTTAGGCAGGGAATTAATTGCTTTTTGCAGGTCATCATGTAAAAAAATGTCGTCGTGCTTCTCCTCGATGCTAAGATATGGTGACATGAGGACTCCTTCGGTGGCAATTGAAAGTCGGAAGGCGTGCCGGGTTCTTGCAAGATAATTCAGTGCAAGATTCCTCGCTATCCGAAAAAGAAATGATTTTGCCGAAAGCGACGGTTCGATCCGTTCATGAGAACGCCAGAAATTGATAAATGTGTCTTGAGCGATGTCTCTCGCAACATCCCAATCACCTGTATAGCGATAGACAAAAAGGAAAATCTCAGGGTGAAGAGCATGGAAAAATTCTTTGAACGCATCTACATCACCTAGCCGAATTCTCTCCAGCACATCGGCTTCAATATATTGCGAGCCCCGTTTCATCGAGTTTTATGAGAATATAACCATTCCGCATAATTCTTTCAACTTCACCCAGAGAGCGTAAAAACACCGCAATGCAGATCCGTCAAATCAACAGGCAACAGTTGAAACTCGTCATCCCACCGCGTATATTTCATGGACGGGAACCCGACGTCATCTTTAATGATGTACACAAGCAAGAGCACCCAGCGATTTTTTACAAATCCTTCCCCGGGCTCCGCCGTAGTGGAGCTCTCATCGATGACAATGTTCTGCTATGGACAGATTCTCGATGTACCATCCGACGAATCAACAGCAACTGTTAAAGCACAGTAAGGAGGTCCGTATGGTTCTCGCTGAGTTCAGCATGTTCCCCACCGACAAGGGAGAAAGTGTGAGTCCCTATGTTGCAAAAGTTCTCAATATTGTTGACCGCTCCGGAATCCCGTACCAACTGACAGCAATGGGAACCCTCCTTGAAGGGAAATGGGAAGAAGTGATTGGGGTCATTTCAAAATGTTTCAATGCGCTGAGGAGGGAATCGAACCGGATTTACGTTGTGGTGAAGATCGACTACCGAAAGGGGCAGACACATAGGATGGGGGCGAAAGTAAGTGCTGTGGAAAAGCAACTGGGAAGAAAACTACGGACTTAAATCATTCTCCCTCTACTGTAAACATATCGGCCTTTGCCTACTTCCACTCCTGCGATGGAATATGAGTTTAATCGGCATCGAGTGCTTTACGCACTTTCAAAACCAGATCCTGCACGTTGTATGGCTTCTGAATGAATCCACGCACCCCCTCACGCAAGATCTCCTGCGCCCTGCCATTCTGACTGAACCCAGTTGAGAGGATTGCCCTTACATCACGATTGATTTCCCTTAGTTTACGGAATGTTTCATGACCTCCCATCTTTGGCATAATCATATCGAGGATTACGAGAGAGATTTCACTATACCTCTCTCTGTATATCTCGATAGCTTCTTCTCCATCTTTTGCGGTAAGTACATTGTAACCGTAGCTCCCCAGTACATCCGCTACCAGTGTCCGAATTGACTCCTCATCATCCACGACAAGTATCAGCTCATTTCCTCCTCGCAGAGGAATCATCTGTTCACCTTGCTGGACTTCCTCTTTCTCACTTGCCGGTAAGAATACACGGAACGTAGTACCTTCTCCCACCTCACTGTACACGCGGATAAACCCACCATGGTTCTTCACTATCCCGTACACAACAGCCAGACCAAGGCCTGTGCCTTTCCCTTTCTCCTTCGTTGTGAAGAAAGGCTCAAATACGCGGCTGAGCGTCTGCTTATCCATTCCCACTCCGGTGTCAGTAACAGAGACCACCACGTAAGGACCTGGTTTTGCACCAAGGCGTTTCTTCGCATAGTCCTCATCGAGCACCATGCTATGTGCTTCGATGATCAATCTCCCACCCCCGGGCATAGCGTCACGCGCATTCACAAAGAGGTTCATCAGCACTTGTTGAATCTGCCCAGCGTCCGCCTCAATTGCAGGGAGTGAACGATCGATGCGCGTTACGATCTCAATCGACCGATCGAACGTTCTTCCTACGATCTGTAAGGTCTCCTCAATGATCCTTTCCACTTTCACAGGCTTCGTATCGTATTTGCCACCGCGTGCAAACGCCAGAAGCTGAGAAGTAAGTTCAGCAGCTCGAATGCCACTTCGCTCAATGGTATCAACATAACGGTACATCGGGTCGGTCTCCGCTAAGCGTGTCTTCAGGAATGAGGCGTACCCTAAGATTCCGCCGAGGAGATTATTGAAATCATGCGCAATACCGCCCGCTAAAAGTCCAATAGATTCCATTCTCTGCGCCTGCGCAAGCTGCTCCCGCAGATAGGCACGCTCCTCCTCTGCACGGCGATGCTCAGTCGTGTCATGGAACGCAATCGCAACTCCGCTCTGCGTACGCCAGAGCACAACATCAAAGATACGAGAGCCGCTTTGGCATTCACATTGAACGTCACGCAGAACAACGCTTTTCCCCGACTCATAAACCTGCCGGAAGAGTGCATCCATACCTGCAATTCCAATGTTCGTGAGAAGAGCAGAAAGTCGTTTGCCGAGAGCAAAAGAGCGATCAATTCCAAACGTTGACGCTGCTGCACTGTTCCACTCAGAGACAAGAAAAGATGTTCCATTTCCTTCACCTACGCGTTCGGCGTGTGGAACAACGGATGTTCCCTCAATTCTCTGGACCGTCAAGAGAACAAATGGGTCGACCATATTATCGATCACCTGTCGGAACAGGTCGAGTGCAACCCTAAGATTCGCTGTTCGCTCATTTACAAGGTGAGCTAACTGCCGCTCACGTTGACGGCTCCGCTGGAATCGAAGTCTCACTGCTCCCCCTGCAATTGCAGCGATGACAAGGAGTGAAATCCCTAAAAACCACGTCCTCTTCCAAATTGGAGGGAGAACACTGAATTGGATCCGCGCAGGGGTATTTGTCCATACCCCATCTGTGTTGCATGCACTCACCTCAAGGGTGTACTCTCCGGGCACAAGAGCAGGAAAGACCACCTGCCGATCCTTCATCGGTGCCGACCATTCATCGCTAGATCCGAGCAATCGATATTTGTATAACACACCTGAATGCCCAACATAGGTGAGAGCTGCGAACTCTACTCGGAATGCGCGATCTGATGAAGCGAATTCCAACTGGATTCCTTCCTGTGGCAGCGCGACTGGCTTCCCATTGACGAAAAAACCTGTTACCGCAATATGGGGTGGCTTTGTATGCATCTGCACATGAAGAGGATCAATGTATGATGCTCCGCCTATCGTACCAACCCAGATTCTTCCTTGGGAATCGAGAAGCGTTGCCCCCTGGTTCGTTTCGCGATCCGCAAGTCCATCTTCAGGTCCGAACGTACGCCATGTCTTCCCGTCGAACCTCGCAACGCCATTTACGGTACCAGCCCAAATATTTCCTGCGCGATCCTCGTTGATAAAAAATGTCAGGTTATGCGGCAAACCATTTTTATCCGTGTAGACAGCGACGATCTTCTCATCCTTGATCTGCACTACACCTCCATCGGTAGCTGCCCAGATCGATCCGTCGCGTGCCGCAAGCACTCCAAGCACATTGTCATGGGGTAATCCTTCCCCTCGTGTGAAACGCCGGAACCTCCCACCTCGATACTCTGTTAATCCTGCTCCATAGGTTCCAAACCAAAGCGCGGCGCCATTCTTGACCTGCGCTATTGCAGAGATCACATTGCTCCCTAATCCATCTTGCTCTGTGAGTCGTGTAATCTTCCCATGATCAAGATGTACAGCCCCACCGCCATCGGTCCCGAACCAAAAGGAGCCATCCTGCGCCTGGAGAATAGAGAAGACTGTTGAACTCCCGAACGTCGCCTTCCCATAGTGCGTTACGACACCGGAACTCACAGAGTAAACCCCACGATTATAATAGGCTACCCATAATGTTCCTCCCCGATCGACCGTAATCGCTTGCGCTGACTCCTTAGGAAGCGTCGGAGGAATTGACCGAAACGTGATCCGTTCATGTTCAAAGCGGGCTAGACCGCGGTTTGTTCCGATGAGGATTGATCCATCACGGTCTTCTCCGAAGCTCCACACCACATTGTGTGGCAAGCCATCATGGATCGTGAAAGAATGGAATTTCACCACTATGAACTCAACCACACCACCAGCAGTCGCTGCCCACATATTCCCTTCTCGATCCACACAGAAATCCCAAACTACCGGATCAGCAAGAGACTCTTCACCCCATCGTTGAACATCCGAACCTGAAATACGGAGAATCCCTCGTTCAGTCCCTAACCAAAGCGCGCCCACGCTGTCACGTGTGATTGCATTCACCGCTCCGCTCACCATCATGTCATTAGCTGCTGTATGATATCTCCGGACTACATTCCCTTTCAGCAAAAACACTCCCCTGCGATCGGTTCCGATCCAGACTGTCCCATCGCCATCTTCACTGAGATGCATCACCGTTGCATCATTGAGCTCAGGAGTCGCGATGATGCGCACAACGGAACCGCGATAAATCTTTGCAATCGACCCATGTTTCATCCCAACCCAAATTCCTCCATCTCGTGAGGAGGCTAATGCTGAGACAGTATCCCCGGGCAAACCCTCAGTGCGCCGATAGGATTTAATAACCGTGTCAAGAATGCGCACAACCCCCTTCCCTCTCGTCGCAACCCATAACGAACCATCCGGTTGTGCAAGCAGATCCAGTATTCCCACAGATGAAACACGTTCATCGTGTACAGGAGAGATTTTCCCCTGTGCCCACACTGCCAGACCTGTCCATGTTCCAAGCCAAACCCGTCCTGCTTTGTCCGCAGCAAGAGAGAATACCGTGTTATCCGGCAGACCATCTTTGGTTGTGAAACTCAGAAATGAATACCCGTCGTACCGACTGACACCGCCTCCCGTGGCGAACCACATGAAACCTTCTTGGTCTTGACATACAGAGTACACTGTCGATTGAATAAGACCGTCCCGAACTGTCAGTGGAACGAGGCGAAAGCCACCCAAGGCAACCGCCTCTAATGGAATCACCGCAAGCCAAACAAAAAGTCGTGCACTTGCTGCAAGCTTGAGCCGCATTTCGAAAGCTCCCCTCTAAGTACGTAGCACAGCGTCACAGATGATTAAATACTAAGGTATGAAAGCTGATGCAGAAAGTCAACACCTGCCACAATATGTGCGCCAGAAGCTCGTTGTCAGCTCCATTCCGCAAATCCCGTCCCATTGAAGCGGATGCCACAGTTAAAAGACCCAACGTTATCTTCCCATCGAAAGAACTCCCGCGTTGCACAGCTCGATAGCACAAACTGGATAGCTCACAACACTCTGAATTCTGAATTGCCACACAATGCAACTTAAATGTTGCAAGTATGATGAGCACAGGAAGCAAATGGCTTTGGATCACTGGAGGCTCAATACTGTTTCGCAGAAGTGTGGTTGTCCTCGACGTAGAAAACCGTATGGCGGGATCGAGAAAATTAACCTAAGCGGCTTCAATCCCGGCACCCTAATAGCTTTTAGGTTACCAGCCAACAGCTATGCGACCGTTAAGATTTATGACACATTCCGTGGAGAGATAAAGTCGGACACAAGTGGGGCTTAGTCCCACTGCATCATAAACAATTCCGCCTATGGCGGAACGCTCAGTGAAGATGCTTCATCTGTTCGGAACCATCCGAAAGTTTGGAGAAACGTTCTCACGAGATGTGCATATGCTGCGGATTGTGGCTGCGCCTGAGGTTTTTGCCAAGCCCCCTTCAAACTCCACCTCACGCTGGACCCCTTCGCTCAAACTGCCCCATGAAAAAGCCCTCGAATACCAAGGGCTTTTAGTGAGGCTGGCTGGGATCGAACCAGCGACCCTCTGCTTAAAAGGCAGATGCTCTACCACTGAGCTACAGCCCCTTCATGCTTGTAAATAAATATACAAAGCACTGAGCTTCAAATCAACAATTCCATAGAGCAGCTACACCGAAGGCAGGCAACAAAAAGAGGTCAAGCTTCCCTGCATCACACGAGTGCAATTGCTGACCGTTGCTTCCTTCCGGACCTGGCGGGGTTGGGCAACGCCTCGTTGCACAGGACTTGACCTCCTGTAATCAACGCGTGGAGCAGAGGGGAGTCGAACCCCCGACCTCCAGAGTGCGATTCTGGCGCTCTCCCAACTGAGCTACTGCCCCTTATGACCTCATTAAATATACGCACCTGAAGCGAGATTCTCAACAACTGCAAATAAACTTCATCGGTTTCCGCTTTCTGACTACGGTGCCTCCACAGAGACATCCCGCCCTTCGAAATTACTGATCAAAGTTCTAAACATCTCCGGAACCGGTTTCGGTTGGTCTGTTTTCGCATCCAGCCAAACCATAACGGTAAGATTCCGTGCAATCGGTTTCCGATCGAGGGCTCGCTCAATATAGCCCTCAAATCCGAAGCTGCTTTTCTTGATCCAAGCCAGACGCGTGTGGACGATGAGATCATCGTCATATTTCGCTGGCGATAAATAGTCAATCTCCTGACGAGCAATGACAACCTTTGCCCATGTGTTGATGCTCGCGGCATCGAGTGGATAGCCGAGGGCACGGAAATATTCCATACGCCCAATTTCGAAGTAGTGCAAATAGATGGCATTATGAACGATGCCCTGCGCATCTACTTCGAAACTTCTCACTTTCACTTTAACGCTGACCTTCCAGCGGGGATGAACGGGATTTTCAATAGATTGAGGACTCTCCATAGCAAAAATCCTATGAAAATAGTTCCTGAACGATCTCTCCAGCGCGCTGAACCTGTTCAAATGTCACATCCATGTGCGTCACCGCACGCAAGCGGCGATGGCTACCGGCACTTAACAGAACCCCTTGCTCAGCAAGCCGTCTCATGATTTCATCAGGCTCTAATCCGGAGCGAGCAATGCCGAAGATCACAATATTTGTCTGGACCGTGCTCAAGTCGACCGAAAAGGCGGGAATTTTTGCAACGGCTTCAGCAAAGATTCTCGCTTTCTCATGGTCTTCTCTGAGACGCTCCACATTGTGATCGATCGCATACAGTGCCGCTGCTGCAAGAATTCCGACCTGTCTCATCCCCCCACCAAAGATTTTCCGGTACCTGCGCGCCTCTGCGATGAACTCCCTCGACCCTGCGATGGCAGAGCCCACAGGCGCACCCAAACCCTTCGAGAAACAGACAAGAACGGAATCAAAATATCGAGCGTAGTCACGCATCGGGATACCGGTTGCCACCGATGCATTCCACAAGCGCGCCCCATCGAGATGCATCCGGATGCCGTGATGCTCAGCGAGCTCTCGAATCCGCTGAATTTCAGCAAGAGGATAGATAGTGCCACCTGCGCGATTATGAGTATTTTCGAGTGCAATGACCCTCGTGCGTGGCATATAGTACGCCCTTGGTCTGATAGCTCGCTCAATCTGCTCTGCTGTTAATACACCATTTGATCCGGGAATCGGATGAAGTTGTATACCTGAAAGAATCGATGGAGCAACTGTCTCATAGTTGAAGATGTGAGCGTCGTATTCAAGAATTACTTCATCGCCGGGCTGCGTGTGAACTTTAAGCGATACTTGATTCCCCATTACGCCGCTCGGGACAAAAAGCGCTGCTTCTTTCCCAAGAAGCTCAGCGACACGTTCCTGAAGACGATTCACTGTCGGGTCTTCACCAAAGACATCATCACCCACCTCGGCTTCAGCCATTGCGCGCCGCATTTCTAAGGAAGGCTTCGTAACAGTGTCGCTGCGAAGATCAATGATCTGGGTGCTCATTTCGTTTCCTACCTCTTTTTCTTGAAGAAACTCACAATGACAAAAACCACACCGATACCTGTTGCAATACGTGAAAAAAGGTCACCATGCTTTGTGTAAAACGTGGTGACTTTCACCGGCTCCACAAAACCTTTTACAATAGCCTGTGTATAAAGCTCAGATTTGGAATGGATTACGCCTCCCGGATCTATAAAGCAAGAGATTCCTCCATTGGCGCATCGTGCGACCCATCGGCGATTTTCGATGGCTCGAAACGCAGCAAACGATTCATGCTGGTATGGACCTACAGTTTTACCATACCAGCTATCATTGGTAATCACAACGATGAACTCTGCACCTTTTTGCACAAAGTTTCTGACGAAACCTGGGTAGATGGATTCGTAGCAGATCAATGTGGAAAATCGAACGGAATCATTTGCAGCCCAGCCTTGCGGTACAAATCGAAACACAGTCGTATCACGGCCTATATTCCATCCGCCAAGCCCCATCTTCCACATCAACGAAGAGAGGAAGGGGAAGATATCAACATAAGGGGGCCTTTCGGCAAACGGCACGAGAATAATCTTGCCGTACTTCTGGATCCACAAAGATCGCGGAAGCAAAAGCATAGCACCGTTGAATGACTGATACCATTCACCTCCGATACTCAGTTTCTTGCTTCCCGGTGGAGCATGAAGCGAGTCAGGATAGAATTCCGCATCAGGAAAGCCTGTGAGAAGTCCGACATCTAATGAATCGACCATTGCCCGCAATATGTTAAAGTCCGATCGATATTGTGGCAGAAGAATATAATATGGGATCGCCGTCTCAGGCCACACAACAAGCTGGAGAGTGTCTCGCACAGCAGCGCGGTAGGTCATTTGCTCAAGGAGATTTAGCTGTACAAATCCGCTGCTGGGGGAGTTCTCCCATTTCTCCCACGGGTCAACATTCGGCTGAATTAATGTGACACGAAGTGCCTTCTTTTCCACCTGCTGCCTCGTAAGGGGAGCCTTAACCCTCTCCATACGAGCCGATCCAAACCACTCAGGCACTGCGACGAGAAGAGAAATGGAAACGATAAGGCCAGCAATGGACAGAAACGATCGCCCTTGCTCCTTTGAAGTTAAAAAAAGACGAACAAGAGTGAAAAATAAAACATTAACAACGATGATCCAGAACGAAACCCCATATACCCCGGTCCATTCTGCATATTGAATTCTTGATGGATGCAAAGCCTGGGTATTTCCAAGGGTTAACCACGGGAAAGCAATCTCACCCAGTGAGTGCACATATTCAAAGCCCACCCAGAGAAAAGGGAAAGCGATCAGCGCGCATGTCAGGCCGAGTCGCTTCCGGACAATCAGATAAAGCCAAACTGGTATGAGGAAAAAGAAGGGATGCCCAACAATAAGAAGCAACCCCCCAAGCATCATGAATTTGTCACCTTTGCTCAGGTATCCACCAACCCAGTACAATGTCAGAACATTGAAAACAAGAAAGGAAAGATACGCATATCGCACTGCACGCCAGGTTCCTGTTACGTGTTCAAAAAGGAATAGCAATGGGATAAAGGCGACGAGGACCGCAAGTGAAAATGGCAAAGGGGGGAAAGATATCCCAAGCAAAATGCCACTTGCCACAGCAAGGGATGCACGCTGGAGTGTTATCGTTCGTGATGCTTCCTTGTGAAGCAGATCAACATTCTTAACCATGATTTTTCTTTATCCGTTTCGCCTTTGCAACGAGCGCCTTGCACCGTGGCGCCATTTGGTGATGAACAAATTCCCACAGAGCAATCACAATAATTGCACAAAGCGCTCCAATCACCGCACCGCCCGCCACGTCGAATGGATAGTGAACTCCCACATATACTCGTGAGTACGCCACCGTTGAGGCGAATGTAAAGAAAGTCCACCACCACCTTTTATAGTAATAAGCAAACAACGTTGCCGCAGCAAAATTGTTCACAGCATGAGATGATGGAAAAGAGAGCCCGCTGCCGCACGGCACAAGCAAACGCACATCTGAAAGAACATGGCATGGCCTCAATCGTCCGACCAATGGCTTGATAACGTGGCTGCTCAGCTGGTCACTAAAGAGGATAAGAGGTATCAAAAGGAGGGCAACAGTTCGTCCCCGCTCTCCCCCCTTTAAAAGAAGTGCCAACCAGACCAGAAGCACAATAATTTGTGCTATCTTTTGCTTGTTTAGATCTGTCAAAAAGGGCATAAACCAATCAAGTATCCCAACATGGAGAACGCCATTGATGAGATGAAATAGCCATAGATCGATCGAATGAAGAATCTCAAGCACCCGGGTTTCCTTTTCGCTTTGAAGCTTGTCGTTGCAGAACGCGGAGTACTACAATAATCAAAACCACAACAATGAGTGCTGTCACAACGGAACTATAGGCTGATAGATACCATTGAATCATTCGCCAGTTCTTGCCAAGAATATAACCTGCGCTCACCAGGATACTGTTCCAAGCCGCGGCGCTCACGAAACTCAGAAGAGCAGTGCGTCCAAGATTCAATTCAGAAAGTCCGGCGAAAAACGAAACGACAGCCCGCGTCCCGGCAAGAAAGCGATTCGCCACAATGATCCAATAGCCCCATTTGCGAACCCACTGTTCAACACTGTGTAACGCATCAATTGGAATGAACTTCAACTTCCCGCTTGCAAGAATCCGTTCGCCAAACCAGTAGCCTATCCCGTACATGGTCAAAAACCCTAACGTGCTACCGAGCACTGCAGCGCTTAGTGCACCAAGATAATGTGCGCGTCCTAACACACTCAGTGCTCCACCGAAGACAACGAGAACGTCGCTTGGTGAAGGAGGGAAAAGATTTTCAACGTAAGCAACAAGAAAGATCGCAGCATAGATCCAAAAGGGTTCAACAGTTGAGAGAAAATCAATACCTTGTTCAAGCATATCATTCGCGAACAGAAAAAATAGATTAAGGAGCATCGATCATTGCAATGGCATAGGCAACCGCGCCTTCACCTGCGCCAATGAATCCCATCTTCTCTGAAGTAGTCGCCTTCACCGACACGGCTCCAATTGAGACGTGTAATAGATCAGCGATGACCTTGCGCATTGGCTCAATGTACGGAGCGACCCTCGGTTCCTCGAGAACGAGCGTCACATCCACGTTGATGACATGATAGGAATGAGCCTGGAGAAGATCGACGACCTTCGTAAGGAGCACCGTGCTTTTCGCTCCACTCCAGGCGGGATCAGTATCAGGAAAATGCTGTCCAATGTCCCCAAGCGACGCCGCACCAAGAAGCGCATCCATAATAGCATGCAAGACAACATCAGCATCGGAATGACCAGCAAGTCCGCGATACCACGGGATATTCACTCCGCCAAGGATGAGAGGTTTGCCGGAGGCAAAGCGATGAACATCATATCCGAAACCAACTCTCATGATGTCCTATCGAATTTCAAAACCTCGAAATGTTCCCTCATATGGTTTATATGTAACCAGTACATCCTGCACATCGGCGAAACGAGGACCGATACGAATCTCGCTGATGAGCGATTCAACAAGCGATCGATCCCCTTCCACTTCAATTTCCACATCGCCGTTGTACAGATTTCGTACGTATCCCACCAAGCCAAGACGCGAAGCTCGAGAATGTACAAACCACCGAAAGCCGACTCCTTGTACCATCCCTTTCACAATGATATGGGCGCGAACATCCATCCTATGTGCACCTCCCATCAACTTATCGTTCATCGTGACAATTCCGAAACAAGAATACCGATCACAATGAACATTGCACCGAGAATCCCATGTGAGCCAATTACTTCTCCGAGCACCCACCAGGAGATGACCGCTGCGAGTACAGGCTCAAGAGAAAAAATTAACGCCGCGCGAGTAGGCGTGGTATCCCTTTGAAACCGTGTTTGAAGATATGTTGTCAAAAGCGTAGCAAAGAAGACCGTATAAAGAAGAGTCCCAAAAAGCCCAATCGTCGGTTCCAATCTCACATTCTCGACGATTACGCTTCCTACTAACGCAAGAAATGCTGTAGCCGCAATTTGAAGAAACGTCAAATGAAGAATATCGTTGCGCTTGCTGAAAACATCCAGAAACACCATGTAGAGAGCAAAGACCACAGCCGCAATAAGTGTAAGCGCATCACCGAAATTAAACGTCTGTCCCTTCGGTGAAGTTAGGAACCAGAGCCCGATGAGCACAAGAACAACGCCAGCGACGTTCCCAGCTCGTGGCATTCGTCTCTCAATCACCATCTGAAACAGCGGCGTGAAAACTACCGTCATGCCCGTAATGAAACCGGATTTCGATGCCATCGTATGTTGCAATCCCACGGTCTGGGTTGTGAACCCGAAGCCAAGGAGAATACCAAGAACCAATCCGTCAAAGAATGCTCTTCGATTGATGTTGCGAATAGACCTGAAGAAAATGATAACCAGAACAATCGCTGCAATTGAAAAGCGTATTCCCACAAACAAAAGTGGCGAAATGGAACCCAACGCATCCTTGACGAGTGCAAATGTTCCGGACCAAATGATGGTAGCGCCGAGTAGAAAACCTTCAGCCCGGGTCCGAGTCGTCATGACTCACACACAGCAATACGTTTCACCTTCTGCAACTCCTTTTGAGCCCTCTCCTCCTAAGCTATCTTCCAAAATAGATTATGAGCACAGCAACACCCAGCCACAGCACAACATTGATTAAGAGTGGCACGTCTGTAAGTAGAACCTTTGTCGGATTTCCGCCTTTGTCTTCCCGATGAACAAGATATAAATAACGGAAAATTCCGTACAAGACAAACGGAACAGTGTAAATCAAGTTGGCTGTGCCAAATTTCGAGGTCGTCTCGGGAGCCACGGTGTAAAATGTATAGGCAATCACTGTGGAAGCTGTGACAACTGAAATCATCTGATCCAGGAAATAGGGGCTATATTTTTGCAAAACCGCTCTGTGCTGTGGAGCGTCATTCTGGAGCGCGATAAGTTCGTATCGACGTCTGCTAAAGCCAAGAAAAAGCGCAAGCAGCATCGTGCAAATAAGAAGCCACGTGGAGATAGGGACAGAGATCACCACAGCCCCAGCAACCACCCTCAGCACATACAGCGAAGCAACAATCATCACATCGAGAATAACAATGGCTTTCAACCACAGAGTGTATATGACATTGACCACAAGGTAAACAGCGAGAACTGCTCCGAACTCCCTACGCAGGGCAAATGCTCCAAGCAATGCGACTGCAGCAAGTGAAATGCTGAGTGATATCGCGGTGTTTGGGGAGATAAGCCCTGCTGCAATCGGGCGCCGGGATTTTTCAGGATCAAGTCGGTCCTGTGGAGCATCGATAAGGTCGTTGAATAGGTACGCTGCACTGGCTCCGATGCAGAAGATGAAAAATCCCATAACCGCGCGTTCAGCATCAGGGGCTGAAAAAAGTTTCCCGGAGAACACTAACGCAGCAAATAGAAAGAGGTTCTTTACCCACTGCTGCGGACGCAGGGAAATCCAGAGTTGTGAAAAACGCACCAATGTACTTCTGCAAATTACGTGAACGTTAACCGTCTTGTACCCACGAAGGCCGGAAGGCTATCTCCCACGTTTGTTCCATTGCAACTTTCATAGAGACCGCCGCGCGCCTAATGGTTCCGGACATACGAAGTCGTTCCCAAAGCGAACGATTTGGGCGTAGCGAAGCGTAGCCGTATGTCCGCTGCTATATGGCCGAGCCCCACAGGGCGAGGCAAGGAAACCGAAGGTTTCCGCAGAGTTGGGGTGCATGTTTTCGCAGAGACAACCTCTTCAACCCTTTTTTCATGTTGACTCAATTTTAGCATAGAAATCACTCCTTTTTTTTCAGGGTTGAAATCAACTCTTTAACGCTTCCAAATCTATATTTCTCGAAATCTTCTTGGTTTATCCGTTTGAAATACCAATTACTCTTAGTTAGGTTAGTAGCATCTTCACACCACAATTTTATTCTTTTATCCTTATGTACAACATCAACATCCTCCCTGCCTTTTGTTTCGATAATTACATATTCTTCCTTATCTGTTACGACAACGAAATCTGGATAATAAAACCTGAGGTTTCCGTCCGAATCTCTGTATTCCACAAAGAAACCTACTTTAGGAACGATTTCGCTGAATGCCCGTACATCCTCAGCCCTGTCCAAAAATTTGGCAAATTCTACTTCAAAATCATTATCGCAGGGGACATAGTTGAAGATACATCTATTGGCTGGATAAACCATTTTTGACCAGACGAAGGGCCTTGTACCCGACAACTTGATAAGATCCTTCTTTTCAGGTTCCCTTTCAATGAAAGTCATATCTTTGAATGCTTCTACGAATAGTTTTATTAACTGTTCCTGAACCTCTGGCGAGCTTAATTTATAAAGAACACGCGGGTCGTCAAAGTTTACCCTCTCATTGAACAATTTTTCAACAACATATTTCTTCACAAGAGGATGGAAAGTGGCAAAAGCAACTCCTACTTTTAATTGCTTGAGTATCTGGTCTGTATAATACGCAATAACACTTTTTGAGTTCTGAGGAACTGGTAGGTCCCATTTTCTTCTAATTACCTCCATCCCTTTCAACATATCTATAGCAACGTACTCCATTTCAAAGATTTTGTTTTCTAATGGTATTGAGAGGGATGGCAATTTATCAACTTCGACTTCATCCAAAAGAAATTCTCTTATGAAGATCCTCGGGGAGAGAATCGGAATTTCAATATCCTTATCTAATTTATTCTCATCTACAAATATCGTTGTCAGATTTAGTGATTTATCAGTGTCAAATTCGGCAAACTTAATTCCCTCCTGGGCTTCTAATTCTTCGAGAATATCCATCAAGCCCGGAGATCCAATAACTTCAAGGACATTTATTGATCTATCAATATTCGCATCCTCTTCTGGGAACATTTTTCTTAAACCTCTTCCGATGACTTGTTCCGGGAGCACCTTGCGTTTTGATGTATAAGACCGAAGCCCCACAATTACATTCACATTTCTGACATCCCATCCTTCATTAAGCATCATTGTACTAACAATTGCCTCGACTCCTTTAGGAAATAATTCTTTTAGTTCTGGATCTTGGGTAATCTTCTCGGGCTCATCAATTAACCGCGCTACTTTTCTTGCTGGTTCCAGGTCTTTTTTTTGGATATCCCCAGTGCTATCTGTGTGAATTAACAATACTTTATTTTTAAGGTCAGGTATAGAATTTACATAATCAAAAATCTCATCTGCTTCTTCGTTCTCAGGACATTGAAAGAACAGTATGGGTTTCCCTGGTAAACGCTTAAGTTTTCCTTTGTATTCCCGCCATCTTCTTATTCCAGCATCAATCCATGCTCTGTACCTTTCAACTGCTTTTTTAGAAGCAATTTCTTCAGCACCTTTTACCACACCTTTTAGTGGTAGCTTTACAATATTCATTTCAATAGCTTCTTTCAAGGGAAAGTCCACAATAATCCACGGGAACAATGCACCTGTTTCTGTTTTTGGAGTAGCGGAAAAGTCCAGTTCCATATTTATGCCTTTGCCGTATCGAGAAGCAAGATCTCTATGAAGTTTTAACAGTATCTTTTTCCATGCCTTTTCAAAATTGTATATATGATGGGCTTCATCTTTCAAAATCATTATGTTAGGACAAGAAGTTAAAACCTCTTTTATTCTGTTTTCTTGATAGATATCAGAAACATTGAAAACTTCAGGCAGCTCCATTACTTCATTCACATATTTCTCTGCTTCCTCCTCCCTGTTTTTTCTTTCTTCCAACTGCTGAATATTGGTTAAGAACAAAACACTTTCGGGAATAATATGAATCGGGTCTTCTTTAAGAATTACATTTTCTTTCAGCTCAAATTCTTCCCGCCACTCTGGAGGGACAAGGGGTAATTCTCTAGATATCTTACCATCTTTGAAATCTCTCGTAAGCCTGTCATAGATCACATTCTTTTCGCCAGCGATAAGCAAAAACTTGGAAGTATAATCATCTTTGTTTTCTTTCTTATGATTGAAATATTGCCAGGCAATACTTAAAGCCATCACATAGGTTTTACCTGAGCCTGTTGCCATTTTAAAGGCATAAAGTGGATACTGGTCGTATGAGGGGTCATAGCCCTGTATGGGTCCTGCTCCGAAGTCTCTTGCCATGTCTATGAAATTACGCTTT
>Ga0078972_1001903_pt1 | contig 73168 bp, 73 predicted proteins | sample YelNatPaOPGAMG01_FD_67568 | JGI IMG/M metagenome (GOLD analysis project Ga0078972, IMG submission 67568) | Hot spring thermophilic microbial communities from Obsidian Pool, Yellowstone National Park, USA - OP-RAMG-01 (SPADES assembly) (version 2) | ecosystem: Environmental > Aquatic > Thermal... | reverse complement strand
TCATATACTATACATATAGGATTTTGGACATCCTCGGGAAACGAAAAATTCAAGGTCCAAGAGAAGAAATCAAAGGATAGAGGAACTGGAAACCCCTGTTGGAGACCCATATTTCTCACCTATAGGGGTCCACAAGTCCCAGGGGGCTAACTCATAAATGGCTCATGCCCGTGTATATGGGCATAACCGCTTATCACGGTAACATATCATGGGGAACCGCCACCTATATAAGGGGTTGTTCCGCATTAGTCTTACCTGTAGATTTCTTCCGCTCAGATCCTATAAAGACCTAGAGAACACTCGGGCTTGTCAAATCGTAGTAATCGTAATAAAGGCAATATGTGAGAAATCGCCGTCGACGGCGAACCCCCCTTGTCTTCCCGGGCGGCCACGGGTCCGCCGCCGTTTCTAGATATGAAACTCGCCTCCTCCAAGACGTTTAAAATGTCTAGGCTAATCCTAAGCGGCCTCCTCAATTGGCAGGGGATGCCGACCATCCCCCATCAAAAGAAGAATAAATATGTGATAGGCCTCGGTCCATCGCCTATGGGTTTCCCTCCTTCGCCCATTCTCTGCTGGATATCTTCTGCGCTGCATAGTCTACGCCCCGGCTTGTGAGCAGCCAATCCTGGCGGAAGATGAAAGCTAGGATGCGGCTTCTCGGGCCTTGAAGCCTCAAGTAGCCCAGGGCTTCAAGTTCTTCTAGGCCCTTTTCGATCTCCTCAGGGTGCACGTTGTAGAGCTTCTCCTCCAGGTCTTTGAGGCTTGTATACCCGTTCCAGACGAGGTAGAGCAACAGATCATGGAAGGGCCTCAGCCCATGGTCCTCGCCGCCTATGGCGGAGGGGCTTTGCCCCCTGGCAGCGGGGGCAGCAGCAACCGTTCCCACCGGTCTATACTGGTTTTTAATGCTGAAATCGCTCCTGGGTATATAGGTTAAGCCTCTGCTCCACTTGGTGGCGTAGGCGACCCATCCCTTATATTCGGGCTTCGCCTGACGGTTCTTCTCGACCTCCTGGAGGCTCCGATAGGTTTCCCCGTCCAAGACCTCTAGGAGCAGCCTCTCATCATAGGGGTTCGCCGGCGTCTCCAGGAAGAGTTGGAGGTCGCAGTTCGTCCTCAACGCCTTCGGCTGAACCCCGTAGAGGTCATGTGTCGTGAAGGCGGTTACGATGAGGCCGTGGCGGCTCCCCGTACGCTTAGCCATCAAATGGCGGATCGTGAAGTAGCCGTGGATCGCCTCTTCGGGCTGCCTTATCCTGGTCATATCCTCGCAGCACAGCAGTTGGACCAGGCTGTCGGGGCTGACCTCCTCGAGGAGGCCTTTGAGGTCCGCGTCGGAATATGCTACATGCAGGTTTCCCCCGCCGTAGATATCCGCGAGGCACGCCGCCAAATATCGGAAGGCATTGGTCTTCCCTGAGCCGGGTCCCCCATAGATGAGGATGTGCCGCTGCTCTATCGCGTTGCTGTCGTCGCTGGGCGGCGTAAACACCCGATCCGGAGGAGGCAGCATCTCGCTCAAGACGTCTAGGAAAGGCTTATACCTGAATTTAAATTTAGAGGATTCCCCTACCTCCATCTCTCAGACCACAACCCTAGAGGGGGACAGCCGATATTCCAAGTCGCCCTCCCCTCCACATCCCCTAATCCAACGGAGGAACTCTCCGCAAACCCCCCTCTCCATCATAAATTAAATCTATACCCTTAAAGATAAGAATTTAGATGTCTACGTTCGAGCATGAGAATAGTTGTAGCAGTGGAGGGGGAACGCGTAAGGGGGGGCGGGGGAAGCAAGCCCCATTATCGGGGAGGTGGCTGGTTGGTTGGGCGTGTCGGTAAACGTATTTAACGCTTATCCAGGGGATTACGACGCCTGGTATGATAGGAACAGGTTCGCTTTTCTATCGGAGGTGGCGGCCCTTAAGAAGGCCCTCCCTAGAAAGGGGAGAGGCTTTGAGCTCGGCGTTGGCACGGGAAGGTTCGCCCAGGCGCTCGGCGTCCCCCTCGGCTTAGACCCGGCCAGGCATATGCTGGAGATCGCCCGGGAACGCGGGATAGAAACGATCCTTGGAAGAGGAGAGAATCTACCGTTTAAAGATGAAATATTTGACTTCCTCCTGATGGTGATCACTCTATGCTTCGTGGACGATCCGGTACAGGTGATCTCCGAATCTAGAAGGGTGCTCAAGCATAAGGGCAAGATAATAATCGGAATAATAGACAGAGAAAGCCGCTTAGGCGAGTTCTATCTAGAGAAGAAGAGGAAGGGACATAAGTTTTACAGGGAAGCAAACTTCTTTTCAACCCGTGAAGTCATAGAAATGTTAAGGAAACATAACTTCAAAGAGATCACTACTTACCAGACGATATTTCAACCCCTGGAAGAGATGAAGAAGGTTAACCGGCCCAGGAAGGGATTTGGAAAAGGAGGATTCACAGTAATAAGCGGAGAAATCCAAAAAGAATAATCCCATCAAGGATACTGAAAGCAGGGCCAGGAAGGAGGAAGAGTCAAAATGAGCGCCACTCCGGTTCGAAGGGAGGGATCCCTTAAAAAGGATTGAAAGTCGGAAACGGATAGCACATCTAGCCGCATGACGAAGATCAGGATCGCTATCAGAATCCCTGATCCTCCGATCCTTCTAAATAGCACTCATCTACTACTACTGCCACCAATAATAATAAATTATACGGAATGTGAGGGGTGGCTCAGCGAAGGAAATGGACGGGAATGTCCCTAGTAATAGTAAGGATCCCTAAGAAGATCGCGAAGAAATGGTTGTCAAGACATGAAAAGGACGGCCTTGACGAATACAAAATCTCCATCTCTGAGCGCTTACTCCTTTTCACCATGAATTTTCAGAGGCGTGGAGGACAGCCCATGAAGGCTAACTTATGGGTGAGGGAAAGGAAGATCGATGATGTGATGTAACCAATATTATTAAGGGCGTATGTGGAGCCTTTATGAAGGGAAAGACTGTGCAGGGGCTCGTTGAAGCAAGGATAGAGATAGATGAGAGGGTGACGAAGGGTGGAAAACTACCGGAGGCTATGATCCTCTACGCCGTGGACGCCGAACACTTCGTGATAACGGCTAAACCCCTAAAGAACTTGGAGGAGAAAGCCCTCGTAGAGGCGCAGGTTAAAGTGGTCAGTGAACAAAACAGGCACGTCATAATAATACCTAAGAAAATATACGATTTCTACCACCTTAATGAAAGCGACTATACGATCATGGCCCCCGAAAAAGACCCTGAAACCATCATAATAGCAATCTAAAAAATAGAGCCGCAAGATCCAATTAATAATTTAACCAGCTTTTTAGCTCTTTTGATTCGAGTTCCTCTCCTAGTTTTTGGATGCTTCCCTTCGACCTAATTTTATAGGTTTATCATCATGTTGAATATGTATGCTTTATCCATCTTCTCTTTAGATATGTTTTCCATGTTTAGCCATCTCAAAAATGGAAAAATATCCCTTGGAGTACGTTTATGACCATCCTATGTATAGTCTGGTTTCCAGTTAATCCTCTCGTCCTGTCAGGTTTCATAGAAGTAAAATTATATCAGAAAAATAAATTTGTAGGTTTAAAGTTATCAAAAAAGATAACTTCAAATATATAAGATTGGAAGGGCATCCCATGAGAAGCTGGGAGCTCATCGAAAGGTTAAGGGAGTCCAAGCGTAGCGTCTTCTCCATAGCGGACATAGCGAAGCTCTCCGGCAAGGATGGAGATTACGTGAAGCTCCTACTTCACAGGTTGACGGAAAAAGGATCCCTGGTGAGGGTTGAGAAAAATAAATATTCATTACCGGATCTGAATCCTCTCAGCGTAGCCTCCTCCCTGACCTTTCCATGCTACGTCTCCTTCATCTCAGCCTACTCCTACTATGGCCTGACATCTCAGATTCCCTCAACGATCTCCGTCGTAAGCCTAAGACAGAGGAAGCCCGTCCCCTACCACGGCTATGAGATTCGATTCATCAAGTTTTCAAGGAGAAGATTCTTCGGATACACGAGGGAATACGTGGAGGGGAGGACGGTGTTCATAGCCGAGCCGGAGAAGGCGATTTTAGACAGCCTCCTCCTCCCCAGGTATTGCCCGATTTCAGAAACCTTCTCAGCCCTGAAAGAGGCGAAGTTGAACCATGAGAAGCTGCTTGGATACGTGGAAAGGCTAAACTCTAGGATCGCCGCCAAGAGGCTAGGATACCTCTTAGAAGCCGCAAACATAGACCTATACGGTTCATTGAAGAATTTCATCGGCCGAAACTATGAGTTACTCAACCCCCTTAAGCCCCCGACGAACCGGAGAAACGTTAAATGGAAGATAATAGTCAATGAGGCGCTTGAATAATGCTCGAAAGGAGACAACTCCAAGAACTAACCAGGATTTCCGGATTCAACCTATATCAAACGGAGAAAGACTACCTGCAACACGTTTTCCTCCTGTTCCTCTCAACGGAATCCGAGAAAGAGCTTGTGTTTAAAGGTGGAACCGCCCTACAAAAAGTCTACGGGTTGAATAGGTTCAGCCTAGACCTGGATTTCACCTCCACGAACGGCGACGACGAAGAAATTATGAAAAGGATCGCGGAAGACATGGAGGATTTCGGCTACAATACAAAAGTTTCGAGAACAGAGAAATTCAAGGATATAAGTGAAACCTTCGTTTTGAAGGTTCAAGGCCCCCTCTTCGACGGAACCGATAGAAGCATAACTACCCTAAGGGTGGAAGTAAGCCTGAGAAGAGACCTAATTTTGAAACCTGACGCAAAGGAAATCGTACCGATCTATCCAGATGTAAGGCCATACCTGCTATTGGTGATGAGGCTAGATGAAATTCTCGCGGAAAAAATGAGGGCAATCCTCTACAGGGGAAGGCCCAGCGACCTATACGACCTCTGGTTTCTGCTCAAAAAGAACGTGAAGATGGATGTAAACCTGGTAAACGCGAAGTTGAGATATTATAAGATGACCTTCAACAGAGAAGAGTTAAAAACGAAAGTTCTAGAAATGGAGAAGAGATGGATGGCGGAGCTGAAACCCATAACAAGCTTCACACCACCATTTGAAAAAGTCCTCAACGAGTTAAAACCCATTCTCCTCGACTAGGCGGCGATGATAGCCATACACAGCGCGATCCCTTAGAGGAGCTTAAAGAGGGACCTCCCCTAAATCCCCCTCCAAGGCTTTGGCGTTATCCTCCCCATACCTCTCCCCAGCCCTTCTCAACCAGATACTGGACGGTGGAGGTCTCTCCTCCATCCTGCCGAGAATACGCTATGGCACGCCTCTCCTCGACGGCGTCCCCGCCTTTAGGCACTTCCCGCTTTCCTCTCCGACCTTATCATGGCGGGATTGGAAGCCTGTCCAGCGGAGGATACAAGTAGTCGACCAGTAAACTCGGGTTCACCCTAATAGTATTTCTCATCCTCTTCCCCTCATTCAAACTCATCTTATACCGGTAAAAGTGTCGCGGTATAAGCGGCGCCTGCGATTAAAATGTGAACATCATAACTTTTGCATCTCCGCCTGGATCAGACAACTTTCACTATCCACGAGTCCCCTCTCCTCTTTAACTTCCCCTCCCCCTCCATTACATCAAATCTCCTCTTCAAATCAGACCAGAAGCCATCGTCGACCAGGGCCACCCCATCCTTTAAAGCGTTAAGTATTAATGGATTGAAATCGTTGAACATCTCCATGACCTCCTCCCCCGTATAGACGAGGGGCTGAACCCATCCATCCGAATACTCGGAATACTCGTAAATCCTCTCATCGATCCTCCCCGACTCCTCCGACACCACTATTAATAAGTCTATATCGCTTGAATAATCGTAGTCACCCCTCGCCATAGATCCATGTAAAACTATAGATTTCACCTTACCCCTCTTCTCGGAGGAAAGGAGCTTCTCGACATAGGATTCGAGGGATCGCCACCTAGGCAAACCCTGTAACCTTCCTCGCAAAGTTAAACACCTCCTCCGCATCCTTCAATGCTTGAAAGGCATCCTCCCTATCGTACATGTATATGGGGGCTCCGCCTGGAAAAGCATTAGGATACCTCGTAGGAATATAGAACCTGTTAAGCCTCTTACATGCAGACTTTATACTATCTGGAACCTCTATCTTCTCAGAGATCATCGAAACTAAAAGTAAGAGATTATGCCCTATACTCGGGATAGCCAGGCTTTCAAGTATCGCCTTCAAGGACTTCTCCGCGGATTGCTGTGAAGCGAAGCAACTCCAAGCATAGTTTCCAGTATCCCGTAAATCCGCCGCCGCCTTTAAATCACCCTCAGCCTGATCGAGCCAATCCCTCGTCCTTCTCATGGCCGCCTGCAATCCCTAACCTACTGAAAATCCATTAGAACAATTGTTAAGCCAGGCTTAACATTTAAGTATTCGCCTAAAACGATCGACGACCTGCTAAGGAGGAAGGGATTCGAAAGGGGAAACCCCATCAGGGGAATTGAAAGTTCCCTCACCTCCACGTGCGTCACCGCGTTCCATCATGCTCTCTGCTCTTGTCGTCTATTGCTGATGGTATTGCTGACAACCGGGCATACTATTCACTTTTTGGCAAGCATGCGAAGCGCTTCTTCAACTGACACTACTTTTATTCCTCTGAACTCTTTCAGGTTGAGCAAATGTTCATCACCGGAAACTATGAAGTCAGCTTCCGTCATAAGCTGTTCTCAGTACGATGTCATCGTCCGGGTCTTGCTTAACAACCTTGAACCTCGACCTGACATGTACAAACCTGGCTGTGATGTTGAGGGTTTCCAGAAAATCTCTTACATCACGCTCTTATAATACCTCTGAATTTTGTTTCTTCGCAGAACCTCGACGAATTCTGAGAAGACTTCTCTGGACGTGATGAGGATGAATTCTTTTCTCACAGCCTTAAGCCATAACTCCCTCGGTTTGCCCCTTGTGATCAGGGCTGAGACAAGGACGTTGACGTCAAAGACGACTTTATGCATGGGTACACCTTTACCCTCCACGCTTTTCCCTTCTGTACCTCTGTATCTCTTCGTCGATCTCTTCCTCGCTCAACTCGCCATACTTGGCTATCTTCCTGTCGATCCTCCTGTACAAGGCTTCCAGCTTCTTCTCCACATCGGGTATCTCTAATTTCTTCAGAATCAAGGTATCACCGTAACAGTACACAAGCAGTTTCATCTTCGCAATCTTCATCCTCTCTCGTATGGCCTTCGGTATCACAACCTGGCCCTTCTCGCTCACAATAGTTATCTCCGGCTCTTCCACCTTCCCACCTGTAGTATTATCTTACTTTTCTTACTTTCCTACCTTATAATACTTTAGAGAGGTCGTTCAAATAATATATATAGTATAATCCTATGTTCTGGAATATAGAAATCAATAAGTATACTACTCGTCGGTAGCAAATCATGGCTGACAAATCGAACATTACAAAAAAGAGAGAGAAAGCGTTTCAGACGTCTTGTGGCATTGGAATCACGATTACCTGGTGAAGGACATAGAGTGTGATTCTAGGAGCATTCCCTCTCCAGCCATAAGCATATAATAGAGAGAAGAGTAGAAGCTCGGATACGAAATACAAGGCGGTTGCATACTATTGTTACGCAAACCACATTGCATTCGTGTCGCTTGAATCAGGAAATCCGCTCGGCGCGATCTTGGAAGATGGAAAAGATTCTGATTAATGTTAGCTTTATATATCAAATGTTATAAAAATATTACATATGTTAGATAAATCTAACGCTTGGAAAATGCTCGAACTTTTTTTCAAAAGACCGCGCTACTCTTTTCATCTGCGAGAACTGTGCAGGGAGCTTGGATGGAGTCCGATAAAGGTAAGATCCGTAGTGCTAGAGCTCAAGAGGCAGAATCTAGTATCGGAGTCGAGGGAGAAGAATCTGGTTCTTTTCAAATCCAACCGGGACGGTGAGCAGTTCAAGAGATACAAGATGGTCTACAACCTGCTGAAGGCTTACGAGATCTGCGAGGTCATTGAGAAGAAGATTGAACCCGATGCGATAATACTTTTCGGCTCCGCACTAAGAGGTGAAGATGCAGAGGAGAGCGACTTCGACATCTGCATAGTCGGATCAAAAGAGGTAGACATAAACTTCGGTAGCATAGAGAAGGATATGAACAGGAAAATCTCATTGCTTTTTGCCAAGGATGTGACTGAGCTGAAGAAAAATCGGGAACTACTGAACAACCTGATCAACGGATTTGTACTCAGAGGTTATTTGGAGGTCTTCTGAATGAGATGGAGTGAATGCATCAAATCTGGCCTAGTAGAAAGACGCGCAAAGGACAAGGAGTTGGCGAAATCTCTATTCAAAATGGCTGTCAATAGATTCGAGTTCTTCTCTTCAAAAGAGACGAGTATATTCACGCTTGAAGGCATCTACGAGTCTATCCTTGAATTATGCCATTCTCTGCTTTCACTTGAAGGCTTTAAGACGCTGTCGCACGAATGCGCAATCGAATTCCTCAGGAATAAATGTCTAAACGATTATGAAACAGAATTGCTAGATAAGCTTAGGAAGAGAAGGCATGGCGCAAAATACTATGGTGAGTTGTTGAGTGAAGCAGTTATAAAAAAAGAACATAGACAATGGCACGATGATTTTTCTGAAAGTGAAAACTTTCGTTGAGAAAAAACTTTCATGAAACTCCTGCATTGGACATGAGCAGAAGAAGCTTATTGCCTTCACCACGGCTGGAGTAATAAAGTCTAATTTTTCGGGCATATGGTCAATATTTTATACTTTGCATGTAAATAATAATCGGTATTTCTCAGAACCCGGAATCTAACACCGTCATTAGCATAAGCAGACACCGCGATTGTCGCCAAAGCTGAGCCTGAACATCCTAAGAATCTTCCTTCTCGAAATCTCCGCCATAAAAAATTAAAAGACTAAATCCTAAACCTGTTTCGAAAGACCGTTCCAGTTCTTTCTCATCGCCGACGATATTGCAGACGATATTGCTGACAACCGAGTATCAGTTCTAAGAGTTATAGTGCGCTCTAGACCAGACTTCTCCTAGTCAACCTTAACAAAACTTTCGTCTTATTATGTCTAACTGCCCGTCTGTAAGTTTCTTTTAGCTTTATTTCTGCAGCTAAGAGCTATTTCAGCATTTAAAGGCACAACGAAGCTTCTTTCGATGATTAATTCGATTCTATTTGCAGGGTCTCATCCTTCCCTTAGATATCTTGATTTTATTTCCGTGAGACAGATTGAAGGTACGTATATTGGTTCGCCGCTTTCTATATAATCTCTTACTTTAGCCCCCTTTCGAACCCATAAAGTACTCTATTCACGCATAAGAATCAAGGAACTTCATGGGGTTCCTCTTCGTCCCTGAGGTTTTTTATTGTAAGCCAAGGATCGACGCCGAACATGCCCTTAAAAGGTTTAAAAAATTGCTTCATAAGCGCTTGATTTATCGCTTCAGAAATCCTCCTCTTACCAAATTTTTCAACAAGATACTCATACACTTCATCCTTCAATACAACGGTCGTTTTAACGGGCATCCCATACACCATAAACATATCACATAGATGTAATATTTATATTTCATCCAGTAGTTGAATAATGCGAGAATTTATTTTAAGAATTAATTCTAAAGTCAAAAAACTGGTTTATAAGGTTAAAACTAAAATGGCTTTTTTTGCATAGCCCTAGGTTAAGGCTGCGCCAGGCCTATCCCTGGTCCAGCACGACCATGAAATCCCAAATAGAGAATGAGGAGAACGGAAGAGAAAAAAATATTGTAGATGGAGGAAAATAAACCACCATCGATCGGGTTGAGAATCACCCGTGGTAGACGCATGCATGGGACCGTAAACCTCCCGGAATACCGGGCGACTTAGGGATCAGAAGCTTAAACTCCAAAATTCACCTTGGCATATTCGCCGCCATAGGGATCGGAATCGCACGATGTCCACTACCATAGCATCGACGACGTAAACCATCGGTCAACCCGTAGGATACTGGACCGTGGTCGGATAAAAGGTTCTATTCTATACATCCTCGCGGCCGAACGGGAGGCTGCGAGAAGAGAAGTAAACTAATCTTAAAAATGTTTTTTGCCTAAAAGGTTATTCGTCGAAATCGTTATAACTAAAAATAAATGGAGGTTTAGGAGCTCTTCTTAGAGGAGGAAGCCGAAGGCCTCGGCGAACCTCTCAAACTTCTCGTATTCCCTGAGGAAAGCCTCCCCCTCCCGGGTTATCATGTAATATCTCGACCGGGCTTCATCCTCCCCTTCCAAGATGAGCCCCGCAGCCTTCAATCTCTCAAGGTACCTGTTCAACCTCTCATAGGATAGGTTCGCCTTGTAGAGGATCCTCGTAGGCTTAGCCTTCCCCTCCTCCTCTACGACTCTCAGGATGTCAGCTAGTATCTTCATCTCCGAACGATATCTAGCCGGCCTAAAAGTCATCCCGGTTTACCCTCTCGACACCTTCAGGAGCATCGCTAGGAGCGATATGAACCCGGCCAACTGCAGTATATGAGCGGTCAGAAAGAGTAGTCCTGAGGCCCTCGCCATGGAGAAGAAGACGTGGCTTAAAGTTATCAGGGTGAACCCTACAAGGACTAGGAGGAGGCTCCCCTTCCTCTTCACGCTATAGTTCACAGCGCATTGAGCCGTAACGAAGGCGGTGAGACAGAAGATCACCATCTCGGAGACCGGGTTATACTCGATGAGGAGGGGGAGGACCGCCGGGCTCAATGAGGAGGCTAGAACCCTGGTCTGCTGAAGATACCCATATATCAGAAGGCTATAAGCCGCCAACTCCGTGATGAAATAGATCAGGTAGCCGAGGTTCAACAGGGGAACCCCTAATCCCAATCGGGGACGCCTAACAGCAGCCAAGCCGGTCGCGAAGCCATGAGCCAAGAAACCCACACCCAAGAGCATGAAGCTGAAGTGAAGGTAAAGGAAGACCCTCTCCCTGACAGCCCTATAACCCTTGAAGGCGAAATATCCTATGAGGAGGGCTATAGCCCCATCTAAAACCTCCATGAAAAGGTTAACCGCTAAAAAGAGCGTAAGCCTAAGCAAACCCTAAACCCCCATAACCTAACCTTAACCCTAACCTTAACCCTGAAGCCACCCCGCATACATTCCATACATCGATTCTACCCAGCCTACCTAATTAACCGTTTACATGACCTGTAGGGAATGGAATAAAATAAGGGGTTTAAGTATTCCACCGGTTTATCGATCTATCTTCCAGCCGGTCTTCTAGGCCGCCGGCCTCACCGGTGCCGCGAGGAACCTGAGCCTATATACCGTGTCGCCTACGTGGAGTGGGCCGCCCAGCCCAGCCGTCATATCTCCCCAGCGGGGGAAAGCCGCTCCCCTTAGATGGAACACGCCGCCTTGGACCTCCCCCTTCAACCCTATGAGCGCAGCCCCAGGCCTCATCCTGAATCTGACACTTCCCTCACCGGAGGTTACCGGATAAGCCACGCCGTCCACCTCGATGCTTCCCCCCTCCACCTTAAACTTGAACCAGCGTTCCCCAACCTCGACGACCCTAATCGTCAGGGTTAGGGAGGCATTCCTCTTCTCTGCGCCACCGTCACCGTCTACTATGGCTATCCCCCGCTTTGAGACTATGGTGAAGACGTCGCCGACCTGAACCCGCTCATGGAGAGGCTCAGCGTACACGACTCCGGTCAATGCTGAGGACACGGCCAACCCCAAGATGAAGACTACCGTAAGCGTCGAAACCAATCCTATACGATGCGACACTTTATCCACCTCCAAATCCTACGGTATATGAGGGGCTGTGGAAGGTATAAAAGGCGAGTGAATGAATCGTATAGACGAATCGTCCATGAGATACATCCTATTATTCTACTTTATTTTATTTTTTTGGAGGGGAGTTAGGGTTCTATCCTCCTTCAAAGGTATTGCGAATAAAGAAGCAGAGATGGATGAGGGGCGGAAATAGAGGCTTAAAAGCTTTCTTGAAGATGAATCGCTTTAATGGAGAGGGGATGCCGGGGTTGAGCCGTCCAGTAAACTCGGGTGGAGGGTGAGGATATGGGTAGTTGGTGGAGGGATCCCCGGATCAGGGCTTTAGGTGTCGTGGTCGCCGTGGGCGGCTTGGCGGCTTGGATGGACAGGGAATCCCTCAGAGGCGTACAAATGGGTCTGGAGATGCGGAGGATGAGGGAGGAGCAGCTTAAGAGGCGGATGGAGGCTGATAACCTGTTCGTCGAGGTATGGGATTACACGCATCTCCCCCAGGTTTATCCGTGGAGGGTGGACTGGGCCAGGGACATAGTATTCGTGGAGGCCTACGGCAGGATCTACCATTCGAAGGGGGGACGCCGCCTCTACGAATGGTACCGGAGATATCCGGGATGGTCCAGATACGTGATCCTGGACAGGTTCCCCAGCTGGAGGAGAAGCCCCTGACGAAATGAGGCCGCCTCCGTCCTCCTCGATATCGTGGACGGCCGATAATGGATGCCCCCTAAAAGGGACTCGGATGAGCTGATGCTCCAGGGCTTCGATCCTGAAAAAGGGTTGGGGACCCTGGAAAAGGCGGCTTCAGAGTTTAGAGTTTCATCCTGGCGTCTTATCTTTCTCCTGTCGTGGGGTTCGAAGCGTCTTCACGTGGATGTGGGGGCGTCCGATGCGGGAGAGGCTTCTCCCCTAACGGCCTTCTTCGCCAGCTCAACCGCTTCCCCGTAGAAGCCCTTTGGTTCGATGGGCGGCGTATAGAAGCATATGAGCTTCAACGTCTCGTCGCCGATGTTCTTTATCTCATGGGCTATGCCCGCCGGGGCATGGATGACCGTATCCGGGGAGACGGGTTCCCTGAGGCCTCCTATAATGGATTCTCCGCTTCCAGAGGCCACGTACATAACCTCATCCCCCTCATGCGCGTGGAGTCCCGTCGTACTATGAGGATATATAATGGCTACCAATAGGGTGAAGTTCCCCGGTCCCGCCACCTCCGGGGAGAGCACCACCTTGAGAACCCTCTCGTTAGGCGGGGGAACCTTAAACCCGGGCACATTCGAAACCCTATATATGGGCATGAAGGCCGCCTCCAACCATCCCCCTCTACTCAACCTGGTAATAGTAATAAAGTCTTCCATCGTAGGATATAAGAGTCATGGAGGCCTAGGTTTAAGATCCAGCCTTTCAAAAGTCGCGCATCCCGAAACCTCATCGTCCAAAGTTATCCGTCTGCATCCCTAATGGCCTCGCTACCTCTTTCTTCTCCAGTTGGATTATCAGCTGTGAAACCGTTCAGCTTCTACCTTTCGGCGGGGAAGTAAAAATTTCGTCTTCGGGCTGATCCCTGGGGTGTGACTCGTCGTCGAGGGTGTTCTCGGCTGTTGGGTTAAATCGCTCGTAGTTCTTTTATTATTTGTTTCTTTTGGGAACAAAAGAGTTAAGTATTCGTTTTCTAAGGAAACGAATATGAACCTTGAAGAGCTGAACCATTGGTGGACAGAGAAAGCCGTCAGAGAGGACCTTACGCCTGCCACCCGCAGGGACCTATATGCCTCCGTTAAGGGCGACTTGGAGAGGAGGCAGGTTCAGGTCCTCACAGGATTGAGGAGGGTGGGCAAATCCACTATCTTCTATCAGCTTATAGACGATTTGATCAAGGATGGGGTGGATCCGCTCCACATACTCTACTGCAGTTTCGATGAGCCGGAACTTCAGGGGAGGAGGATCGACGAGCTGCTAAGGGAATACTCGAGGCTAACCGATATAGACTATAAAAGGGAGAGGGTCTACCTGTTTTTGGATGAGGCTCAGAAGGCTGTAAACTGGGTTGCCGATGTAAAGCTCATATATGATAATCTCCGCAACGTGAAGGTCCTGGTCTCAGGCTCAGCCTCGCTTAACATATCCTCGGAGGCTAAGAGGAGCCTGGCCGGGAGGAGCATATACTACGAGTTGAGGCCCTTAAGCTTCGGGGAGTTTCTCCGCCTGAAGGGGGTCAGCTTCGATATGGGGAGGCCTCTGCTTTACAGGGACCTCCTAGAAAAAGAATTTAATAAATTTTTGATAAGACCGTTCCCAGAGCTGATCCAAGAACAAAACACCGACTTCATTAAAAACTATATTCGAGGCGCCATCATAGAGCCCATCCTCCTAAAGGATATCCCGAAAGAGTTCGGAGGAGTGGACATCCTCCTAATCGAAAAACTCGTTAACATATTCCTTAAAGATCCCGGACAATACCTACGGCTGGACGAGCTCGCGAAGGAGTTAAAGAGAGCCAAGCTGACGCTATACAAGGCCATATTCTACCTCGAATTCTCAATGATAATCAGGAGAATACTAAACTACAGGCCTTCGATCAGGGCCGCCTCGAGAAAGCTGGCGAGGATCTACCCCTATCATCCCTGCTTGACACTTCCCTTCAGAGTCCCCGAAGAACGCTTCGCAGAAAACCTGGTACTATTCGAGTTGAACGCTGAGCATTACTGGCGGGAAGGGGAAAAAGAGATAAACTTCCTGAAGGATTCAACCCCGATAGAAGTGAAATACAAGAGTAAGATCAGAGGGGAGGACCTGCGCTGGATCAAGTTCTTCCTCAAAAAATACAACGCCGAAAAAGCCTATATTATAACAAAGAACGTTGAAGGCAAGATAGATGCCATCTATCTAGTCCCGCTATGGCAGTTCTGCCTCAAAGGCCTCTAACCCCATCCTCATAGACGGAGAGGAAATCCCCCGAAAAGATAAAGGTGAAAGCCGAAAATTACAGGAGCCCTCAAACCAGCACCTCACCCCTAGGCATCCGAATTTTAGGGGAGGGACTGCCCGTAACTTAGAGGATTATGATGCAAAGTTCGCTGAAGCATGTTTAGGGATGGCGATGAAGATATGGTCAAGGGTAAAGGACCCCATAGATCGATGGATTTCGGATCAACCGAGCTGAAAGTTAACGTCAAAACCGAACTTGAAAAGTACGTTAAACTGCTGACGGAAAGCCCTTTAAAGCTGAGGGTGAGGACCATCGTCCTAATGGGTTCCAGAGCTAGGGGAGACTGGAAGACCCATAGCGACACAGACGTCCTCGTAATAGCCGAGAACCTCCCCCGAAACCATGGCAGGCTCCTAGCGGCTTTAAACCCTCCCGAAGTTTGGGGGCTCTCCCTAGAGCCGAGGGCCTATACGCCCGACGACTTCTTGGACGCCATATGGGCCCTCGACCTAACCGTCCTAGACGCTGTGCATGAAGGCATAGTCTTATACGACGATGATTTTTGGAAGAAGGCCCGGGAGGCCTTCCAAGCCGCCAAGAAAGAGTATGGTCTGAAAAAAATCAAGGCCGGATGGATCGCGTTAAAACCACTCTAACCCTCTCATCGGCTTGGAACATCCGATCCGAAACGGGCATATTCAAGGCAGGGGCCTCAGCCTCGGCTTTAGCCATCCATTTCTACGCCTACATGTAAGGCTTTCCTGCATGGTAGAGATAAATTAATCTCAGGGGTTGTATAGGAGTATCCGGGGGTGTCGTAGCCTTTGACCGTTAAACTCTTGGATTTCGCCTTGGGATTGGCTGAGCGCGTATGGGGGGCCATTAAGGAGGCTGGGGGGAGATCCGACGCCGCTGAGATAGTAGGGTTCACGGAGATGGACGTCACGAGGATGGTGGATAGAATAGCTGAGGATGAAGGGGTTAAACATGTACGGGAGGAGGGTTTAGACGTCCTTTTCATAGGGGAGGAGTCTCCCCCTCTAAGGATAGGCTCTGAACCCGGGGTGGCCGTAATACTGGATCCCCTCGATGGATCCACGAACTTTGTGAGGGGGATCCCCTTCTCAAGCATATCCGTGGCATTGGCTTCCCTTGGGAATGGAGGGGGGGCTGTGGAGCCCTTCATAGGGGTCGTCAAGGATATTGCCCGGGGAGACGTCTACTACGCGGAGAAGGGGAAGGGTGCATTCCTCAACGGCTCCAGGCTTTACAGGTCCAACGTGGACATAAGGGATAAGCCCCTCGTAAGCCTCTACACTTATGGTCCCAGCGGCGGCGAGGAGACGGCCCTGCACACGATCAGACTTAACGATCACTGTAATTTAAGGACCATGGGGAGCATGGCCTTGGAGCTCTGCTACTTAGCCTCCTCGAGGCTGGACGGCGTCGTGGACATAAGGGGTATGCTGAGACTCCAGGACATCGCCGCGGGGAAACTCATCGTGGAGGAGGCGGGATGCATAATAGCCGACGGGGATGGCCGACCCCTAAACCTCAAGGTCAACCATAGATACAGCATAGTGGCCGCAGATTCCAAGGAAAGATTAAAGTGGCTTCTAAGCCTCCTAGAATAGTGAACCCTGAGTCGACGGCGGTGGCGACGCGAATCCCCTCGGATACGCCTTGAAGGCATTCATCGTGGATGCGCGGCTACTCGACGTGGATTCTAAGCTGATCCATGTCCAGCCCTATCCTCCGTAGGAACTCTAGGGCTGCGCGGCGGGGATCCCGGGCCTGAGTTATATATCGGCCTACAATCAATATATCCGCTCCGGAGCTTAAGGCCGCAGGTATGGATTCAGGGGTTATCCCTCCTGCAGCCGCTACGAGAATCCGGCTGAACTTGGCCTTTAAATCTCCGAGCAGGCTCCATCGGATCCGGGTGGACGCCTCCTGGTCTATGCCCCTATGAATTATCACCACTCTCGGTAAAACCTTTAGGTTGCTGAGCAGCCGCACCGGATCAGGTATATCCGTCATATCTAGGATAGGGTAGACCCCTATCCTCTCCGCCTCATATATGAACTCCTCTAGGACGTCTCTAGGGGCTAAACCTGAGACGACCACTCCATCGGCCCCCGCCTCCATGGCCTCATCCACTTCTATGCGGCCGCTGTCCAGAGTCTTCAAATCGGCTATGAGGAAGTTATCCCTAGCCATGGATCTCAGCTCCCTCACAGCGTCTAAGCCGTACCGTTTAATCAATGGGGTGCCGGCCTCAAGGATTATCCTGTCGCTCCTGGGAAGCTGGCTTACCACGCGTTTTATCGCCTCGATATCCGGGTTATCCAGGGCCACTTGGAGGTATGGGGGCATCCAAAGCCTCGGCGCCCTAAACCGGGTCAACGGATGCCTTGAACGATCCTTCTCGGAGAGAAGCCTCTCCACGGATGGGAATCCGCTCATCGCCCTCTTCAAGGCAAGCTTGACCGCGGAATAATTATAGTGGAAGAGCCTGTTAACGTCCCTCGCCTCCGGGTCCACGTAGACGCCGCATATAACGGCGATTCCATCCAGGTCCCCAACGGGTATGAGGCCCTCCTCCACGGCGTCGGCCACCGCCTTAGCGACCGCATACTGGACGGGCCCGAAGACCCTAGCTACATCGCTGAAATTTTTAAGGTCAACCTTCGGCACTATAAGTGTGAAAGGCTTAACTAGAAGGTTTGGACGTATCACGCCTGGAAGCGGCGTATGCCCCATCCTAACCCGCGCCATCGCCTGAGCCAGGGAGGATCCCAGAACCCCTTCTAGATCGCCCACCAACACGTCTACATGGGCGAGCTCAGCCCCCTCCCCTACTAAGGCTTCACCGACGAGGTACATTGAAGTCCTCCCCGCCTAGGCTTCCCCCTTAACCTGTAGCCCTGAACGGTTAAAAACCTTCCCATCCATCCTACGCGTGGACGCCGGGACGGCTGGATCCCCCTATGGGAAGCCGACCCCCTCCTACAGCCAACCCCTCCTAATCCTTCCTCTGCGACTTCAAATTGAGTATCGCCTTAGCCAAGTCTCCCCCTGTAAGCCTCAAAGCCTCCCTCGCCTCCTCCAAGGTAGCCCCCGACTGCTCAGCCACTATCTCCACAGCCTCCTCATCGAACTCCGGAGCCTCCACAGGGGCCTCCACAGGAGCCTCCAGAGGGGCCTCAGAGACTTCGCCTGTAACCTGGAATATCTGCTGTCCTCCCACCTTCATCACCGACACCTCAGGTTTCCTGATCACGATGCTCCTTGAGGGATATCTTATCAAAACCTCCTCCACCCCTTCCAAGCTCTCAAATTCGACGCCCATCCGCTTCATCAGCCGCGCCATCTCGCGTCCCCCAAGGCCTTTCCCACCGGGAACCCTGAAACCCTTCAATCTCCTTCACGCGTCCTCCTTCCATCCTCCTAGAGATCCAGGCTAACTCTATTAGCGCCTCTCCCCTATTTATCTATTATATCACATTGTATCTCTTCGAGTTGGCCGGGCCTCCCACCCCTCTCCCTCTATGGATGATCATAACCTTCAATTTTTCTTTGGGGAGGATTCGATGCCCCATCTTGTCTTCACCGCTACTCCTGTCTTGGAGGTCTTCATCTCGTCGGCTCCGAGGAAGGCCTTCCCTAACGCTACGAGCCTATGATCCTCATCTAAGACTATGACTTCGTCTCCAGGCCTTATCCCTGGGGATACTGAGACCAGGTGTTTGCAGAAGAGGTTTCCCCCCTCCCTTATGAACTGGGCTACATCGTTCCTCACGGTGACCATCGGCAACTCTTTTAAGGGCATCTTCTTTACGAGGCGTTCTCCCCCGTGGATCGTCAGGGCGAACATCCCGTCCTTAGGCCTTAAAGTTGCGATCAACTTATCTCCCAGGTATATGTGGCGTATCCTCCCGGTCCTCTTGGAATGGGTCAGCCTCAGCCCCCTCTTAGGGAAGAGGGCCTCCCCCGCACCCCTGCCGAGCTGGTAGTCGGCTATCATCCTAATCTTGCGGAGTTCAAATGGGGTAGGGATAGTGGCCTCCACGGTCCTCCTCCTCCACCTCCATTGTCCCATGGTTGGATTAAGCTTTTATCCTATGGGGACCTACCATAAGCCTGTAGGGTAGACATGTAAAATAAATTAAATGTCGCCCTAGGGTTCCTTCATACGCTTGACCGTCATAGGGAGGAAGTAGAGGTTTGAACTGTGAGATCTGCGGTAGAGTCATCCGTGGAAGCGGATATACCATAATCATGGATGGCGCCCATCTACTGGTCTGCGAGGACTGTAGAAGCTATGGAACCCCCGATACAGGCATGGGCGTAGATGTAAAGGCTAGACGGATGCCAGGGGTTAAACCCGTGATGGGGAGGGTTCGGAGGCCGAGCATCCCGGAGATCCCGAAGCTCATGGTGGTCGAAGACTTCCCCAGTATAGTGAGGGATGCCAGGCTAACCCTCGGATTAACCCAGAAAGAGTTGGCGGCCAAGATCAACGAGAGGGCCTCCGTAATACAGAAGGTTGAGGTTGGAAAGCTCACCCCCGACCTGAAACTGGCTAGAAAGCTTGAGAGGATCCTCAGGGTTAACCTTATCACCCGGGAAGAGGAAGTGGAGGCGCCTAGGACCCCGACTGGAGGGGTTGAACGCACCATAGGAGACATAGTCCACGTCAAGAAGAGGAGTGGAACCGCTTCCTGACCAGGCCTCCCACATCGACTCCACAGGATGAAGACCATGGATGAAGTCTACGTCCTCAGATGGGGACACCGCCCCAGAGATCTAAGGGTTACAACCCATACAGCCCTCGTCGCCAGAGCCTTCGGAGCCAGGGGATTCATCCTCTCAGACGTGGAGGACTGGAACATTAAAAGCTCCATCGAGAAGGTCGTCGAGAATTGGGGCGGCCCCTTCACCTTCGAGATGGGGCTCCCCTGGAGGAAGACCATTGAAGACTGGCATAGTAAAGGAGGATTCACGGTCCACCTGACCATGTACGGGTTAAACCTCGAAGAGGAGATCCTCTCCGAGATAAGGAATAGGAAAGGGGACCTGCTCATATTAGTGGGGAGCAAGAAGGTGCCCGGAGAATTCTATTCCCCCAAGATCTCAGACTACAACCTAGCAGTGGGAAACCAGCCCCACTCAGAGGTGGCCGCCCTAGCAGTCTTCCTAGACAGACTCTTCAAAGGCGAAGAACTCAAACTAGAGTTCAAAGACGCAAAGATCAAGGTGATCCCCTCAAAGAGAGGGAAAAAGATAACACGCCTCTAACCTTAACCTTAATAGAAGGCGAAGGAGATATCGGCGATCCATCGATGGGATGAAAAGTAAAAGCCTTCTCGTATTCCCTCATGAAGCCCCTTCCCGCTACGCATAGGGATAAAGTGAAGTTACACCTCCCCCGTAGATGTCCCTCGCAGATATGGAGTTCGTCTCCCCCCTTCCCGTGTATGGGGTCCTTAAGGAGCTTGATCTAGGCTTTCAGATGAGTTCTCTAGGTATCCCGTCTGGAGTATATGCGATGCGCGGTTTGATTCCCTCCCTTTTCAGCCGTTCAACTACGTGGGGGTAGAGGAAGACGTATTCCTCTTCCAGTTCCCGGGTCAGGCCTGGGTCTATTCCGCGGAGCGTCTCCTTTAAAGCCTCCAGGTTCTCCTTGGGGCTGAAGGAGAGCATGACGGCGGGGTGGCATGGCACGCCGGCGTCCAGCAGGTTCCTTAACGCGTCCAACTGGAGGTCGAAGCCTTCAGGCTTAGCCTTCGTGAGCAGGGAGAACTCCTCCCGGCTCGTCCCCTTAAGCGAAACTCTGACGTGGACGCAATCATACTTGGAGAGCTGCCTGGCGTAGCCATGGTCTATTAGTATCCCGTTCGATTCGAGGATGAACCTGTAACGGGTTTGATCTATCAGCTCGAGCAATTTGAGGAGGTGCTCCCTGCCTATGGTGGGCTCGTTTCCGCTGACCCGAAGCTGCTGGTAGCCGAACCTCTCAGCGCAGCCGACGAGCCTCCTAAAAATATCCTCAGGGCTGTAGAACCTCCCGACTCCCCCGGGATTATCCCTCGGCACCCCACTCCAACAGAATACACACTTCAAACAGCAGCCGCAGCAGTCGGCGGTGGCGATACCGCCGTACCAGCGCCCCGGCCTGGCAACCCTATAATACCTCCTGAGGCTCCCCTTTACTACTATCTCCTCGACCTCCCCCGCCAACCTCAACGGATCATATAACATAAACCTCAACATTCTACGACAACTTTTATAAGTTACCGTAAACCCGAAGCGAGAACTCATCTAAGCAAGCCCAAGGCGTGAGGACATCGAGGCATTCCAGCCTATTCGCCTTTCCCAGGTGGGGCTGGTCGAAGGGTTCCAGGGGCCGTGAGCCCTCTCCGAATGGGAAATTCCGTTAGGCCGATGTTAAGGGAGTGTGGCCGTCAACTCCGCCATTCTAGCCGGGTATCTCCCCCGAAATCCATATGGTAGAGTTCTGAGAGGAGGCGTGTACATGCCTCATAGTGCCTCTTAGCCTTCTCATATGCTTCCGGCGCGTACTCCTTGAAGTACTCTGCGTCCAGTCCCTTCTCGTATCCGTAGCCGGCTAACCCCCTCAGCTCCGCGAGCTCTGAGATGTTCTCGGCGAGTTCATCGAGCATCGATGAGAACCATCGTGGGACATCCCTTATCTTGGAGATCTGTTTGAAGGCTGCGCTTACGTCGTGCACCCTTGGATATTCTATTCCGAGTGCTATCAGCACGGCCCTCGACGCCTGCTCCACCGTCATCTGCGAAGAGTAGACCACATCGTCCCATCTTTCATCCTCCAGGGCCCTGGCCGCACCTCTGAGCCATCTACCGCTCCTCTTCAGGGCGGAGATGGCGAGGTCGACATTGGTCGTCTCATCCAAGCTTTATGACCTCCCCCGCCCTCACATCCTTCAGGATCCAGTAGAAGCCACGGTTTGGGAGCGTAACCCTCAAGGAGCCCATCTCCTCCAGCCTCTCCCTTAGGGATTGAAGTATTCGAGCTAGAAAATCGCCCTTGTCGTAGAGGATTATCCCATCGACCACCGCGTCCAAGTATATCCTGTTAAACCTCCCGGCTTCCCCCACGCTCAGCGGGTAATTCTGGATTACCGGAGGATATCCGGCCTTCAAGGCCTCCCGATACTCCGAGGCCTCCTCGAGCTCCACCTTAGCCCTCCTCAACTCCCTAAGCCTCATCCAGACGGGCAGGTCATCCCACCCCTCAGCCACGACGATCAAGTCTATATCGCTGTCCACGTCCCATCCGCCCCTGGCCACGGAGCCGAAGAGCATTATGCTCACAAGCCTATCCCCTAGGAGCCTGCCTAGGAGCTCACAGTACCTCCTAATTACAGGGGCGAAGTATCCATGAGGGATCCTCTCTACATTCTTAACTTCAAGGCTTGAAGAGTATAGAGTCCTATTCAGCTCCTCCAATGTCTTGTTTACCTCGGATCCCCTCATAGTCAACCGGTATATCCCATTGCCCCACTCGATCAACCCTAGATCCCTGAGCTTCCTTAACTTGATGGAGAGCGTCCTAGGGTTCTTGACGATGCCTTTTAGGTCCCTGAACCTGGCCGCCCCCCTCCCCTGTATATATTGGAGGATCCTGAAGGAGGCTTCGTCGAACATGACACCAAAACAATATATTAAATTATACTTAAACTTTACTCTGTTATACTAGATAAGCCGTCCGAAAACATCCACCCCACATAGAAGCCACCGACAGGATAAACCCATAACGTGCAAACCTGGAATCCAAAGCCCATCCAGATGGACGGATGGATGGAAGCCTCACCTCCATGCAGCCGATGACTCATACATGCCCGGAGCAAGCCGCAGAGGCCGTCAGGAGAATCCCCATACGGGAGACCAAGGCCATCCCATCCATGGATGATCCAGTAGGACCGGGCGAGTCGAGAAGCATAGGATACAATTGGCTTAAAGCCCCAAGGGTTGTCTATTTAAGAGGAAGTTAGAATGCTTTTAGAGTTGGAGTCGGATTAATTAAATGCTCATGGGTGGATTAGGGGATGGCGGAACCCCGAGTAGGGTTAAAGGTTTAGCGGGGATGCTCTCCTTTACAGGGCTATGCCTGATCGTAGTATTCATAGATGAGTTCTATTTGAATAGGTTGACTCCTACTGGGGCCCAGCTTCTACCTCCTCCGTTCTCCGAGTGGGATCTGAAGATCCTCATCCTCATCAACCGGGGCTTAGCCTCAAATCGGCTTGACGGGCCGCTGTGGATTCTGACGCATCTAGGCTCAACGCTCTTCTGGCTCTTCCTCTCAGCCTTACTCTGGCTTTCCGGGAGGAGGAGCGATGGGATCCTATTGGCTTCAGCCGTCATCCTCGGCGGCCTATTATTCCTCCCCCTAAAGGTCTTCCTGCCTAGGGCTAGGCCATTCTACCTGGCTCCGGTCAGGCTCTTAGAGGTCGAGGGGGGATCCAGCTTCCCCAGCGGCCACGCTAAGAACGCCTTCTCAGCGGCCGCGGTCCTAGGCACCACCTGGAAGAGAAGGCTTATACTCTACCCTTTAGCCTTCACAGTCTCCGTGAGCAGGATATACCTAGGGGTTCACTGGCCTTCAGACGTCCTAGTAGGCGCATTATTAGGCTGGATAATAGGCTCAGCCACAGTCAAGTTCAGGGAGAGAATCCTAGGGATGTTCAACAGCCTCTTTGAATGGATGGGATGGTGAGGCGAGGCATGGCATATAAGGATCGTTTAACCTCCAGGGTCATGGCTGGGCTTGCAGCCGCGTATCTCTCCCTGTGGCTCCTAAGCCTCCTCCTCCTGGTTCCACGCTACTCCCTTGAAACCTTCGATTACACGGCATATCTACGGTTACCCTTCATGAACTACGTTTTAGCTGAATTGATGGAGCATGGGGTGGATTATCCCCTCTTCCTTATAGGATTAGCCCTCTTTCTACCGCCGCTCTCGATCCTAACGCTCTCCACAGCGTGGATCCTCCTGAAGATCTCTGAGGCCACCGGTAAAGTCAGGCTTCTCTCCAACCTCTTCTACAGCCTCACCATACTCATGCTCTTCATAAGCTTCATACCCATGGTATGGGTTACAAGGGAGGTCATCGCAGCGGCGGCTCCCCTCGTGAACCGTTGGCTTACAGTCCTATTCCCAATCCTCTCAGCCTATATGAGGGAGGGCCGGAGGTCGATCAGCCTGATCGTAACATCCTCCAAGGCCTGGATGATAAAGTATGGGGCGAAAGGCCTATTCATAGCCATGATACTGGGCTCGGTGTTCTCCCCTATCCCGAATGAGGCAATCCTAGCCTTCGCGGGCATGGTGATGAACCCTTTAAACGTGGGCTTATACGGGGGCTTAGGCTCAACCGTGGGCGGGATCATATGCTTCTATATTGCGAGGCTGGGCGGCAGGCCGTTGGCGGAGAGGTTCGTTAAGGGAGAAGCCATGGGGAGGGTTGACCTCTGGTTCCATAGATACGGGTCTTCGGCCATACTCCTCGGGAGGCTCATACCGTTCATACCCTTCGACGCCGTCTCCTACCTATCAGGGTTGACGAAGGTGAAGCTGTGGAAGTTCGCAACGCTCACCTTTATAGGCTCCATCCCTAGATGCCTATTATACGCATATCTCGGAGATATGATAGCTAAATATAACCTGCCAGCCCTGATAGTAGCAGCCCTCCTCACGGCGATGCTCCTCACCGTCATCAGGGTAAAAGAGAAATCCCTCAGAAGCCACTAGAGAAACCCCGCGCATACCCCTGTAGGCCGGTCATCCACCCATTTACTTATATCTATCTCCACCCCGTGGAGGCTTCGACTGGGTCTCTCCCAGCTTCCGGGTTAATTGATCCCTTACGCTCCCTTATCCTCTTTATCAGTTCAGGTATTACCTCGTATAGGTCTCCGACTATCCCGTAGGTGGCAACCTTGAATATGGGGGCGTTCGGATCCTTGTTTACCGCCACTATCACCTCGGATGTTTGCATTCCAGCCAGATGCTGGACGGATCCTGAGATTCCGCAGGCTATGTAGAGTTTAGGCCTCACGGTTCTGCCGCTTAAGCCTATTTGATGGGAGTAGCTTATCCATCCCTCGTCTACGGCCGACCTGCTCGCCCCCACGGCTCCCCCTAAGAGTTTAGCCAGCTCCTCGAGGAGTTTGAAGCCTTCAGGCCCTCCTAGACCTCTCCCCCCGGAGACTATGATGTCCGCCTCCGTTAGGGATACCTCACCCTCCTCCCTCTGGAAGCTTATAATCTCGGTTCGGTCGACGAGTTCTCCAGGGTTGACCTTCCTCTCCTCTATCGTCCCTAACGGGTTTTCGACGGGTTCGGCTTCGGCCATCACCTTGTATCTCACGGTGGCCATTTGGGGGCGATGGTTAGGGGTTATAATGGTCGCCATGATGTTTCCCCCGAAGGCCGGCCTCGTCTGGATCAGGTTCCCCTTCTCGTCCACGTCTAAGCCGGTGCAGTCCGCGGTCAATCCTGTCTTAAGCCTTGAGGCGAGCTTAGGCGCCAGGGACCTTCCTATCGAGGTAGCCCCTATGAGGATTATGCTGGGCTTAACCTCCTCGACCAGCCCGGCTATAAGCTGGGTGTATGGATCATCCCTGAACCTACTTAGGCTGCTGTGGTCGTAGACGTAGACCTTATCCAAGCCGTATCGGAGAAGGTTCTCCGCTCCCCCCCTGATGTTATGGCCCAGGAGGACCGCGTATAGGGGCTGCCCGATCTTCCCCGCCAGCTCTCTGCCCTTGCCTATGAGCTCATATACTACCGGGGCCACCCGTCCATCCCTCTGCTCAGCGAAGACCATCACCCCCCTATACTGGGAGAGGTCCACCGCCCGGGCTGCCTCCTCCCTCTCAATGGTGATCGCCTGGACCGGACATGAGGAGACGCATGCCCCGCAGAAACGACAGTTCTCATTGAACTCGGGATAGCCCTCAACCATGATTATGGCTTCGAAAGGGCAGACTCGGAGGCATAGGCCGCATCCAACGCATTTATCCCTTGAAACCTTTATGATGGGCATCCTAGAAGCCTCCAAAGGGCTATATCAGCTTTAATTCTACGAGCTTCTCGAGGAGCCTCTCCGCCTGCCTCTCCGGGTTACCCGTTATGACTTCGCCCCTACCCGGAGGCTCCGGGGTGAACACCCTGACGACCTGCGTAGGCGAACCCGCCAGGCCGTAGCGCGAGGGATCCCCGGCGAGGTCCCGGGATCCCCAGATGGTTATCGGGCTCCTCCTAGCCTGAAGCTTAGACTTCAGGGAGGGGAGGCGGGGCTCATTTATCCCCTTCGTAACCGTTATGAGGCATGGTAGAGGCACCCTAATGACCTCAAATCCATCCTCCATGAGCTTCTCAACCTCCATATGGGTCTCGGTGAGCCCCCTTATCTTGTTCACATAGGCTACGTGGGGTATCCCAAGCTCCTCCGCCAGTTCAGGCCCAACCTGAGCCGTATCCCCATCCGTAGTCTTCATGCCGCATATTATAAGGTCGAAAGCCCCCAATTTACGGATGGCCTGCGCCAAGGTATAGGATGTCGCCAGGGTATCCGCGCCGGCGAACATCCTATCCGTCAAGAGGACGCCCTCGTCGCAGCCCAATGCCAGGGCATCCCTGACCGCCGCCTCGGCTTGAGGGGGACCCATGCTTACTGCTGTGACGGTTCCTCCATGCCTCTCCTTTATCCTGACAGCCTCCTCTATCGCGTGGAGGTCGAAAGGATTAACCACGGCTGGAACCCCCTCCCTCCTAAGGGTTCCGGTCTCAGGGTCGATCTCAACCTCCGTGGTCTCCGGAACCTGCTTCACGCATACGATTATACGGAAGCCCATCCCCCTTCATCCCTCAGGGAAGAACTCGCTCCCTAGATAAAAGCCTTCATGACGGCCCTTATGGGATCGGGCGTTTAGGCGTCGACCCTTAGACCGGCTCAAAGGAAGCGAAAAGGCTCATCCTTACCTTAAATTTTAAATATATATCTCGGGGCGCGCCCATTTAGGATATCCTTATGGCGATTATACGCACCTGGTCTATCGTGTTCTCGGACCAGTCGGCTATATATTCTATGGCGTCTAGGAGTTGGCTTATTAATATGGCCTCTCCAGGGTTTATCTTGGAGTAGTCCAGGGTTGGATATTTACCTCTCGCCTCAAGGTATCTCTCATCGACCTCCTCCTCCAGCCTCTCAACCATGTCGGCTATCTTCAATGCTTCGTTGAGGTCGACCCCTAGCCTGTTCACGCACTTCTCCACGTTGAGGGCGCATTCCCTGACTTTAGCCATCATGGCCATCACGAGGTCGGCTAGGTCTCCAGGTATCCTATCGAGGGGTGTCCATACGAGTATCCTAGCGGCCTCCCTAGCCCAGTCCGCTATCCAGTCGACCCTCCGGATAAGGCGGAGCAGGTCCTCCCTGTCGCTGGCTGGGAGGGCGCTTCCAGCGACTTCCAGGGATATCTCGTTCCTGAGATGGTCGGCTTCAGCCTCCAGCCCCGCTACGCGGTTAACCGCCTCCTCCGAGGCCCTGGCGTCCCCGTTGATCCTGTATTCCACCGCCCTGTGGAGCTCCTCCACCGCCGATGTGGTGGCGGAGAGGTGCCTCTGGATGAGCTCTATGCTCTTCATGCGCCGCCTCCTGTCCAGCCATGAAACCAACTTCTCACTCAACCTTCGTCGCCTCCAAAAGCCCCTCCCGGGGATAGGGGAAGACATGTATCCTAGCCGGGTCGAACCTCAGGGATACCTTATCCCCCACCTTCAGGTGCGGCTTCGACTCCACCGTCACCCTCACCGACGTTAGATCCTCGTTTATCAGCCTAACCTCGTAGCGTATGAAGCTGCCTATAAACCTGATATGCTCGATCCTTCCAGGTATCAGGTTCACATCCCCGGGGGCAGGCGGCTCCACGGAGATGAACTCCGGCTTAACCGCCAGGGCCACCCTCTCCCCCTCCTGGAACTCCCCGCCCGATGCTTGGAGGATGAGGTCCCCCCTTATAGTTACATATAGGCCCTCCCTAGCCCTTTTTAGGACGTAGCCCTCGAAGAAGTTTGCTTCCCCTATGAAGTTCGCTACGAAGGGCGTCTTCGGGTTGAAGTAAATCTCCTCCGGTGTGCCGGCCTGTTCTACGCAGCCCCTACGCAGGATGATTATCCTATCCGAAAGGGTCATAGCCTCCTCCTGGTCATGGGTTACATGTATAACCGTGAGCCCTAAATCCTCTGCAAGCCTCTTAAGCTCATATCTCAGTTCAGCCCTCAGGCGGGCGTGGAGGGCCGCTAAAGGTTCATCTAAAAGGAGGAGTTTAGCCCCTGAGGCGAGGGCCCTAGCCAAGGCCGCCCTCTGCTGCATGCCGCCGCTCAACTCATGAGGATAGCTATCCTCCCTTCCCGTTAGATGCACCATCGCCAGCATCTCCTTCGCAAGCCTCCTCACCGTCTCCGGGTTCCAGCCTTTAACGGTGGGGCCGTAGACGGTGTTCCCCCAGAGCGTCATATGAGGGAACAAAGCGTAGTTCTGGAAGACGAATCCTATCTCCCTATCCTCAGGGGGGACATCGTTAACCACCTCACCATCTATATATACGGTTCCCTCGTCAGGCCTCAACAGTCCAGCTATGATCCTTAAGGCCGTTGTCTTGCCGCAGCCGCTTGGACCTATAAGGGAAACGTATTCCCTATCCCTGACGTGGAAGCTCACCCGTTCTAAAGCCTTAACTTCGCCGAACCTCTTGGATACATCCACAAGCCTTACCTCAGGCATCCCATCCACCTGGAAGCTAAAGCTAAATGATGATGATAGATGAATCCCAGCCTACTCGGCGGGGGCCCCTCCCCTCAGATACTTATATTTATATTTATGGGCTTCCACTCCTCGGCAGCCCTCCTCCTCCACTCCCCCTCATCCCCTCTCCCCTATCAGCTTGTATCTCCTATGCCGATATAAACCTGAAGGCCACCATCATCGCCAATGATAGTATTATCAGGTATGTGGAGGCGAAGAGGGCTGCGGGTATCGCTAGGGATTCAACCATGTTCACCACTAGGGTGGGGATCGTTATGTCCCGGCCCATCACGATGAAAGTTGCCCCTGTCTCCCCGAGGGAATGGGTGAACGATAATATGGAGCCCGCCAGTATCCCCTTTTTAAGGAGGGGGAGGCTTACGGTCTCCAGGACATCGTAGGGTGTCGCGCCCATGGTCCTCGCCGCCTCCTCTAGGAGGATTATCCTGGAACGCTCATAGGCCGCCAACGTAGGTTCCACTATCACCGGAACCGAGAATACGATATGGGTTAGGATGATAAGCCATACCCCAGGTTTCACCACGTTTAACCCTGAAGGGCCCCAGAGGAGGAGCATGGATAAGCCTAGGGCCGATGTCGGAACCACCAGCGGCACCTTGAGCAGGGACCTTATAGCCTTCCCCATGGGGCTTCGGGCTATCAGGTATGTGAGGGGTATCGCGAGGCACGCCGATATGTAGGTTGAGACGCCGGCGACCGTGAAGGAGGTTACCGTAGCCCTAATTATCGTCTTGAAGTAGCTCGGTGGGCCGAAGAGCTGGTATATGATTCCCCCCTCGATCCTACCCGTATACGGGTCGGCGCTCCAGTAGGGGATCATCGCGTTAAGCACCGTGAGCACGGGAACTATTATCGTGAGTCCGACCACCGCTAGGACGGTTATCTCCCTTAAGGGTAGGAGCCTCTTCGACGCAAACTTCTCGAACCGCACAATCCTTCCCTGGGCTTTAACCTCCACCTTTCCCCGCTTAAAAAACGGGGGAATCGTGGAGCCGCCTACGATGGTCTCCACGGGCACTATTATCGCCCAGGCCAAGGCTATAAGGAGTCCTCCGAGGAAGGCGGCCTCGGCGAATTTAAACTCGTAGACCCACCTCACCACCGCTATGGACGCCGTAGTGTATACCCCGCCCACCACTATCGTAGCCCCGGTCTCCCCTAGGGATCTGGCGAAGGCTAATACGGAGCCGGAGAGTATGCCTGGGACTATCATGGGCAGTAGGATCCTCCTGAAGGTGGTTAGGGGTGGTGCGCCCAGCGTCCTGGAGGCCTCCTCGTACATCGGCTCAACCTCCTCGATCTTAGCCCTCAACGTCAACGCCACATAGGGGAGTGTGAGGGCCACGTGAACTATCAGTATGAGCATGGGCACCCTGAGGAAAGGTATCTTCAGGGTTATATCCATGAGGCCCCTGCCCAAGCCTAGGAAACCTCCCAGGCCCGTTATGGTGGTCCAGGTCATCAGGGTTGCAAACCCGAAGGCTGAGGTGGGCAGCACCAGGGGGAAAGTGACTATATTCTCTAGGAAGGCCTTCCCGGGGAACCTCTTCTTAGCCAGGATATAGGCTAGGGGTATCCCGAAGAGGAGGTCCAGGGCTACAGCCAGGCTTGAGATCCTGAGGGAGAGGAGGAGCGCCCTCTCTATCTGGGTCCAGTTCTCCAGGCCCACAATCCTGTTCGCGAATATCTCCGAGTATATCCCGGGGAGATGCGTGAATATGAATGATATCAGGTATATCGTTGGGAGGAGGATTAGAACCGTGAAGGCTGTCAGGGATGAGGAGGCCGCTATCCAAGCCGTGACCCTGCGCCGGGTCGGCGACGTTGCAGTAGTCCTCGGCTTCAATTTCATCCACCAGCTGGACCTACATGGCCTTCTTAGCCTTCCTTCCCTATCAGGTTAGACGCCGGGGTTTCGAGCCTTAACCCATGCCCCTAATATGGCCTCTACGACCTCCCCGGAAGGGGGTTTAAGCACAGGGCCCTCCAATTCAAGCCTTACACCGTTTGAAGGGTTGAAGATCTCGGCATTCAAGGGTACGCTGGGGTTAGCCGGCCTGAACCCGTGCCGCTGAGCCTTCTCCTGGATCCCAGGCGTAAGCAGGTATAGCAGGTATTGTGCGGCTGCGAACCTCTGCCACGGGGTCACCCATTCAGCGTCCAATATGACGTAGGGGTGATCTGATAGGAGTACGCCCTCCTCAGGGTAGACCGCTATGAGCTTATCACCCCATTTACGCTCAGCCTTCAAGGCGTTATCTATTACGACGCTCTCGTAGACAGTGAATGCGTTTATGGCGGTTGGACCGTTCTCGGCGGCCCAAGAACCGAAGAAACCCGTACTCTCCCCATAGGCTACAACCCTGCCCTCCAATGAGGCGACCCTGGATATGACCCTGTCGCTCACCACGTCCTCGACGGTCAGGGCTTCAGGATTCTTCCCGGCAGCAGCTGCGAACTCGAGTATCGCGGCCATCAACCCCCCGTTGGAGAGCTGAGGGTCCGGGTGTCCATACTTGAATGGGATGCCCTCCCCCGAGATCCTTAGGAGGTCCCCGTAACCCTTGACGTCGTTGGCCTCCAGGAAGGAGCTCCAGCCCGCTATCACCACCGGCGAAACCACTAGGGGCGTCCAGTCTACAGCTATATCCCTTGAGTGGCCTAGACTCCTCCACTTCGCGTTCAAGTATGGGATCCATATGCTCGAGGCGGGGCTCCACGCCGCCGGCTTAGAGGTCCCTAGTAGGATGAGGTTGACCGTCTTATGGGATCCCGTAACCACGAGTTTAACTGAGACCTCTATGCCGAAGCGGCTCCTAAACCATTCCTCAAAGCCGGGCGTAACCTCCTCTATCCAACCCTGCTTCTCGCTCGTGTAGAGGAACTCGAACTCCACCCGCCTCGGGATTCCCGCCTCCACCGCGGTGGGGCCAACCCTGCTGAACACGAGGGAGATGGAAGTGAAGACCAGGAACCCTACAAGCGTTCCAGCTAGGAAAAGTATGTAGCCTCGCCTGGGAAACATGCCCCTACCAACGGTTGAAGGCAATCCCCACGCCTCCACCAGCCCCTCCTACACCCGCCTAAATATTAAATTTCACCGCATTAAAAGATTATAACAATTATATATAGTCGGATTCTCACGGGGCCACCCCCATCGGCGAGGAGAAACTTTAAAATGACCCTCGGCCCTCAAAGGAATTAGATGAGGTGAAAAGGGGGCTGTCTGCTAGGTCGCAGCCGCTCAAAGGAGCTGTGAGGCGAATCTGGTCTAGGCTACGTGGCTTGGGAGCCATAAAGGCCTAGAACCCACGTGATCGCCGGTTCAAATCCGGCCAGCCCCACCACTATCCGGATAAGTCTCTTTTTCATACCGCCTGGTTGCCCCTCCAAGGATGGGTAAGGTCTTTTTGTCAACGTACCGCTTTGAAATCCGAGCCATGCAGCCGCGACCCAGCATCTTAGCGGGATAAGCCTCATATGCATACCGCAGCGTAAGCTCGGAGTATATAAAATAAGATAAGTAGATGAACCCCGTAAGGGATCTATCTGTTGGACCATTCCATCCCCTAAATGTGCTCGGTTGAAGCCAGGGAGCGGCCTTTTAAAAGGCAGTCTCCCCGAGTTTTCCCCTTGAGTATTCTACTAAAGCGACTTTGCTTTAATTGGTCAAACTCTGATGACTTCCACGCCGCATCTCTCAGCTGCCTCAGCTTGGACGATGTCAAGGGTTAAAAGCTTCGCTTTCTCCCTTAAAGCCAACGCTATATACAGGGAGTCGTACAGGCTGATTTTATTTTTTATGGCTATTTCACCTGCTTCTCCGATTAACTCCGTCTCATTAATTAGTTTCATTACGTGCCGGGTAAGTTTGATCAGGTTTAGGACCCTTTCGGATGCATCCCTTTCCGCGATGTACCCTTTTATGTATGCTTTCCATATGGCGTTCCCCGCCTCTTTGAGTATGTGATCTACGCTCATCGAATCCCTGATATAGGCTGTGATCTTCTCGTAGCCGTGCTCCATCAATATGAAGCTTGTCAGGATGGAGGCGTCAACGACTATCACGGTCTTCCCTCACAGACTTCACGGAGAAGCCTCTGGGCACATTCGCGGGTCCAATCTTTTTAAGGCTCTCCATTACCTCGTTAAAGGCTTCTTCCCTCTTTACGCGTTCAACGATACTAGTTACGTGTTTTCTCAGCTCTTCGGGCCAGTTGATCCTATCCCTTAATCTATACATTTCATCTTTGATCCTTTTTGGAACTTTGAAGCTTACAGTTTCGGACATGGCTATCTAAAGGTAAACCTGAAAGTTTCCTATAAGGTTTACTAAATGATCAGCCCGCTACATAAATATGCTAAAAATGAGTCCACCCGCCACCCCCATTAAAACGGCTACTAAATTCACCATTTAGAGTTGACGGAAGAAGAATATAATAATAGGAGTTATAATGGACTCATCGATCCGGATGATTCCCCAGGCCCTTCAAACCTCGGAGTAGCCTTCTCCTTTACGGTAAAGGGTGCAGGGGCCACCGCATCCTTAATATGGTCGGCGTAAAACGAAGCGGAGGCGAACCTAAGGTGTGGGGGAGGAAACGTTCCGCCGGGGAAACGTCTCTCCTTACGCCGACGGTCTGAAACCTGTGGAAGCTCCGCTTTAAACATAGTTCTCGTACGCGGAGGATCCGCAGCCCTCGTTTTCCCCAGGTTAGGTTGCATCCACCTTAAACATTTATCTCCAATTTTATGGGCTGCAACATCCTCTCCAGGTATATTCTCTCGCTGTTATGCTCAGGTGATTGGATCTGGGGACATTCCTGTAAGGTTTTCTCCCCATTCGAGAGCTTCACCGCGAAGGGGAAGCAGCCCTGCTCCCCGCATTCCCCGCAGTTCGTCTTCGGCAGATGCTTATATATTTCGAGGGGGTTGAGCCTCTGCTTATCCTCTATAAGCCTGGGATCCGGTGGGCCATACTTCTCATAGTATTCAAAGGCCTTGTCCAGTAGGGCCTTCAACTTCTCCAAGAGTTTCACCGCGATCTCCTCCCTTAAGACGCAGCCCACGTTGATATCCCCGGAGGAGTATACCGTCACCAATTTCCCCTCCAATAGAAAAGTAACCGAGCCGAAGGCCTTCGCGTACCGTGAATGCGGTACAGCTAGGTAAAGTATGGGTATGACATCCTTTAGGGGTCTATCCGACTGGGCGGTTATCTGGAGTTTTCTAGGCTCAAGGAGGCATGGAGTCCTCTTGCTGATGCTGATCTCCAAGGGCCTCATACGATCACTTCAGGTGGCAGGCACTCATCTATATGATTGTTCTTAAACATTTAAATATTTCTTATGGACCATGTGGAGACTTGCAAGAGAGGGATTTTCCAGCCTCGCATCTCTGATCCGCGTCGTCGAATAGTTCCATGGCCTTTTGGTCCGCGCTAGCATGTTTCTCGGATAGGTGTTGGGGTTCCTAGGATGGGGAAATATTTAAAAAGGAAGAGTTGGGCTATGCTGAGCTGTAGGCGGACGAATATGAGTTGCATCCCCTACGTGAGGGCGATTACCGCTCAAGGCAAGCATGGTTAGGAGGATGAGCTGGGATGGAGTCCCATAGGATACTCGGCGTGGAAGCTGAGAGGGGTAGGTGGCTCCTAGTAGTCTCCGGGCTAATAATAATGCTCTGCCTCGGCGCGATCTACGCTTACAGCGTCATCGCCGTGCCCCTGAGGAAGGTCTTCGAGGCTCCCCCTCCGGAGGGCCGCGGCTTAAAGGTTACATCCACGGAGATGCAGGTCCCCTTCATAGTCTTCCTACTTGTCTTCGCGGTCACGATGCCCCTGATGGGCAGGTACATCGAGAAGTACGGCCCCAGGAGGATGGCCATCCTCGGAGCCGTCTTCGTAGGGATGGGATGGTTTCTAGCGTCCCTCGCATCATCCCCTTTGGCCCTGGTCTTCCTCTACGGGGTGATCGGCGGCCTAGGTGTTGGGATCGCATACAACTGTCCCATCATAACCTCTACTAGGTGGTTCCCCGATAGGAGAGGCCTAGCGGTGGGCTTAACGGTCCTCGGCTTCGGCTTCTCCGCAGCCCTCGTCGGACCGCTTGCAGACTTCATGACGGCGAAATTCGGCGTCCACGTAATGTTCCAAGTGTTAGGCGTGGCATTCCTCGTATTAATGGTGCTCTTCGCGTCGCTTCTCCGGTTCCCCCCGCCCGGCTGGAAGCCTAGGGGATGGAACCCCCCGGAGTCGAAGTCCATTATAGGGGTCGAGTTGAATAGGGGCGAAATGGTTAGGACGCGGGTTTTCCCCGCCCTTTGGATCTGCTACACGATCGGGACGCTCGCCGGGCTGATGGCCATAGGCGTCTCCAAGCCTGTAGGATTGGAGGTGGCAGCGAACGCTGGGATAGGCGAAGCGGAGATATCGGGTCTCCTGACCGCCCTTATAACCCCGTTCGCATTCTGTAACGGCATCGGCCGCCCCCTATTCGGCTGGATAACCGACAAGCTCGCCCCGAGAAAGACCGCTATAATATCGTTCATCCTCATCCTCCTAGCCTCCCTATCGATATTCATGTATCCCGCATCGATCCCAGCCTATGTAGCGGCGTTTGCGATACTATGGCTGAACCTCGGCGGCTGGCTCGCCATAGCCCCAGCCGCAACCGCCCACTTCTTCGGGACGAGGGATTACGCCCGCAACTATGGACTCGTCTTCACAGCCTACGGGGCTGGGGCGGTGATCGGCAACATCCTAGCCGGACAGGCCAAGGACGTGTTCGGCGCCTACATAATGGTGTTCCCATACGTGATGGCCCTAGCCGTTCTAGGGATGATCGCGGCGGCAACGCTGAAGCCGCTGAAACCGAAAGGCTAGCCACCGTAGAAATGGAGAAAACTCAGACACGACCGGGATAAAGATAGAACGCCTCTCCAACCCGATCATCCCTGACCCCCCTATCCGATGATGGACGGTGAATCAACCAGCTCCACAGAAGGGCAGCAACATAACAGGCAGGCTCCAAAACCCCCTAGTAGAGAGATCTAAAAATGGTTTCTATATAGATCCCTTGAAGCAATGGTGCTCCACGGCGAGAAGTGACTCTACAACCGCGGCTGTGCATGGCAGGTCATCCAAAAAATTATTTTAGGCATCGTATCGGTTAAGCCGGTTGGGCGGAGGGCTCAGCTGCTCTCAGGGATTATCCCCCGGCCGGAATCTAGGAGCCTGATGGAGGAGAGGGGTGGGGGTTTTCAGCCCCTCAGGTTTACACGATTCTCCTCCGGTGTAGGATTATGGCTATGGCCGCTGCGGCTAACGCTGAGGTGGCTAGGATTGTGAGGATTATCAGCGGCGTATAGTCCGCGGCCCATACGGCGGCTATATGCATGGGCTTCTCGACGGTTATCCTCGCCACCGGTTCTCTGCCGGTGTAGTCGCCGCTCCATCCCTGGAAGACCATCCTAACCAGGGGGTTCACCGTGGAGACCGGTTGCACGGATATCTCGGCTGTGGAGCCTGCGGGGTACCAGCCTGATCCCTTGGGGTCGCCGTAGGGTGAGGAGACCGTGACCTGATACTCAGTGGAGTATTCCAGCTCCAATAGGTGCGGTTTATCCATCTTGAACCCTGCAGGGTTTCCATCCAGTATTTCACCGTCCACCTTCCAGGCCTTGAAGCGGTACCTCGTCCCCGATGGGCCCTCCACCAGGTCTGGTGCCTCGGGCGTCGATATGGATGCACCGGCGGGATACCATCCCTCCCTAGGCTTGGAGGGTATCGATACCCCTTCAGGCTCCACCTTAAACCTGAGGAGGTACTCCGCTCCATACTTGAATATGTGGATGGTCGCCGCGGAGACGGTTATCGACGGCTCATCCGCGATGTATCTTTCATCTCCCCTGGTCAGGAGGCTTTTAACCGTCAGGTTATGGCTGGTTCCCACGCTGAAGTTTAGTTTCATGGCCTCACCGTCCTTCAGCACTCCACGCAGGGATCCATCCACATATAGCTCCGCCTCCATGCCTGTGGGGAGGCCTGACGTAGAGACCTGGACGGTGTACTCAGCTGGGAGGGGCTCGGGGCGGGGCTTAGGCTTATAGACGGGTTCCCGGGATAATTCCAAGACGAAGTTTATAGCTGAGGCGGAGGCTGAGGATACGAATATCTCCCGGCTGATGACCTTGTAGCCCGGCTCCTCCACCCTGAGCGTATACCAGCCTACCGGGAGGATAAGCTCGTAGTATCCTCCGGCCATCGAATAGGCCTTAGCCACGAGCTCCCCATCCCGCCAAGCCGAGACCTCCGCCCATGCGACGGGGATCAGCTCATCATATATGTTGAAACCCAGTATCTGCCCGTAGACTATCCCGCCGCCGTAGGGATAGTAGGGTTCCTCCCCTTGAGCCGAAACCTGGAATAAGCCTGAACCTAAGGTTAAGAGTAGGATGAGGCCTATAAGCGAAGCCGTTAAACCCTTACTATACATGGATAAACCACGCCTCTAAAGCTGCGCCGCACCAAAGATAATAAGAGGAGGCGTCCCCTATTAAATATTTTATTTTTATCTATCGATGCGATATGTTTCTCCTCCAGGCCTTCAAAGCCGAAGCCCAGCCTCTTGGAGGCGGATCGGTCGAGGCGTAGACCGAATCCTCCGCCGATTCAACCGGGTTTAGGAGTGGACTCTCTGCCCCTGAAGGTCCGGCTAGGCCCCTCCCAGGTTGTACGGCTTACCCCCACTCAACACTTTCTCAGGTATCTCCGTCCTCCATTCCTCGAGGAAGGCTTTATCCTCCTTTTCCTCCCTGAGGTCGTCGGGGAGCATATGGGGTATCTCATCGATTATCGGGTACCATCTATCGCATTTATGGCATAGGATTATGCCCTCCGCTATCTCCCCGTCTGAGCGCCGGAAAACCTTCAACTCCAGGGGGTGATGCTTACATATGGGGCAGGCCAGTATCTCCATCAGCTCCTCCCTCAAGTCTTCCACCTCCCCTAGAATCATATGGATTCACCGTCATTAACTTTTATCGATTAGGCCTGGCTTGAGCCATCTATCCATGGGTTATCCGATACCTCAGCGGTGGACCTCCACGGGCTTCCCCTCCACGCTCGATCTCAGGGCTGCCTCGCATATCTTCAGGGCCTCCAATCCAGCCAGGCCCGTGGGCAGGTCTCCCCCATCCCCTTTAAGGATGGCCTCGGTGAAGCATTCAAGCTCCAACTTTAAGGGTTCAACCCATCTAATCTTCGGTTTAAGGGTTTTCTCGGAGTCCTCTATGGATACCTCCTGTGTCAGATAGTCTAGGGTGGCTGTGGCTTCGCTCCCCGTAACTATGAGGGTTCTAATCTTCCTAGGGGTGAGCCAGTTCGCATCTATGAATCCCACTTCGCCTCCCCTGAAATGGAGCATTATCTCAGACCAGTCCTCGAACCTATGCTGGAGCGAACCCATCCTGGCATATACGGTGTCGACGTCATCCCTTAGGATGTAGCGCATCACGTCTACGTCGTGGATGGCTGAATCCTTGGTTACCCCTACGTCCCCTATGCGTTCAGGCCATCTACTCACCCTCCTAGCCATCGCCAGTATGACCCTGCCCAGCCCCCCCTCGTCTATGAGCCTCTTCAAATATTGGACCGCGGGGTTGAACCTCTCTATGAAACCCACGGCGAGGGTTAGCCCCCTATCCTCAGCCTCCCCTATCAGGGTTTCAGCCTCCTCCACAGTGGCCGTCATAGGCTTCTCCACTAGGACGTGTTTCCCAGCCCTCAAAGCCTCTAAGGCTATGTTGAAGTGGGTTACGGTGGGGGTGCAGACGGTTACAGCGTCGACATCCCCCCTATCCAGGAGCATGTCCAGCCTCGTATAGTAGGGGACCCTATAGGCTACGCCTAGCCTGGCAGCCCTCTCCCCATCCACATCGCATACAGCCTTAAGCTTTACATTGGACAGCTCGGATAGGACCCTCACATGGTTCTTCCCCCAGAACCCCGCCCCTATAACCGCTACGCCGAGCTCCTCCATGGGCTAGGGGCCTCCCCTACCGATCCCCCTGTAGACTAAGCCTATACTCCTCGCATCTAAAGGGTTTAATATTCCAGGCCCGTCGAAGACGGCCCTACCCTCCTCCATGTAGGCGGCGAGGTCTGAAGGCTTAAGGGATTTAAACTCTTTATGGGCCACCATTATAGCCGTGCAGTGGGCCTCCTTTAGAGCCGACCTCAAGGTTGAAGCGGCCTTCAAGTCTAGGCCTAACCCTTGTATCTCCCCAGGCTGGAAGTAGGGGTCGTATACGGTGACCTTCGCCCCCTTCTTTATGAGGAGCGCCGCAACCTCTAGGGCGGGGCTGAGCCTAAGCTCCTTCACATCCTCCCTATAGGAGAGGCCTAGCAGGGCTATCTTCGACCTAGCCAGGGTCCTCCCGGACTCCCTGAGGGCTGAGGCGATGAGCCTAACCGCCCTCCTAGGCGCCGCCTCGTTGATCCTGCGGGCCTCCTCTATCAGTGGGAGCTTCACGTTGGATTCCCTCGCCACATCCATTAGGAGATAGGGGTAGACCGGGATGCAGTGTCCCCCAACCCCTACGCCCGGCCTGTGGAGATGGGAGTAGGGCTGCGTATTAGCCGCCTCCATGGCCTCATAGTAGTCTATGCCGAGCCTCTCGCAGAGCCGGGCCAGCTCGTTGGCCAGGGCTATGTTCAGATCCCTATAAGTGGTCTCAAATATCTTAGCCGCCTCAGCGGCCCTCAGGCTGCTCACCTTGACTATGCCGCCGTCGGATATAGTGGAGAGAACCGCCTCGGAAGCCCTTAAACTTAATGGGTCGTCCGCCCCTAGGATCCTGGGATAACTCCTCATATCCTTTAGGGCTCTGCCGGCCATCGCCCTTATCGGGCTATACGCCAGGGCGAAGCCCTCACCGGCCCTAAGCCCTGAGTATCCCTCTAAAACCGGTTTAACCCGCCTCTCGGTCACGGTGGGGGCGCAGGTGCTCATCACGATGACGCAGCTCCCCTCCTTTAACCCCACGCCTACGCCCTTAGCCGCGTTGATGAGCGCCGAGTAGTCGGCCTCCCCGTTCACGGCCAGGGTTGGAACCACCAACGCCACGACGTCCCCTTGGGAAGCTGCCTGAGAGGCGTCGCCTGTAGCGGTCACCCGGCCGTCGGTGAAGGCCCTCTCAAATATGAGGTCTGCACCCGGCTCAGGTTTGGAAGGCTTCCCCCCGGCCACAGCCTCCACAGCTAAGGGATCCTTATCAACCCCGATAACCCTCGCACCTGCATCCAGGAAGAGGGCGGCGGTGGCGACGCCCATCCAACCCAACCCTACAACGGCCACCACGGCCTCCCCAGACCTTATCGCCTCTTTGATCCCGTCACCTTCCGAGGCGGCGAACCCTTTCAACCCGAGGCAACCTCCAACTCCAGACCTGAGGGAACCAATATAAACATGATTGATCATGGGCCCGTCCAAGGCCAACTTAACTTATCTAGGGGGTAGGGATAAAAACGTAACTGGGCAGATGGATGATGGACGGATAAATCCAGGTGAGTTCAGGCCTCCCGGAGAACCTGACCATATAAGACCCGTCCATAGGTTGAAATATCTGCCGAGGCAAGTTTCGGTGGAGGAGGGAATATATGGAGTCTCCGCTCAAGGCGACCCCTATGCGCTGTCGCATGGAAGGTTTGATCCGTGGAAGTAGGAGTCTCTCACCGCAGCTCCTACAGGGACGTAACCTCCTCCACGGGTTGAAGAAGATGATAAAATGGTTTGAGGGTGTAAAGCCTTGAAGGTTTGGATGGATCTGCTTACGCCTAAGCAGGTGCTCTTCCTAGGCCCCTTAGCTAGACGCTTGGAGGATAAGGGATTCTCCGTCTACCTTACAGCCCGAGGCTTCAGGGAGACCGTGGAGCTGGCGGATCGGAAGGGGTTAAGGCTGGAGAGCATAGGGAGGCATGGAGGGGGATCCCTTATAGGGAAGCTTAGGCAGAGCAGCCTGAGGATCCTGAGGCTTACCGGGAGGGTTCACGGTGAAGGGGTTGACCTGGCGGTATCCTTCTCGTCCGTGGAGGCTGCCAGGGTGGCCTTCGGCCTATCCATCCCCCATATATGTATAAGTGATTCACCCCATTCCGAGGCTGTCTCGAGGCTTACGGTCCCATTATCCTCCATGCTCTATACGCCGTGGATAATCCCTAAGGAGGCTTGGACGCGCTACGGCATCGAGGGGGACCGCGTATTCCATTATAGGGCCCTGGATCCAGTCGTGTGGCTTAAGGGGTTTAAGCCCGACCCATCGGTGCTCGATGAGCTGGACCTCTCCGGGAAGCCCATAATCACCTTCAGGCCTGAGGAGGAGCAGGCCTCCTATATGATAGCCGGCGGGCGATCTCCCATACCCATGGTCCTGAAGAGGCTTTTGAAAGCCGGCTTACCGGCGGAGCTCGTGGTGCTCCCAAGGTATAGGGAGCAGCGCCTCCGATATATCAGGGCCTTTAAGGGTAGGGTTAAGGTCCCCGTGAGGGTCGTGGATGGGGCGAGCCTGCTATTCTATTCCACGGCCTTCATAGGGGCGGGTGGAACCATGACGTGCGAGGCGGCGCTCCTCGGGGTTCCAACCCTCTCATGCTACCCATTGGAGCCGACCATCGTGGAGCGCTTCCTCATCGGGGAGGGGCTCATCCTGAGATCCCTGAACCATGAGAGGATAGTGGAGTTCATCATGGAGGCCCTGAGGGATGACGGCTTATCCTCCACCCTTAAGGAGAGGGCCCGCCTCCTACTGGGCTCGATGGAGGATCCCGTGGAGGTTCTAAGCAGGGCTATCGAAGCCTACGCCGCCTAGAGAAAGCCTCGAAGTACTTTTCAGCGGCCTTCTTCCAGGTCCAGAGCCAGGCGAGGAAGACTATTCCACCCGCCACTACCCGGTATACCCCGAATGCAACCCTATCCTGGAGGTATCGAGTCCACGGGGGATCCGCTATGAGGATCAATGCGGCGTAGCTTGCCAGGAGCATCAGGCCCCACATGGACACTAGGAACAGGCTTAGGGGGATCAGCCTCCTCATCTAATTCACCTCACCCCTGGAACCATAAGCAGGGTCGAAACGGCTAGGATCGAGGAGAGAAGGGTAAGCGCCGTCATAATCCTTATGAGGCCCCTCTCATCTAGGGGGCCGTGGACCAGTATGATCCTCGCCAGGGTTAAAGGAGCCCTCCTATCAGGGGATGCGTCGAGCCTGTAGTCGTCGAGTATCCTTATAGGCCTTGAAGCCACCTCCCTCCTCTCGTAGAGGCGGCCTATGGAGGAGAGGCTGTAGAAGGCGTTCATGATATGGGGCATTAAAGCCACTATCATGAAGATCTCAAGCCTACCTATGATGGCGATGCCTCCGAGCATAGCGCCTACGAAGAGGCTTCCGGAATCCCCGGCGAACACCCTGGCTGGATAACGGTTATAAATGTAGAAGGCGGCTAAGGCCCCTGTGAGGGCCGCAGACGCGTATGCTACGCTCCACCTCCCCATAGCCATGAGCGTCACGGTCGTGAAGGCGGCGATTATCCCGCAGGTTCCAGGCATCACGCCGTTGAATACGTCCATCATGTTCACAGCGTTAGCAGTGACGGCCACCCCTACGAGTATGAGCAATGGATAGACGATTGTAAGCCTGGTCGCCCCGATGAAAGGGAGCATGGGCCTAGGCGTATACACGTGTAGGAGGAGTATGGGCAGCCCGGCTAGGGCGGTGAGGAGGGGCTTCACCCTGGGACTTAAAGGCTTAAGGTCATCCCATAACCCTATGAGGCCCGCCGTTAAACCCAGGACCGTTAGAGCTGTATACTCTCTTAGGGGCTCCCCCCATCCATGAAGCGGCGCCGCTACGATTAAGGGGGGTATTGCGGCGCATATGATGGCTAGGCCGCATGCCTCGGGTATGCTGGGGCGATGGGGCTTATGCACGTCTACGCCCATGACTCCCCTCCTCCCATTGGCTTTGGCGATGGAGGGCACGGCGAATACGCCTATAAGGAAGGAGAGGAGGACTGCCAAAATTACGGGTGTAAGGCCTATATCCATGTTAGGAGCCGCCTAGCCTCTTCACGGACTGGAGGGCTTTATCCCTGTATTCGTCTACGAGGCTCCGGGCCCTCTCCATGGTCGGGGCCTCAGCGAAAATCCTTATTATAGGCTCGGTGCCGCTCGGCCTGATCAGGATCCAGCTTCCATCGTCGAACCAGGCTTTAACCCCGTCAATGGTCTCCAACCTTGAAGCCTTGACGGTGGAGGCGATCTCCCCTATAACCGCTTCTTTAGCCTCGTCCGGGCATTGGATCTTCGACTTAACCGTATAGTATTGGGGGAGATCCCCCATCAATTGGGAGAGGCTTCTACCCGTCTCGGCTACGACCTCGGCGATGAGGAGGGCCGCCATGGCTCCATCCCTCACGGGGAGGTGGGGCGCATAGAATATTCCACCGTTCTCTTCTCCCCCAAGCTTCGCATCCAGCTCCAGCATCCTCCATGAGACCACGGTGCTTCCAACCCTGGTCCAGACTATCCTGCCGCCGTGCCTCTCAGCTATCTCCTCCACGATCCTCCCTGAGCTTACAGGCGTGACTATGGTTTCGCCGGGGTTACGGGTTAGGAAAGCCTCCTCCACCAGGGCGAAGCTCCTATCACCCCAATGGGCTGCACCCGTCTCATCGACGAATATGGCGCGGTCCCCGTCCCCGTCGTGGGCTACGCCGAAGTCAGCCTTGAAGGCCTTAACGGCGGCGCATAACCCTTCAAGGTTATCCAGTACGGGCTCAGGGTTCCTACCTGGAAACGTTCCATCAAGGTTCCCGTTCACCGTGTAAACTGTGCATCCGATCCTTCGGAGGACATAAGGGGTCGTCAGGGAGCCCACCCCGTTGGCGGGGTCCACAACCACTTTAAGCCCGGCATCCCTTAAAGCCTCCAGGTTTACATGCCTCTCCAGGGCTGCGACGTAGTCCTCGACGAACCCATCCACCTCAACCCTGGCTCCGAGGTCCCGCCAGCCCCCCCTCCTCCACCCCGCTTTAAAGTAGATCTCCTCTATTTTGACCTCTTCATCCCTAGGGATCTCCACGCCGTTCCCACCGATCACCTTCATACCGTTATACTGTGGAGGGTTATGGCTTGCGGTTATCATGACCCCGCCGTCCAATCCCAGGGCTTTAGTGGCATACTGGGCCATAGGGGTTGTCGATAACCCTAAGTCGTAGACGGTGCATCCCGCATCCATAAGGCCCGCCGACACCGCCTGGCTTAGGATTGGGCTGCTCAGCCTTCCATCCCTCGCCAGGAGGATCCTCCCCCCCGAATAATAGGAGCCGATGGAGGCGGCGATCCTATAGGCCTTCTCCACCGTCAACTCCCTATTATAGACACCCCTTATCCCGTTCGTGCCGAAGAGCCTCTCAGCCAAGCATCACCACCCAGCCCCCTAAACGTATCCAGGTTAGGCTTATCGGGCTGCCTTAAAGCCTTAACCATCCCTTATCATCCCAGGTAAGGCTACATGACGTTTCTAGGCGTGGAAATGTCCTCCCTTATCTCCTTGTATGGGCAGATGGATGTCCCGCCTACGATACGAACCCCGTCCATTATGGAAACGCCCTCCCCTAAGACCGTCCCGCTCATAAGCTTCGCCTCGACGCCTATAGAGACCCCGTCCCCGAGTACGCTGCCGTCGATCACGGCTCGCTCCCCTATCCGGCATCCCTTGAAGAGTATCGAGCCTGATATCTTTGAGCCCCTACCTATCCTGGATCCCTCCCCTATAATCGTGTAGGGTCCCAGTATGGCGTCATCCTCTACGCGGACCCCCCTACATACCTTCACGGGCGGCTTAACCCTCACCCCCTCCCCCATTGAGGCCTCTTCGTCTATGGATATCCCGTCCCCGGGGAGGGCCTCGAGGAAGCGCCTATTCACCCTTATGAAGTCCCCTACCTCGCCAATATCGCTCCAGTAGCCCCTATAATTGAAGGAGCGGAGCTTCCCCTCCCTCGCTAAAACCGGGAAGACCTCCCTCTCAGTTGAAACCTTCCCACTTGAAGGTATATATTTGAAGATTTCCCTTGAGAGGGCGTAGAAGCCGGCGTTTATCAGCCTGCTCCCAACAGTTCCAGGCTTAGGCTTCTCCACGAACCCCCTCACCCACCCATCTTGATCCACAAGGGCTACGCCGAACCTGCTCGTGTCCTCCACCTCGTGGAGGGCTATCGTGGCGACGGCCCCACCCTCCCCATGGACTTTCAGGACATCCCCTATACCCCTATCGAATACGATGTCCCCGTTCATGGCTATGAAGACGTCTTCGCCGCCCAGGATCCCCGCGGCCTCCCTGATGGGACCACCGGTGCCGAGGGGATACTCCTCAACCATGTATCTGATGCTTACCCCATGATGGCTTTCACCCATCTCCCTAACGAGGATATCCGCTAGATAGTTCAAGGCTAAAATCACCTCCGATACACCCATCTCGGATAGAACCTCGATACTCCACTTTAGGATGGGCTTACCTAGGATGGGAAACAGAAGCTTAGGCTTCCTGCAGCTGAGGGGCCTAAGCCGAGTCCCATAGCCACCCGCTAATATCAAGGCCTTCAAAGGGACACCCCGCATCCAAGTCCAAGGGATCACCTAAATGAACCAACACAATTAACCAAGCCTTTAACCTATATTCATTAAAAGATTAATTATTTTTATATGATAGAATAGGTCATGGTTAAAAGCCTCCCCATTCTTAGGGGGCGGGAATATCCGGGATGGGAGGCGTCTACGCTCTTACCCCTATGTTGAGGCCATCCGAGAGGACTCATGTGGCCGCATGAAGGGCTATCAGGGCTAGATGGGCTTTTAGGGGGTCAAGGGCGTGATCTCACATAGTTCCATTTCTCAATGCCCCGTTAATGTTTAACTCTATCAGCGGGAAGCCGCCTGCGAAATCTAGTGGCAGTTCATCGGTGGAGTATTCCCTTACTCCTGGAGGATTTTCCCGATGGTGCTTATAATCTCCTCATCTCCTGCGAGCAGTTTACCGTATTCCACCGCTTCCCTGATGATCCTCCTTTTTTCCCCAGCCATTGTTAAAAGCTCACTAGTAGTGTATACTCTAGGCTGGACTTCCACTGGTAGCGTTGGATCTATGAACTCCTTTATCCTATCCATGGGATTCTTAGGAGCATCGTCGAATATTATGAGGACGTCCGCATCTGAATACGCTGTGTAGTCTCCTCTAGCGAGGGATCCTATTAGGATCACCGCTTTAACGCCTTTAGCTACAGCCTTTTCAGCGTATTCCCTAAGCCTCTCCATGATCTCTTCATAGTTCAGCTTAAAGAATCTTACTCCTACAGTATTCCACGATTTCCTCCGCATATTTAACAGCCCTCCTCGCATCTTCCCTACTATAATAGTCTAAAGGTGCGCCTTCAGGGTGGAAGTTTGGATATCTCGTCGGGACGTAATGTCTATCAAGCTCTTTAGCCTTATCTATCAGTTCTCCCCGAGGCTTATACTCGTCGGGGAGGGATTCAAGCATACGGGAAATCGAGTGACCCCAAACCTCGACGCCCAACCTTTGATATAAAGCCTTAACAACCTTTTCGGCGCCCTGCTGCGCAGCGAAACAGGCCCACTCGTAATCGCCGAGCTCCAAGGACCTTTTAGCATGCTCCAAATCCCTTAAAGCCTGCCTCAGCCAGTCATTAGCTCTAGAAACCACTATCCTACGACACCTTCCCACCGATACGGCGGTAATGCCCCTCAGCTCCACCTATTGAATAGTTAACCGTTTTTCACCTTAAAAATTATGCCTCTTACAGTTCAATCATAAACATTATTAATGTGATTAATATGGGCCCTTTCAGCTCAAGTCTTTCAAGGGCTTATGGCTAAGGGGTTGGACGGCCAAGACTCCTTTTTAACTGTTCGAAGACCGGTTAAAACCCAGGGCAGCCGATGCTAATTAAGGCCTCAGATGATAGTAGGGCCGTATCCCCCCTCTAACGCTCGCTTTTTGAGGTCGATGAGGGTAACGCTCAACATTCAGGGTTAGTACTCGATACGACGGCGGCCAGGAACAGGCACTTCCCCAAACAAGCGGTTTCAAAACCTCCATCCAATATATGCCTGTCTTAAACCCTGAAACTGTCTATCCCAGCGCTGGGAGGAGGCGAGGTCTTCAGGGGCCTTATAGAACCGAGGATACGCAGATAAAAATAGAAATAAAAAATGAGAGGTGATGGTTGAGGTCTTCTCCGCTTAAGGGGGGCGGATGGGGGATGTATCCGGGTTGAAGGGTGTCTACACGCTTATATTGAGGCTGTCCGAGAGGGCTCATGTGTCCGTGGGGAAGCTGGGCGTCCATATATTGGATCCCGGCTTCTACTTATATGTGGGCAGGGGCTTTGGGGAGGGTTCATCATCGGTTGAGGGTCGGCTGAGGAGGCATCTCTCCAGGGATAAAAAGCCCTTCTGGCACATCGATTATCTCACGTTGGATCCCCGATTCATGGTTGAGGCCGTGGTCTACGCGGCTACAGCTGAGCATTCCGAGTGCGATCTGGCTCGGATCCTCGTCGGAGAGCTGGAGGCCGAATACGCGGTTATAGGGTTCGGCTCCTCGGATTGCGGATGCAAGGGGCATCTAATCCACGCCTCGGAGGCGTCGTTGGAGGGGCTCGTCGAGGCGGTTCGCAGGGTCTTCTCGAAGCTTGGGTTGAAGCCTGAAGCGTTCACGGTTAGGGCTGTGGAGAACGTTTAATTAAGGTTATTAGGATGAGCCTGTGAGGATGGTCGGAGTTGAACCTGAGGAGCAGCCCCCTGTTAGGCTATGCGTCCACGGTGGCCGGTATCTCCATGATGGCTACCGTGGAGGTCGCCGCGAAGCTCATCCAGGGGGCTGTCACCCCATACCAGATAAACTTCTTTAGAACCCTCCTGGGCTGCCTCCTCCTATTCACCATGATCTTAATCCTGGGAGGTGGTCTAAGGGGTTTCGTGGGGAGGAACCTTACCAGGATAATCTTGATGGCCTTAGCCTGGAATGTTTTAGGCTTGAACCTTTACTTCCTGGCGATAACTTGGACCTCAGCCTCCCATGCGGCCTTGATATTCTCAGCGAACCCGATTGTAGCCTCGGTTTTAGCCGTTATGGTTCTCCGTGAGGACCTTACTTTGCCTAAGGTTATTGGGGCTTTAACCGGTTTAGCGGGGGTGGCAGCCGTGATCACCGGGTTCAACCCTGGCTTCCTAGGCTCCGGGACCTTCTACGGGGACCTCCTAATGGCTGTACCCCTGACGCTTTGGTGCATATATCTTGTATGGGGCATCTCATGGACGTCCGGAGGAGATAACGGGGGAGTGAAGCGTAGGAACCCGCGTCTAAAGGATCAGTTAAACTATCTATGTTCGACGTTCACCTTCGGCCTCCTCTTCCTAACCCCGATCTTCGCCTTGGATGCCTCGAGGAACCCTATCCGCCTCAACTTGGATACGGTGGGATGCCTCATATATCTAGGGTTGGTCACGAACGGCATAGCCTACATCCTATACTTCTGGGGGGTATCCAGGGTGGAGGTCTCGAAGGGTACGATGGCGTTCTTCCTGAAGCCCGTCGTAGCATCCATCCTCTCCCACCTGATCTTAGGCGAGGATATATCCTCCCGCGGCTTCATCGTGGGGGCGGGGCTCGTCTCCCTAGGGCTCATCATAGCCTCAAGGTCGAGTTAGGCTGGGCTCAGCCCCGGCCGCCGGATGGTATAGGGTTAACCAGCCGTGACCCCGGGAAGCCGGATCCAGGGCTTCGGCTAGACTATATTATCTTCACCTCTTCGGGCGTGAACTTTTCCCCATCCCATGTGAAGGAGGCTATGGATCGGGTGGGCATGGAGTATATGACGTAGGATGAGTTTCTGTAAAAGGCCATGGCCGCGTCTATGCTTGAGGGCTCAGCCTCCCAGTAGGGATGGCTGTGGTAGAATCCTATGACGGCCATGGACTCCCTGTCGGCTAGGTTGAAGGCGGCCAGCTGGTCCTCAGGGTCTATCTCATAACGGGATGGAGAACTCAATATGTTCCGGGCTTTGAAGATCCTCCTCACAGATTTAACGGATCCTTTCACGTCGCCCAGCAGAATGCCGCATGCCTCTAAGGGATACTCCTCCAGGGAATGCTCGACGATGAAGTCGAAGTGTTCCTTCCTGAGTATCAGCGTCAAGGCTTAGATTTATCTCCTCTAACTCGTCTACGCCTCATGAATAGGAGGATTATAGCCGCACCTAGGGCCGGCGGGGCCGCCCACACACTGTATAAAAGGAGCTTCCCGGGGGATCCGCCTCCAATACTCGGGGGTAGGGGCCTTTCCTCCTCTTTAACAGTGATCTCAGCCGCGTAGAGGGAGTTCCCAGCCCCGAAGGCGGCTAACCCGTTCTCGGAGGCGGAGATGGATGTAACCCAGTATCCAGCCTTTATGGATCCAAGCTCCTCCCCTGTACCCATTTTTAAGGCTCTGAACCTCCTATCGGTTCCACCTATGCACAGGATCGATCCGCTCTCGATGTAGGCTATGGATTTAACGGATCCCTCGATCCTATAAATCCGCGAGCTTGAGCCTTCCTCCACGTCGATCAGGTAGACGTATCCGTCGTGGCTTCCCACGGCCATCCGTGATCCGTCTTTTAGGAAGGCTATGCAGCTCACGGCGTCGGACGCGTTGAAGGACCATAGGATTTCACCGCTCCAAGGGTTGAGGATGTAGAGTGCTCCAAGGCTTGTCCCCAGGACGAGTCTATCTCCTCTGGGGGAGTAGGCTAGGACGCTGGGATGCCCCTTAACCCCGAGACGCCACATGGGATCCGGGACACCCCATTTGAACCCCTCTAACATGTCGTCTGAGTATCCTACCGCGGCCGTGGAGCCGTCTCCGGATAAGGCCGCCTCGATCACGGCTGTCCCCTCCCGCCTATAGGCCGCTTCGACCCGTCGATCCATGGGATACGCGAAGTATAGGGTTCCGAAGAAGGTTCCGAGCACTATCCTGTCCCCTGTAAGGGTCAAGTCTAAGGCTAGGACGGGGCCCTCCGTGGGGAGCTCCCAGTATATGGATCCGTCGCCTTTAATCGTCCATAGGCGGGCCTGCTCCAACCCCACTGCTACGATGGATCCATCCCCCGCCTCATCCATGGAGTCCACTTGGAAGGGCCTTTCTATGCTCCAGATCCTCCTCCCCGTATCGGCCTCCAGCCTCGCCACGAAGCCTTTACCCCCAGCCGTCACGTATTCCCCTCCGATGGTTAGGAGGGTCGTCCTGACGCCGCCCACGGTACGGTTTGTCCACAGCAGCCTCACCGCTTGGAGGGTTGGATCGGGGCCTCCCTGAGATGGGCCTGTGAAGGCTGCAGGGGGGATCTGGATCCCCATCGCGGCCGATAAGACTATGAGCGTGAGGGCCGTCGCCTCAGCCTTTCCAGTCAACGGTTCAACTCGACCCCCGGGATCCTATGAGGGCGTTGAAGCCTTCAAACATGAATTGGACGGCTATAGCCGCTATGAAGACGGCCATCACCCTCGTTATAACGGCGGATCCGGTCTTGCCGAGTAGGGCATATATGGGGTCTATGAACCTTAGCGTTAACCATACCGCGGCGAATACGAGGGCTACCGCTGAGACCGCTACGGCCAGCCCCGACGATCTAAGTATCAGCATCGTGGTGGTTATGGCTCCCGGGCCCACGAGGAGGGGGAAGGCTATCGGGACCGCCCCTACGTCGTCGGCGGAGACATACTTCTCCCCCCATCCCCCCTGGACGAGTATCTTAACGGATATTATGGCTAGGAGCAGCCCCCCGGCGATCATGAAGCTCTCGATGGATATCCCGAAGAGTCTGAGTAGCTGGTCGCCGAGGAGGGTGAATGCCAATAGGAGGGTGAGGCCCACCATGGTGGCGGTGTTGAACGTCCTCTTCCTCGCCTCAGCATCCATCCCCGCTGTGAGGGAGGAGAAGATGGGGATATTGCCTAAGGGGTCCACGACGACAATCAACGCTATGAACGCTTTAAGGAGGTCCGATGAGGCGGGATCCAAGGCGGCTGGCACCTCTCTTCGAAGGCTGGAGGCGAGATGGGGGATCCTCTGACCCTCCATATCGGGTAGGAGGCTACTCAACCTCTATCTTATGGCGGGTAGCCTTCTTCGGCAGCTCGACTATAAGGTATCCATGCTTAAACTTGGCCTTGGAGGCTTCGGGGACTACTTCGCTGGGAAGCTTCACCTCCTTCTTAAACCCCTTGAACTCGCACCTCCTCTGTACGGTGCCCCACCGCTCATATCTTATTGGGCGCTCCATCCTAGCCTCTATCCTGAGGGAATCCGGGGTCACATCTAGGATTATATCCTCCCTCCTAACATAGGGGAGGTCCACCGTGACTATTATCTTGTCCTCGAGCTCCTCCATGTGGGTTAGAGGTTCGAAGCATCCCACGGCTGGATCCCACATGGGCTTCCCATAGAGGAACTCCTCGAACATCCTGTCGATCTCCCTCTCCAGGGCCTCTATCTCATCGATTATCCTCCGCCTACGCCACAAATCCGATCATCTCCTCAGCGGTTAGGCTGGACACCTCCCCTCCTAGACGTACATCGGGGGGAGCTCCTGCTCCTGCATCTTCTGCATCCTCTGCATGGCCTTATAGGTGCGCTGCATTATCTCCCTGGTCTTGAGGCGGATCTCCTCAGCCTGCTCCAGGAGGGTCTTCACCTCCACGTTCAAGCTTAGAAGCCTGTTGAGTATGTTAATTATGGAGGCTGCAGCCCCGGGATCCGGATACTGATAATGCGACTGGGCGAGCAGTATGATGCTGTCCACCTTCCTCTTAAGGGACTCCCCTAGAATGGCCGCGTGGGGGCCCACCATGAAACCCTCCTCCAGCAAAGGTATCTTCGAATCCTCCAGGATCCTCCTAGCCTTCTCGGTGGACGCCACCCCGTAGACCTCAGGAGTGTCTATCTCAAGCCTATTGGGGACGGCTATCCCGCTGACCGATACTAAGAGCTCGAAGCCCTTGGCTGAGGCCCAGTTCAAGACCTCATCCGCGAGGAGGCTTAATACGGAGGCGGGTATAGGGATCTCGGAGGTCAGGATCGCCAAGCCTCCCTGGGCGAAGAACCTCACCGGAGGCTTCGGCTCCCCATTATGGACCACTATAACGGGGGGCAGGAGCTTAGACTCCAAATAGCCTGCCTCGTCGAGCCCCAGGGAATTAACCAGGTGGTTGGCCGTGATCAAGCCGACCAAACCTACATCCGGCAGCCCTATTATACAAGTCCTTAAACCGCTCAGAGGCTTAACCTCAACTATCCTAAGCTCATCCCCTCTCCCAACGGATTCGGACATAGACCAGACTACCCCTTATAATCCTCTGACATGTATGTATTAGACGTCTCCTCCCTATTTAGGTTACGCTCAGTTTAAGGGTGGACGGAGTATCCGCATCGTCCATAGATAGATAGGTAGGTAGGGGTGGAGCTAACGGAGGCCTCCCCCTCCCCTTACCCTCATCCGAAGCCTCATAGGGGATGTGGACCGCAGATCAGGCGTTATCCCGGAGATCTCCTCGGCGAGGTCCGCCGTGGTATACCTTTGCTTGGCTGCAGGCCTCGCCGTAAGCTCTAGGACTTCCGGGATCACCCTCTCCATTATATGGCTCGTCGGCTCCCCGTAGATTAGTCCCCGGCAGTAGGGATGCACGTAGACGTAGTATCTGTCCCCGTAGTATTCATATAGGGCTTCCCTGTCCCTCCCATGCCTCGGATCCTTCAGGGCTGCGAACGGCCATATCTTGCATGCCAGCGGCTTATCGTCGCCTAGGCTGCAGAGCCATCTCCCATGGATGTACCTTTGGAATATGCATCGCCCGTTAAACGTCTTCTGAAGATATGCTCTGCCCACGCCTAGTCTCACGGTGTCTAAGCCGTAGGTCCGGGTTATCCTCGCGTATTCCCCCGTCCTCAGGGGGACCTCGAAGTATCTGCAGCATTCACCGCATGCAAGGCATTTCCAATAGGCGATTCTACGCCACGGTATAAGCCTTGAATCGGTCATCTCACCCGGATATTATATGAGGGTTCCCTCCCTCTTATTAACCTGGTGCCGGAGATCCCCGGAGTTCAGAGCAGGGTTAACTGGAATCTATCTTGGAAGCGTTCAAGTATCCTTATGGTCTTACCGCCTAGAGATGAGAGGAAGACTATGTTTCCCAGGGAGTGGATGGCGTCGAACCAGAAGCTGGACGCCATGGTCGCCGCGAAGGTCGCCAGGTTAAGGGGATATATATAGGCCGTCCAGAACCATAGGTTCATTATGGATCCGAAGACGAAGCCCCATATCCCCCCTAGGATCGTGAGGGATCGGATCACCCCGTCCCCGCTGCTCCTCTTGAGGAGGTGGGATATGGCCCCCGCTGATCCCCATGCTATCATCTGATATGGCGTCCACGGTCCAAGCCCGAGCATGAGGTTGGATACGAGGGCGGTCATGACGCCTATCATGAATCCCTGAATGGGGCCTAGGACGTATCCCGCGCATATTATCAGGTAGGTGCAGGGTTGGAGGCTTGGAATCGCCGCGAAGGGTATACGGGATAGGGCTGATAAAGTGCCTAGGACCGCCACCAAGGCCACCTCCTTAGACCCTGCGGGAGACCCCTCAAACTCCAACACGACGGCTATCACTGCGAGGACGGCTATGGAGGCCGAGGCGAAGGCCCAGTTCACGGATATGCGGGATCCCATCGGATGAACCCTTGAGAGCAGGGAGAGCCCGGCTAATATGACAGCTAAGGCTAGGGGTATGAGGCTCATCCTCGCCCTCATGAGATCACCTTCAAGGCTTCATCTAGGGTTAACACGTCTGGGGGGAAGCCCCTATCCGATAGGGATGTGAAGAGCCTGTTCATCTGGGGAGAGAAGAACAGGGCTTTCGATAGGATGCTCCGCCTCTCCCCTGAGGCTACAACCTCCCCATCGCTTAACAGTATGATCCTGTCAGCCGCCGACGCCGCGAGTTCAACGTCATGGGTTGCCATGACCGCGGTTCCACCCCTCCCCGTGAACTCCTTCACGTAGCCTACGAGCCTAGATTTGAGGAGTTCATCCATACCCCGGGTAGGCTCGTCTAGGAGGAGGAGTTTGGGATCACCCGCCGCCACCGATGCGAAGGCTATCCACTGCCTCTCCCCGCCGCTCAGATATCTAGGGTATCTATCCCTTAGATGGGCTATCCCAAACCTTTCAAGGGTCTCCTCCAAAGCCTTCCTCAACTCGTCGCCCTTTAATCCTCGGCTGCGCAGCGTGAGGGCGATCTCCTCCTCCACGGTATCCGCCAATAGATGGAGGTTGGGATTCTGGAAAAGGTAGCCGGAGAGCCGGGCCAAGGTCCCCTGATCCACCCTACGCGTGTCTAAGCCGTCGACTATGACCCTACCCCTACTGGGCTTGAGGAGGCCGTTAAGGTGCTTGAGGAGGGTCGTCTTCCCGCATCCCGTCCTGCCCATTACCGTGAGGAGCTCCCCCTCATAGACGGTGATGGAGACGCCCTTCAAGGCTTGGGCTCCCCCAGGATAGCTATAGTATACGTCCTCGAGGAGGGCCATGCATCTACGCTGGTTCCCGGCATCCCCGGGGGGGCCCGTCGAGATCGGGTTCCCGGAGGGTTTAGGCTTAACCCCAGCCCTATCGATTAGGAGCCTTGCCTCCTTGACGGTTAACGCTATGGGAAGCCCCATCCGCTTGGTCAACGCTGAGACCGGGGGCATCCTGACGCCGAGCCTGGGGAGCTCAGCCTCCATGAGGACCCGCCTGGGATGTCCGTCCGCCGCTACTTCGCCCCCCTCCATTAGGATGAGCCTGTCCGCGTAGCTGAGCACCCTCTCAAGCCTCTGCTCGACGAGGATGATCGTGAGGCCGAGTTCGCTGTTCAGCCTCTCTAGGATGTGGAGGATCTCCTCGGCGCTGACGGGGTCGAGCTCCGAGGTAGGCTCATCCAGGACGATTATCTCGGGTTGAAAGGCTAGAACCGACGCCAAGGCTATCTTCTGCTTCTCACCCCCTGAGAGCTCGTCGATCCTCCTATATCTTAGGGGTTGAGCCTCCACGGCGTCCAAGGCCTCGACGATACGCCGCCCCATGACGTCCCTGGGTAAGGCTATGTTCTCTAAGCCGAAGGCCACCTCGCTGGAGACCTCCGTCGTAACCATCTGGTTCTCAGGATCCTGGAAGACCATTCCAACCTTTAAGGCCAGCCTGCTCGGGGATGTAAACCTCGTATCCAAGCCTTGAACCCTAACCCTCCCCTCCATGGTTCCACCGTAGAAGTGGGGGATGAGGCCGTTGATGCACCTGCAGAGGGTGGTCTTCCCGCTCCTGGAGGCCCCTGCGACCACCACGAACTCCCCGTCGTCAATCCTTAAGTTCACGTTTTTCAGGGCCGGCCCCTCACCCCTCCTATAACGGAAGGATAAATCCTCAAACTCTATCATCGCGATCCCCCCTCGCCTTAACGCCTCCAGCCAGGGTTCAAAATCGGTGGTATGAATAGGAGCAGGGAGACCGCCGTGGAGAGCCATAGGCGGCCTGGATGGGCCGCACCCATATGGGATCCAAGGGCTAGGAGGAGGCCGCCCACAGTGAAGGATGCCAGATAAGACTTCTCCTTTAACCCCCATTCCACGACCCTATAAGTGGACCTCTTCTTGACGGCTCCGAACGCCCTCGCCTCCATGGCCTCCGCCAGCTGTATAGCCCTCTCAAGGGAGTTCGAGAGGAGGGGTACTATCATGGAGGCGCTGCCCCTCACCCTCTCTAGGAGGTGGCCTTCCTCCCCTCCGCCGTATAGGCCCCTCGACCTCATGACCTCCGAGATCCCTTTCAGGTCTTCCATCAACGTTGGGATGAGCCTCAGGGAGAGGTAGGAGGCCACCATCGTCTTAGGGGGGATCCTCATAAAGCTTAAAGCCGATAAGACGTCGTCGGGGCTGCTTGCCAGGGTGAATATGAGGAAAGCCGTCAGGGTCAATAGGAGCCTTAAAGCCATGATGAGGCTTAGGGTTAGGGACTCCACCGTCAACGTAAGCCTCCCGAGGATGGGGATCCTCCACGGAGAGGCGAAGAGGATCCTGGAGCCCACGCCTGAGAGTAGGGAGTTCACGAGTACCACCAGGCCGAGCATCGGACCCATATACTTCATGGATCTAAGCCACGCCCCGGTCATACCGGCCGCCGCCACATCAAGCATTATGAACGCCAGCATCACCAGGAGAGGGGGGAGATCCTCGACTAATAGGGCTAAGCCCACCACGGTCAGGGTCCATAGAACCTTGAGGGGAGATGACAACCCCTGGAAAGGGCCTCCGTCGAGTATACGATGGGTCTGGAATGGGTTCTCCATGGCCGGCCATCCCCTATGAAGCCGAGGGATCCCGGTATCCATCCATGGATCGGGGGCTGCTTCCCCCGCCGGGGCTCAGGGGAAGGGGCCTGTATTCCCCGTCCACTATGAGGAGCCCATGCAGGTTCGCCGTCTTATCCTCGATCAGGGCCTCCACGGCGGATCTTACGCTCCTAGGGGTGGATCCGGCTATCAGCCATGCAGTCCTTCCCATGGTTGAGGTTCCCCCAGGGCTCCACGGGTTCTTAGAGGCCTGGATCACCGCGAGATCTCCTGAGAAGCCGTGGAGGCCCCCCCTCCAATCCACGGCGTAGACCACACCTCCATCATGGTAGGCGTAGTATCCCAGCCTCTCATGTATCTCGTTCAGCCTGGATGGCAGGCTGTCCGTGAAGTATCCTATTATGATGAGGTTGAACCCGCCTAGGTCGTCTGGAGTTGCCTCACCCATGGGTTTAAGGTCGGCTTCAACCCCGAGGCTTATAAGCTGCTCCTCAAGGTTCTCGGCTTCCCCCTTGAAGTCCTCCGAGTAAAGGATCAGCGTCGGATACTTGGATCCACCGTATCCGTTCAGGAAGGGCTCGGGGAAATCCCCTATGATGGCTGAGGCCATGACCAGCGAAGCCCATGTATGGAGGTCCCAGCGCTCCACATCCCCATCGTGTAGGATATAGTCGGCGGCCCCTACAGGGGCGAGAAGTCCGTTCACATAGTACAGCCAGTCCACCTTTAAGCCGTCTATCTCGCCTCTCCTGAAGCCGTTTATGGAGGCTACGAACCGTCCCCCATACATGGTCTCCACCTCGGATACAGCCCTCAGGGCGTCCAGGGCTGTAGCACCCCTCTCCAAGGTTATGGACTCGTCGAGGATCACCGTGGAGCCGAAATCCCTTGATACGATAAGCCTGACGTGGACCTCCGCGGGGCCGCCGGGGCTGCCTGGAGGATGAAGATGGTATAAGAGCAGCGCGGCGGCAAAGGCTACGGAGACGAGGAATATTGGAAGAATCCTATTCTTATATGGCAAGCTTCACATCTCCTATGCCCCGTCTACGCGGGACTCCCTCCCCGCGCGTATAGATCCCTTGCGGCTCCTCCGAACCTTTACGGAGATCTCCTTTCTCGCCACGGGTAGGAGCTGCTTCAACTTCACCACGGAGTCCTCGCGGATCAAGTATAGGTCTAAGGGTTTCGCGGGGAGGGAGCCGTTCACCTCATATATGTAGTAGCCCTTCTCCCCGTCCAAGGAGACCAGGAGGGCTCCATCCCTCTCCCTCCTCACCTCCACGGCCGACGTCAGCTTTAGGACGTCTAGGAGGCTGCAGCCCTCATCCACCTCCACCTCGAGGCGTTCGCATAGCCCATCCATGAACTCCAGGAGCCTTTCGGAGCTCGCCTCCAGGATATGGGTCCTCCCGCATCTACGCCGGGTCACGAGGCCTGCCTCCTCCAGAACCTCCACGTGCCTCGCGGCCACGGGGACGGAGATCCCTAGTTTCCTCGCTAAACCGGTTATGTGGAGGGGCTCCTTCGACCTGGATAGTATCCTCATCATCTCGAGCCTTGTCTTACTGCTTAAGGCTTTAGCTATCGTGTTCATCGTCGCGGCCTCTCATCTATTATCATCATTATCTATTTAGGTAATAATTGTTATTTAAAATATAAATATATTTCCGATGAGAACAGAACCAGAGATAATGAGATGAGGAATGATGAACCATATAAGGATGAGAACGGCCGTAACCTCAGCCCTACTCATCACATTAATCCTCATAGGATCATCCATCCCCGTAACGGGCTACCCCTATAAGCCCAGCGAAACACCCGTCGCTCATGCGCTAAACTATCTAAAGAGCGTACAGGCGGAAAATGGGAGCATCGGAGGATTCGCGAATTCAGCCTGGGCCGTGATGGCCATAGCCGCCGCCGGAGAGGACCCCCATAAATGGAATAGGACGAGTAGTAGTCCCTCGATCGTGGAATACCTGAAGAATAACACGGGCATGCTTGACCTCAATAAAGCTACCGATGTGGAGAGGTTCATCCTAGCAATGACGGCCGCGGGCGTGGATCCAAGGAACATCAACGGAATGAACTTTCTACGCATCCTGGAAGACCTATGGGACGGCACACAGATAGGGGATCCATCGCTCCTAAACGACGACTTCTGGGGCTTAATAGCTTTGAAGTCTGGGGGATCCAAGAACTCCACGGTTCTAGCCAGTGTGGCCGCATTTATCAAGGTCCATCAGAATCCTGATGGGGGCTGGGGCTACGCCGTCGGCGTCGGTAGCGACGTAGACGATACGGCGGCCGCAGTCATGGCCCTCACAGCTGCGGGGGAGCCGAGGGATTCGGAATACGTGGCGAAAGGGTTAGGGTACATCAAATCGAAGCAGATGGATAACGGCGGCTTTGAATCCTTCGGTGGAACGAACGTTGGAACGGATGCCTGGGCCATATGCGCTATAGTCTCAGCTGGACAGGATCCTACGAGCGAATCTTGGACGAAAAACGGTAAGACACCGGTCGACGACCTACTAACCTTCCAGAATGCTGACGGCTCCTTCAGCTGGCCTGGAGGGATGATAAAAGAGCTGGCTACCTCTTACGCCATAGTGGCTTTGGTTGGACGATACTACCCGGTTAACGGCCTCACCGTTCACGTGAGGATCGAAGGGAGCGCGGACACTATCTGGAGCGGCTACGTCTTCGCAGCCGCATCATACATAAAGGACTTTAATAACGGGGGCTCCCATTATCTCCCATATCCGACGCCCCTCGGAGCTTTAGACGAGGCCTCTAAGATGGGGGGCTTCAGTTATCTAGTGAACATCACGAATTGGGGCTTATACGTATGGTCCATAGATAAAGAGAATGCCAGTGGGCCCTCAGGTTGGCTATTTAGGGTGGATTATTTCATGCCCTGGTTCGGCGCAGACTCTTTCGTCTTAGGCATGAGCTCGCCGCCGGATCCCCCCCACGAGGAGGTGCTATGGTACTATGGGATATGGACTGATAAACCGACCAGGCTGACCGTGGATAAACTTGAAGTTGGAAATGGAGAACCATTCAGCGTTCAGGTTGACTGGTATAACGATAGCGGTGGAAGATGGCTTCCACTGGAGGGTGCTATAGTCCATGTGAATGGCGAGAATTACACTACGGAGTCCGATGGAGGGGTTTCCATAACAAAGACGGTCACTAGCGACCGGACATACATCATCTACGCGGAGAAGAAGGGCTATATAAGAAGCAACAGGGTTGAGGTTAAAGTTTCAGCATCTCCGGCCGGCTGGTCTTCGGGGAATGTGACGGTCAAGGCGAATATAACGGCTGCTATAGCCATAATAATAGTTTCTCCGTCCCCGCCGGAGATAGACTTTGGGACTCTAGGGCCGGGGGATGTAAGCGAGGTACGCACCATAGTGGTAACTAATGAAGGCTCGATGAGGGCATATGTCACAGTAGAAGTTACGAGGGATGATAACGGCCTATTCGCTAAGGGGTTAAGATTTAACGGCTACACCCAACGGCAATTTGAAGCCTATGTGGATGGGCATGGAGGGTGGAGGGCGGTCAGGGTCAGGTTATGGGTTCCTGAGGATGTTGCTGTTGTAGGGAGGGCCACCGGCACCGTCACTTTCTGGGCGGAGAAAGCATGAAACAACCTCTTCTTCACCCTCTTCATTTCATGGGGTTCCATCTTGATCTAAGCATTGGTTGGGTGGGAATTTGAGGAGTGTCCTCCTGATTTCAATAGTAATTTCGTTGATGTTCGTTCCGAAGGTGAACCCTAGCATAGGGATCGGAGCGAACCCGGCTGAAATATTCTTTAGCATCGGCAGCGGGTCGGGACCTCAAACCCAAATTTTATATATAATAAATGCTGGGGATGAAAAAGCAAATTACGAGGTATCCGTTGAACCCCAGTTCTCAAACCTCATCCGCATAAAGCCAAGCGCCTTCAAATTAGATCCAGGAGAATACATTAAAGTTGAGTTGTCAATATTACCTTGGAGGTTCCCGTCGACTAGAGAATTAACCTTTAAGGTAAACGTCAAGGCTGCGCCCTCGAGCGGCCCCTCTGAGCCCGGAATAGGACCCGGAATAAAAATACCAGTTTACATAGATTTTAAGGTCCCTTCAACCCCCGTCGCCGATGCGCTGAAATATCTCAGGAGCGTACAGGCGGAAGATGGGGGCATCGGAGATTTCGCGAATTCAGCCTGGGCCGTGATGGCCATAGCCGCCGCCGGCGAGGACCCCCATAAATGGCGTAGAGGGAATGGACCATCGATAGTCGACTATCTAAAAGCCAATATAGGGAAGCTCGATTCCAACAGCGCAATGGATTGGGCGAGGCAAGCCTTAGCCGCCACGGCTGCGGGAGAGGACCCGAAGAACTTCGCCGGCGTAGACTGCATAAAAACCTTGGAAAGCCTCTATAAAGATGGCCAGCTGGGGGATGGAGGCCTCTTAAACGACGACTTCTTAGGGTTAATGGCATTGATCTCAGCCGGCGAAAAGAATCAAAGGATAATCGACGACGTTAAGACATTCATCAAGGCCCATCAAAACCCTGACGGCGGCTGGGGATACGCCGTCGGAGTCGATAGCGACGTAGATGACACGGCCGCGGCCTTGATGGCCCTCACAGCCGCAGGGGAGCCGGGGAACTCGGAGTCCATGATGAACGCCGTCAATTACCTTAAAGGTAAGCTAGGGGAGGAGGGAGGCTTCACCTCCGATTCGATCCCGAACTCCGCTTCGGACTCATGGGCAATTATGGCGCTCGAAGTTCTAAACATCGATGTGCTCGGAGACGATTGGACGAGGAAAGGCGTTAATCCAATACGCCACCTCCTAAGCCTTCAAAATAGCGATGGATCCTTCAGTTGGAGCGCCGGCCGGGATGGAGAGGCCCTGTGGACCTCCTACGCCATCCTAGCGCTGCTTGGAAAGCCTTTAATTTTAGGATTCATATTTCCGGTACCGGAAATTTCAAACTTCAACCTAACTCTTCTAGCCTCAACGATTATCACTTCAAAAGCTCTCGCCCTGATAAGGCTTAAAACTGAGAAAAGGAGATTTGCAGGGTCGGTGAAATTAAGATGAAAAACCTGAAGATCCTCATCCTCCCCACCCTAATAATAGTTCTATTATCATCATCACTGTTATTGCTATTCCCTCCAGCGCTGCCCTCCCTAACGCCTCAGCTTGGGGGAGGAGGGGGTTATCCCCTGACTCCTTCAGATCCGGCCGTCGCCTCCGCCTTAAATTATCTCAGGGGCAGGCAGACGATGGGCGGCGATATAGGTGGGCCCTCCACCTCCGCTTGGGCCGTGATGGCCATAGCCGCCGCCGGAGAGGATCCCCACCAGTGGAGGAAGAATCCGGGGAGCCCGTCCATAATGGATTACCTCGCCTCGTTGAGGGGTGAGCTGGGGTCTGCTACCGATTGGGAGAGGCAGATCCTAGCCATCACGGCGGCCGGGGATAACCCATACAGCTTCGAGGGATTCGATTACGTGGCCTCCTTGGAGGGGTTCCACAGCGGCGTACAGATAGGGGATCCATCGCTCCTAAACGATGATGTCTGGGGTTTGATGGCTTTGGCAGCCGCGGACCATGCGGGTTCCCCAGCCTATACCGATGCGCTCTCCGTCGTACGGGGGATGCAGAACCCTGATGGGGGCTGGGGCTACGCCGTCGGCGCGGCCAGCAGCGTGGACGATACGGCCGCGGCCTTGATGGCCCTGATGGCCGCCGGGGAGGATCCGGGCTCTAAAAGCATATCCGAGGCCCTTAACTATCTTAGGGGGGCTCAGAACGGCGACGGCGGCTTCCCCTACGTTAAGGGTGAGGCCTCGAACACCGCCTCCACATCTTGGGCGGTGCTCGCCATAAGGGCGGCGGGCCTGGACCCCGCGTCAAGTGAATGGAGCAGGAACGGGAAAAGCCCTATAGCCTACCTCCTAAGTCTTCAAAGCAGGGATGGGTCTTTCCAGTACATGATGGGTCAGACGATGGGCCCTGAATGGATGACGGCCTATGCGGTGGCAGCCCTCATAGGGAAGCCTTACCCGGTGAGGATCGTGGACGTGGTCCACGTGAAGGTCAGGGTTGAAGCTCCTTCAAGGACGATCTGGAGCGGGGACGTAGCCTTACAAGGCGAGTTTACGGTGGAAGCCCGTAACAGCGGCTCCTCCTACACGTTCTCCGCGTTGACCCCGTTGGGGGCATTGGATGCCGCGTCGAGGAAGGGAGGCTTCAACTACTCCGTCAACGACCAGTACATCAGCTTCGACCTCTACGTGGACTCCATAGGCGGGGTGGGGTCCCAGGGTATGTACGGCTGGCTGTACAGGGTCAATGGGGTATCCACAAGCTATGGGGCCTGTAAAGGATGGCTCGGCAGCGGACCCCAGCTCAGGGACGGGGATGAGATCCTATGGTACTACGGCACCATGGGGGTTTACCCGCTCAGGCTCACGGTGGGGGAGGCCGTGGTCCTCGTGGGGGAGCCCTTGGAGGTCAGGGTTGAGAGTCTATCCCAGGAGGTCACGCATAGCCCAGGCCAGGCATGGCCTACACCCGGATGGCAGCCTATAGGAGGTGTAACGGTCCATGGGCCAGCCACCTATCAGACGGGGAACACGGGAGCTGTGACGATAAGGTTCGATGAGCCGGGGGTATACGAGATATACGCTGAGAAATGGGGTGAGGCCGTGGGGGACCAGTATGCGAGGAGCAACCGGGTAAGGGTCTCAGCGCTGAGATCCTTCGATTACGCGGCCACCTGGAAGGGACAGGTCTTCCACGTAGCCGTTGAGACGCCGGTCCAAGTATCCGAGTTCAACTTCAGCCAGGCGGAGAAGAAGATAGGCTTCAAGCTCTCAGGGGGAGAGGAGGGGGTGAGGACGCCCTGCCGCGTAGAAGTGCCCCTCACGCTGCTCTCCGGGACATTCCGGGTGACCATAGACGGCCTGCCCGCAGCCTTCACAAGCCTAACCAATGGAACCCATACTATCCTAAGTTTCCAGTATAACCCCAGCGTCCATAACGTAGAAGTGATTGGAACTGAGGTCGTACCCGAGTTCCCAGGCGTAGCCGCCGCGGCATCCACTCTCCTAGCGTTAGCGGTATATATCCATGCAAGGCGCATCATCGACCGTATAAGGCGTGGGAGGCTAAACCCCTCTAAGGCGTCGGAGCTAGGACGAACATGAAGTCCAAGGAACGCTCTTTATCTTCGCTCCTGAGAAATAAGGCGGAACCAAATAAAGCCATAGGGCATTGCTGAAGAACTCGGGGGCTCCCCGGGCCATAACCTCCTTGAATGAGGATCAAGTGAGCCAACCCCCCTAAATATACATCGCATGAAAGCCCATTGGATTCGACCATGGGTGGTCATACTCATTGATATGAATCCTGAAAAACCATATTAAAAATGTAAATGATTTTGGCGCGTTTACACGCTCTGTCAGGTTACGATAGCCTCCTAAATCAAAGCCTTCTCAGCGAGCTTGAAGGAGAGAATTCGAGCTATCCGCCGCCAATCTGAACCTGTATACTGTCAGCTAGGACACTGGCTGCACCCCAACCACGGCTCATCAGCCTGATCGATTGATCATAACCAAATTCCATCATACAGCATGGCTGTGTTCAGGCTGTGAATCGGTGTTTAAGCTGTGAACTAAGTCCTTTGAGAACCGGAAAGCCCGAGAGCGAAGGAATAATAGATACGCTACTAGAGTATGAATCATACCGGTCCCCCCGTGGGTGATCAAGAATTTCATGGTTCACCGAAACTAACTGTAAATGACTCTCGAAATAAGATGAAGAGCCAAAATGTAAAAGAAAAATTAAATCAAATTTAAATCGGAGCTTTAACATCGAACATTCATACAATTCAAATTCCACAATCAATGTAAACACAATAATTTTAATTATCCAATCCTCCTACTAAATAAGAAAGGTAAGGGTTAGTTCAAATGAATAAGCGGATCATCGCTACTTTCATGGTGATGCTCTTCGTATTGGGCGCAGCCCTTGTGGCGGCGCCTTCGTGGGCGCACACCACGCTGGGTAAGCAGACGGGCACGATGCCCTACAGGACATTCGACAACGACCTCAACCCAAGCCACGCGCCGGGCGTAACATGCTACGTCTGGCCGGGCGGGGGTAAAGACTGGCTCCTCGCCGAGTCATCCGACTACCTCGTCTCAGGCGAGCCCCCAGGCTACCAATCGCCATGGGGAACATACCCAGCCAACGCCCTACCCACATGGTACCAGCTAAGAGCCAACACCTACGCGCCGTTCGGAGCCATACTAGCCTCAACCGAGGAGACACAGAACATAGGCGACCTAATATTCGCAATAAACTTCACGATAACGGGAATACCGGCTGATCAACTGAAGCCTTGGTACAATTATACGGACCTCGTCATCTATATTCCGCCTGAGTTCGAGCCCGAGCCTACGGGCGCCGACTGGTCCAAGGGTGAGACCGGTAACATAGCCACGACCCTGCCCATCGCAGACGACGACTGGTTCCACGTCGTAAAGGCCGACGTGAAGGATCCGTTCGGCCCAGGCTGGTGGATAATCTACATTCCAACGAATAATGGGACGATAGCCTTCGGAGACTGGAATGGTGACGGAACCTTCGACTCGAAAGATGATATCTGGTTCTACGTCAGGATAAACAGGATAGCCGCACCTAAGATCGCGGGCAGATACTTCTTCAAGATGTTCATAAACCACTCTTTCCCGCTCGTATCCACGGACACCGACAACAACGGCGTAGCCGATTACGTGATAACCAGCGCGATTCCGGTGGAGAACTGGCCCGTACTCCTCGTGAAGGGCGAGATAGACCCGGCCATCGTCTGGGGAACCATAGCCTTCTCCAGCTGGGACCCCGACCTCTACGGTCAGCCTATGCCTTTGCCGGCGAGGGTCCGCCTCGTCGGTACGGCGATGGACCCCTACACGGGCGAGTTGACCGCCCGTAAGGTGGAGGCTAGGGGGTACACGAACGCCAGCGCCAACGGCCACTACGAGGTCGAAGGCGTAGCCCCAGGCATATACGACGTATACGCGAGCGCCGCAGGCTACCCCGAGACCAAGGTGGCGAGCGGCATAACCGTCTATCCAGGCCAGTCTGTGCACCTGGACATAGCCCTCAACCCAGGAGCGATAATCCATGGGAAGATATTCGCTAAGCACGGCTTCGGCGACACGGTATGGCCGGGCGAACTCCCCGTCACAGTGGAGATCTACGACAGCAATGAGTGGCCTGAACCGTTCCCAGGCGCGGTCTGGGGCGACGTCGCTGGGACCGTCCCTGATAACTGGCTCCTATGGGAGCAGGGAACCCCGACGGAGCTCGTATGGACCGATAAGGGATACCAGCCCTCAACCGTCGGCCACCTCAAGAGCTTCTCACCGATAAACCTGACAGACGCACCATATACAAGCTATGTGAATGGGCCTCAGGTGCTGTTCGAGCCGACCGGCCCAGGCTCATTATACGGAGGGATCCGACTTGACAGGAAGGGTCAAGGCCTAGACAGCCCGGCGGTGACAGCCCTGCCCGCAGGCCATCCAGGCGTCACGCCTAGAGCCGTGGCGTTCCCATGGGAGGGAGCCCCATGGCTCCAGAATACGAAAGGATGGGGAGCCAAGGATCCGGATGGCGTCCACAACGGTGTAGGCCCAGCCCAGACATGGTGGACTGATCCAACAAAGACCACTTTCGAGTTCAAGTTCGGCAATAAGGTCAAGAATTCAATCGGCCTCTACGGCTGCCCGACCGAGTTCGATGGGCATGTCCCGCAGGTCTTCGCCACATGGGTTAACGGCTTAACGCCGGGCACCTACTACATCCGCGTATGGATAAACGGCTTCGTCCAAACCGACATAAACGGCGCACCCATGGACTACGTCGTCAACGTAGCCGAGCAGGAGTGGGCAGGCGACATATACGTACCCATCGACGTCCAGCTCAGCGGCAAGATAAACAAGACGATACACTTCCAGGCTGGACCTGGAAGCCTCGCTGAATGCAAGGTGGGCGGCCCTGACCCGTGGCGCTTCGTCATAGTCGAGGCCAGGGACGCCAAGGGCACGCTGGTGGCATTCAACTTCACCCAAGTCAAGAAGACGGATACGAACGTGGCCATAACTTTGAACGGCTTCGGCATGGCAGGCCCAGTCCTAGATGATGGCTGGGATTCGCAGGCCGATCCGTGGCATTGGGGTTCCGCCTGGCTTGTCAGCCCCAAGGGTATGAAGTTCTCCCTGTATCGGTATAGGCATATCCGCGACTATGGTTTGATGCCCGGCACGTATAAGATCTACGTCTACGTCCGAGGCTTCGTCCAACAGGAGTGGGAGTGGGCTAGCGTAAGCCTAAGCGGTAAAACCACCTATATCAGCAACCACATGTACCGCGGCGCAGGGATAAATGTGACCGTATGGTCCATAGACTGGCAGCACCCCAAGGTGGCTAGGGAGTGGCAGTATCCGGGCAATGCGATCACTATAGACGTTAAGAACAGGGATACAGGTGTAGGCGTCGGGGAGGTGCGCTACTGGGACCAGAAAAGTGGGGACTGGCTGAAACCATCCCAGACGGCCGGCCAGGTTTCAGTTCCATATCCAGGCTGGAAGTCCATTGGATATCCACTTACATCCTATCTGAAGTTCAACGGCTCAGTATATTTGGAGAGGGCTGGCCCAGACGAGACTATAGGTGCCTTTACGCCTGACCCGACGGATGAGGCTACGACCCTATGGTGGTCCACAGTCCAATGGGCCAGCGGATTCCTATCCGCGCCTGGAGACTACCGCGACGCGGACTTCAATACGGTGGTCGCTCTCGAATCTGGCACCTACGACTTCAACGTCCTCACCTACGGCTACGTCTTCAAGTATCCGGAGAAGTACACGGTCTACGTGGCTAAGGGACAGCAGGCCGACACGAAGCTCGAAGTGGTCATAGGCGTAGGCTTCAACTTCACCGTAATATTCAAGAAGGAGGGCATAATCGAGCACATACCCTACGACATGGTCCTGTACGTGCAAGTGCTCGACAAGGATGGAAACCTCGTAGCGGATAAATGGCTTAACTGGGGTGACATAGTAACCGGCTACGCCATAGGTAAATGCAATAAGACAGTAACATTCAGCACCGAGGGATACAAGGTCAGGAATCCAGACGTGTGTACGGGTGTCGACGGCTACCCCAACTACGAAGACACGTGGACCGTCAAGGTATGGACGTGGTACACCTACATGGACGGCTATCACGCCGTCTGGCATCCGGTTGTGCCAGGCCTACTGCTCGGTTACCACGGCAGTGACGCGAACCATCTAGGCCCATACGAGATGAGGACCGAGGTAGTCATACCGAACGCGCATTTGAGTGGAAGAGCCTCCGTCCAGTTCGAGCTCGACCAGCGCGCCCTCATATCAGGCCAGGTCCTAGCCTTCAGCGAATCCAATGAGCTTCGCACCGTAAGCTGGGCAAGCGTAACCGCTAAAGGCGCTGAGGTCGAGCAGACCATCTACACCTTCGACGGCAGATATGAGATGTTCCTGCCGCGCGGTGAATACGAGCTGACCATCACGGAGTGGCCAGGCGAAGCGGGACACCACAGCCTCGTCACCTCGATAACTGCGCCTGACGGCGGCAACGTCGACTTCGGAGGGCTCACCCTCGAGCGCAGCAACGTAGCCATACCCGAGTTCCCCATAGCCCTCGTGCCATCACTGGCCGCATTAGGAGCAAGCCTCTACCTGCTCAAACGCAGAAAAGAGTAGAGCAGGATAGAGGACTAAAAAATCCAGGCATTGCCTGGAACCCCCACCTTTTTTAAATCTCCATCTAAAGGCTTATTTTCCCTATCTATTTCTGACCTTAGACTGGACGCTTCTTCTGTCCATAGCCTAATCCCCCTTTCCATCTCCATCTCCGGCACCTTTCTCTTTCCAGATAATTTTTACGTTCCTTCAATCATATGGATAAAGGAAGTTTCATATCTGTCGGCCTAACCGTTATACTTATACTATTGATTTCGGTCTATCCTATAATCGGGAACTTTATGGCAAGAATGAAAACCAGCATCTACGTTGACAGGGAGTTATGGACGAGGTATAGGGAACATGCAATTAAATCCGGTGTAAAGGCCAGCCGCCTACTTGAGGACCTAATGGAAGACGAGGTCTTCGAGTTAACATTGGCCAAAGCGTTAGCGGAACAAGCCGGACGGGAGGACTACGAGATAAACTTTGAGCCTATAGAGCCCAAGGAGGCAACGGTGAGCGAGCTGATAAGGACGATGAGGGATGAGAGAGCTTCTCTACCTCGATAGCACTGCGATACTTGGAAGAAGGGCTGAACAGTCTAGCCCCCAACTAAACTGTTGCTCCTCAACGGGAGAGGCCCCCAGCGTTCAAGGACGGCCTTCCAATCACCTCTAGAAGTAGCTTTGTGGCCCCCCACGGAAATAGCGCCCCATGGGGATGCCCGCAAGCCTCACCGTCTAATAGGGAAATCCACAGACTTATAATCGCAGGCCACTCACTTATTCGTTAAGGAATTTATTGAGGCCGTGGTAGGGATGTTGAAGGAAAGGAGAAAAGAATATTCTAAACTGCTTGAGGAGTCCATCGAAACGATCGTGGATAAGCTTAAAGACAGGGTTGAAAGGATAAGCATATTCGGATCCTACGCCAAGGGGAGAAGGGACCTATTCACCGATTTAGACGTCATAATCGTGATGAAGACGGATAAGCCCTTCATCGAGAGGCTGAAGGAGGTCTATTCCCTGCTGGCATTGCCCGTGGACGCGGATATACTCTGCTATACACCGGAGGAATACAGGAGGATGAAGGCCGGATTCCTAAGGAACGTGGAGGAGGCCATACTATATGAGAGGGGACGCGAGGGAAGAGGGAAGGAGAAGGCTTGAGCAGGCCGAAGAAGATTTGAGATGGGCCAGGGACCTCGCCGAGAGGGGAGGATACCATATAGCCTGCTTCCTAGCCCAGCAGGTAGGGGAGAAGGCTTTAAAGGCACTCCTATATGCGAGAGGGGAGGAGATGGTCCTAGGCCATTCGGTGGAAAGGTTATGCAGCTACGCCTCAAAGTTCAAGGCTGAACTCTCAGATAAGGCTAAGAGATGGGCTATACTCGATGGCTACTACGTCCCGACGAGGTATCCGAACAGCCTACCCGACAGCATACCCGCAAGGGTTTATACGATGGAGGCCGCGAAAGAGGCAGTCAAGTTGGCTGAAGAGATAGTGGCCCTCGTAAAAAAAGAGATAGAGAGAAGTTAACCTTAAACACGGTGACCTGCGGCTAGAGGCTAAGAAGCATAGGTAAAATCACGGTTTCATCGGGCGAAATGAGATGTCAACCCTCCCAGAGTTCAATCACTGCGAAGAACTCATATAGCACCCGAGGAGCCACGTATACTTTAACCCTCCCGTATAGCTCCTCCAAAAACGCCGCTGGGCACTTCCTAATGTGGAGACGCTGAGAGAGGAGAGGCTTGCCGTTGAGGGGCGAGGCGGGATCCGTGCCCTTTAGAGGGGCCGATAGCCCTCGTCCATTACAAGATGAGGCAGTTTGAGCGGTGGCAGCCCTCGCTCCTAAGGTGGAGGTCGTTCATTAAAGGACGGTGCATCCAGCGATGGGCCGCTATCCTGGGAGACGCCGCTAGGAGCGAGAACTCCCGCCTTCACCGCGGGAGAGGCCTAGCGGACATGGAAAAATCGCATCCGGCGACATCCACGTGGAGGCCCCTCGCCAGGAACCCTTAAAATCCTCCGAGGAAAAATGATAAATGAATAATGAGTGTGGATAGATGCATAGGGGAGAAGTTGACAGCCTGAGGAGGAGGGCATCCGAATTCCTATACGAGTCGGAAAGTGCCTTCAGATCTGGACGTTACAATCTCGCATGCTTCCTCTCAGATCAAGCAGTCCAGCTTTACATCAAATCCGCCCTCTTAGAGCTCGTAGGCGATTATCCAAGAATGTATAGCATAAGGACGCTCCTCAATGAAATCCTGAAATGTAAGCCTTCAACGGAGCTTGAAGGGCTCATCCGTGAAGACAGGGCTGGGATCTCAAGTTTAGAGGACGCCTACATTATGGCCAGATATTCGGCGAAGGAATATGATAGGGAGGATGCTGAGGCCCTCATCGCCCTCGCAAAGAAGATCATCAGAAGTATCGGGAGGCTACTCGGCGATGAGCTTCATGGACACCCTCAGGCTGAGGGCTAGGATGGTCAGAGGGTGGAGGCGTTGGGCCCAGAGGATCGCCTCCGCCGTGGAGATGGTTCTACCCGGGGCTGAGGTCTACGTCTTCGGAAGCGCGGTCGAAGGCGGATTGACGGGCGGCAGCGACATCGACCTCCTTGTCATCGCCGAGAACCTCCCGGATAAAGCCTTGGAGAGAGCCTCCATAAAGGTTAGGATAGAGGACGAGGCCCGCCTACCAGCCTATCACCCCTTCGAGATCCACCTCGCAACCCCGGAAGAGGCCATACAATACCTTAGAAGGGCCAACGGCAAAGTGGAGAGACTTCATCGTGGACGGAGAACACTTCGCCTTTCAAAGCCGGGATGAGGGCGAAAAGAGCCTCCCCCACCCCCATTCACAGTCGTCTCCCCTCGCCAGGCCTGGGGCAGGCCGAATATGCTCCCGGGAGGGCTTGGCGTGGCGGCCCCACCCCTTGCTTCCGAGGTGGGATGTGAAGGGATGAAGGGGAGCCTAAAAGGCTTGTGGAGATGGACCGATATCGCCTTAGCCGAAACCTCCGCCTTTTGCCTCTGAGAGCGTAGAGATGCGTTTAAGGAACGCTGGAATCTATGCCATCCCATGGAGAGTGTTCTGAAACGCTGAGATCCAGGGCTGGAAAGGATTTAACTCTTTCCCCTAAATTGTTTTCCCGTTTAGGGGAAAACTTTTATTATAAGTTTCCCCATTTAAGGGGCATGGAATTGAGTGAGTACCTCCTAACTAAGAAAGAGGATATCAGGACTCTAGAAATAAAGGAGAGGCTGAAGGAGGTTAAAGAGAACAAGAACTTCGTCACGGCGATCGTGGGTCCAAGGAGGGCCGGAAAGACCTATTTCCTCTACAGCCTCATCAAGAAGAGGAACCTGAGGGACGAGGATTACCTCTTCGTCAACTTTGAGGAAAACGTGGAGGTAAAATCTCCCGCAGATCTGCCGATGGTCCACCAGGAAATATACGGGAAACTCCCGGAGTACCTCTTCTTCGATGAAGTCCAGGCTTTAAACGACTGGCAAAGGGTCATCTATACCTTATATGAAAAGAAGAGATACTACATTTTCATAACAGGTTCATCTTCAAAGTTGTTAAGTAAAGAGATTGCTACACAATTGAGGGGTAGAGCGGTAACATCAAAAATTTATCCGTTCTCCTTTAAGGAGATCCTCTCATTAGAAGGGGTTAAAAGTAAAAAATATTATTCAGCCTATGAGGCTGGGAGGATAAAGAATCTCGCTAGAAACTATGTTGAGAGGGGAGGCTTCCCCGACGTCGTCCTCGGCCATATCCACCCATCGACGTTCTTCAAGGACTATCTCGACCTGGTGGTATACCGGGACGTCATCGAGAGGTATGGAATCAAAAACAGGTACATCCTGGAATTCTTCATGCGATCGGCCATCTCCTCCTTCGGAAAAATCTTCTCGGTAAACAAGATCTTCGACACCCTCAAGTCGATGAACATCAGGGTAAGCAAAAAAACTTTATATAACTTTCAGAAAATACTCGAGGACGTAGGATTCATAATATTCTTAAGGAAAATAGGTGAAAGCCTCAGAAAAGTAGAGCTCACCCTGCCCAAAGCATACCTGGTGGACAACGGCATATTCAGGTTCACCGAAAACAAACTCGACCTGGGAAGATCCCTAGAAGCCGCGGTGCTCCAGGAGCTGTGCAAGGAAGGACTTGAACCCAACAGGGAAATCTTCTACTGGAGAGACCCCGCAGGCAGAGAAGTCGATTTCATACTCCGCGACGGAGCCGAGATCAGACAGCTGATCCAAGTAGCCTACGCCTCAAGCAAAGGAGAAATCGAAGATAGAGAAATCAACTCCCTATTAAAGGCCAGCAACCTGTTAAACTGCAAGAATCTACTCACCATCACATGGGATTACGAAGATGAAATCAAACTCCGAAACAGAATAATAAAATTCTCACCGTTCTGGAAATGGCAGCTCGACCACACACCTCAACCATAACGGCATGAGAGAACACGATCCCGCACGGTCAGCAACAAAATATCCCAGGATGGAAAAGGAAACAAGCGGTTAACCTCACGGAGGAATACGATTAGACCTAGAAAGATTTAGATCATGAAGACGGTTCATCCGCTCGATTTATCCTTTGAAGGGCCTCCCCATCCCGGCATAAAGCCCCAAAATACAGGCCCACCCGTTCCCACGATCTCGAGGAGCCTAATAGCCGAAATATTCGAGAACCTTTAAAAGCTGGATATGGCCAAATCGTCTCGGGGAGAAATGGAACAGACACTATCCAGAGAAGAGAAGCTCAGAATACTGAAGGCCCTAGAGGAGGACAGGGAGTTCAGATACGCCGTAGCCGGGCTCATAGGCGTCTCAGACATACTCGAGAGGCTCGACAGGATAGAGGAGAACCTCGAGAAACTATGGACGGAAGTCAAAAACCTAAGGGAAAGCCAGGAAAAGCTATGGTTGGAAGTGAAGAGCCTGAGGGAGGGCCAAGAGAGGCTATGGGAAAACCAGGAGAAATTATGGATAGAAGTTAAAAACCTCAGGGAGAACCAGGAGAAACTATGGCTGGAGGTTAAGAGCCTTAGGGAAGGTCAGGAGAGGCTCTGGGAGGGCCAGGAGAAGCTCTGGTTGGAAGTGAAGAGCCTTAGGGAGGGCCAGGAGAAGCTCTGGTTGGAAGTGAAGAGCCTTAGGGAGGGCCAGGAGAAGCTCTGGTTGGAAGTGAAGAGCCTTAGGGAGGGCCAGGAGAAGCTCTGGTTGGAAGTGAAGAG